>Ga0265594_1003567_pt1 | contig 10289 bp, 9 predicted proteins | sample saktaG_11_FD_190147 | JGI IMG/M metagenome (GOLD analysis project Ga0265594, IMG submission 190147) | Saline water microbial communities from Sakinaw Lake, British Columbia, Canada - sak_2011_5_24_80m | ecosystem: Environmental > Aquatic > Non-marine Saline and Alkaline > Saline ... | reverse complement strand
AATTTTTTTAATCACAGTTGCTTCGTAAGGCGCGGTATAATTATCCAAAATTTTTCCAGCCCCAGTGGATCTTCTATCATAAGTAATAATTGCATCTTTGACCGCAAACGGAATTCCTGTCAGCATCTGCTGTTCACCTTTGGCAATCATTTCATCAGCTTTTTTTGCTTCTTCCATTGCTTCCTGCTCAAATACCGAAATAAACGCATTAATTTTTTTATTGCGCTTTTTTATTCTATCAAGACAAGCCTGGGTAAGTTCTGCCGAAGTAAAATCACCTTTTTTCAGACCGTCGTGACACTCAATTATGTTTAACTCGTTTAATTTCATAATTTTAATAGAACACGGATTTAACGGATTTAACGAATATAAATAAAATTTGTTCTAATTAGTTAAATTCGTTAAATCCGTGTTCTATTCCTCTGTGTCATTAATAAAGACTGCTTTAACCTTCAACAACCTCCCCACCTTCTCTGGAAATTGATCTATAATTTTATTTTTTGTTTCTTCACTCGCCCCAAACACTTCATCTTCTCTAACTACATCTTCTAAACCTGTCACTTGGCAAGTTTCTTCTACGCCATCAGTATCAACTTCATTTAACATTTCTACATAATCAAAAACAACCGATAATTGTTCGGCATACATTTCTTTTTCTTTCGCACTTAGCTCCAAACGAGCTAATTTTGCAATATTTTCTATTTCTTGGGGGGTTAGTTTCATAATATATATATTTTACTATATCTAAACAAAAACAGCAACCCTATTGTTCTCGAATAGACTGTGTGATAAAATATATTTTAGTTATAGACTAACGTGGAATACTTTATAAAAATAATAGTTAAATTTACATTTATGAGAGTCAAAAATAAAGAAATAATCTTAGACAAACATAAAGTTGAAATACAAATTGCCTATCTCGACAAAACTGATGGAAAAGAGTTTAAAAGACTATTCGATCTTTGGAAAAAATTAAATTTGGGTCTAAAAAAATACGGCAGAGGTGTTAATATACCAGAGGTTATTTCAGAAGGTATGTTTTGTGTCTTTAGTGGTTCAGTTAGATACATAAAAAAAATCAAAGGAGTGGGTAAGGTTTCCTTTGATACAATTAATATAGATGAATCACGCAGAGAACAAATTAAAGCGACAAGTATAGACAATGACTTAACATCTTTTGGGCCACGCACCGAATGGGATGATTTATATTTTATAGATTTTTACAATAATGGAAAACTAGATGGAACTTTCAATGTGTATCTGATACCAAATGACGTGATTTATTCAAATCAAGTTAACAGCGGTCAAACTATGAGACAACAACAGGAAGAAAAAAGGCGTCCAAGAATGAGTATAAAAGAAATAATTAAAAATAAAAAAATAAAGCCAATTGCAAAGAATGTGAAAGTTTGGTGATTGATTTTTTTATTTTATAGCCTTCTTAATCTGATTAGCCACAGCTCTAACTACCGGAACACTCACAGAATTACCAAACTGTTTATACAAGGCAGAATCAGAAATATTTTTTGGTAGTTTGTAATTCATTGGGAAGCCTTGAATTCTAGCGCATTCAAGAGGAGTCAGTTTTCTGATTCCTTTTTTGTCTCTAATAATTGGCACATTATGCCCACCCATTCCCATATTTGCTGTCAAAGTGGGACAAACACCCTTTTTATTCTCACGCACGTATTTTCTACGCCACTGATAAACAGTATTTGGATTCACAACATCATCTTTTAATTTTTCATAAAGTGGTTTGCCATTATAATAATATTTTTCATCAACATTTTCTTCAAGTAAATCTGTAATTTTCTTTGTAAGTCTCACTGTACTTGGAAAACTAAATTTTTCATAGTATTTTTTATCCCGAAAACCAACAATATATATTCTCTCTCTATTTTGAGGTACATTACCATATTCCATACTATTCAACACCTTTGACTTTATATAATAACCCAAAGATTCTAGTGTATCGATTATAATTTTAAAAGTTTTTCCCTGATCGTGCACTTTTAAATTTTTTACGTTTTCAAGCATAAAGCCCATCGGCTTTTTTTCTTTCAAAATTCGTGCCACATCGTAAAACAAATTCCCCCGCCCTTTTTCGTCATCAAATCCCTTTCTGTAACCGGCAATTGAAAAGGCCTGACAAGGAAAACCTCCCAAAAGAAAATCGAAGTCTGGTAATTTCTTTTCATTTATTTTTTGTATATCTTCAACAAATAATTTTGTTCCATCAAAATTCAAATCATAAGTATCTTTACATTGTGATTCAAAATCATTTGCAAAAACAGTTTCAAATCCAGCTTTCTCAAAACCCAATCTAATGCCACCAACTCCAGCAAACAAATCTATTGTTTTAAATTGTTTTGTCTGTTGTGGTTCACTATTAAAATTTCTAATTATTTTTATGACAATCCCCCTCACTTCCACTTGGGTGCGGAATATAGGAAGAAGATTTTGATTTGCTGGTTGCAATCTAAATTTATTTTTCTCGCGGTATATTTTTTTCAACGTAGCTTCATTTTCATCAATAATAGCAACTACAGTCTGGCCGTTATCAGCAGTTTCCTGTTTTTTTAACACTACGGTATCACCATCAAAAATTCCATCTTCAATCATACTGTCACCAACAACTCTTAAAGCATAAAGCTGTTCAGGATCAAAATATGTATCACGAGCAATTGTAATAGTCTCGCCTCGGGTTTCTATAGCTTCAATTGGCTGACCTGCAGTAATAGTGCCAACGAGCGGTATTTCAACAGTATCAATTTTACCAGGTTTTCTTATTCCCAGCCCCCTAGTTGCATTTTCGTCCCTAGTAATATAACCTTTATCTATAAGGGTATTCACATGTTGATAAATGCCAGACAATGCTTTTAATTTAAAAAATTTCTTTATCTCTTCAAAAGTAGGTGAATAACCCTTCTTATCAATAAAATTCTTAATAAAATCAAAAATCTGTTTTTGTTTTTGGGTTAATGTGGGCATATTACACTTGACATTTTATATTATTTAACGATATAATATCATTATACCGAAAATTAACAGAATTTAAAAGCTACTTTATCCACAGATAATATAAATTATGTCAAAAAAACAAACTCTCACCAGGTTTGTTTTTTAATCTATATTTTCAGCCCACCACCCAAGGCGGTCTTGAAGGCTGATCCGTCCTCTGGCGGATAATATATATTACTTCACTAATTCATCATCTCTTATAACATTCGTTTCGTATTCGGATCTTAACTTTTGCAATTCAGCCGATTCCTCTGCTTCTAAGCCAAGATCTTTTTCAGCGATACCCTTCTCGGCCATCTCTCCGGACAATTTTACTGCATCGCCAACTAACAAAGCCCTGTCCCTGTTGCCCTCTTTTAAATTTGCTACAATTGTTTTTGCAACTGTGCCAAAATATTCTATAGATTGTACATCCATACTTCCTCCTCGTTTTGGATCACTCATATATTTAATTTTAAAAATTAATTGATTTATACTTAAATTATACAAAAAATATATAAAAAAAGCAAGTTGGTTAAATAAAAAAATAATTAAGACACTTAAATACACGGTCGCTAATCACTTATCATCTTCACAAACCCCGCCTCATCCAAAACTTTCACACCCAAACTTTTTGCCTTATCTAATTTACTCCCGGCCTTATCCCCTGCTACAACATAATCAGTATTTTTACTAACCGAAGAAGAAACATCGCCACCAAGTTCTCTAATTTTGTCCTTTGCCTCGTCCCGACTCATACTTTCCATTGACCCTGTCAAAACAAACACCAAATTCGCAAACTTTTGACTTTGGACTTTTGACTTTTGACTTTCTACTTTTACTCCATTATTTTTTAATTCATCAATTAATTTTCTATTTTCATCATCTCTAAACCAAGCATGAATTGACTCGGCCACTCTTGGTCCAACATCATTTACTTTTTGCAATTCTTCCAAATTTAATTTCATAATTGCGTCTAATGTAGAAAACTCCTTTGCCAGAGTAATTGCTGTTTCTTCGCCAACATGATAAATACCTAATCCAAAAATAAAACGAGGTAAAGTGACTTGTTTGGCTTTTTTAATTGATTCAATCAAATTATCAGCCGACTTTTCGGCAAACCGTTCCAATGGTTCCAAATCCCCTTTTGTCAAAGTAAAAATATCGGCTACATTTTTTATCAAACCCTCTTCAACTAATTGCTCTACAATTTTTTCGCCCATGCCATCAATATTAAACGCTTTTTTGGAAACAAAATGAGTAATCCGTTCCAATTCTTGGGCGTAACATTTTGGATTTACGCATTTTAAAATCGCGCCTGCTTCTTTTTTATCACCCACTTCATATCTTTTTATATCACCACCACAAATCGGACAAACTCGAGGTTCCCTCACACTTTTCTCACTACCGTCGCGCAACTTATCCAACACCCTGATAATTTTCGGTATAATATCACCAGCTTTTTCTACTATTACGGTATCGCCAATTTTAACTCCCAAACGTTTTATCTCGTCAAAATTATGAAGTGTGGCATGTGTCACAGTCGTACCGGCGAGTTGTACAGGATCCATCAGAGCGACCGGTGTCAAAGCCCCAGTTCTACCAACTTGCACGAAAATATCTTTGATCTTTGTCTTGCCCTGTTCAGCTGGAAATTTAAACGCAATTGCCCAACGTGGTGCTTTACCAGTAAAACCCAAAGCATCTTGATATTTTTTTTGATTAACTTTTATTACCACCCCATCTATCCAAAATTCAAAACTATTTTTCTTTTTTTGTAAATAATTATAAAATTGAATTATCTCACCAACATTTTTGCACACTTTCCAATGATCATCAGTCAAAAACCCAAGCTCGCACAATAATTTAAGCTCATCTTCTTGGGTTTCAATCACTTGTGTCGTGTTGTGTGTGTCGTGTGTCGTAATGTCAGTGGATATATCATATGCAGTGAGTGACAGTTTGCGTTCAGCAACAATCTTCGAATCCAACTGACGGATCGTCCCAGCTGCGGCATTGCGTGGATTTGCAAACAACGCTTCACCTTTTTTCTCCCGTTGCTTATTTAATTCTTTCAACATCTTTGCCCCTAACCAAACTTCCCCCTCAGCTATCAAACTGACAGGCTCTTTTAATCGAAGTGGCACGCTCTGAATTGTTCTCACATTTTGCGTCACGTCCTCCCCCACTTTTCCATCACCACGCGTCGCAGCAGTTTTGAGTAATCCATCTTCATAAGTCAAAACCATATGCAAACCATCAATTTTTAATTCACAAACATAATCCAAATCTTTTAGTCTCGCCCCCAATTCTTTTATTAAAAATTTGAAGATTCTCTCCTCCCAATCTACAATATCTTCTTCACAAAAAGCATCATTAAAAGACCACTGTGGTACACTGTGCACAATTTTATCAAATTTTTCCGCCACCACTCCAGCCACTCGTTGAGTTGGTGAATCGGGTGTGATTAACTCTGGATGTTGTTCTTCAATCTTGCGCAACTCATTCATCAGCCCATCATACATAGCATCCGTCACTTCTGGATCATTCAAAACATGATAACGATAACGGAGATCGTCAATCTGTTCTCTTAATTTTTTAATTTTATTATTCATATAAAATAAATTGAATAGAACACAGATTTAACGAATTAAACTGATTTGAACAGATTACTAGAAAGTGACAAATATTCCCCTCTCGAGAGGAAGACTACCTTATATTCTAGACATAGAATATTGTCCCCTCCCCTATGAGGGGAGGGTTAGGGTGGGGTTATTCTTTAGCCACTTTTCTCTCTCTTCACACTTGTTTTTTATATCCCACCAAACTGAATTTAATTGTTTTTTCTTCATACAAATTTGTTCAAATTAGTTTGATTCCTGTCTGCCAACAGGCAGACGTTAAATCCGTGTTCTATTAACCCCTCTTAAAACAACCCAAAATACCATTCCAAAATTCCCCCACCCCAAAACATCACCACCACTGTTGCCAAAGTCAAAAAGACTCCGAACGGTACTGGACTTTGCATTTGTTTCTTTTTTTTCAAAACCAAAATCACACTAACAATCGCGCCCAATACATACGCTATCCACAATGCTAAAATTAATAATTTGAAACCCAAAATTACACCCAGCAAAACACCGATTCTAATATCCCCGCCACCAACCCATTTACCTTTTGATAATACAAATTGTAATAAGAAGAATCCACCACCAATTATTGCTCCCATAAGCAGATTGAGCCACCACGCTGGCGTAGTCAAAAGCATCAGTAAATACAATGCTACAGCTGGCAAAAGTGTAAACGAATCCAGTACTTCCATATACTTAAAATCATATATAAAAACAAAAGTCAAAATAAAAATTATAAAAAAATCTCTGGCAATTAAAAAAAGATCAAAATTATAAAAATATAATAAAAATATTCCCACTAAACCGAGCCACAATTCTACCAAAGGATATTGAATCGATATTCTTTGTTTACAGCCAGAACATTTACCTTTTAAAAAAATAAAACTAATAAGCGGAATGTTTTCAAACCACTTCAATTGTTGCCCACATTTTGGACACTGCGACCGTGGAGCCAACAAAGAAATTTTATTTTTTATCCGCCATTCCAGCGCATTCAAAAAACTCCCCAGACAAACAGCTAGAAGGAAAGAAATTGTATAAATAAATATTATCATAATAGATGGTTAGCAATATAACAATATAACATTAAAATATAAAAACATTAAAACAATATAGCGATATAACATTTCAGCCAAAGGCTGATCCACCTTCAAAGTCACCTTCATGACCGCCTTGGGTCGTGGAAGGTGGACGGGCGCAAGCCTTTCTAGCATTTTAAGCTTTTCAAGCCTTTTAAGCCTTTCCTACATATTCTACCATAAAAAAAACCCCTCGGAAAGAGGGGCTTTAATTGTTTAGCTAAACAATCATTATCCAGCAACTGGAACAACCATAATACCAGATGGTGTAGCTTGGATGTCACCGGACAATCCACTAACCGTACCTTCAAGAGTGGCGGTGAGGGTATAATTTGTACCATCGGCTGATAAATAGGTATAACTTGTTGTACCTGGATCAGCTGGAACCAAACCCATATAGGCATTTTCACAACCAGTAGCTTGAAAACCATCAACATTTAAACAATTATAATCATCAGTACCCAATGTAATAGCTGTTGGTTCTTCTGGGTAAGCACTGTTATCTGTATAGTGTAATTCAAGAGCAGTTTGGACTTGCTTCAAATCTGACAAACGTTTTGAATCACGTGCTTTTTCACGAGCACTACTCAAAGCAACAACTGCCAAAGTTGACAATAAACCAATGATAGCAATTACTACCAAAAGTTCAATTAATGTAAAACCTTTTTTATTCATATTTCCACCCCCTTTCTTTTTTGAGATACATATTATTAAGTTTTTAAAGTATTAGAAACAAGAGCGTTGTATATACTTTTACTACCAAACAATTCTGAAAAAAGCAGTGGTAGGTGTCATTGCGAGTCCCGATTCGCATCGGGACGTGGCAATCCCATACTTCAAATACATTAAAGTCTGGGATTGCTTCGTCGTCGTGCGAACTCCTCCTCGCAATGACACGACTGTTCAATATTAAAATACAAAAGTATATACAATGCTCTTGTTTCTAACAAATAACTTCATAACTCTATAAACTACTCTATCTTCAAAACTTTTCTAACTTTATCAACCACTTCCGATGGTTTGAAATGAGCTTTTATCAGATAATCAACTGCTCCCATTTCCAGCCCCTTGGAAACATCATCCTTTTGTCCCAAATTCGTGAGCAAAATTACTGGGATATCTTTTACACTAGCATCAGCTTTCAAATGTTCCAACACAATAAACCCATCCATTTTTGGTAAAAGAATATCAAGCAATATAATATCAGGCTTTTTCTTTTTGGCGTCAGCTAGACCCTCCTCACCATTTTCAGCCACACTAACCTTGAAGCCTTCCATATCAAATTTGGTTTTGTAAATATTTCCCAAAAAAATATCGTCTTCAACCAAAAGAACGTGTATCTTTTTTGTTTCTGCCATATTAAAAATTAAAAAATTAAATTATTAACGTCATTGCCTATTATATCAAACTTATGGTTTTTATGAAAGTCTAGGTGGATAACGTTGGTTTACTTTATAATGTTTCTCATCGCTAGACCAATACTAACAGCCATTCTCGGACCAATTCCATCCAAAACCTGTCGCAATCCGTCTTGATATACAGTTCTGGCCCAAGGATCACCAACAAAAACTTTTAGAGAAAATCTTTTTTCTATTTCATCTTTAAAAAATGGTAAAACTGAAACTCCACCAGTTAATATTATTTTTTCTGGTTTTTTACCATTGTTGCCCGTTTGGCTCAAGAACAAATCAAAACTATATTCTATTTCTCGAGTGACAATATCTACCAAAGGCATAAATATTTTATCTGGCACGTTTGTCATTCTTGATAAATCTTTTTTCATTTGGGAAGCCAAACTTTTTTCTATTCCCAAAGCTTTGGCTAATTCAGCATCAATTGTTTGTCCACCCTCACTAATACTGCGATGTGTCATTGGTAGACCATTGTCAATAATAAAAAAGTTTGTTCGTTCGGCGCCAATATCTACTACCATAACAGTCGCTTTGTCACGACCAACCAATGAGCGTTCCAAAGCAAAGGCCTCGGTTTCTAATTCCTGTAATTGGATGCCGGCTTTTTGAAAAATAAGAGTATAAAACTGAACTAAAATTTTTGGGGCTGCGGTCACCAAAATACTAACATTTTTTGATTTTTCATCGTGATTGGGAATTTTTTGATGCACAATTTGCATTTCCTCAACCGGCAGAGTAGTCATTTTGTTTACCTCGGCTTTGACAATTGCATCTATTTCTTTATCATCTACTTTTGGCAAATTGATTACAGTATGAAAAATATAAGAAACTGGCAAACTAGCTGTAGCTAAATTTGTAGTGACACGAGAACGTTTAATTAATTCTTTTAATAATTTGGCATATTTGTCAATCCGCGGATCATCTAACTGAGGTAATTCTTTACTCTTTTTTTTCTTTTCCAAATTCAAAAAACTATCGCCACTTTCGGCTAATATTTCTTCTGGTGTTTTATTATGCGAGGTTGGCAAATGAATATCCAATTCTTCTTCCGCAATACCATAAGTCCAAAGCTGTGGCCTATCTTTGGTTTTGTGAAGCTCAACCAACTTGATACCATGTGCACCAATATCAATCCCGAGATAAGCTTCTTTTTTTGAAAATAGAGACATAAATAATAGTTTATAAAGTTTGAAAGTTTATAAAGTTTATAAAGTAGTTATCAAAAGACTTTATAACTTTATGAACTTTATGAACTTTTAACTTACGATATTATACCACATTATTATCCTAAAAACCATTCTGTTTGTAATATACACATATTATAACATAAAATATACTTTAAACATATTTTTCAAAACAAAACCAACGAAACACGACACACGACCCACACAACACGACACGGAATACAGAAAAGACTGTCTGGGTAGTGTTACGTGGGTGGTGTGTCGTAAAAAAAGCCCTTTACACTTCCCCCTCTCTAAAGTATAATAATATCAATATAACTAAAAATTTTATGCTAAATTTATACAATACTTTGTCCAGAAAAAAAGAAGAATTCACTCCTATTAAAAAAGGGTTATTTAAATCAAAGAAAGTTGGACTATACACCTGTGGCCCAACTGTTTACAATTATGCCCACATTGGCAATCTGCGCTCTTATGTGTTTGAAGATATCTTGAAACGAGTTTTGGAATATAATAAGTATAAGGTGAAACACGTGGAAAACATCACTGATGTTGGTCATTTGACTGACGATGCCGACGCTGGTGAAGATAAAATGGAAAAAGGTGCCAAACGTGAGGGCAAAACCGCTTGGGAAATCGCTGAATTTTATACTCAAGCATTCAAAGACAACTTGCACGACTTAAATATTATTGAACCAAACATCTGGTGCAAAGCAACCGATCACATTCCCGAACAAATTAAATTGGTACAAAAATTAATTGACAAAGGCTTTACTTACGAAACATCCGACGGCATCTATTTTGATACCACAAAAATTGACGATTATGGCAAGCTAGCTAATTTGAAAAACCAAGAACTACAAGCTGGTGAACGGGTTGAAATGGGAGAAAAGAAAAATCCACACGATTTCGCTTTATGGAAATGGAGCTCGCCAGTTCGTCATCCTGAGCGGAGTCCTGACGAAGTACAGGATAAAGTCTCCG
>Ga0265594_1003560_pt1 | contig 10308 bp, 6 predicted proteins | sample saktaG_11_FD_190147 | JGI IMG/M metagenome (GOLD analysis project Ga0265594, IMG submission 190147) | Saline water microbial communities from Sakinaw Lake, British Columbia, Canada - sak_2011_5_24_80m | ecosystem: Environmental > Aquatic > Non-marine Saline and Alkaline > Saline ... | reverse complement strand
TAATAACTGACTTATTTTCTCTCGCTCTTCATTCTTTAATCTCTTATACTTCTTCATTATTGCAACAAACTTATCCTTTTTTGTAAGTTTGTTGCAATAAAAACTTGAACCTAAGTAATATAAAAAATTGATTCAAAATTCATAAGTCTTAGATTTTTCACTTTCATTTTTTCTATTTTGACCAAATTTACATTCTATCCACTTAAATTTTCCTGTCCTTCCTACAGGTATTTTATCTGTAAATTTATAGAATATGTTTGCCCTATCACCATAAATCTTTTTCAAATCATTAACTATTTGCTCTGCTTCTTTTATTGAATTAGATGTTTTGTCACTTTCAATAATAAGTTCAAAATCAGTTAAGCTTTCCTGTATTATTTTACAAGCAGAGATATGTTTAAGATGCTTAAAGGGAAATGTAACTACTGCTGGTGTAATTAAATTACCTTCAATATCATAAGTGTAATCTTCTTGCCTTCCGACAATTTTGTCAATTACAGGAAACAACATTAAATTAGAGTCCACAGGTTTTTCTGAAAAACTTTCCACACTATCTGTTAATCTATATCTAATTAATGGCATTATTTCATTGATAAATCCAGTACCTATCATTTCATTTGTTTTTTTGTCATACTCTAATAAACCATATGAAGGTATAAATGAATATTTCCTTTTATTTGTCCAAGCTCCTAAAGCAACTTTTTCAGCCTGTCCATAATGGGAAATTTTCTTTGCAAAAGAGAATGTTTCATCAATTACTTGCATTTGCCAATCATAAAGCACTTCTGAAGCCATCATAATTGCATCTGGTTTAATTTCAATATTAGCTTCTTGTATTAACCTTGAAAATTTGTATATTGCAGACGGATAACCATGAAAAAATCTGTAATTCTTATTTCTTATTTTATTAACAATTTTTTCAATATTTTGTTTGCTCATCTTTATAATATTTATCCTTAACACTTTTTCGTCTGGAATATTAATATATAAATCATTACTATCAATAAATCCTCTAAATTGTACTCTACCATCACCAGGTTTGAATCCAACCCTTTCCCATTGATAACAAATAGATGCCCACTCTCTAAAAAAAGTTCTTTTGTCTCTATATATTCTCAATGACTTCCCAGTAGTTCCACTTGTAAAACTTTTATGAAGTTGTTTTTTATAATTTGATAATACGATGTTTTCTCCATATTTCCTTACCTCTTCTCTGGTTAGAGTTGGAATTTTTTTTATATCATCATAATTTTTTAACAAACTGGGATGGAAAAAATATTGATCAAATTTTTCCTTATAAAAATCGGAATAATTATAAGCTTCGTTTATTAACTTTTTCATTTTCATAAATTGATATTCTTTTATTTCATCATATAATTTCCTCTCATTTTCCAAAAGCAAATTTAAAAAATTGAAAAATTCCTTATTTAATACTCTGTATTTATATGGTATTATTGAAGATAAAATTCTTCCACATTTCTCAAGAATAGTATCTTTTGCCAACTTCTTTAATATCTCCATATTTAATGTATTATAATTAGAAAACTTGCTTCTGTTGTTTGCGCCATATCCCAAAACTCAATTGGCCAATTGGGCTTATTACATTTTAATGTCTCATATAATCTTTGTAGTTCTTCCAGGTGTCCTTTTTCACTTATCTTGGTTTTTATCTCTTTTATGTTTATTCCATATCCTTTAAGATTTTGATAATTATCCATAACTATGGTTTTCTCATCAAAATGGACTTCCATATACTCTTTTGGAAATTTTTTATTTCCAACCGCAAAATATTCTATGGTTGCAACCGAGCCGTCTTCGTATTTCATAATTATTGATTTATTATCGCTATTTGTGAAATATTCCGTTTTAGGAGTCAATTTTTCGCAACAAATACTTTTTAATTTGCATCCTGTGAAGAAAGTCATTAAATCAATAATATGACAGCATTCACCAACTATGCGTCCACCATTTTCATGAACCCAATGGTCAAGAGGGATATAACCAGCATTCATCCTATAATGTATAAAAAGTGGATTTATTCTTTTATCTGTATGCCTTTTTATTTCCTGTGCATATTTACTGAACCGTCTATTAAACCCAACCATTAAAATTGGCTTGTTTTCCATTCCATCAGCGTAAAATTCTTTTATTTTATCAAGTTCATTCTGATTTGTTGCGAGGGGTTTTTCTACAAAGACATTTTTCCCAGCCCGTAGTGCTTTTATGCTTAATTCAGCATGACTATTATGCCTTGTGCAAATAAGCACTAAATCTATATTCTTGTCGTTTAATATATCATCATAATTTGTCGTTGCATAGTTTGCAGAATATTGCTTTGCAACTGCTTTTGCTTTATGCCCTGTTCTGTTCATAACAGCATATAATTTATATTGGTTTTTTAATTTATGAATATTTGGCAGATGCATTCCTGTGGCAAAACTGCCTGCACCGATAAGTGCGATATTTATTACATCTTTATTTACTGGATTTGTATTTATAAATACCTTTTTATCTTGATTTAAATAGTTCGTTATATTATCAATATTTGGTTTCCCATAATCCAGAATGACCATCAATGGCTTATTCCCTTCTGCTTTTAATGACTCAAATGCTTTCTCAACTTCTTCAATCGGATAAACATTACTTATCATAGCATCAAGTTTAATATCTCCATTATGAACAAGCCGCAAATATTCTGACATATTTCTATTTTCTGTCCATCTTACATAAGCATAGGGATAATCACAACCTTTCTCTTCGTAATTTTTATCATATCTGCCAGGGCCATAAGATGTAGAAATTAGGAAATCTAATTCTTTTGGATATATATCTTCTCTTTTAATCTGCATACCGGAAACGCCAACTAAAATAAATCGTCCTTTTTTCTTACACATTTGAAATGACTGCGATAAAGGTTCGTTACTATTTGTTGCCGCGGTGAATATCACGGCATCGGTTCCGTAACCACCTGCCCAATTTGTAATTATTTTAACAGTGTTTTCATTAGAGGCATTGACAATCAATTCAGCACCCAATTCTTTTGCAATATTCAATCTTTTTTCATCCAAATCAACAGCAGCAACTCTAACCCCAGATGCTCTCAACATTTGAACAGATAACAATCCAATGATTCCTGCACCCATTACAACACAATATTCTCCAAGTTTGAGATTTGCTCGTCTTACTCCTTGTAAAGCAATACTGCCAAGAGTTGCAGTTGATGCTTTAACAAAGTCCATATTTTTTGGCATTTTTACTACAAGGTTTTCTGGAACATTTACATACTCTGCATGATTTGCATATCCAGCACCAGCAGCAGCAACTGCATCGCCAAACTTAAATCTTGTTACACCCTTTCCAACCGCTAAAACTACACCAGAGATAGAATAGCCTGTTATTTTGCCGCTATCCAATATTCCTCGGATTTTTGCATAGGTTTTGGAAATCCCTTTTACTTTTATCATATTTAGCACTACTTTTACATTTTCAGGTTGTTCCAGTACAGTTTTTATAATGGATTTTCCACTCCGCTTTACTCCGCTCATTTCAGTTCCAGAAGAAATGCAACTATTTACCACTTTTATAAGCACAAAGCCGTTTGAAACCAATGGTGCAGGAATTTCTTCTCCAATTACCTTTCCTTTTTTAACAATTGCTTGAAGCATTATTTTTCTCCTCTGATTTATATGTATTATTTACCATAGAGAACACAGAGAATATTTTTTAATTTTTTTATTTCCTTTTAATATTCCTTAAAAAATGACATTCTCAATTTTTTTTCAAAGTTAATAATCAATTTTTTACCTTTTAATAACTCGCCATATCCAGGTGAATAATCATAATCTTCAATTTTTGACTCCACAAAATTATCAACAACCAATTTTAGTAAAGATTTTCCATCTATTTTTATTAAAAAAGTTTTATCATTATTGGATTGATGGTTGATGGTTGATGATTGATAGTTGTTTGTAATTTCTATTCTTGGTGCAAAATGTAAAAATGCTTTCGTATTATATTTTGTTATGCCAAAGGCAGACCCGTTTCGAGAATCTATAAAATCTTCAATAACAAAATGGTTATCAAAAAGCATAAACTTTCTTCTGTGTATACTTCCACCCTTTTTTACAAATCCATTATGTTGGCAATCTAATAGATTATTATTAAATTTAGTTACGCTAACAATTGCATCATTTGCCAATTCAAAAACATTGTCGCCAAAATCATTTTGTTCAAAACCATTTTCCTGAACAGTATTGTGATAACTTGTAGAGCGAAATTTATTCCTTTCATTAGTGAATGTCGTATATGCATAAGTCCCAGGGTCAACAACTATATCAATGTCTTTGTAACACAATTCAAAAGATAGTTTGTCGTTATGAGTATGAACACCTTTGCCATTTTGTCCATTTGGCATACAAGAGACAGCCAGATAAAAATTCTTGTTTCTTAATACATAGATTCCTGATTTATCCAAACCTTTTGATTGCATATTATAAATAGATTGGCAATTTAATTCATATTCTTTAGCATAGTTTTCGCCCCAAAAAAGAAAAGAAAGAATATCATAGGTAATTTCACTTATGCAAAACTGTTTATCCTGAAACATACCATAACCAATGGATAATAAATAGTCCTGTTCAAGAGAATGCCTATTATACAATTTAAGCAGTCTTCCACTATCGTTATCGCCAAATTGAATTATTTTTCCACTCGGTTTCAGAATGTTCAAAGTGAAAATAAACATTTCCTTCAATCTTTTTTCATATTCATTATTAAAATGATGAAAATGAAAATGCTTTGCTAAATAAAACGGTAGAATTAATAATTCTGTCACTAATCTCTGATAAGCAGTTGTGCTTTCAAAATCCCCTCCATCCTCATAAACTTGTCTCAATATCTCTTTTTTAAGTACCTTTGCTGACCATTCTAACCAATTCCTGCTTTTCCTAAAAATAGGAAAAAGAGCATTTGCGATATAGAAACCTGAAATGTCTGATAAATAATGATTATTGCGAGTAGGTAATATATTTTCAAGATTTTTTCTTATGAATATCAGATGTTCCCACAAAGATTTTATAAACTTATTTAAAAAAGGACCATCTTCTAAAATTTCACCCTTTAGAGCAAACAAAATCAAACACCAATTTGTAATTCTGATAGCAACTTCCATTGTGCAAGACCAATTTACTCCATAATATGGAGGATTTTCATCTATCCAACTACTTATAGAATCTATAATTTTACGAAAATATTTCCTGTTATTTGTGTAAACATAAGCAAAAAATAATCCAAGCAAAAAATGGAATCTACTTAATTCTCTTGGCACTTTCACATCAATATTTCCCTTATTTTCATTTTTAATTAAGAAAGATATTTTGCTTTTAATGTCAGTATAATAGGTGTTTTTATCCCATGTAAAACCCGCAATTTTATCTGTATGCCAATCTATTTTACTATTCTTTTCCCATTTTATCCAGTTACTTCCAAAGATCTTAAATTCATTTTTTGCAAATCTATCGGCTTCTAAAAGAATCTCCTCTACTTGTTTTGGGAACAAACTTTTTTCTTTAATTATTTTTATATTTTTGCTAAATGGAAGATGAGGCATTGTTGAGAGCAAAGATTTTATAGAATCTAAATCTATATTGTCTAATTCATTGTAAAAGATATCATTTTTAATTACTCTTTTTTTCAATTTCCTCAGAACTATTTTTCTTTTTATACTTAATATAAATATACTAAATAGTTTTATTCCATATTTATTAAAAGGTTTGGAAATATTTTTTATGTATTTCATTTATTCATATAAAACAGTAATATATATTCTGACTTCTGTATTCTGACTGTTGCTATAATTCATTAGCTCTTTTTAAAAAATACTCAACTGATATAATTTTAAATAGATATTCATAATTATTTACTGTTTGAAATTCAATATACTGAAAATTTTTAAGTAATTTATTCCATTCATCTTCTTTAATAATTTCTGATAGAAACATATTTTCATAAATTAGATTCTTCTGGAAATTCTCATCCTGAAAAAGTAATTTGTAAATTGGCAAATAATCCCATGCTTCCTGTAATTCCGTATCAACAGGTATTCCTAAAATGGTTTTAATTTTATTTCTCAATCTTGTTGATTGAAAAAAGGAGTAGCGAAACCAGAAGGGGATATATGTAAAGCAATTTTTAGGAACCATATTAATTCCGCCCATATCTGTCTTTTCTTTAGCCAGTAAAGGATTTAGACCATATACTACACTTCTTTGATACTGGGAACTATGAAATTTCCATTTAACAGGTGCCGTTAAAGCCAGCTCTAAATTCCTTCTTAAAAGTAGTGGAGAAATTGAATTAGTGAGCATGGATACAGCATTATTGGCTGTATTTAAAAAATTTGTCCAATAGTATAAACTGAATCTGTCCATTTGAATTGCAACTGGACTATCCAGGTAATCTTTGATAGCATTTTGAATCAGGTTTCTAAAATATTGCTTTGAGTTATGTTTGATCTTCAAATAATTTTCATTAAAAATATCTTCTAATAAGTAATTCTTACTTAGAATTCTGAGTTTTAGAAACATTTCAATATTTACTTTACGAGGTTCCCTGTATAGATTAAAAGTATACATCTCGATCCAGAGACCGTTTTTATAAAATTGACCATCTGAGCCATTCAATAAAACATTACTATATTTCATTTGTTGACTTCTTGTAAATAAAATTCTCCCAAGTAAATAACCGGGTTCACCACAATTTCCCAAGATTACAGCTCGACTGAAATGTTCCCAGAGATTATCAAGATATTCTTTAGTTAACCGGATATTATGATTTTCGATATGATTGCGTTTAGACATATCTTTAACAGATTTTACCTCAAAAAAATCTTCTTTTCCAAAAGTCGAAGTTATAAAAGGTAATTTTTGATTTGTAAAAGCAGATATTATCATTCGTGAATCCTGACCCATTGTAAAATCGATACAAGGTTTCCCTATAGAATTACTTATTAGTCGGACAGTTTCTTTCATAGTTCCCATAGTTTTTTCTACAGCGTGCTTGAAAGAAAATTTTCCATATTGTCTGGGCCATTCCCAATAAGTTTTAACTGTCATTTCCCCATTTTTTATTTTATAAATCGATGCAGGTGACAATCTTTTTACATTTTTTAAAATGGTCTTTTCAGAAATATAAGAATATCTCCAGAGAAATTCATTTAATGCGTATTGATCCAGCTCGGGCTTATTAATTATTCCAGCAGTTAATAAAAGTGGAGTAAAAAGCATGAAATCTTTATTTTCAGTGATAAAATTTATTTTATATTTAATGTAGTCATTAATAATTAAAAAATGATTATTTCGAGCATCATAGATTTTGATGATAAAATGTCCATCTAACCTATTTGCTATATCTTCACCACTATCCTTATATAATAACAATAACTCTTCAGCATTATAAATCTTAGATTCATTCAGATCAAACACATTCCCTTCGAATGTTAACCAGTTCCCTGCCTTATCTTCATAAAATTTTAAGTGATCATCTTTTCTAAATTCAACTAAATAGGCATTATTAAACTTATGAAAATGTATTTTATAGAAGTATTTTCGGAAGATACTATTAATATAATATTCCAATCTGTTTATCTTATCTAATAACTGTTTATTTCTGTCATTCCTGGAAATCAGTAATAATGTTCCAGCCATGGCTTATAATCTTCCTATTTTTTTAAGAGCTTTGTATTTAATAAAATACATTTTTAGGGCATTTATAATATTGTCCTGCTTGCGAAATATTTCAGTAAACAAATTGAAGATCTCATTTTTAGTTAATCTATACATTAAATCAAGTTGAGTAATATGTAATCTCTGATATCCAATTGTTGCAGGGTCAATTTCAGGATACCAATCTGCTTTACATAAGTTATAGCGAGACCAGTAACCTAAATCATATTCAGGTAAGATATTTTTCAGAGTTTGGATGCCATCTTCGTATATTTTTCTTGCCACTTTATTTTTTGGGAAAACTCGCACAAAATCATAAATGCCGCATAAAGAGAAAATCATTCCATTTAAGACAAGTGTGGGAACCTCTGCTGTATATTCTTCATAAAAATGACCCCATTTTGTGAATGAAGTTACACCACCTTCGGTAACAGATTTAGTGAAAGGGATTAGTGCTTTTTCTGCCATTTTTGCATATTTGTCATCATTTGTGATTTGATACGCGCGCAAAAGAATAGAAATCCCGCGACTTTGCGAAAAAGCAGATTGCCAAACATTAAAATTTTTATATTGTGGCAGCGAAACATCGGTTAGCCACCTAACTCCTAATTTTTTTGTAACTTCTGCATTTTGATAAAACCAATCAGCGAATTTCAGAAATCGGTTCTTATCCTCTTCGGATTTAGTTTTCAAATATGTATGAAAAACAGCAAGCCCAACTTGCCCAATCGTAATTGGGAAATAGACAAAACTTTTATCTTTTACATCAATATAAGTTGGATTAAGTGAGATGCCATCCTTATCATATACAATGCTTTTTTGCCCACCTTTCTGATTTTCCATCTGCTTCTCACTAAAAAGAAAATAATATTCAGCAAGATTTTTAGAATGCAGATTATTTGCTATTTTATATTGTATAGGATTAAAAATATCTTTTAATATCCTTAACAAAAAGAAGATATATTTATTTTTAATTGATTTCATTTTATATTCAGCAAACTTTTCTATTATAAATATTTTCAAAAACAGTAGCCAATTTTTGTGTTAAATTTTTTCTACTATACGCTAGAATCTTATTTGATATAGGATTCATCTTCAATTTGTTCTCTTTCCATAGATTGTAAAAATATAGAATTGTGTTATAAATTTTTCCAAAATTATCATAACTAATCACGATTCCTGTATTTGTGTGAGTAATGATTCTCGCGACTTCACCATCTATTGGGCCAAGTGCCAATATTGGTTTTCCTGTTCGCATGTATTCAAATGTTTTGCCCGGAAGAATTCTTCTATTCCTTTCAGATTGGGTCACCAAAAGCATCATAATATTTGCATATTGAGTATATTTCAATGCTTCATTATGAGGTAAATAAGGAATCATTTTAACAAATTCGCTAATTTTATATTCTTCAATAGAAGTTTTAACAGAACTGTCTATATTTCCAATAAAAACTAAAGAAAAATTTTTTGCATTTATTTTGCCTGATGATGCCAGAACCTTTATTGACTTGAAAAGATTTGTTGGATTTCTCTCTTGCCCTACTGCACCAAGATGCATAATTACAAATTTTTTTGTGTCTTTTTGTATTCCTTTGTGGCTAAAATTACTAAAATCACTTTCGTCATATCCGTTTGGTATATTTATACATTTTTTTGATGACACTTTATTGGCAAAATCCTCTTTAATATACAACTGACTGATACTGGTGATAACAACTGCATTATTTAGAACTTTTCTTTCATACTTATTATCAAGTTTTTGACTGATTTTAATCCTTTCTTGATTTTCATAATAATGGATCTCTGTCCACGGATCCCGAAAATCTGCTACCCATTTAATGCCACTCCATTTTGCTAAGTTTTTAGCAATAAGGTGTACAGTCGGAGGCGGAGATGATGAAAAGATTATATCCGGTTTTTCATTCCTGATAATATGCTTTCCAGCTTTAATTGCAAAGGGTATCCATCCGATCTTGGCGTCTGGAATAAAGAGATTTAATCTGATCCAATGGGCGAGCTTCTTCTTCCATGATGTTTTTTTCTCGGCAAGTGTTGCAACCGGGATCGCTTCATCAGAACTCATTCCTGTGAACTTTTTGTATAATGAAAAAGGTTCGATAGCTGGAGTTTTATAAACCTTGCACTCTTTGGGAATATCTGAAAATAAGCTCTCATCATATGCAGGATATTCTCCATTTTGCACTGTAAGAATGATCGGTTGCCAGCCAAATTCCGGAAAATATTTTGCAAACTTAAGAACTCTCTGTACACCCGGACCACCTGCCGGAGGCCAGTAGTAGGTAATGATGAGAACTTTTTTCATGAAGGATAGTTTGATCTATTTATTTGTTGTTATAACCGTTTTCATAAATTCGTCTAACTCAATATCGGGTACATTTTCTGCAATAAGAGAGAGCACGATGAGTATCTTATCAATACCTCGAGGGATGAATAATGTTTTTGATTTACCGTCCTGTTCATAGGTAAGAATGATCGACTTGCCTGCTTTGATATTAAATTCGATTTTCTTTATCTGCACGAATTGTATTTCAATACCTTTGAGAAGAAGCGGTTTAAAAATTACTGA
>Ga0265594_1003558_pt1 | contig 10314 bp, 15 predicted proteins | sample saktaG_11_FD_190147 | JGI IMG/M metagenome (GOLD analysis project Ga0265594, IMG submission 190147) | Saline water microbial communities from Sakinaw Lake, British Columbia, Canada - sak_2011_5_24_80m | ecosystem: Environmental > Aquatic > Non-marine Saline and Alkaline > Saline ... | reverse complement strand
GCACAGGCATCCTGTCCGCCGTGTTGCTCGGTTTCAGCAGGGCCTTCGGCGAGACCATGGCGGTCCTGATGGTGGTGGGCAACACGCCTCAGGTCCCTGATTCGCTTTTCGACGCGGGGTACACGCTCCCCAGCCTCATAGCCAACAACTACGGGGAGATGATGTCCCTGCCCCTGTACGACTCTGCGCTCATGTTCGCGGCGCTGATACTCATGGTGCTGGTGGGGGGGTTCAGCCTGCTTGCGAGGGTGACCCAGAGGAGGATAACGAGATGGACAAGCTAGGCAGGAGGCGGATGGAGGAGCGCGTGTTCGTGGTCCTCATGTCGGGGTCTATCCTCGTCGTGGTCGGGAGCCTCCTCTCGATGGTCTTGACCGTCCTCGGCAAGGGTCTGGGGGCGCTGAGCCTCGCCATGGTCACGCAGACCCCTAGGGGCGGGTACTACCTGGGAAAGGAGGGGGGGATACTGAACGCCGTCGTCGGCTCCCTGTACCTGGCCACGGGCTCCACCCTGCTCTCCGTGCTCGTCAGCGTCCCGATAGCCATATACCTCTACGAGTACGCGGGCGAGTCGAGGAGGACCAGCTACACGAGGAGGATGCTGGACGCGCTCTGCGGGATCCCTTCGATAGTCTACGGCGCCTTCGCGTTCACGGTCATGATCTACTTCAGGGCGAGGGCCAGCCTGCTGTGGGGCATACTGACGGTGACACTCTTCGAGTTCCCCATGATGACCCGCGGCATCGACGAGGTGCTGAGAACGGTGCCCAACAGGCTGCGCGAGACGGCGTTCTCTCTGGGGTCCACCAGGTTCGAGGCGGCCACCCGGGTGGTCCTCAGGCAGGCGCTGCCCGGCATACTCACGACGGTGCTCATAGGGTTCGGCAGGGCGATAGGCGACGCGGCCGCGGTGCTGCTCACGGCAGGCTACACAGACAACATACCGTCGTCCCTCATGGACCCCGTGGCCACCCTCCCGCTCGCGGTCTTCTTCCAGCTCTCGACACCCATCCCTGAGGTGCAGCAGAGGGCCTACGCCTCCGGGATAATACTGCTGTTCATTGTGCTGGGGCTCAGCGTGTTCTCGCGCTGGTCGTCGAAGAGGTTAATGAGGTACGTGGTGAGGTGAACAAGATGATAGACGACCCAGTAATCCAGGTCCGGAACCTCAGCGTCTACTATGGGAAGGTAGCCGCGCTGAGAAACGTCTCGGCTGTGGTGCCGAGGAAAATGATAACCGCCGTGATAGGCCCCTCGGGGTGCGGCAAGACCACCCTGCTGAAGAGCATGAACAGGCTCCTGGAGATATACAGCGACGTCAAGGTGACCGGCGAGGTCCTGGTGGACGGAGTGAACGTCTACGGCGACGACGTGGAGGTCACGGAGCTCAGGAGGAGGGTGGGCCTCATCACACAGACGCCCAACCCGCTGCCCATGTCCATCTTCGACAACGTGGCGTACGGCCCCAAGATCCATGGAAACGGTGACAAGGAGGAGCTACACGCGTTGGTGGAGCGGTGTCTCCGCTCGGCGGGTCTCTGGGGGGAGGTTAAGGACCGGCTTAAGGAGCCCGCCGCGAACCTGTCCATAGGGCAGCAGCAGAGGCTGAACCTGGCGCGGGTGCTCTCCGTGGAGCCGGAGGTGCTGCTGTGTGATGAACCCACCTCGGCGCTGGACCCCATATCGGCGGGCCGAATAGAGGCGCTTCTGCGTCGGCTGAGCGTCGACTACACGATAATCATGGTGACGCACACGCTGAGGCAGGCCCGGAGGCTCAGCGACTACGCCGTCTTCATGTACATGGGTGAGCTGGTGGAGCAGAACTACGCGGAGAAGTTCTTCAACGAGCCTGACGACCCGAAGACAAGGGAGTACATCGAGGGCCTGTTCGGGTAGGCACGCAGGCCACCGTACACTGACCGTTCATGGGGTCTCCTAAGCCTTCTATTCGCCTCGCCGGGCTCAAGCGCCGCGTACCACTGGGTAGGGATCATCGGGTTTATAGGGGCGTGGCGGCTGAAAGGGGTCAATAGACCCCAGGAATGAGCCTGTGCCTCACCTTATCCATGTAGTCCAGGTACCTCTTCTTGTACTGGCGTATCAGGGCCTCCTCCTCCTTGGGCACGTATACGACTATGACGGCCAGCGTGAAGACGAGGAGCAGCCTGGTCTCGTAGATGGGGAGAGCCAGGGCGAGGCCGACTGCAACCGAGAGGAACCCGGAGTAGAAGGGGTGTCGCACATAGACGTATGGGCCGTATGTGATCAGCTCACCCTTGTAGTTCCTGCTCCAGAAGACGTACCAGTAGACACAGACGGCGGCCCCCGTGACCGATAGGAGGCCTCCAGCGGCCTTGGCTACGGTGGGCAGTGAAGCCATGCTGGTCACGAATACTGGGTGGAGTCGGGGTTTAAAGTCATTGCAGAAGACCCGGCAGTTTCATGCATCCCCGCCTTCAAACCATTTGTAAATGTTTAATAAACGAAAAACCATGACGAGGCTGCCATGCAGGAGGAGGCGTTCAACATCGTTAAGGATCAGGTGGGGCCGTGCGGCATCACCTGCGGCACATGCGTGCTGGGCAACGGCACCATCGCGGAGACCGCGGGAAAGACCAAGAGCTACATCGCGGGCTACGGCATCAAGGAGTGGGCGCCCATGGTTCCGGGCGGGGCGGAGATAAACTGGGCCGAGACGGAGAAGACCCTAGAGTGGATGACCAAGTACGCCAACTGCAGGGGCTGCGAGAAGGATGGAGGCCCACCCGACTGCGCCATAAGGCTCTGCGCCAACGAGAAGGGCATCCAGCTGTGCAGCCAGTGTGGCGAGCTCGACGGCTGCAACAAGTTCGACTGGCTCGGCGACTACGCCACCGTGTTAAAACAGACTCTGCGAGATAACAAGAGTAAAACGAAGGAAGAGTACATAGCTGACGCGTTAAAGGGCCTGTAAACACACCTAAACCTCCTTTTTTTCACTGTTTTTCGAAGAAAACTCAATATATCGTCTCATGTATTGTATCTGTGATGGACGGTGGCCCGGCCAGCTACGGCGAGATCGTAGATGCGGCCCTAGACATATTTCAGCAGTACGACACTGCGATCACGTTGAGGCAGCTATACTACCGTCTCGTCAGCAGGCTACTAATCCCCAACACCATCAACAGCTACAAGCGGCTCAGCAGGGTAATGGTGAAGGCAAGGGAGGACGGAGACGTCCCCCTCAACTGCCTGGAGGACCGGAGCAGGCGGGGCCTAGGCAGGGGCGACATAGGCTACAACTCGGCGGAAGAGTACCTGAAGAAGAAGATAACTACCCTTCAGGACAGCTGGAAGAGCTTCACCATGCCCATGTGGGACGACCAGCCGAAGAACGTGATGATCAGCCTCGAGAAGGACGCCCTCAGCCGCCTCGTCAGCAGGGAGGCCAACAGGTTCAGCGTGCGCACCTTCCCGACCCGCGGCTACCCGAGCTTCAGCTTCGTACAGGAGATGTCGAGGTACATAACGCACCAGCTTGGGGGCAAGCCGACGGTGGTGCTCTACTTCGGGGACTTCGACCCCAGCGGAGTTGACATCGAGAGGGACCTGTCCGAGCGTCTCGAGAAGTATGGGGCAAAGGATTTCACGGTTCAAAGGATAGCCCTCACAGCCGACCAGATAAAGAAGTACAGCCTGCCCCCGATGCCTGTGAAGAGGAGCGACGCCCGGGCCGACAGTTTCCTGGAGGAGCACGGCGACAGGGCCGTGGAGCTCGACGCCCTGGATCCCAACCTGCTTCAGACCACGGTGCGGAAGGCCGTCGTCAAGAACATCAACATGAGGAAGTGGAACGCGAGGGTCCGGAAGACCGAGGAGCTGCAGATGTGGATAAGAGACAAGCTGGACGACATAGAGAAGGCGCTGGACTCGGAGATCGACGGCCTAGGGTGAGACACGCGAGGAGGCGGGCGATGAGCCTCCTAGGTGAGTGTAAACAGTCGAGGAGGGTTTTCCGAAGGCTATGGTGATAAGGCCCCGTGAAGACCTCTGATATGAATAAGGACTACAGGTAGCCACGGTTTCTGTTACAGCGGGTTACATACATTTTCTTAAATCGCCTGCATTCGCTCCGTTCCATAGATAGCTCAGGGGAGACACAGTGTTGAAAGCGATAGGATTACGTAGAGGAATGACGGGGCTCGAGGTGTCCATCATTCTTGTCGCCTTCGTCATCACTGCCTCCGTGTTCGCCTACATGGTGCTCAACGTGGGCTTCCTGACGGCCGAGAAGGCCCAGTCGGTGATCTCGTCCGGGATCAGCGAAGCCAGCTCCGCGCTCTTCCTGGACAGCGATGTCATCGGCAGCTTCGCCAACAACACAGGCGCCCAGGGCGACATATGCCTGACGAAGGCCGTCTTCTACGTCAGGCTCGGCCAGGGCGACAGCCCCCTCTCCCTAAGCGACTCCAAGCTGGTGGTCACCTACACCAACGCAAGGTGCCACGCCTCGGTCTACGACAGCAACGGCACCATAACCACCGTCACGGGGGTGACCGGGGACGGCGACGAGATCATAGAGAAGGGGGAACGCTTCAAGGTGTCCATAGACTTCACCGAGCTGGACAAGGCCAGCGTCGACCCCGCCCAGAACAGCCAGCCAGACGTCTACACCCACCCCTACGAGGAGATCCGGATAGAGGTTCAGCCGTCAGGCGGCGCCGTGCTCACCATCGAGAGGACGCTGCCCCAAGTAGCCTATACCGTGCAGGCCTTCTAGTCGAGCCTGTCCCCTCTGACCCATCTGTCTGTTCTCAGGTCGTAGAACCACGCCCGTCTAGGGTTCTGGGCCACCCTCTCCTTGATCCGTAGCAGCCTCTCGGCGGCGTCCCGCCCCTCGAAGCTTATCTGCGTGTATGCGTCCAGAAGCCGGGCCGATGAAGGGCAGTTCAGGTCGACCCCCAGAAGCGGTTCACCGCCGCCGGAGGGCTCGAGGCTGAAGGGGAACTGCCTGCAGCTGGAGGGGCGGTCATCGTACACGGCGCACCCCGTCTCCTCGAGGTGTGGGCAGGGCTCCATAGCGAGCTGGTAGGCCAACACCATGAACTTGGAGTCGTGGGGCCTCCTTCCCACGCCGACGGCGGGTCTGACGATGTCCCCCGGGAACAGGTGGGCCTCCTCGGGCAGCAGGGTGAGACCCCTAAGTATTCCCCGGTCCTCCGAGAGGAGGCTTTTGCAGCATTTCCCGCAGCGGATGCACGTGAACTCTGCCGTCTCCGACATGGTGGATGACTCACTGTTTTATTGTTAGAAGTGGAAGATGACGTCCTTGGGCGGCGGCGGGTAGCTGCGCTTGCTGTGCGTGAGCCCCATGCCGACGAGGAGCTCAGCCAGCCTTATCACAGCCTTTCCAGGGTGGATCACGATCACCCCGGGATGAGTCTCCTCTAGCTCTCTCCGGAGCCTGTCGGCGTGGTCGTTCATTGCCATGCAGCCGAAGCATATGGCGTCCGCCCCGTCTTCCAGCCCCACCACAGCCATCTCGTGCACCTTTTCATAGCCTGAGGGCTTCCCAAGCTCGAGGACGGGCAGGTCGACGGAGTATATCCCCGTGCAGCGCTCCCACAGCCCGAGGTCTCTCACCTGGCGCTCGGCTAGGCTGAGCACGTGGGGGAGCTGGACCAGTAGGCAGAACTCCTTGGCCAGCATAGAAGCCAAGTACATGGACGCCATCCCGGGGCCCAGCACAGGAATAGAGACGAGGTTCCTGGCTGCCTCGAGGGAGGGGTCGTGGCCTCCCCAAATCACGGCTGCGTCTGCCCCCTCCTCTTCGCTCCGGAGGACCCTCTCGAGGATGCCTGGGGCGGCTAGCTCCATCTCTGGTAGGGAGTCCACGGACGGGGGCGCCGCCCTCGTCGTCACGAGCCTCACGTCTACGCCGGGGGATGCGTGTGATGCCAGGCCCATCTCCCTCTTCTTCAACGCGTCTCCGCTCAGCCCCGAGATCAGCATGATGACGTCGATACGCATGCCTATGATGAGGCGGGGAATCAAGATAAGATTTGAGATCACGGTCTTAGCAAATAAACCGCGTGAAAATTAGCTGGGTTCACCCATCTGCCCGAGCTGGGGCTGCTCGTCGCCCTGATGATATGCCTCCAAAACATTCCTGAGGGCATCGCCACTGTCACTTCCTTGATCCGGTCCGGCGTCGATGGGATCAAGTCCATAGGGCTCGCGACCTTATCCGGGATGGCTGAGCCTCTGGGCGCGTTGATATGGGTGTTCGCCATCCAGTCTCTGGGCGGGGGAGCCGCCGTCGTGGGCTGGAGCCTCGGGTTCGCCGCGGGGGTCATGACCTATGTGACGATAGACGAGCTGATACCCGTGGCCCACGAGTACTGTAGCCTAAACTACAAGCACATCGTATCGTCGGGACTGCTCATTGGCATGGTCTTCTCCCAGGTGCTATCCCTGATACTGCCCGTCTAGTGTAAGGTCTATATACTCTTCCTCAGGAGTTCAACCGATCGACATGGTCAGGAAAGCGAGCAAGCTAAAGATCACTGTTCTGAGACGATTCAAGCCAGAGGAGGTCTTCAAGGAGAAGCCCATCGGTTACGGGGAGCTAGGCCCCTGCGAGGTCTACAAGGATGGACAAGAGTTCATCGTGGAGGCCGACGGAGAGATGCCTGAGGGCTTCTGCGGGTGGGCGTGGGACGACATATACAAGGTCGTCCAGACCCTCAGGTTCCACGGGGACTTCCCGTGGTTCACCGAGGAGGGCGCCTCCGTGGACTGCTGCACCGACGGCCTGAGGCCCGTGGTCTTCAGGACAGAGCGGATAAACTAGGGTATCCGTGGGCTCTTGGTGAGCTGCTCGAACCCGTCCTCTGTGACCACCACGTTCTCCTCCATGCGGACGCCGCCGTAGCCGGGCAGATAGATGCCGGGCTCCACGGTGAAAAGCATGCCCTCCCTGAGGACGTGCTCCGAGGTCTTGGAGAGGTTCGGCACGACGAAGCCGCTCAGGGGATGGCCGAGGCTGTGCGGGTAGTCAGGGAAACCGTGCTCCTTGAGCACCCTATGCGAGACAGCATCCAGCTCCCTGCATTCGACGCCTGGCTTCACCATCTGTATAACCGTCTCCACGGCCTCGTCCATGGCTTCCATCATCTTCTCCTTCTTCGGGTCGCTGCCCAGGAGATAGGTGCGTGTCTCGTCCGCCGCGTACCCGTCCACTGATGGGCCTAGGTCAACGAGCATGAACTCGCCGTCCTTCAGCTTCCTCGAGGTGGGCCAGCCGTGGCTGTACGCCGACCTCGGCCCCGTGGAGACTATGGTCTGGAAGCTGGTGAGCTCGGCTCCCTCCCGCCTCATGGCGTACTCGGCCTCGGCCACTATCTCGTACTCGGCGACGCCGGGCCTCATGGCCTCCCGGGCGGCGCTGCACGCGACGTCGGCCAGCCTGCTCACCCTGCGATGATACTTCACCTCATCGGGGTAGAGGCCGTAGAAGACCTCGGGTATGACCGTCTTCCCTATGTCCACGAGCTCGCCTTTGAGGTTCTCGTGATAGTAGGTGTAGCCGGCGTGGTTGAACCCGTCCAGCGGGGCCCCTATCCTTGAGCCCTCCCGCAGATGCTGGTTGGCGTAGCCCGCTATCTGCTCTTTCGCCTTGGCCCGGCTCTCAAGCTGCTCCACCTGTATCCAGCTCTCGTCGCGGGCGCTGTTGATGTTCACGCTGTAGCAGAACAGCTTGGGGACGCCGTCGATGGGCACGATCAGGGCAGTCCCTGAGGGCGTGTCCGCGATGCGTTTGAACCTGGCGCCGCCCCCCGCGTCGTTGAGGAGATAGACCAGGTCAAGCCCGTGCTCCTCCATCCGCTTCTTGAGGTGGCTGTATCGCCGTCTACAGAAATCCACTGGCTCAGACATGGATCAGGGTTACCACGTGACGATATAAAACCACCATAGTTGGTGGGTTATTTCCTGAGGCTGGGGGGAACCGAGTACACGAGCTTGCTGTGGGTGACGCCCAGCTCCACGAGCAGCTCGGCGGTCTTCACCGCGGCCTTGACGGGGTTCACCACGGGGACCCCGATGGCCTCGCTGAGCCTCTCGTCCACCATGAGGAACCCCATGCTCATGCAGCCGAAGGTGACGGCGCCCGCCCCGTACTCCTCGACGGCGACAAGCCCCTCCCTGACCAGAGCGTCGTACACCTCCTCCGGCTTCTCCCTCACCTCAGGGACGCTGAGCCCCACCGGGTGGGTGGACACATGCTTCAGGAGCCCGTCCCGCTCATGTAGCATGGTCCTGACGACCCCTCCGCCGCCCGTGGTGAGTACGCTGAACCTTGGGGCGATGAGGCTGCAGAGGTGCTTGGCCGTGGAGCCCGGCGGCACAACAGGTACCCGCAGCACCTCTCTGAGGGGTGCCACCCCGGGGTCGCCTCCACAGGGTATTATGACGGCGTCGTACCCCGCCTTCTCGGCCTCTATGGCGCACTCCAGGTCCTCGACGGTGGAGAGGGACGCCTCGTATGAGGACTGGATCGTACCTAGGCGGCTCTTCTTGGGATCTTTCTCCAGCCCGAATATGTCAATCCGGGTGTCTGGGTCTGTGATGCTGCGCAGTATCTTTTCTCGCCGCTCCAGCTCGCCGGTTAGCATGCCGGTGGCGGCGCTGGCCATGAGGAACGCTATCTTCTTCATGCCTTAATCATGGTGTCAGGGTTTCTTGAAGATTGTGAGAGGTCATGTTGGATAATGTTATGTAAGGTTCACGCGTCTCATGTGTCCATGAAGATCGTGAAGCCGGGTGAACACCCGAAGCTTGAGACGGTGAAGGGCAGGCACGGAGAGATAATCATCGTTGGCGAGAAGGCCATGATGATGCGCCTTACCGTCGAGCCCAACGTGCCCACGCCGCCCCACAGCCACCCCCACGAGCAGATGGGGCTGGCGATCCAGGGGAGGGCACCCTACACATAGGGGACGAAAAGGTCCACGTCAAGGAGGGACCCAGCTTCTGGGTGCCCCCGAACGCGCCCCACAACTTCGACGCCACCGGCGACAGCCCCGCCGTCCTCGTGGAGTGCTTCTGTCCACCCCGTGAGGACTATCTGGAGCAGGTGGGCCTATGATAGACACCTCTTTTCTTTGAAGCGTTGATCAGGCTAAGCCTGTGGAGGTAGACCTGCGAGTCATGCTCTTTTTCATAGACTCATATCTGTGACCAGGTAGTATCTACTGGGCTAATATGGGCAAGAGAAACCGGGACGAACTATCCATACAGAGGCTGGAGAGCGTGGAGCAAGCCGAGACATGCGCCAAGATGATGGCCGAGTCGGAGCCTTGGATCACCCTCGGAAGAGGCTACGACGAGTCGCTCACGATACTCACAGACCCTTCGAGGGAGGTCTATCTGGCGATGGACGGCGATAGGGTAGCCGGTTTCGTGGTGTTGGAGATGGAAGGCGCCTTCACAGGCTACGTGAAATCGATCTTCGTCTCTCCGCCGTACCGGGGCAGAGGCGTCGGCGCCCGGCTCATGCCCTTCGTGGAGAGACGCGTGCTCAGGGAGAGGCCCAACGTTTTCCTGTGTGTCTCCGACTTCAACGAAGGGGCTAGGAGGTTCTACGAGAAGCTAGGATACGAGGCGGTGGGGGAGCTGAGGGATTACATCGTCAGGGGCCGCTCCGAGATATTGTTGAGGAAGACCGTCGGGCCTCTAGCGGAGTTCGGGGCTTGAGGTGCGTTGTAGCGGGAGATACTTCGATTGATTAGTCAGCTCGTGAGTCTCCCCGAGAGGTACTCATGTCAATAGTTAAAACTGGGTTCATGATAGTTTGTTGGGTGGTATCTATGTTTCAAAGATACAGGCATAATAGGCTGTGGAGGTCTTGCCTTTGATCGACCGTTACACCGCGGCCATAATCCAGTACATGAGGGTCAACCCCGAGGACATCCCCGACGTCAATGAGCGGAAGAAGGCCAACTTAGAGAAGGTGCTGGGGACCTTCAAGAGTCTGGAGACGTGGGAGCAGATAATACCCGTCAGGCTCACGGTGCTCCCAGAAAACATCCTCAGACACGAGTTCGACACGCAGGACCCCAACCAGACCCAGAGGGACAGGGTGGAGTCGGCGGTGACCGTCCCGGGCCCAGAGACCGACATGTTCGCCGAGAAGGCCAGGCAGTACAAGACCTACGTCTCGGCCAGCATCCACGAGAGGGACCCCGAGTACCCTGACTACTTCTTCAACACCGCCTTCATCATGAACCCCAAGGGCAGGATCATCCTCAAGTACAGGAAGATCAACCCGTGGAT
>Ga0265594_1003555_pt1 | contig 10315 bp, 16 predicted proteins | sample saktaG_11_FD_190147 | JGI IMG/M metagenome (GOLD analysis project Ga0265594, IMG submission 190147) | Saline water microbial communities from Sakinaw Lake, British Columbia, Canada - sak_2011_5_24_80m | ecosystem: Environmental > Aquatic > Non-marine Saline and Alkaline > Saline ... | reverse complement strand
CCCTTGGTTAATGTAGCGGTAATGGCGAAATCTTCTAAATTATTAAAACTGTTTTGCCCATCAAACTTGCGCGCAGTTGAATATGGATCACTGGCAACCAGCGCATTATTATTAATATTGCCGTCATCCCAGCTTCCATAAGCCATCTGATCAATTAAAATTCCGCCGCCGGCTCGCAGAATTACTATATCACCTTTATTATTTAAATTGCCCTTTGGTTTTTCTATAATAAAAAACTTTTCTTTGCCGCTTCTGCCTAAAATCCCGAATAAATTTGTTTTGGCGCCGCTGCCTTCTTCAATGGTCCAGCCAGCCAAGTCAATTTCTTCACTAGTGATATTATATAATTCAATCCATTCCACTTCTTCATCAGTCGGATCGCTAACAAGTTCGTTGGTCTGTTTGCATAACCACCTGTTGAGGCAAAATGCAGAAGACTTTTGCGAATCCTTGCCCGTTGGTTTCTACTCTGTCAATGAGCAATTTAGCCACTTTGCGCTTATTCTCGTAGCTAATTTTGTTGAGGTTAATATTTAATTTTTTATATAGAGTAGTAAAATCTAAAGATTTCTTTATAAGCCCCTCGGAAAATAGTTTAAACTGATTTATTCTGTTAATTTCGCCTAATAAATAATCTTCCTGTTTATTAAACCCCGCCTCCTTGTCTTTAAACTTATCTCTTTCAATATCTCCGGTTAAGTATAAATTTAACAGCCTTTCCTTCTGACTTTTAACTTTCTGCAATTCTTTTTCCAGTTCTTTTATTGTTACCCCACCTTTTTCTTCCACATTATTATTTTCTAATTGTTTTGTTATATATTTTTTCAATACTTCGGGATTTAAAATTAATTCCTTTAACTTCTCCCATATTGGCGCTTCCAACCTATGCGCCACAAAACTTTTAGAATCACATCTATTATCTGTCCTAAAAAATTTCGTTCCCTGACAATAACAATGGTAGTTGTCGCTATTACTCTTTTTATAAATAGCATATTTTCTACCACAATTACTACAATAGACTATTTTGCTTAACATGCCCTCTGGATATTTTTGTCCCCTGTAGGCAAACTCGGAGTTCTTTTTTAAAGTTATTTGAGCTTTATCAAAAATCTCTTTTGAAATAATTTGAGGCGATTTATACTCTATCCACTCCTCTTTCGGCCTTAATGTTCTTTTCTTCTTTATATTAGGGTTAGTATTTTTTGTTATTCTTCTAACATAAGTTTCGCCGGTATAAACTTCGTTCTTTAATAAATTTCTTATTGTACTTTGACACCAAAAAGTGGGAGATGAGCTTTTGCGCTTCCTATTCTTTCCCCTTTTAGTTAATACTTTCCATTCATTAATAATCCCTTGAGCTTTCATTAAGGTTAACCGCTCTAACTCATAACAATTATCAGCAAACATTTTAAATATTTTTCTCACAACCTCCGCCTCTTTTTTATTTATAACTAACTTTTTATCTTTAACATCATAACCATAAGAAGGGTTGCCCTTCCAATTTCCCTTTTTCATACTGGCGAGTTGTCCCATATTAATTCTGTCTTTTATCTGCTCCCTTTCAAACTCTGCAAAACTACCTAGCATATTAACAAAAAGTCTCCCTTGCGGTGTTGAAGTGTCATAGGCTTCCGTTATGCTTATAAGTTCAATATTTAACTTATTAAAATAGTCCTGCATTTCCAAAAAATCCCTTAGCGACCTGCTTAGCCTATCTATCTTATAAACTACTACAGCGTCAAATTTACCGCTTTTGGCGTCCCCTAGGAGCTGTTGTAGTCTAGGCCTATCCTTTGTTTCACCGCCCCTCCCGCCGTCTTCATAGACGTCTATAATATCAGCGTCTTTGGCTTTTATAAAATATCTACACCTTTTCTCTTGTTCAGAAAGACTATTGCCCTTTATCTGCTCTTCACTTGATACTCTTGTATATATAACTGCTTTTTTCATATAACTTCTTTAAATTTAATATCCTAAATAATCATGTATCGCCCTTAATTGAGAGCCAACGATTGATTGCATAGTAATAGGTTTTTGCGCAATGCCATTTAGTGTTGAAATCAAATCAGCCGGAAAAGTATTAAGGTCAAAACATTCCATAGTCGTTCCGTAAAAACATTTTATAACTGGCATTTGAACAGGAGTGGTAGCAACAGGAGCAGAAGCCTTTATCGCATCGTAATACATTTGTTTCCAATCATCAGAAAGTTTTATCGCTCGGTTAGCCGCATCAACCAAACCTTGGGCAGTTATGTTAAGTTTATCCAGAGTGGCGTCGCAGGTGGCATTTTCTGCCTTAAGTTGAGTAATATAATCAATCCCTTTTTTCATGGCATCATTGGATTGGCCAAGAGTAGCATTTAAACTGTTAATTTTGTCGGTATAAGGGGAATAATCACATTGTTGGTTGACATATACAGTCTTTTCTACCGGTTTATCTACATAAACAATTTTTTCACCCAACACTGCTTGCTCTGGTTTTATCCCAACATCTTTTAAAGGAATTTCTTTTAAATCCTTATTAGTAATCCCAAGAGCCAATTTTTCAAAGATTTTCTGGGCGGTAGCCACCGTAATCTGATAACGATTTCCGTCTGAATGGACATAATAAGTTTTTCCGTGGTCTTCTACCGCTAAAAGTATCTTTCCTTTTAGCTTAGAAGCCAAATTGGGGGCAGAAAGGGCGAATAAAGGCGAGGCCAAGAGAAGGCTTATGACCAATAGAATTAAAGATTTTTTCATATATTTAATTTATTTAATAAACTTATCTAAATCCTCTTTCTTGATTCTCCATATCCCGTTCTTAGAGGCTCTTAATTTGCCCCCCTCTATATATCTGAAGATAGTTCGCTTAGTAACTTTTAAAATACTTGCTACTTCATTTGTCGTATAAAGTACGGGGTGTTTTTTTGTGGTCATAGTTTTTGTTTAATTTATATCTATTTTTCTTATATCGTTATTAGTAATTCCTAAGCCTAAATCTCGCATAATACTATAAGCTTCTTCACCATTTTTTAAATAATGTTCTTCTCCATTAAAATCAATATAATACGCTTGTCCCTTATCTTCTACCTGTAAAAATATTTTCCCACTATGTTTTTTCGCAAAATTTTTATCCGATTTAATCTTTTCTAAATCTTTGTTGGTAATACCAACTCCCAAATTCCGCATAATATTATAAGCTTCGTCCCCATTCGCCATATAATACTTTTTTTCATCTTTGGGGTTCACATACCATGCTTCCCCATGATTTTCAACTTGTAATAAAATTCTTCCTTTCAATTTACTACTTAACTTTTTATCAATGGATTGCATCAATTCTTTTTCTTTTGTAATTGTCTCTTTTACAATATCCGCTACAACTTTAACGCCTTTAACTTCTTCAATATTAATATTATCGTTAATTAATTTTTCCTGACATGATTGGCTTATTATCGAATTACCCCCCTTGCAATTTAAAGGACGACTTGAAATTATTTCTCTAGTTTTTTTACCGTCCACACAATTACTCCAATCTGAATAAAACCACGAGGTGCAAATTGGAATTTTGAACGAGCATGACTGAAAAGTTATGGGGTTTCCTCCTGTACAACCTTCTGGCAAGGAAGAAATAATAGTCCTCGTTTGTATGCCATTGATTTTGCATTCACCCCAATCTGAATAAACCCACGAGGTGCAAGTTGGCGGTGGCGGTGGCGGTGCTATGCAAAAACCATCATTGTACTTATATTCGCTACCTAAATTTTTAGTACAAACATTATTTTTTTGCTCATCTGTATATTTTATACAAATACTATTATATTCCTCTACTTTCTCGTTATATTGATATGTAGCAAGGTCGATTTCGTAAGATACTTCTATATTTTTTCGTTCATATTCTCTATGTATAGCATTAATACGCGTATCATAGGTAAACCCTGATACACCTCTACCAACTAAGCTTTCCTCATATTCTAAAATAGCTTGTAATTCTTTATAATCTAAAGAGTTTAATTCTAATCTTAATTTATCTATTTCCGTTTGCAATACATCAATTTCGTTCTTTAGAGCGTTCTTAGTTAAAGTATATTCACTTTCATTTAAATAAATTCCGCATGAAGAGCTAAATCCGATACATTCTACCATGCTATTATAGGCCACGCTACTTAACCAATTGTCATAACAAACCGCTCGATTATTTATAGCACCGATACCACAATTAACTCCGCCGTGCCATGAGCACGCCCCACTTGTAGCATAGACAAAAATAGGGGAAGCAAAAAAAGCTATCCCTGTAATAATTATTAACTTTAATAAATTTTCTTTTATAAAAAATCTCATATTACTTTAGATTTCTTTCAACTCCTTTTAAACGCACTTTCCTCATCTCTTCACTTATCTCTTCTTTAGTTTTACCAGCAAAGCGCTTTTTAACAGACGCCTTACCCCCCCGCCTACCTAATTCTTTAGCTAATTTAGATATATCCATAGTTATTTTAACATTATTATTTATCTTAATTATAGTATAACATATCAAATCGCTTTGTCAAGTATTAATACTATTTTCTACCATTCCTTTATACCTTCTGCCACCTATATTCAAGCCCCAAACACGCCCTACAGCCCAAAATTTGGCTTATGGGGTGCTTAAATAGCGCCCCTTTGCTCTAAGCCCTGTTCCGTCCAATTTCTTAAATTCTTCTATATATTCTTTTATTACCTCCTCGTCTATGGTAAAATTGTCAAAATCTGTATCATCTTTTAAAAAGAAATAAAATCTATCCTGTTCTTCCTCGTCTTTAAAATAACCCTTTTCAATATAACTGCCTTCGTAAGCCGCCATCAGCATTAAACCCTTGCGTTTTTTATTTTTCTCTTCATAAACATTCAGCCCCTCTTCTATTTTTTTGAGCCTGTTTTTAGTAATCATAAATTATTTTTATCCGGTAAAATAATCTCCTTGCCATCTTCGTAATAACCAAACTTGAGATATTCGCCACTATATTTAAGGTCAGATGCCTCATAAAACGCTTTATCATAAAACATGGTTTGTCTTTCCCGCTTTTTTCGGTCGATACCCCTTATCTGTTCTTCTAATCTTTTTATTGTATGCTTACTAATTGACATATTATTTTATTTTTAATATTTTCTCTTTAACTTCTCGTTCAACAAATTCTAATCGGTTTTCAAGGTCTGTTACCTCAAAGGCGCGGAGTAAATGCCCCGACAAATAACCAATACAGTTTGCTATTTTTATATCTAAATCTCCGCTTCTAACTCTTCCAATCGTGTCTGACAACAACTCAACCACATCATTAGAAGTCTTTACTTTAATCGGGGGGAGTGGTGCAGCAACTTCTATTTTGTTGGCTTTGCCACCCTTAGCTTGAGCGTCTCTTTTTTCCTCTGCGCTTATATCAGGGTTGTGCCAAAAACAAAATTTGCCATTATTAATAGCATTTGCCTCACATTGCTCCCCGTTTGATTTTATATATCCACATTTCATGGTTTTATAAGTCTAGTAATGGGTATAACCCCTATTAATTATTTCCTTATAGGCTTATAAGCCCAATTTAATTTATTAAATTGAATTATATTATTATATTATTCAATTAGTCTTCTTCTTTAGTATTATTAGTGGTCGTCTGGCGACTAGGTAGTGGCCGCGTGGCGGTCATATACATGGTCGTCTGGCGACTAGGCCAATTACTATATTTTTGTTTTATAAACATTACTTCTAACCTTTTTATCATCAATTTTTTCTACTTTATCTTTGCCTATTAACCCCTTGATAGCTTTATTTGCCGTTGTCTTGCCACATCGCGCCTTTTTAGCGATTGTAGCCACGCTAGGCCAGCATGTCTCCTTATTTATTTGGTGTCTTCTAATAATAATGAAAACCATTTTTTCATAAATAGTATATTCTTTGCTATCAATAAACCAGTTAGGTATTTGAGTAAACCCCCTGATTCTAGCTTGTATCTTATTGTATTTGCTAGATTCGTTTTTTAATATGTCTTTGATATCCATGTCGGTATTAATATTGTTGAAACATCCTCTTATCTGCCCACCCCTTGAGTACATTGCTTTTGTCAAAGAACCGTTTTATAATAGAGATGATACAATATTGAGTCCAGATGTTCATCTATTATGGGATGGGCAAATAAAAAGACGCCTCAAAGGGCGTTTTTTATTTATTGCTAAAAATTAATTGTTTACAGCTTTTTATTGCATCATCATATTCTCTAATATTACCAAACAACTCACCATTTATAAATTTAGTTAATATGTTTTCAGCGTTCTTATCAACTTCAAATACTAGCCACGCGGTATGCCCTTCCCATAAAACTTCATTTATGCGATATTTTGATAATTTCAACACTCCCGCATATGACAGGTCTTTAACTTTTTTTAAACTCATTTCTTTGTTCTCCATAATTTTTACATGTTATTTTATAAATATCTTCTTCTGTTAGCAATAAAGATAAAACCCGAAATAAACGGACTTCCGTTTCTTGGGCTGAAATATTTGAAGTTTCGTATTGTATTTCAAAATTATCTTTCATGCTTATATTTTAAAGTACAACTTGCGGTTAAGTATGGTTATTAACCATAAAAAAAATCGCTATAATTAGCGACTTTTTTAGATATTCACATCTTAACCTTCTTAACCTATTTTTTATCTCTTTGCCCCTTGCTTCTGTTTATTTTTTTATTAGTAATATTTTTTATTTCAATTATAGCTTTCATATAATCACCTTTTTTTTCTAAAATTTTTGTTTTTTCATATCCTAAAGTATTATATATCGGGTTAGTCTTATTACTATTAAAATATTTTTTCGTTCCTAAATCATAAATTACATCTTCCCCTTCTGCAATATCACATATTTTTTTCCAATATTTATTGTCGTGGCTACTATCTCTTGGCTCAATTAAATTATTATAATCTCTATTAATATATATTTTGCCGTACTCCCCAATTTCAATTATATTTACTTCTTTCCCCGCTCCTACCTTAATTTTTTCTTTTTTATTTACATCTTCAGATAACTCAATATCTCTTAATTTTGAAACGAAATGATTATGCAATCTTATTAAAGAATTTTTACAATCCGATAAACATTTATCATTTACCCCGCCAGAAATTTCTTTAAGCACTTCTCTTCTTAACATTTGTGTTTCAACAAAATATTGTTGTTCTTCCTCGCTTAAATTGTCAAAAGAAAGATTATATTCAGCATTATCTAATTTAAAAATTGCCGGTATATATTTTATCCTGTACCAACAGTGCCAAAATTCTGTTAATTTTAAATCTTCAATTTTTTGCTTTTCATTGTGAAATAATTTTAATGTCTTAGAAAATTTATAATTTTTATAGTCTATATTATTAGATTGATTATACAACCCCCTTCTGTATTCTTCGGGAATATTGTTAAAAAGGGTATCTAAATCAAAATTCAAAGTGCTGATATCATCTCCCCAAGCCTCTATCCGCCTAACTAATTCGTTAATTTTTGCATCATTAATATTATCTTTTTTAATTATATTGTATATTATTTTCTTTGAGGCATCTAACTCCTTTTTTGCCTTTAGCTCCAATTGGTAATACGATTTATAATTTTCGTTCTTTTGTTTTTCTATGTCTTTTACTATTTTTACCAATAAGGAACTTTCATTTATAAAACTTATATAATCCACGAGGTTTATAAGATAATATCTATCTTCTTTAGTGTTTATTGTTGCTAAATAAAATTTCTCTAATAAATTAATAACATCATTTATTTGGCTGTTCATATAATTTACATCTACATATTAATACCTTTATCTTACTACTTTATCTAATTTTGGCAAGCAAAAACCGCCTTCTGAGCGTTAACTCTTCAGACGGCCTTTGCCTGTTTTCGAGGAGGGTATCCTCATCAATATTATAACAAGATATCCCAAATAAAAAAACACTCTCCCTTTTATGGACTAAGTGTTTTTTTCTCATCCGCCTATTCGTATGAATCTAGAAAAAAATAAATAAAAATTATCAAGCTCTAAGAGACTGGGTTATCCGTTCCTGCGTCTTGGTCTTCTGGATAAAATCTACTTTTTTGTTTGACTTGAAATTGGTTATTTTTTTCTTTCAGCTTTTTAACATCACTAGGTGAAACTTCTTTAAAACTTTCAGATGATGAAAAAGTATAAACTCGCGTAGGACCACCGACGCTTTCATTTTGAGCGCCAGTTTCCTGAATACACAAGGCGCTCATCGCTACTCCAGATTCTAATTTTATTTCATCTTCATAGAGACCATTCAGTAAGTATTCAGCAATATAAGGTATCCCTATGCATTTAAAGCCAGTAACGGCTTTTCTAGGCACGAAATTATCCGTACTTCTTAATGTATATATTTCAGCCACCTTATCTGTTGTGTATCCCGCTAAAAGCAGAGTAAGTAACGGTCGCTTTTCTGGAACTAAATGTTCAAAAAAGTCATTAAATTTTTCTTTTCCTTTTACTCTTATCTGCTCCGCTAAATCTAAAATCCCCGTGCCATAATTCAATCCACTTTTCACTTGGTCTAGGAAATATACAGCGAGACTTCCATCGCCTGCAATGCCAACTGCACTATTCTCACTTAATTTAAAAATTTTTTGTACTGTATCATTGCTAGTTATTTCAGAACTTGCCTTGCTATCAGATGCCATCACAATTCCATCTTTAGTTTTTAAGCTTATAACTAAAGTCATATTAATTAGATTAAATTAGCCTCAACATCTAACGAGCATTGGGGCTCTACTAAATTATATTCTGGAGCATAGTGTTTATACATTTGTCTTTCAATGGCTTCTTGTTGTTTTTTGTCATTGACTAAAGCGTACCTAAAAGAAAAATCACCGCCTAGAGATAAGTAGCCTCTCAGGCCAGTATTTGTTTCCTTGTCAGAAATACACGATAGAAGTTTTTCTTTTAAATCTTCAGAACTTCCAACAAAAAAAACATAATAATGTCCATCTTTTTCTTTCTTTGAAAAACGATAAACCCCACCAGTATTTGGTAATTTCTCTATATTTTCCTTGTTAAGAGGAATAAGTTTTGACCAATTTATCTCAATTGTAGGCATATAATTTATTATTTATAGTACTTTTATTATAAGTAATTATAGTTTACTTGAGTTATGGGAAAAAAGCAAAATAAAAAATTCTCGCTATCATGTTTTTATTTTAACAACTTTTCTCTAGAACATCAAATTTCACCTATCCCTCAGCATTACTCTAAAACAAAAAGTTGGTAGTTTTGTAAACATACTAACTCGTTAATTACAACATCACCGAGTTTATAAGTTTCAGTAATTTCTTCCTCGCCCTCCGTAGCTTCAGCGGAGGAGGGTTCCTGTTCCTCTTCCCCCTCTCCTTGCGAAGAGCCTGTCCCGAGTTCATCAAGGGAAGAGGGTGGGGGTGAGGTTTCAGGTTCTCCGGCTGGCGGTGGAGGGGGAGGTGGAGCGACTGCCACGCCTGAATTCTGTGGGTTGGGACTGGACAAATCTTCAAAATCAGATGATTGATTAGTATCAAAACCGACTAACTTGCGGGCGAAAGAATGACCTTTATCCACATCAACCATATAATCCCCAGCTGTCCAAATACCAGCAGCCACAGCATCAGATTCCCATGTCTTTCCACCTGCTCCGTATTCAACATAATCAATAATTGTGTTACTGGAATGTGCAGTACTGTTAAATAGAGCTGCCCAACCGTTTGTATTGCCCATATTGTCATCAAACCCAGAAATCCCAGTATATAAATCAGTTGCTGTATTAGTACCATCTGCTCTCCAATGAACCACTACAAAATTACCACTACCAAGCGTAAAGTTTGGAAAAGTATAATAATCCCCGGAAACAGCATTCAAATCATAACCTATGAGCTCTATTGGATTAGCTGTCCCATTATATAATTCTATCCATTCTTTCCCGGTATCAGTAATTTCTGTTGGATCATAATAAACTTCATTAATTACTAAATGATCAACCGCCAGACAGCTTTCCCCAAAATAAAAAAATCCTGCTACGGCCAATAACAAGATTAAAATAACTTTTTCTGCTTTTCTAAGCAGCCCTCCTTGTTTTTTCATATTAACTTATTTTAAGTTTAAGACTTATTTTTCCTTCCTGTCATCCTGAACTTGATTCAGGATCCAGGAGAGAGCCGTACAGACTAGAAATCATCAAACAAATCACGCCAAGTGGGATTTTCTTCCTCTATTAATTTTATCTTCCATTCCCTCCGCCAATTTTTTAACTGCTTTTCTCTGGAAATGGCTTCATAAATGTCAGTAAAAATTTCGTAAT
>Ga0265594_1003550_pt1 | contig 10321 bp, 13 predicted proteins | sample saktaG_11_FD_190147 | JGI IMG/M metagenome (GOLD analysis project Ga0265594, IMG submission 190147) | Saline water microbial communities from Sakinaw Lake, British Columbia, Canada - sak_2011_5_24_80m | ecosystem: Environmental > Aquatic > Non-marine Saline and Alkaline > Saline ... | reverse complement strand
CTAAACTCATAGAAATTGCCGTAATAGCCGGCGCTATAATTATAAAATATCGCACACATATCTTATCTGCAACCAGCCCGATAAATGGATTAGTCAATGCGGGAAGCTTTCTAAATACATCAAGAAGCCCGGCAAGAAATATCGAGATACCTAATTTTTCTATCAGGAGGGGTAAAATCGGCGCTAAAAAGGAAGCGTATGTGTCATGCACTAAATGGGCTAAGGATATGGTCAGAATATTTTCAAACTCAGATCTCTTTTTCTTCATTAAATCAAATACCGATCTCTAAAAGCAAAATTCCAACAGCCAGACCAATAATTACATTGATTCCTTTGACAATTATAAATGACCGCTTTGATTCTGCCAGCAGGGGAAGCATGCCGTGACCGTCTTGGACAATGGAACTTGCCAGTAAGATACTGAAAGGAATCTGATTCTTAAAAAAAAGTGTTACAAAAATCATATGAGGACCGGATTCCGGAATGATCCCAACCAAAACCGCAGCTACCAAAATCATTAACATATTACTTTCGATCAAAGGTTGTAAATCGATATGTTGGATTGCTAGCTCAATCACCAATAATGCGGAAAAAGTCCATAAAAATATTTTGGGAATGTGGACCTTAACAATATGATTCCATAAATGCTCTTTCAGGAAATGTTCTGGTACAGTAGTTACCACAAACAGAGAGATTAAAGCAGTTATCATAACTGTAATTTTAATCCAGTTCCATTTTTCCGGACCTATTCCAGCGAAGAGTACCCCAAAAATAAAAAACAGTAAGATGCCTGTTAGTAGCGCCCTCTCCATGCTGAGGTTTTTCAATTGTTCGACAATATGCCCTTTGGGATAACAGGTGCACCTATCCTCCTCATGAAGCGGAAGGCTGCGCTCAGGCAGTATTATTTTTAGGGATTTTCCAGGAATAAATTTATCAACCAAAAAACCACTCAAGGCACCGATAATAAAAATAATCCCTGTTAACAGCAACGCCTTACCTGGAAACATAGCAAACATTAAAAAAGCCTCGTCGCCACTGGTGGCGATCATCGCCGCCACAATAGCTCCCAGTGAGACAACTCTGTGTGAATAGAGCGCAACCACCGTAAAAGCACCCAGACAGCCGGGAGTGGCTCCTAACAATGCTGCAATTATATATTGTCCCCATGGCTTTTCCTTGATGGCATCGCGCCAGGCGCCTTTTGTTTGAATATTGATATACTCGATCACCAGCATCATTACAAAAATGAAACCGGTAATCATCACACTTTCTTTAAACAACTCAAAAAACGCCATCATCCCTCCTCTTCTTTTATTTCAAAAAGATTTCCGGATTTATCTTTAACAAAAACAAGATCGGATATCTCACGTTTCAAAACTATATACTCATATCCATTTTTAGTAATTTTCTCTATAAACTTATCACGCTCCGATACTGAAAGACAGATATGATTACACGTTTTCGATATTTCTTGATCGGTAATAAATAGTTCTAATTTCAGATTTCCGATTTTACCGTAATAAACCTCTAATTCTTTCTCTATCCCAAAAATTGTTTTTGCCAAAAAATGATTTAGCACAAATTTTCGCCGTAGTTCCATGCCAAGAATATTTTGATAAAAATTCCGGATATCAGAAGATTCTGAAATAGTCAAGCCAATATGATTATAGATCATTATTTTATCTAACTTTCTCTTTTCATAATACTATGTTTCCGTTCTTCTCCTTTTTCCCATTCGGTAAATACTAAAATTAAGATATTGCCTGAATTTTTCAGCGGCTATTTCGCAAAATAACATCCCCAACCTTAGCTCCAATATTACTTTCAATAACACGGCATTTAACTTTCAGCAAAAAAAAGATGGAACGATCTTCTCCTGATAGTCCTTCATAATTTCCCTGACCTTTACTGATAACCATATCCGCACTTTTAAACAATTTGATAAAATCAGAATTACATGTTTTGAGGATTGTTCCCGGCGCCGGAGTTCCGGAGGAAATGATCCGCGCCACCTTATCTATTCCGGCAGATGCAGCGTCCCGAAAGGTAACGTCATTAATGACCGGACATCCTCTTACAACATAAATCACCGGTTTTTTCAATTGCTCAATCAGGATTTTATCAAAGACAGCTTCTCCGGCATTATCGCCGATATATAATACTTCCTTTGCTTTGTCTAAAGCTTCTTTAAAATCTTCATAGTTTTTTAAAACTAATTTCTTATTAAGTGCTTCGCTAATTTCTTCCTCAATATCAAATGCCCTGTTTACACCAAAATCAATTACATTTCCTGCTATTGCCAGCTTTATCGCTGCAAGTAACTTATCATTAGATCTGTCAATCAGTTTTTTCATCTCGGGATAAAGATAAAGCGCCTTGTCAATGTTCTCTTTCTTAATCTTTTTAAAAGGATCTTTATTCCCGGTTATTTGACTGATTTTTTGATATATCAGCATTCCTGTTTCCGGAGGCGTGTTCTCCAGCGAGATATCCTTTAACATCATCCCAACATCATCTAAAAGTTGCTTTATTATTTTCTCGTCATCCGTGGCAACTCGCCCCGCCCTGAGCGTTTGTTGTAAAAAACAGGGTAGGCAATCAAGATAAGTTTTCATCCGTCACTCACATTTTCCAAATATACTTTTCTTCCAAGTGGCTGAAACATTTTTGTTCCGCCACCATTTCTTATGATTTTTAAAACTCTTTCATCGTTTTTTTCAAAAACAGTCCCAAAAATAATCTTTACATCCCAATAATCAAAAATTTCATTGCTCATAATCGATGATGGACCTAACATAAAAATATCACATTGCTCTTTCAAATTTTTAATAATCTCTTTAAATGTGTCATTAAAAATTGTTGTAGAAGAAAGAATCACGGCATCGCTTTTTTTCAAATAATCCGACTTTTTAGAACCTGAAATTAAAACCGAATCATTTTTTAGATAATCGAATACGGAAAGAGATATTTTATCTTCTTCAAATTTTCGGACTATTGGTTTAAAAAGACCTATCATTACAATATCTTTATATTTTCGGAAATCGATAATATCGAATATATCGCCACCTTTTTTGTAGTCATCAGTGTAGTTTAACAGCGCGTTAAAGTAAGCAGTCAAAAAAATTCTATGGGAAATATTTTTTAAATCAAGTTTGGAATATTTTCCAGGATTGTCTTCGATTCTATTGCCAAAATTAGCGCATACGCCAATATTTCCGTTTTTTAGCATGACCGCAGAGTATCTTGCTCCGGTTGTAATTGATATGATTTTGGAAATATCAAGCCCGTACTTATCAAAAAGTAATCTCAACGGTTCAATATTTAAGTCTCTTATCAATTTGCCTCTCACTTTATTTAAAATATTTTTCCATTCTGTCAAAAGCCTTGTTTATCATCTCTTCGGAAACGCAGAAAGAGAGTCGTAAATGACGTTCGCCCGTAAATCCAAAAGCAATACCCGGTGTTGTCGATACCTGAATATTCTTTAATAATTTTTTACAAAACGCTTCTGAATCGCGACCTTCGTCCAGGAGAATTTTTGGAAACATTAAATAGGAACCGCCAAGTTTGACATAATCGAATACATGGTTCAGGCGATCCAGCCGCTCACACATCAAATTCCGGGCACTGAGATAATGCCGTCTGAATTCAGCCACACATTCCTGATTGCCATACAACGCTGCAATGGCAGCATATTGCGATACCACCGGAGCACATCTCGCCAATGGGATTTGGGCTTTTTTGATTTGAGCAATAATCGTTTCGTCGGCATGGACATAGCCGACCCGCCATCCCGTCATCGCATAAGTCTTGGTAAATGTGTACGTACTTATGACATGTTTTCCCATCCCCGGAATGGAGGCTACACTAAAATGCCTGTTGTCATCTAAAACAAAATATTCATAAGCCTCATCGGTAATAATCGTCAGGTCGTGTTCGAGCGCAATGCTGACCAGTTGATGCAGCTGCTCCTCCGGAAAAACCGTACCCGTGGGATTATTCGGGTCGCAGTACATAATTGCCCTGGTTTTAGACGTAATTGCTTTTCGGATCGCCGGTATATCCAAGGCAAAATTATCTTCTTCAATTAAGGGCACCAATACAGTCTTTCCTGACGCCAGTTCCACCTGGCGAATATGCGTGGAATAGATCGGTGACGGCAGAATCACTTCATCTCCCGGATCGATCGTCGCCAGAACCGCCGCGGCAAGTCCTTCGATAGCGCCAACCGTCACTAATAATTCATTTATAGTTGCATCGATATTATTATCGCGTTTCAATTTTTTTTTAATTTCTTCTCTTAATGCAGGAAGTCCATCGCTTTGAGAATATCCACCGGTTAAACCTTCTTTAATAGCTGAAATAGCTGCATTATTAATGTGTTCGGGAGTTCCGCTTGTAGGTTTTGCCCAGGACAAAAAAGCTACATTATCATATTGTTTCGATAATCTTGTCATTTCATGAATTGCGGATTTAGGGATACGTGTTACACGTTCTGACTGCTTCATTTGATAGATACCATAATGTTTAAATTTTCGTTAATATCTCGGTGCCCTCCGACGTCACCAGAACTGTATGTTCAAATTGAGCGCTGGGAGATCCATCGGCGGTTTTGACTGTCCAGCCGTCAAACATTGAGACATTCACAGCATCGGATTTTCCCATATTGATCATCGGCTCAATCGTGAAAATCATACCCTTTTTGAGTTTTCTCTTGTTTTCCTGCATAAAATAATGGGCAACAAAAGGTTCTTCATGGAAATGTTTTCCGATTCCATGTCCACCATACTCCTTGACGATTGAGTAGCCAAAATCGGAGATATAGTTTTCAATGGCTTTACCAATATCATATAAATAGTGATCGGGCTTTACGGCATCGATACCGAGATACATGGCCTGTTCCGTGCGATTTACCAAGTTTTTGACGTCCTCACTGACATTTCCGATCACAAATGTTCTGGAGGTATCACCATGATAGCCGTCTAACATTACAGTGACGTCTATATTAACAATATCGCCATCCTTCAAGATTTCCTTTTCCGACGGAATTCCATGACAAACGACATCGTTGATTGACGTACAGATGCTTTCGGGAAAACCATTATAATGTAGCGTAGCCGATTTAGCGCCATGCTTTTTAGTAAATTCCTTGCAGCAATCGTTCAAGTACTGAGTTGACACACCTGCCCTTACATACGGTTCGATATAATCCAGCAATTGAGCAGCCAGTTTCCCAGCCTTGCGCATCTTTTTTATTTCATGATTGTTTTTTATTATAATCATAAATAGTCTCATTAGATTTTAACGACAGGCGCAACACTATCACTTTTAAAATTCCTATACCAGTCGTTTCGATCCGGAATACACCTCTTCCACTTTCAGAATAGCAACGGCATGCCCTGGCAGTTTTTCGGGATTCCAATTTTTCATATCGTCAAAAATATCGCCCTTATTATGATATTCGATACTCCCTTTAGCCTGGTAAGAGGTATCGTCATCCGTGATAAAAAGAATCGATCCTTTACTGCCGTTAAATATATTCTGCCGTGTTTTACCAAAAAAATTATCCGCCACCAGCAATCTCTGTTCGTCATATTTACTGACACAAGTTGCATAAATAGCATTAGGTTGATGTTGCTCATCTACCGTAGTAAAGACAATCGGTCCCTTGCGTTTTTTCCAGGCATCACTGACCTCTTGCGGCAATTTTTTCATCCTAAATTTCCTCTCATTTTCCAGTTATCTATCTCATTTCGGACTGTTTCAATAATTATATTGAACTCTATTAATTATAAGCCTTGCGCGTCTTTTCATCCGCAAATGTCGGGCGAATGATTTCCTGCCATTCGGCGCTCTTCCAGGTTCCTAATTTTTCATGATTATCAACATACTTTTGCGGAATCGGATGAGTTCCTATAACCACCTTTACGCCGTAGCGATTTTCCAGAAAGGTCTTGAAAGTATCAATATACGGACACGGTGGATAACCGACAACCAACCCGGTCGCCAGGTGAATGACCTGCGCTCCATTCCTTACCATTTCTTCGCCGGCATATTCGATGTTGCCTCCCGGGCAGCCGTCACAGGTTGTATAACCGACCAATTCCGGATCGTTATCCGCATAGATACTGAAAGCGCCCTCTCTGTTTTTCATTGCCCGCAGACATTTTCCACCTGCACAACGACGATAGCGATCACAAATAATAATGCCAATTTTAATTATTTCCGTAAATTTCATATTTTTTTCCTAAGAATTAGATGCTTTCTATCTTCACCTTTTTCCCACTCGTCCGTCACAATCCTGATATTCTTACACAAGCGGTTCATACTGTCATCCAGCGTTTCATCATTCATCACAATACAGACGAATTTTTTCTTGATTCTGTTAATATTCGGACCAAAGATCTTCGAGACCACGACCTTAACATCTTCCCTTTTTAACAGCCGAGAGACACCTTTAGCTTTTTCGGGATCGGCATGAACCTCTTCTTCATCAACCGTATTATCAATTCTTTTCACAAAATCAGCCCTGTTTTCATCAATTGTATAAATATCATAAAAGTCGGCGTCACCAAAATGCCGATCCATAAACTTTTTTCCGTTGTCAGTAGCGAAGGCAACCAGTATTTTTTTCATATAAGTAAATTATCCCTATAACTATAATAATTACAATAAATTGGAATCAATACTTCCGTCGGGTCTCATACTGTCGGGATGATATTCTCCCGATTCTTCCATTTTATAGCGGACACACTTTATCCAGTCGCCAAAGCAGAAGTCCTGTACCCATTTTTCAGCCAGTTTGCCATTCTCAAAAAACCGTTTCATCGGACAGACCGGAAACCATTTACAGATAGTGTTACTCAAAAATCAGAATTCCTGCAGTTCACCTTTTTTATAGGCTTCATAAGCGTCTTTCACCGTCATGTCACCGGCGCCGGCATAGATTTTAATATTTCCCTGTGCCAGAACCCGCGCCGCATTTCCGCCGGGACCGTTTCCGGTAATAAGAACATCCGGTTTCAATTCAAACAGTTTTTGGGCGGTTTGCGGTCCCGCACCGTGGGCAGTTTCTGCTATTGCCCGGTTGTCGACCGTCGAGACTTCATTAGATTCTTCGTTGTAAACAAAAAAATAGTCGGTCCTGCCAAAACGGGGATCAATTGCCGATTCCCAATTAGCGCCTTTGGCTGTAAAAACAATCTTCATTTCTTTTTTCCTCTCTATTGTGAAATCACTATATCTTTTATACTTTCCCAACTCTTTCTGATAAGTGTATACAATTCCCCTTTATCAAATTCCACAATGGTCTTGCCCCGGGTCATAGCTTCGGTAAAGGATTCATCATAGGGCAAATCCACGATATGGACAATATCATTCTCATTTAGAAATTCACGAATTTGCGCTGCAACCGAATCGTTCAGATCGGCTTTATTGATGATACAACCCGCCTTAATCCCAAATTTCCTGACTAACTGATAGACTCGTTTCAGATCATGAATTCCCGAGACCGTCGGCTCCGTCACTAATACGACAAAATTGGCGCCTGAAAGCGACGAAACCACCGGGCAGCCGATCCCCGGCGAACCGTCGACAATCACCAGTTCCCTGTTCTGCTCTTCGGCAATTCGTTTTGCTTCGTTTTTGACCTTTGCAACCAATTTGCCTGAATTTTCAGCGCCGATTCCCAAACGGGCATGCACCATCGAACTGCCGGTTTTAATCGTCGAAATATACCATTCGCCGACATTTTGCAAATTCATCGCAATCGCTTCGACCGGACAGACGCGGGCACAATATCCGCAACCTTCACAATCCAGAGACTGAACAATATATTTGCCATCAATAACCGGAATAGCGTCGAAGCGACAAACCTCGGCGCATTTTCCGCATTGAATGCAGGCATCCTGATCAATCTCAGCGATCTCACCGCTGTAAAAATCCTCAGCGGTTTTGAAATCCGGTTCTAATAACAGATGCATATCGGCGGCGTCTACATCGCAGTCGGCAACTACCACATCGCGCCCACCCAGTGTAGCAAACGACGCCGTGATAGAGGTTTTGCCGGTTCCGCCTTTTCCGGAAATTACGACTATCTCTTTCATGATGCCGCCCTCCATGACTGATCACGCAGATAATCAATGATTTTATCCAGTTGCGCCTTCAACTCCGGTATTTCAGTATAAAGCAATTTCCCTTGAGAGTAAAGTCGCGCGATCCGTTTGCTGTTCGGGATTTTTGCAATGACCGGAACGGATTCGGTACGGCAATAATCCAGCACATCATCGTTACCGATGCCGTACCGGTTGACCACCACCGCGAAGAGCTTTTTCAATTCCCGCATGGTTTCCACTGCCAATTTCAGATCGTGCAATCCAAAAGGGGTCGGTTCGGTTACCAGAATCACCAGGTCGGCATCTTTGGTCGCTTCAATCACCGGGCAGGATGTTCCCGGCGGTGAATCGTATATTCCCAATTCCGCTTCGGAAAATTTATCGTCCACATAGCGCAAAGTCTGGGCAATCAGCGGAACTGCCTGCTCCTGACCGATATCCAGTTTACTCTCGACAAAATGCAGGTTCCCCGATTGATATTCCCGGAGTTCACCCATCTTTTCGGGAATCATCGGCAGCGAGCCGGTCGGGCATAATTCCGAGCAGGCATAGCAACTATGACATAGCTGCGGAAAAACCATAATGCTGTCGGTAATCCGGATAACCGCATGAAAATTACACACTTTCTGGCAATCACCACAGAGAATGCATTTTTCGGAATTCCACTGAGGGACCATTTTATATTTATCTTCCTGATTAATCAAATTTCCGTGGATAAAAAGCCCGGAATTGGGTTCTTCCACATCAAGGTCGGTTAATACGACTGTCTCTTCTTCAGCCAGGTAAGCAGCCAGATTGGTTGAGAGTGTCGTTTTCCCGGTCCCGCCTTTGCCGCTGGCGATGGCTATTTTCATATATTCTCCGGTTTCACGCTATAACAGTTCGATCACGTTTTGGGCAATCCCGGCAAACGCCCGGGCTGTTTTTGATTCGGGATATTTTAGCACCACCGGAGTCCCGGCATCGCCACATTCACGGCTGATTTTTTCCATGGGAATCCGACCTAAAAATGTCACCCCCATATCTTCCGCCATTTTCTCACCACCGCCGTTTCCGAAAAAATCAATTTCCTCACCGCATTTAGGGCAAATCAATCCCGACATGTTTTCTACAACCGCAATTTTCGGAATATTCAGTTTCTTCGCCATATTCACCGCCCGGCGGCAATCGAGCAGAGAAACCTCCTGCGGAGTCGTCACGACAATCGCCAGCTGCGGATGCATTTTTTGGGAAACCGTCAGCACCTCATCCCCGGTTCCCGGCGGCAGATCGGTCACCAGAACATCCAGTTCGTTCCAGACCACATCGGCTAAAAACTGGGAAATTGTACCCGAACGGAGCGGACCCCGCCAGATCACGGGCTGATCTTTAGGAATCAGCGGGGCAATCGAAATTACGCGTAAGTCCTCTTTAATTTGCGGCAATATCTGATGTTGATCCATCATTTCCGGCATACCGGAGAGACCAACCATTTGCGGGATATTAGGCCCGGTGATATCTGCATCCAGCAGTCCTACTTTTAATTTTGCTTTTAGCAGAGAATAAGCCAGGTTCACCGCCACCGTACTTTTCCCCACACCGCCCTTGCCGCTGAAAACGAAAATGCGGTTCCGGATGATTTCCATGTTTTGCTCAATGCGCTTATCCTGTTCCAGAATTTCAGTCATTCGGTCTTGTTTTTCTGCCAAAATATTATCCTTCCAATTTTATTCAATTACAACTCAATCACTTCGCCGACGCCACCCGAAATATATTTCTCAGGATACCGCTCTTGAAGTTGCCTGATTGCCTGAGTACAGTGGGTCGGACAAATATATTTAATATCTCCTAATATCTCATATTTCTTAAAACCATGAAACCCACCCACAATAGCATAAATATCGCCGTGGGCTTCCGCCGCCTGCATAATCTCTCCCAGCCCCGGATGAGAACAGCCGACCATTAACACAATTCCTTTTTCAGTTTCAATTATCAGTGACTGCTCTATACCGTCCAGTTCACCGGTGGAAAACAGCCGGTCTCCGATACAAAGCGGCTCGGACACAGATATCACTTCGGCAGCGTTTCTCACGCCCCGCAGTGACGCGGGAACATAGACCGTCACCCTGTTATTTTTTGCTAAAAAAGCGCCCAGCCCGCCGGTATGATCGAAGTGATGATGGGAAATAAACACCGTATCGACAGACACGGGATCGATACCAATT
>Ga0265594_1003549_pt1 | contig 10323 bp, 9 predicted proteins | sample saktaG_11_FD_190147 | JGI IMG/M metagenome (GOLD analysis project Ga0265594, IMG submission 190147) | Saline water microbial communities from Sakinaw Lake, British Columbia, Canada - sak_2011_5_24_80m | ecosystem: Environmental > Aquatic > Non-marine Saline and Alkaline > Saline ... | reverse complement strand
ATATGCACGCTGCCGTTCGTCGTAGTCATCTGACTACGCGCCTAATACCGTTGCCGGGGTATCTTACACACGTCAGAAGGACTGCCCAATCTCCTGGCGGTCAGATATACCCCGTGCATTCTCCGAGCAAGCCTTGTATTCGTCTCTGTTCGATAGAGTGTTTGCGGCTCTTGTGTTGTGTGATGATCTTTGAGATTCATAATAGCCTCCATGCTAAATGATAATTTCAATTGACTACTATGAACTATACCGACCCTTATATGCTCAGCGCATTAAATATTCGTAATTCGTATAAGTATTTTGTCGGTATATGCTTAGTGATTCGTGCCCTCCAGGTTACTCTCGCCCGGCATAAAAAATATAGGGTCGGTTCGCGAACCGCCCCTGCAAAATATCTGACTACATATAGTTCTCAGTTTACCTTGAACTTATTCCGGAACAACTTTTGCTGATTGTATTATTACAGGTTCGACGGGAACATCATCCATGCCGTTTCGAGTTGTTGTTTCTACCGATGCGATGGCATCCACAACGTCCATTCCCTCAGTGACCTTCCCGAACACGGCATATCCCGCCTTATTATCATCAATATAGTCCAGAAAATCGTTGTCTCTGTGATTAATGAAGAACTGAGCTGTTGCGCTGTCGGGATCGCTGGTCCGGGCCATCGCGATTGTGCCTTTCTCGTTGCTAAGACCGTTTTTGGCTTCATTAATGATTGGGGCTCGCGTATCTTTTTCTGCCATCTGCTTTGTGAAACCGCCCCCCTGGATCATAAAGCCCGGGATTACTCTATGAAATATCGTACCATCATAAAATCCTGCCTCGACATATCCGAGGAAATTCTTAACCGTGACAGGGGCCGCCTGCTCATTAAGCTCAATGACGATATTCCCCATGCTTGTATCCAACTTCACAATGTTGCTTTGTGACTTCACAATATTCCTTTCCGAGTCTACTATTTTTTTGTCGGCCGCCGCCTTGTTCGTTTTCTCGCTGCAGCCACAGGTCATTACAACAACCATCAACAATCCACAGAACCAAGATTTTCCATTCATAATACATATCTTTCAAAATTAAACATTGCTGCCGGCGCCACGTTTCGTTATTTTCATGGGCCGTTCGTTACATATCATCGCCGATTTTTTCTTTCCACTTGTGTTTTTTGATCGAGGCCAGAATCTTCTGTGCACATTCCAGTGCGGCTAGTCCCTCCTGGGCGCTGACCTCAGGCGTGCATGCTCTGTCGGTAACGGCCTGCAGAAAAGCCTCCTGTTCCAGCCGGATGGGTTCCTTATCGTCGACGTTAAGCTGTTCGATGTGGAGTAAATCCGGCCAATTTACCGAAGTCATGTCAAAATCCCCGGATTCTTTGTGCCCTTTTATCCACTTGAGAACGTTAATATTTGGATCGGCTTTAATAATAATCCCGCTCTTTCTGAGATAATCCACACTCAGATACGCCTTCCGGCTGAAAACCCTGACCTTTCTTTCGGTTTTAAGAGCGAGTCTCGAAGCGGTAATATTCGCGATACAGCCGTTATCGAAAACGATCCTTGCATTGCAGATGTCTTCCCTGTCTTCAACGACATTGACACCGACGGCGTCCACTCTCTTAATTTTGCCTGCCGCCAGGGACAGGATAATATCTATATCGTGGATCATAACATCCAGCACAACCCCGACGTCGGTCGAGCGGAACGGATATGGGCTGATACGGTTGGCCTCGATAAACTTCGGTTTGATATCGAGCCTTTTGATTGCCTGGGCCACCGGATTACATCGCTCGGAATGACCCACCGCCACGACAGTGCCGTACTTTTTAGCAAGGGCGACGATCTTCCTGCCTTCTCTGACATTGGCCGCCAGCGGTTTTTCAATCAGTACCGCGATTTGTTTCTTGATAAATATCTTCGCCAGCTTCAGATGTGTCACCGTTGGAGTCGCGATTGTTACGGCATCGATCTTGTCCATGATCTCTGCGCAATCAGTCGAGGCCAGACAGTGATATTGATCGGCCAGAAGCTGAGCCTTGTTGGCATCGATATCGACCACGGCAACAAGTTCGCACTGAGGTAATTGGTTATATACCTTTGCGTGTATTGCCCCCATTTTGCCTGCGCCGATAACAGCGGTTCGTAATTTCGTATTTTGTATAGCTTTATTCATTATCCAGTTCTCTTTGTTCACTGTTATTTGTTTAAGTGTGAACTATCAACTACGTCTAAACTTCTCAAGGTACCTGCCAAATTGATGCTCGCTGCTTTTGATTATCGCATCAATCATGGCTCGAACATTTTCATCGAGTTCATCCTCCATTGCCAAAGCTTTTGCATTTTCAAGTAACGTGCCTTCCTGTCTATATAACGTCTTATACGCGTCGAATATTCGCTGTTGTTGCTGCTCGCTCAGACCGGCTCGATTCAGACCTCGCTTGTTTACTCCTCGAATTCTCGGCGGATAATGTCCACTGACTGTCAGAAACGGTGGAATATCTCGGTTAATCCCGGCTAATCCGGCTACATAGCACCACTTGCCGATCGTTACAAACTGATGTGAAGCGGCCAAGCCGCTGAACCATGCCCCCGTTTCGATCTTGCAATGCCCACCGATCTGCACGAGGTTGCTCATCACAATATTATCTTCCACTGTGCAGTCGTGTCCGATGTGCGTACTGACCATCATGAAATTATTATTCCCTATTGTAGTCAGATCGCCCGGATGAATACTCCGGTGTATTGTTACTTGTTCGCGAATTACGTTTCCATCGCCTATTACAAGTCCACCGACCTCGGAATCCAACTTTAAACGCAGCACCTGCGGCTGGCTCCCAAGCACACAATTCGGGAAAAAATGGTTCTTCTGGCCGATCTTGACATCCTTATTGATTACCACATTGGCTTCGAGTATCGTGCCGGAACCGATCGTGGCTCCGCTGTGAATTACACAATTAGGCCCAATGATAACATCGTCGGCCAACTGGGCATCTTTATGGATTACCGCACTGGGATGTATTTGAGTCATAGTGCCTCTTTAAACTTTTTCTATACTTTTTCATCGTCGACGAGCATAAATTTGATCTGTGCTTCGGCTACTACTATATCACCTACCATCGCTTTGCACTGACACTGTGCGGTTCTTTTTCTCAGTCTGTTCGTCTCGGAGATAAGAATAAGCTGGTCGCCGGGGACAACAGATTTACGCAATTTTACATTATCCATACTCAACAGCACTGCAAGCTTGCCGGTATGCTCCAGTCTCTGTGCAAACAGCAAACCGGACACCTGTGCCATTGCCTCAACGATAAGAACGCCCGGCATAATCGGCGTGCCGGGAAAATGACCCTGGAAGAAATGCTCGTTAAAGCTGACATTCTTTATGCCCTTAATTCGTGTCTCTCCTTCGATTTCGATAACCTTGTCCACGAGCAAAAACGGATATCTGTGCGGCAGAATCTTGGCAATCTGCCGAATATCCAAAAGGGCATCGGTGCCAAACTTGGCGATGCGTTCCTGCTGCTGGGCCGCTTCGTATAATTTCCTGGCAAGCTGCTGATTGAGTGCGTGGCCGCTCTTATAGGCGACAATTCTCCCTTTCAATGCCCGGCCGACAAGCGCCAGGTCGCCTATTAAATCGGCAAGCTTATGCCTGACGCACTCGTTGGGAAACCTGTAACTGTTCTTAATCGGTCCGTCTGAGTTGATGACCAGCAGGTCGCGAGGACCGATGTGTGTTCCCATGCCGCGGGCCTGAAACTGTTTTGCCTCCGCCTCAAGCAAAAATGTCCGGGCTGGTGCAAGATGCCTCTCAAAGCTCTCCGGTGTAAGCTGGCAACTGAAAATTTGCCTGCCGATACCGGTGTGACCGCCGTAATCGAGATCGTACGTTAGACTCAATCCGTCATTGGAATAAGGAAGGGCGTAAATACACGTATCACCCGCGGCAATGGTGATAGGTTTTCTGATTACGTACTCTTTTCGGCTGATGTTTTGCTCAATTAAACCTGAGCGTTTGAGGGTCTTGAAATACTCTGCACAACTGCAGTCCGGAGCCGGCAGCTCGGGGCCATTCACTTCTATAATCATGTTATCGATCTCAAGTGCGTTCACTGCGGCCAGACAATGCTCGATGGTTTCTATGCTAACCGAGCCTTTCTTAATCGACGTGCGGCGACTGCGCTCGGCAAGATTTGACGCTACGGCACTAATCCGCACCGGCTCAGGGCCATCAGTCCGAACGAAAGTTATGCCGGAATCTGCAGGAGCGGGGCGGAAGACAACCTTCACTTCCTTGCCCCCGAACAGGCCGCGTCCTCGCATTCTGCTTTCACTTTTTATCGTCTTCTGCAGCTTCAAGTTTTTCTATCCTCTTGCTCAGTTGCTTGAGTTGCTTCGCCATCTTTGGCAGGCGCAGAACCAAGCCGACTGTTCGCATTGCATCTTCTTTCTTAATCGCCGGCGTCCAGGCCAGTTTCTGACCGGCCGGCACGTTGTTAATCACGCCGGCCTGAGCTGCAACCATTGTGCCGTCACCTATTTCTATATTATCGGCCAAGCCGACCTGGCCGCCTAAGACGACGCCGTCACCAAGCTTGCAACTGCCGGAAACACCGGCCAGAGCCACTATCAAACAGCATTTGCCGATGACGACGTTATGAGCGATTTGTACGAGATTGTCGATCTTTGTCCCGGCACCGATGATGGTATTTCCGAACTTGGCCCTGTCAACACAGCAATTGGCTCCTATCTCGACAAAGTCTTCGATGATCACGCCGCCGTTGTGCGGAATGAGTCTGTGAGCACCGTCGATGAATGAATATCCAAAGCCGGTTGAGCCGATCGTGCTGTTTGCCTGAACGATGACGTTGTTGCCTATGCAGCAATTGTGGTAAATGACGACGTTGCTGTCGAGGCGAGAATGCTCACCCAGCTTTGAATTCTCGCCTATTTTGCATCCGCTGCAGATGATGCTGTTTTGTCCGATTTCGACACCATCGTCAATCACCACGTTCGCACCGACAGACACACCTTTAGCTATTTTAACATTGTCGGCGACTTTGGCGGTCGGATCAATACCTTCAGTTGCGGCCTTGAGTTCAGGCGCGAAAATTTTCAAGGTTTCTATTAGAGCGGCATCAACATTTTTCACGATCAATTGCGGCTTGTCTAAGCCGTCGATACGTGCCGAGACAATGACTGCGCCTGCATGCGACTGGCTGAGCGAGGCTTTATGTTTATCATCTGTGACGAAGGTAACTTCATTTTCGTCCGCTGTCTTAATCGGGCGTACAGCGATGATCTGCCTGCCGATTGCATTGGCGTCACCGGTTAGCTCGGCGCCGAGCCGCTTGGCTAATTGTTCAATCGTTAATTTCATTTTAAATCAAACAGTAAAGTGCGTCATATGGATACGGATTTGTGGCATAGAAACCATACGGCAAACCTGAGTCTTATGACTAAAAAGTATCGAGACCGTCAGTGACGGACATTCTTTGCTCCACTATTTAATTGATGAATTTCGATTCTTCCTTATCCAGCTCGCCGATGACTTCATCGGTTAGATCCAAACATCCGTTGCTGTATAATACTTTATGGGTACTGAGAGTCATAGCAAGCTCCTCGTACCGTTGAATAGGAAATTCCGGTTCATCGCTACCAAGGACCAGAGGCAGCCCTTTTTCAGCAGCCAGCACCTTAGTTATACGCAGGATCTCTTTATAGAGTTCTTGTGTCCATTGTTGATGTTTTAATGCTTTCTGCTGGGGATTGAACTCCTGCAAGGTCTTAAGGTTTGCCTGTTTTTGCAGGTACTCCTTATATTGTGCCAGATGGTCACTGGTGCCCGGTATTAGGGCCCTGAGCCCGGCGGCCAGCGCCTGAATCTCTCTGGTGATCTGCTCCTCCTCTGCGTCCATTTTACTGTTTTCAGCGTTCGTTCTTTCCCTGTATTTTGCTGTTGCCTTACAATCACGCAACGCACGCCTGACATCGACAATGCCGATCGGGAGGTTCGTATCATTAGTCTTCATCTGTGCCATGCTGTATTCATGGACCAATAACAAAACCACCACGCCCATCAAGCAAACCAAAATTGCCGTTTTAATCTTCATAAAAATTTTCCTTTCTCGATTTAGGCTCTTATTGACAGTTCGAAAATCAATTTTAATACAGTCTTCCCATATAGAAACTGAAGACCTGTCTTTCGTCTTCTTCGTCTTTCATCAGCGGCGTTGCGAACTCGAATCTCATAGGCACACGTGAGCCAAGCAGTTGAGGTATCGATATTTCTATGCCTGCCCCAATCGAGGCGCGGTACCTGCCGGTATCGATCGTTCCGCTGTCCAGGAAAAACAACGCACCAATGTTCTCGCCGATTAAGGGCACGGTTATCTCGGAATTGGCCAGGAATATCCAGTCACTGCCTATAGGGTCTTTTCGCATAGGGTTGGGAACATTTGTCTGCAGGCCTCTTGTGCTTACGCCCCTGTACTCGAAACCCCTGATGCCGTAAGTGCCCGTACCGCCGGCGTAAAACTTTTCGAAAGGAGGCGCATCGGATACGGTTGTGGCAGCGAGCAGTTTCAGTGCCAGGACGGTTCTTCGCTCGAGCAAGTCCTCATAAAGCGTTCTGTATCCGACGGTGGTGCCTTTCAATATTCCGAAGTCATAGTCGCCGGTAACCTGTTCGTAGCCGACATCGAACCGATAACCATCGCTTGGTATGTATCGATCGTTCCTCATGTCTCTGCCGATGCCAAGCCTTGCTCCCAAGAGCAGATTATACCCTTCCATATCGATGATTTCCTGAGGCGCATCGAAATCGAGGTCGTCGACCTCGACGTTCTCAGCTCTAAAGCCGAAACTCGGTCGCCAGCGGTTTTTAAGCCGCTGCTCGAATCCGAAATATGCTTTTTTCCTTTTTTCGTCGTGGCTGTCTCTCCACCGTTCGAAGCTTGAACCGACTACATCGAGTGATGTCGGTTTGTCCTGGAAGTAAGGTTCCGTAAATGTTACAGAATAGTAGCTCACACGGGTTCCCGGCTCAAGCGCAACTCTCAGGCTCTGGCCGGCACCTTTGAACGCCCGCATGGTGATGAACTCTTCGAGGCTTTCGGGCCAATCCTGAACATCGAAATTACGTTGCTGCCAAATCAACTGGCCAATGACACCGCTATCGCTGCCCACGGCGACACCCGGATTCCACATACCCGTCAGGCCTTCCTTGATGTCTACCACAGCATCTCTTTGGTCCGGGGCTCCCTCGGCCGGCTGGGCTGGTCTGATCATCGCCTCCTCAGACATTGTCGACATTTGGACATATCGTTCTAATTGGCCGCTGCCCTGTTTGGGAGCGATATTAGCGTTGTACAATTCACCCGGAGAAAAATCATACTCGTCCAGAATCCGCCGAATGACCTTATCATGGACATGTTCGTTACCTGTGATTTCAATCTTACCGATTCTGAACTGCCTGCCCTCGGTAATTTTGAACTCGATGTCCACAAAGTTTACCTCCGGAACAAACCGGAGCTGGTGCTGGACCTCTGCATCCACATACCCATCCTCGCGATAAATCTTGAGAATACGCCTGGTGTGTGCCTGGGCTTTACTTTGATAATAGGTTTGACCTGTTTCTAATTGTAGATCTGCCAGCAGCGTCTCATTATCGAATTGCGTATTCCCCTTGAGTATGAAGTTTCTGACTTTATATAGCGGCCCTTCCTCAATGATGAATGTGATATGATTCTGGCCCTGCACGGCGATGCGGTGGTTCAGAAATCCCCTTTCGTAATAAAGACTCCGCAGCTTTTCTACATCTGCAGCGATTTTCTCCTCAGTGTAGTAGACCGGCCAGAGCAGCCAGTTCCTGGTCTTAGTTTTGATGGCATTTTCAAGGTCGCTTTTCTTGATGGCCTGGTTGCCCTTGAACTTCACGGATTTAATTTTCATCCGCAGGCCCTCGAAAACTGTGTAGATGATTTTGCCTTCGGACAGCTTCTTTCTATTCAGCGTCACTTCAGTATATGGGAATCCTTTTTTTCGGTAAAATTCCGTGATGATTCTTCTGCCGGACTCAGCGAGAATCGGATCGATGTAGTTGCCCACCTCGAAGTCCAACTTCTTCCGCAAAGTCTTGTCTTTATATTTGCGATTGTTCTCAAATTCGATTGATTTGATAACGCCTCTGCCTCCATTGGTCACGGCAGTTTCATTTGTTTGATTGTTTTGCTCAACGCCTGCGGCAGAGGCCCCTGGGACGGCAGAACTCATAAGCATCGTTGATATGAAAACCATCAGAATGATGTTTCGTATTTTGTATCTCATGTTTTGCGTATCGTGAATAGAAAGACCATGCACGAATTACTTCTCCTCAGTCTAAAATGGTGCCACTTGTTCTCCTATACGGGCGGCATTCTCAAACCGTGTAATTTTTTCCCTGAAAGTTAGTTTAACAGTTCCCGTAGGCCCGTTTCGCTGCTTGGCGATGATTAATTCAGCCGTATTATCCTGCTCGTAATCATCCTGTCCACGATGGTAATAATCTTCGCGGTGCAGAAGCATCACAACGTCTGCGTCCTGCTCGATACTGCCGCTCTCCCGCAGATCGCTCATTCTCGGTCTGTGTCCCTCTCGACCCTCCGGAGAGCGATTCAACTGGCTCAAAACCATAACCGGAATATTCAGCTCCCTGGCCAGGGCCTTGAGATATCTTGAAATCGTAGTAATCTCCTGCTGGCGAGATTCAATCCGTCCTGAGCCGAGATTCATTAACTGCAAATAATCCACCATGATACATTGTATATTGTGTCGGCTCTTGAGCCGTCTTGCCTTGGCGCGAAGTTCGAGCGGCGTCAGCGTCGAAGTGTCATCGATATAAATGGGTGCTTCGGACAGTTCCGCGCAGGCATCAGCCAGCTTCTTGTAATGTTCATCGCTCAGCAGGCCTCTTCTGACCTTCTGGCTGTCGATTTCGCTGATGCTGCACAAGAACCTTTCAGCGAGCTGTTGCCTGCCCATCTCCAATGAGAATATCGCAATCGGAGTCTTTTCGATAACGCCGAGGTGCTCGGCGATATTCAATGCGAGGCTGGTCTTTCCCATACTTGGCCGACCCGCGACGATAATCATCTCACCGTTTTGCAGGCCGCAGGTCAAATCGTCAAGCTCATAATAACCGGTGCTTAATCCCGTGACGTGACTGCCCTGACGATTCTCGATCAGCTCGAAAGAGCGAACGACCAAATCCTTGAGCGCCGTAGCACTACCGCTGATATTTCTATCCGTAATGGCAAATATCCTCTGTTCGGCATCGTCAAGCGCCTCGTGGGGTTCGCCGGTCTGGTTATATGCATTTTCAAGGATCGCGCCGGTGGTGGAAATAAGCTCACGCAGCAGCATCTTGTCTTTGACGATCTTCGCATAATATGCGACGTTTGCCGACGAAGGTATAGAGTCCAAAATTTTCGCGATATACTCGACGCCGCCTACTTCTTCAAGACTGTCGCGCTTGACAAGCTCATCGCGAAGCAGAACAGCATCGATCCCGATGCCCTTGTTTTTTTCATAAAGCGTAATTAACGCCTCGAATATGTGGCGATGCTCGATGCGGTAAAAGGCGTCTCGTTCCACCAGCTCGACGACATCCCCGATACATTCCGGATCGATCAGCATCGAGCCTAACACTGCTGCCTCAGCGGCTAACGATTCCGGCATGCTGCGCAGCGTCGCAAGTGCACCGGGAGCATCCGCCCTATTACGCACAGATCCTGCCGGATTAGTTTTCTGACGTTTTTCTTCACCTGCCATAATCGGCTTCCTGCCTATATTTATAAGCCCAAAATACTCCAGAGCAAAAAGTAAAACAAGAGAAGGGCTCCCCTTGCGCGGGAACCGGGTCATTACCGCTTTGCGACAATTCCACAATTTAGACTATATATTTAAACGTTTGGTTTCTTCGTATCAAAGCGGCATTTTACCCAGCGACCAGCTCATAGTCAATCACGTTTCCTCTTTTACATTTTATATGTGCTGTTTATCTGCGTTAAGTCCAGCTAATTGCTTGCTTTGCCAAAGCTTTTATGCCGACAGCATAGAACTGAGAATCGTTGTTCTCAGGAAGTTTTGGAAGGCATTTAGTGCAGTTCCGCACCAATTTAGAGGTGAATACAATGCTTAAATAGCTTCGAGCGGCATATTTTCTCTTTGCTATCTATCGACAAGTCTTCATTAGCCGCACATCATTTTATTCAAGGTAACGGCACTGTCCGCAATTTATAACGACTTACTCGCCTCCGGCGTGCCGCCGAAAGCACCCATGTTGATG
>Ga0265594_1003546_pt1 | contig 10329 bp, 9 predicted proteins | sample saktaG_11_FD_190147 | JGI IMG/M metagenome (GOLD analysis project Ga0265594, IMG submission 190147) | Saline water microbial communities from Sakinaw Lake, British Columbia, Canada - sak_2011_5_24_80m | ecosystem: Environmental > Aquatic > Non-marine Saline and Alkaline > Saline ... | reverse complement strand
CCCCCTCGCATAGGTTGAGATCAACCCCATCCACCGCTTTCAAAGGCCCAAAGGAGCGGCATAGCCCCCTCACCTCCAGAAGTGGGACTATTCCCCCTCGATGGCATGCGATCATTCGTCCCCCCAGATCTCGAAGCATCGGAGTCTCGCGCGTGCAGCGATCCAGATGTTGTGTGCATCGAGGATGGAATGGGCAGCCTTTAACGCCCGGATTCATGCGGCCGGGAATCCCCTGAAGATCCTTTGTGGTGATCATATTCGGAGACGATCGGAGAAGCCCCCTCGTGTAGGGATGAAGCGGCCGAGCAAGGACCTCCTTGGTGTCACCCATCTCGAGAATCCTCCCCGAATAGAGGACCGCCATCCGGTTGCTGATCCTCGAAGCCGCGGAGATGTCGTGGGTGACGACTAGGCCGATCCTATCCCTCATGGACTCTCGAAGCAGGCCCAGGATCTCGGCCTTGGTCATGGCGTCGAGCGACGCGGTTGGCTCATCGAGGATCAGGACCTGGGGATCGTTTGCAAGCGCCATTGCAATCAATGCCCTCTGCCTCTCGCCTCCGCTGAGCTGATGGGGATAGGCATCTCCCTTCTCACGGCTGAGCCCGACCTGGATCAAGAGATGATCCACCCTCAACCGAAGCCTGTCCTTATCCATAGGATGGTGGACCAGAATCGCCTCTTCGATCTGATCCGAGATGGTGTAGACGGGATCTAGCGCATCCTCGACGTTCTGGAAGACCATGGCCATCACATCCCCCCTGATCTCCCGCCTTCTTGATTCCTCCATCTCCAGAATATCGCGTCCCTGTAGGACGATCCTTCCAGAGCATCCGCCGTTTAGAAGCCCCATAATGCTCATGGCAAGGGTGGTCTTTCCAGCCCCCGACTCGCCTATGATCGAGAGGGCATCCCCTCTTTCCAGATGGATGTCCACGCCCTTCAGGACTTCTCTCTCGCCGAACGAGACCTTCAATCCCTCGATATCGAGCATCAAGCCTCCCTTCGCATCATGACATCAACCAGCATCATGCCCCCCTCCCATTATCCTTCAGCCTGGGGTCAAGCGCGGTCTCCAGGGAGTATCCAATCAAGCTCAACCCCACGAGCGTGATGGAGAGGGCAATTCCAGTAGGAAGGAGCCACCACTTCCAGACATCCAGATAGGTGAAGACCCGCGCATACTGCATCATCTTCCCCCAGCTGATCATGCTCGGATCCGCAATGCCGAGGAAGGAAAGCCCGGCTTCCATGAAGACTGCCGCCCTCGCATCCTGGATCATTATGGCGAGCAATACCGGCCCTAGGTCAGGCAGTATATGCCTGCAGAGGATATGTCTCCATCCTGCCCCGAAGGTCCTCGCTGCCGATACGTGCATCCTCTCCTTCAACGATAGCGTCTGGGCGCGAATCACCCTGGCCCCGCCCGGCCAGGACATGGCGGAGATTAGGACTATCATCAGCATCAGGTTGGGCTGGAGATAGGTTGCGACAAGAATCACGATTATAACCGCTGGTATTGCAAGCATCGCATCGACCACCCTCATCCAGAAGCGATCGTAGATCCCCCCAAAGATGGCCGATGTGCTCCCGATCGTTGCGCTGATGAGGCCTGAGAGGAGTGCTACCCCAACTGCCACCGAGAGCGATGTTCTCGCCCCATAGATCAGCCTGGTCCAAATATCCTGGCGGGCATCGTTCGTCCCCAGGGGGTGGTCATGTGAGGGGGGGGAAAAGGCGCTGGCATCCGTCCTCTGGCTGGGAGAATAAGGCGTGAGCAAAGGGGCAAAAAGGGCAAGGCCCACCATCAGGCATAGGAGAAGCAGGCCGATCCTCCCTGTCGATCTGCCGAAGACCTCTCCCAAAGGATCAATGTGCATTGCCAACCCTCGGATCCAGCCTTCGATAGGCGAGGTCCACAGCCATGTTCACGGTCAGCACGGAGAGCGTTACCATTAGAAGGATCCCCTGTATCAGGGGATAATCGCGAGTCAGGATGGAGTTGTAAAGAAGCCATCCCACCCCCGGATAGGCGAAGACGATCTCCACGAAGAGGGCTCCTGTGACGATATTTGGCAGGTGGAGGCCTACGCTCGTCACGACGGGGAGGAGCGAGTTCCTCCCTGCGTGCATGTATTGGATACGCCGCTCAGAGCAACCCTTGGCCCGTGCGGTCATGATGTACCTCTCTCCGAGCGTTGCGATCATGCTGTTCCTCGTAAGAAGATATGTGGAGGTCATCCTAACCATGACCAAAGCGGCCAGAGGTGCTGCCAGATGGCGTAGCAGGTCCAATGCGAGAGCCACTCCATGGAGATCGCCATAAGGCGTCAGGGCCCCGGAGAGTGGCAGAACTCTCCAGCTCACAGCGAATACTATCAAGAGCAGGATTCCAATGAAAAAGTCGGGAAGGCCGCTTAGAAATATAACCCCGACGAGCAAGAGCTTATCGAGCGGCTGCCCCCTTCGATATCCCGACTCCATTCCAAGGAGGAGGCCAATTACGGTGGATATCATCATCGCCGAGCCTGCGAGCAAGATGGTCCAGGGCAGAAATGCCAATATGACTTGCGAGACCGACTCGCCATAGTAATAGGAGTAGCCCAGGTCTCCACGGGCCAATGCCGAGAGGTAGGCTATAAACTGCTGATCGATTGAGAGATCGAGGCTGAACCTGTGGATCAAATCGGCCTCCAGCTGAGGCGTCATTGCTACGAGCGCCTCGTTGCCGTAGATTGCCTGCAATGGATCGCCCGGCAGCATCCGGGGCAGGAGGAAGTTTAGCGAGAGGATTATGAGGATGGCTATGACGTAGTTGGCAAGGATTTCTCCCTTGCAGAGGATGGAGAACGCTTTGCCCGGCCACTCAAGAGCTCTTGCTATCGTGTAATCGATCCATCCACCACTTCCACGGATCAGGTCGTCCATCGACATCTAGGCAGAGTGCGCGCTCATTATTTATGAATTTTTCCAGCATCATGTTATGCTCTGCTAATAATCTAGAGATCATAATATTTTCTGTTAATAATCTAAATATCATATTAAAACGCAATCTTATACCGGCTTATCACTACACTGAAGATAGACCTCTCAGCGAAAAAAAAGCCGAGGGGACCGGCCCCCCCTTCGGCCATCAGGCCCCTGCAGAGGATCGGTGCTTTACTCGACCGTGACGCACTTTGCCAGGTTCCTGGGCTTATCGATATCGCGTCCGAGCTTCAATGCGGTGTAGTAGGATAGCAGCTGAAGGGCGACGGTGCAGAGCACGGCGGAAAAGATGGGCCTTGCTGGGGGCAGCTCAATGACAGTGCTTGCAACCTTTCCGATATTCGGGTCGCCTCGCTCCGCAATGGCTATCAACTCGGCTCCCCTTGCCCTCACTTCCTTGATATTGGATTGGATCTTCTTCCCGCAGGTGGCAAGCGCCACGACCGGGGTGCCATCGGTTATGAGCGCAAGGGGGCCGTGCTTTAGCTCCCCTCCGGCGTAGCCCTCGGCTGGGATGTAAGCGATCTCCTTCATCTTCAACGCACCCTCCAAGGCGATGGGATACAGGTAGTCCCGCCCGATGAAGAAGTAAGTGGATGACCCCGCGTATTGCTCGGCGATCTCCCGGATCTTCTCCCTCTCATCGAGAACCTCCTGAACGAGGCCCGGCAGCCTGGAGAACTCCACGAGCATCTTTCTCGCTTTGTCAGGCGAGATATGGCCTCGAGCCCGTCCGAGCCTGATCCCGAGCAGGATCAACGCCGCCAATTGAGATGTGAAGGTCTTTGTCGCCGCAACCCCGATCTCCGGGCCGCATCTGGTATAGATCGTCCCGTCCACGAGATTCGTGACGGTGCTGCCGACGACGTTGGTGATTGCAATGCAACGAATCCCGCAGGGACTCGCCTTCTTCAACGCCTGCAGCGTGTCTGCCGTCTCTCCCGACTGGGATATTGCAACGAGCATTGTCTCCGGGCGCATCTGTTGGTACTGGAACTCTGAAGCCACCTCCACGTCAACGGGGAGACCTGCAGCTCTCAAGAAGAGATACCTCGCAAGGAGGCCTGCGTGGTAGGAAGTCCCACAGGCCACGATGCACACGCGCTGGATCTTTCGCACCTCATCGTCTGAGAAGCCGAGGTCGATCATCACATCGCCCCCAATCTCGGAGATCCTGCCGGCCATCGTCTCCTGAAGGGCTCGTGGCTGTTCGTGGATCTCCTTTAGCATGAAGTGGGAGTAGCCTCCTTTCTCAGCGGCGTCCACATCCCAGTCGATATGCTCTATGCAATAATCCACGGGCCGTCCGGAAACGTCTTTGATCTCCAAGCGGTTGCGATCGATGATGGCCATCTCACCGTCCCTGAGCCGGACAACCTCCCTGGTGTAAGGAAGAAGGGCTGGAACGTCGGATGCCACATAGTTGCATCCGAGGCCTACGCCGATGACAAGAGGGCTGTCCTTTCTCGCGCAGACTACTGCTGGCGACCTGGAGGAGAGCACTGCCAAGGCATATGACCCCTCCACCTCGGAGATCGCTTGCGATACCGCCTCTGCCAGGTCTCCTCGGAAGTGATGATTGATCAGATGAGCCAGGACCTCGCTGTCCGTCTCGGAGCTGAACCTGTAGCCGAGGTCAAAGAGCCGCTCTCGCAGCTGCAGATAGTTCTCGATGATGCCGTTATGGACTATGGCGATATCGCCTGATGTGTGGGGATGGGCGTTATCGTCGCTGGGACGGCCATGGGTCGCCCATCTAGTATGGCCAATCCCCATGCAATCTCCAGGCGATCCTCGGATCAGATAGGCCTTCTCAAGCTCGCTTATCCTTCCAGCCGACTTGAGCACAAGGAGATCCCCATTAGATCTCATGGCGATGCCTGCAGAGTCGTAGCCCCTGTACTCCAGCCTCTTCAGCGTGTCGAAAAGGATGGGTCCGGCCTTCTCCTCGCCCACGTATGCCACTATTCCGCACATCTCAGACCACCCTGCTTCCCCGATCGATCCATCCACGAAGAACCGCACCTGGTCCGATGCGTGATGTGGCACCGATCAACGTCCCCGGATGCATGAAAGCCCTTCCCGATGCCACAACGCCATCCGCAAGGATGGCACCGAACTCCGCCCTCAGTATCAAGTCCTCGACCTCTACCAAGGAGGAGCCGGTCTCCAACATCACCTGGTCTCCAAGCGTACAGCTCGAACCGATGACCGAGTCGGTGACGATCGTTCCAGATCCGATCCTGCTTCCGCTCATCACTATGCTATTCCTGATCTCCGAACTCGACCCTATGCGCACGGAGTCTGAGATGGAGGTCGTCGGAAGGATCGTCGCGTTCGGGCCTATGTCGCAGTTCCGACCTACGGACACCGGGCCGATTATATAGGTGCCCGATCGGATCACCGATCCCTTGCCCACGCCCACCACGCCCCTTATCCTGGCCCCGTCCTCGATCTCGCCATCGACTCGCATCTCATCCAGATCGAAGGCCAAGCTGTTCGCCATCAGGAGGTCCCATGCGAATATCGCATCCGACCAGGTGCCACTGGTTATCTTGGCCCGCACATCCTTGCCGGAGTCTATCAATCGACCCACGGTCTGCGTCAGCTCATATGATCCACGGTCAGAGATGGGGGTCTTGTCTAGCTCGTCGAAGATATTTGGAGAAAATCGATAGGCTCCAGTGTTAAGTATTCCGGCGCAAGGCTTTCCAGGCTTCTCGACAATCCTAGTTACGCAATCGCCTTCCACAGAGAGGACGCCATAGTCGCCTGAGTGATTTCCTAAAACAGCTAGGATGACGTTATCGCCATCGGCAGAGAGCAGATCGTGGATTGCTCTCCCATCTACCAGGTTATCGCCGTTCAGCACCAGGAACTCATCATCGATCTTGGAGCGCACCGTCTTGAGGGCGTGGGCTGTGCCCAGTGTCTCGTGCTGATGGAAGTACTCCATCCGCACCCCATAGTGAAGCCCATCCTCGAAGTGGTTCATGATACGCTCCTTCTGGTATCCCACGACCACCAAGAGGTCCTCGATGCCGTTTACGGCCAGGGCCCGGATTACATGCTCAAGGAAGGGCCTGTTGCCCACGGGTAGCATCACCTTCGACCTGGTCTGTGTGAGGGGGCGGCATCTCCTGCCCTCTCCTGCCGCCAGTATGACCGCCTTCATCGTTATTACATCCTGGATAACTTGGTCATGTAGCTGACTGTGCCGCCCTAATTATATCCTTTCGGTCAACAAGCTGGCCGCTGTGGGCGAGAGGAGCGGTTGGATCTATATGTGAGGAGATAACCAACAACCCACCATCCATGAAGATACTGGTCATTCCCACCACGGACTGGATACGCCACCCCTTCCCAAACAGGCTGAACTTCATATTCGACATCCTGAGCGGGCGGCATGACGTATATGTGCTCCACTTCCAGCTTTTGCGGTTCAGGGATAACGAGCCCAGGAGCACCTCCTGCCGGCTGATCCCAGCGGGCTGGATCGACTGTGAGGATCCTTCCCTTTACTACATCTCGAACTCCTTCATTCATCTCTTGAAGATAAGGCAGGTGGTGCAAGAGGAGGGGATAGACGTCATACTCTCGGCGAACGTCATCCCATCGCTCATGGCCAACTTCGTCGGCGTCCCAATCGTCTTCGACTACCTGGACCACCTGGAGGAGTCGGCATCGATATACTATCCAAACTCGCTGCTTGGCAGGCTGGTGAAGGGGGTCGTCGGCCGGATTACGAGGTACAACCTCCATCATGCCGCAGAGGTGATAACTCTGACCCGAGAGCTCAAGGAGTACCTGGGAGGGATTGGGGTAGATCGAATTCATATCATCCCCAATGGAGTGGATACGAGCCTGCTCTTGCCCCTTCCCAAGGATCGGGCAAAGAGGGACCTTGGATTGAAAGGCCCGGTCCTCGGATACGTCGGATCCCTCGAGTACTGGGTGGACCTTGAGATGGTGGTAGAGGCCCTTCCCCGGCTCGATGTCGTCTTGCTGGTCGTCGGGCCGAGCCTCTTCACGGACTACGAGGAGCGAATAAAGGAGATAGCAGAAGATTTCGGAGTTTTGGACAGAATCGTCTTCACTGGAGCCGTTCCCTACGCCGACCTTGGAAGATATATCTCTGCGATGGACATAGGGCTCAACCCCTTGAAGATGATGATCAAGAACGAGTACGTCGTCGGTGGCAAGGTATTCAACTACCTTTCATGCGGCCGGCCGGTTCTCTCCAGCCGGATGGTCGCCCTGGAACGGCTCCTGGGCGACGGCCTGTACTACTACGACGACCTCGAAAGCTTCGTAAGCCAGGTGAACCGGATGTTGAATTCACCTCCGTCCGTCGACGAGGAGCGCTCTCTTGCGAAGAAGTTCGACTGGAAGGATCTTGCAGGCCAGTACGAAGAGGTTCTCCGGAGGGCCGTATGAAGGTTTTATTGCTCGCCAACCAGCCCGAGAGGACGACGAGGCTGATTCGATTCCGGTCGACCCTCGAAGGGCTTGGACATGAGGTGATCACGCCTCGCTTCGAGACGAGGAACTGGTGGAAGATTGGAAGCGCCGCAAGGGATCTGATAAAGAGGGCGCGCCCCGATGTCGTGCATCTATTCAACGTTCCAGATATCATCTACCACGACCTGCCAAAGCTCAAGGGCGACTTTGGGAAGCTGATCTACGATTACCGCTCTCCATGGGGAGTGGAGACTGCGATGCGCTTTGGCCCGGCCGGCAGATGGTTCTGCGAACGCTACGAGAGGGAGCTCGCCCAGCAAGCTGACGCGATAACCACGGTCAATGGCCCCCTCAAATCAAAGGTCAGCGGTTATGCTCCTCGAAAGGAGGTTTGCGTCATACCCAACTACCCCTCGATAAGCTTCGTCGAGAAAGGATCTAGCGAGGGCGGCGGGGCAAAAGAGGATAGAGCTGTGATATTCGTCGGAAGGGTCTGCGAGCAAGAGGGCGTCGCGAACTTCATCAAGACCTCCAGAGCATTGAGAGATCAGGAGTTCTGGATCGTCGGCGACGGCCCATTCGCCTGGCTGTACCTCAGGAAGGCGAAGGATAACGTCAAGTTCATGGGATGGCAGAGCCACGACGAGGTGGCAAGGCTGGTTAGGCGATCTCAATTATGCCTGATACCACGCGAAGAGAATGCCCTAACCCCCTACTCGACCGATAAGAGCATCTGGAAGCTCAACGAGTACCTCAACCTGGGAAAGCTAGTCCTTGCAACAGGCGTGACCAAAGAAGAAGAGAGGAAGAACCTGACCATAACAAGGCCCGGCGAGCTCGTGGAAGCCGTGAGGAAGTCACTCGATATGAGGCCTGAGAAGCTGGATGGAAAGGACTTCCGCTTCTGGGAAGGGAACAGGGAGGCGATCAAGGCTGTCTACGATGGCCTTTGATCGGTTCAAGAAGACTTTGATCGGCGTCAGAAGAGCTTCATCAGCGCCTCAGCTATGATTCGATAACCTGCCTCGTTTGGATGGTCGAGCCCTGAGAGTATCAACGATTCGAGGGGGACGCCAGCTTCTGCGCACTCCATCCAGGCGCCGTAGACGTCGACGTAGCCGAGGCCCATCTCCTTTGCAACTGCCTCCAGCGCATTGTAGTACCTCAGCACGAGGTCGTTGAAGCCCGCTGTCAGGAGCGGCTGGGAGCTCAGAAGTATCACCTCGCTTCCGCACTCTGCCTGTATCCTCTCTGCCATCTCCACGAGGTTGGAAGAGAACTCCTCGATTGATATGCCGTAGGCGGCGTCATTGATGCCGAAGTTCATCGTCACGAGGTCGGGCCTGTGAGGCAAGACGGACCAGCCAAGCCGGGCAAGGCCGTCAAAGCTCGTATCACCGGAGACTCCCTCGTTATGCAGCTCGATCCTTGCGGAGGGATATTTCCGCGCGAGAGCCTCTCTCCAGAAGTAGGGAAAGCCCCGCCGGACCGCATAGCCTGCGGTGATGGAGTCGCCGAAGGCAACGATCACAACCTTCTCACCGCTCGATAGAAGAGAGGCTGTGCGCCCTTGCGTCCGCCCGAATCGGTTCATTGTTCGGGATGAATGCCAAACCCATATAAAGTCACGTCGGACGCCATCGCCTCTTCGGGAATTACAATAGGGCACTGCAATAAGCCACTGCAATAGGACATTACACGGAACCATCAGAATATGCCAGCAGAGATATATATTCAGAAGGCCCTATGGATGATGGAGAGTGGGGATGATGAGATCCATACACAGGTCGGTTACATTCGCAGCATTTCTCGCGGCCTTCATCATGGCTGGAATGGCAGAAGGTCAGTCGGACATGTCGGTAGGGCCCTGGGGCGAATCCGGTGACGTGCCCCTGGTGGGGGATTTCGACAGCGACGGCTATGCCGATGATTTAGCCGTCTTTCGTCCCGAAAGCCGCAACTGGCTCTTCGACTTCGATGCAGATGGAAGCACTGATGTCAGCACGCGAATGGGGCCTGGGGATGAGGGGGATCTGTTCGTAGTGGGCGATTTCGGCAGGGACGGCATATTGAACGACGTAGGGGTCTTCATCCCATCGTCACATAGATGGTACTTTGGCGCCTTCACCTACCGGCCCGGCGGGGCCATGGCCTGGTCAGCCCCCTGGCCCGGGATAACATGGGCAATTGCCGATGACCTGCCTGTAGCAGGAGACTTCGACGGGGACGGCTACTGCGACGATCTCGCAGTCTTTCGCCACACGAACCGCATCTGGTACTTCGACTACGACTTCGACGGCAGCACGAACCGCCGCTCCGGCCCCTGGGCCTTTGGTGGGGATCTGCCCCTTGCCGGGGACTTCGACGGCGACGGTGTGGATGGGGACCTGGCGGTCTTCAGGTCAAGTGATCGCACCTGGTACTTCGACTACGATGCAGACGGCGATACCGATCATCGCTTCAGCCCCTGGGCGCTTCGAGGAGACCTGCCCCTCTCAGGCGACCTCGACCGCGACGGCCTTAGAAACGACATCGGAATATTTCGGCCCTCAAACGGGTACTGGTACTTCAAGTATGTGGGACCGCGCTGGGTGCCGCCGGGGATGACGGGCGGCTCAGGGACTGGATGGGTGAACGCCTGAATCCGAAGGGGGCGGACATTCGCCCTTCCTCCGGCCTGCGAGATCAATCTCCCAGACCCCGATGGCCTCAGCCTGCGCCAGGCCAGGGGATGGACAGGCGAACCTCACTTTAATTTGAGGAGAAAGAGCAGGCCGCATCCCTGCCTTTTCAAAGGCAGGTTAGACCGTGCCTACAGACCGCAAACTATTTGATATAGCACATGTATATTATACTATTATGCCTCACGTGTTTCGGTAT
>Ga0265594_1003545_pt1 | contig 10330 bp, 8 predicted proteins | sample saktaG_11_FD_190147 | JGI IMG/M metagenome (GOLD analysis project Ga0265594, IMG submission 190147) | Saline water microbial communities from Sakinaw Lake, British Columbia, Canada - sak_2011_5_24_80m | ecosystem: Environmental > Aquatic > Non-marine Saline and Alkaline > Saline ... | reverse complement strand
TTCCTGTCGACGTAAAAAACGTCCGTTAGAATCAGCCCCAAAACAAAAACGATAAAAACGGACACGAAGAAAAACGCCGCGGCAGAGAAGATGCGGTCGCGCCAGCCTCGGACGGGATTGTTCGCGGTGGTTTTCATTCCAGACCTATCAATCCAAAAACGCCCCACTTTTCGAATTCGTGATACAGCATATATCCCATGCAGATTGTCGCCGTCAGGGTTGCCGCTACGCCGAGTATTCTGATGTGTGCCGGCTTGAGACTTGTTTCTGCGGAGACGGCACGTTTGAAAACAAGGTATATGATAAAAGTGACAATGCCAGCCGCCAGAAAGGCAAAGACCTGCATCCCGTACCAGCCCTGCGAGGGAACGCCCTTCTCGTTCACCCATTTCCATGTATGTTCCAGCGGATAGTAGCGCGGCAGCTTTATGGCGAACCACATTGTGCAGCAGTAGAAAAAACTCGTGAACGTCACGAAAGCGGCACTGAGTACGTAAGTGACATCAGATTTCTTCATGACCAGGACCCCTTCAGAAGTGTCAGGTAACAACCGACAACGACTTTGTACCAAACGATGATGTTCAGAAGAAAACACAGCGGCACATACAGCCAGAGCTTGTCTTTATCCTCGGCCGGCTGCAGATTTTTACGCAGAAAATAAAACACGAAGAACATCGCCAGGCCCACAGCTCCCCAATGCTCCTTGACCTCGAACAGACCGGTGGCCCAGGGAAGTTGCGGGTCAAAATATTGTTGCCTCATGTAAATCCTGTAAGCCGGATAAATTAACGCTCCGATGACATATACGATCACGTACGACCAGAGGGAGACCTTTGTGTAGAATAATTCGAGCTTCTGGCGGTTGAACTTGCCGCGGAGATAGCTGATGACGATAAGCAATCCATGCGTCATGCTTCCGAGGAGAACGAAAGTCACAAACAAATGTCCCAAAAGCAAAAGGCTATAAAACTTTTCCAGAAAAATCATAAAGCAAATCGTCGATAAACCGACCGGTTCGGTCTCTAAAAACAACATTTTCTAACGCGAACATTATAAGGATTGTCGAGCCGTTCACAAGCGAAATGCCTGCCTGCCGCGCGGCCGCCGCGGGTTTCCGGCATGATTTCCGGCCAATTCGATGCTATTGTGGAAGGTCGGTGCAGTAATTGTTCTGCTTGAAAATGCCTTGCCCGCTCGGGGAAGCGGCGAATTGTACGAATTGCTCAGCCAGCGAACGGTCCTTCGTAAAGGTGAGAATCCCGATGTTTACCGTGGAGATGACGTTTTCTTCGACCGGAATCGGAACCTCAGTTCCGTGCTCGCTGTAGTACCGGGCGATTGCGTCCCAGACTATTGCGGCATCGAGCGAGCCGGCCTGAATCTGCATACCCAGCTCGTTGACGGTCAGCGACTGGAAGGCCACGTTCTTCTCGACGTCATCCCATGCGATATTGTTCTTGGCGAAGATTTGTTTGGTTTTTCGGCCGATGGCACAGGCCTTTGCGTCGCCGAGACCGAGCTTCAGACCATCTGCGAGCAGGTCGCGCAAGCCGTGGATATTTTTGGGATTATCTTTTCGCACCAGGATGGTCGGCACGAAATAGCAGACGGACTGCTGCGAGAGAATCATTCCCTCGGCAGCGGCCTGCTCTACATAGTGTTTGTCGCCGGGCATATAAAGATCGCCCCGCCGGGCCAGCTTTATTTTCGATAGAAGTATCTCGCTGCCGGCATAATCCGTAATGACTTTCACACCATGCTCGCGTTCGAACGCTTCGGCTATCTGCTGCACCGGCGGGCGAATGCCGGCCCCGCAATAGAGCAGCAATTCCTTCGACGCCGAATCAGATCCTTCCGGCTTCTCGCCTTTGCATCCGAACAGCAGAATGGCTGTAACGACAATTGTGGCAAACGTAAGTTTTTTCAAAGTGTTTCCCACCTCTTTCACTTCACATAGCCATACTCAGTGAAAATCGCAGGGCCTCGCTTTCGGGCAAATTCCATGAATTGCCTGAGTGCTTCGGGCTGCTTCGTGTAGCTCAGGCCCATGATATGCACGCGGATTTCCTGCTCGTACTCGTAAGGCGTCTTGACAACCTCCAGGCTGTCGGCGAACGTATGGGCAACGCCGTTCCACATAATTCCCGCATCGATGGCCTGGGTCTTTAGAAAATTCCCGATGTTGCTGTGTCCTTTGGTCAGGCGGTTCTCGACGTTTTTCATCACGGCATCCTTTATGCTCTTCTTATCCAGAAGCGCAAAGACCATCTCCCCACATGTGGAATATTCCGGATTGCTCAGGGCCACTTTCAAGCCGGGACGGGTAAGGTCCTCGATACTTATTATGCCCTGAGGGTTGCCTTTCTGCACCGCCAGAACGGGAGCTACAAAGCCGACCTGGACATCGTCCGCCAGGGCGTTGGCATCGCGGGTGTAATCAAGATACGGGTCGTGGGTAATGAAGATATCGCCCTTAATGCCGGCCTTGACGTGGGGCAAAAGGTCCTCACTGCCCCCGACGGTGTAAACCGTTTCAATACCAGTTTGGGCCTTGAATTCGGAACATAACTGCTCGGTCGGCGGAACAAAGGAACTGCCGCATAAAACAACCAGTTCCCCGGATTTCTGCGGTGCATCTTTCTTGCTGCAGCCAATTGCCGGCATGAAACTAAGTAAACACAATGACATCAGAAGTATGCTTTTCTTCAATCTCTGCGCGTGTCCGGTTTGCATATTTTGCTCCTTCATCATTCACGGTCCTTATGTCACTGTCAGCCGCTGCTGCCCAGGCACAGGACCTGTCCGTTTTCGAGTGTGACTATGGCACGGCCGTCACGGTCTACAGCCAGTCCCCAGGGGACCGGGGCCGCCGGCACCGGTTGTGACCAGAGGATCTTGCCGTCCTGAAGGTCCAGGGCGACAATCTCCGATTTGCAGGCCGCCACGACGGCGTTCCTGCAAACCGCCATAGCGACACTGTCCTTACAGTCGTAGTTCCACAACGGCTTGTCCTTAATTCCGAGCCTGTTGAAGTCAAGGTTGAAACGATTACTCGGCTCGGCCATTCGTTCTCTCAGCATTTTTCTGTCGAGCTTATCGAAACACATAATCTTTTTATTCTGCTGGTTGCTCACCCATGCGATATCGCGACCGCCGGCCGAAGCGAGAAAGACCTTGCCGAAGACGGTATTGTCGAAGACTTCGTATTTCGGGTGCCCGTAGAAAGGCTTGCCGCATGCCACCACCTTCTCGCCGAGCAGTGACAGTTCCCACCCGCGGGGGCTTTGCGACGTAATGATATTATTTTGTCTAAAGTGTCGGAGCAAAGCAGGATTGTTAAGGCATTTTCCATCAGTAATGTCATAAACAGCCGGCGAGATAGAGGTGCCGCTGGCTAAGTAGAGCTTGCCGTCGTGAAGTAGTTGATGGCCCTGCACGCTCACTCCGGTACGTGCCTGCCGGTCCAGATGACCCGACGTGTTGTTCTGCCATTTTATTTTTCCGGTCGCGGCGTCTAGTGCATAGACATAAGTACCGTCGTAGTTGGCGATACCCGCCGCGACGTAGGCAATACCGTCATTAACCAGCACTCCGCTGGCGGCGGGCCAGGTGGACATCAGCGAACCGTAAACGGGAATCGCCCGCTCTGCCGGAGCTGCACGGAACCGCCAGAGCAGCCGGCCCGTCTGCGCCTCGTATGCGTATACCCATCCGTCGCCGGAGCCGACCAGGGCACGCCCCTTCCAGATTGTCGGTGGAATTCGGATTGCCCCGCCTGTATATGCTTTCCATCGCAAATCGCCGCTGGCAGCGTCGAAGGCCCGGACGATACCATCGGGCCCGCCGGTAAACACAAGCCCACCGGCGGCGACAGGAGCGGTCGGCAGAGGTGCCGCCGAGAGGAATTTCGCTTTCGGTTCGAATCGCCAGAGCAATTTGACCTTATTGGGGACGGTTGCTGCAGAGATGGCGCTGCCGGTGTTGTCTGCGCGAAAGGTGGGCCAGTCGGCCGGGGATTCGGAAAAGTTTGCGACTTTTGTCAAATCGTTGGCGCTCTTCTCAAGACGTTCTGCTTGGGTTGCATGTGGGCTAAACTCGAAGTCCCCTGCCGGTCCGAGGCAGGTGATACCGTATAGCGTAAGCTGGCAATCACAGACCGACGGCCAGAAGTATAATAGACCATTGGCAATGGTTACACCATCGTGACATGGGGGACGCATAGGTGAAATCCAGTCCGGACGCCCGCTGGCCAAATCCAATCGCGTCGTCCCACCTCCGGCCCGGTAGAATATGGCATCGACAGATCCTGTTGGCCGAGTACATGCCCGACGAGCTGTCTTAAACTCCGCTAATACTGCTCCAGTGAGCGGATCAAACTTCTTGCTGAGATTGCCTTCATCAATTTGACCGCTGATACCATATAGACCATCTTCCCGCAGGATTAACTGAAAGTTATTGTAGGAGTTCTCCCAAAGGATGCGCCCGTCTTCGGTTGAAACGGCAAGAAGCTTACCGATTGGAGGACCGGCAAAATACAAGGCCTTATCGTTGCACTGAAGATAACCTGTAGTTCGCCAGTTGGTGCGCCAGTCCTGGCGGTTCAGAAAAGTTCCAAGCGACTTAAATAATTCGGGGGCATTCTCCGGTGTCTTTCGCCATAAGACCTCACCGGTTTTCGCATTCAAACAGGTCAGATACGCTCCAAATCGAAAGATGAAGATTCGACCGTTTTTCATACACATTGCCCGGCTGTCAACCGGCTCATCTTCTCGATATCTCCACAGGACATGTTTCGTTTTTGGGTCAATGGCCAATACATTTCGACCGAAGCCCCACGGATGGGCTGCGTACGCCTTCTCGCTGTCCCTGATACCGTCAGGTTGATTAAAGCCCTTTGATATCGGGTTCCAAGGCCAGCCGTGCAACTCCCGGCGCCATCGCATTGTCGGGTCTCTTTGTTCCTGCTCTCCCATAAGTGCATAGAGAACACCGTCCTCCAGAGCCATCCATTTCCAGAATGTCCCGCCGGCTTTTTCCACCGGTGGGATAATTTCATCCTTCAATTTGCCGGTAGCTGTATCAATTAGCTTACAGGACTTATCGTCACCGACATACAATGTCGTCGGTGTTGCAATCATTGTATTGCGATGTATCATCACGCCCTCAGTTAGGTCCCGTTGCCAGAGCATCGTGCCATTATAGCCGTCGAACGCCACGAGCTTATTGAGCAGGGGTTCTTCCCGTGTCTTGAAGGCCACGTGTCCGAACGCCTTGAACGCACGACCGGCCGAAGCCACCGCCACCTGAGGCATCGGCGCATAGCGCGGCTCAGCCAGAAACTGTGTCAGATAGGGTGCTCGAACGACTCTGTCTTCTGATTGCGGATTATTGTCCGGGCCGTGATAGGGATGACTCCAGTCATCCACTCCTTCGGGGAACGACTTGATCAGAACTTTGTTGGGTCCCAATAAGGCCTTTCCTTGTGGACGCAGAATCCGGAGCACCTCAGCCTCAACTTCTTTAGGGATTTTGAACAGCACAACAACAGCATCGGCAAGATTGTCGGCTAAATGTATTCTGGTCAATGGCCCTTTTTCCACAAAGATACGTGTCCCATAGAAACCAGCTTCATCAACTATTTTGCGTGCCTTTTCGACGTCTTCTTCGTGTCGCAATTGCACATACGCCAACAGCTCACTGCTGCTCGCAAGCTGTAGAGCAACTTCGCACCTCTTGTCACCAAGCACTACGCAGATTCCGCGAGTAACACCGATTCTCTCAAGAATCGGCCGGCCTTGGTTTGCCGGACAGACGACAGGTTGACTGAGCAAAAGACATGCCGCTGTGATCAACAGGCTCATTCTTATCGTTCTCATTTTTCTCCCTTTCAAAATATTCGCCGGGAATATCGATTTGCTCTTCCGCCGCAATGCTACGAGTTTTAACTCGTAGATGAAGTTATCCGCCAGAGGCGGACAGGCGAAAGCCTGAAAACATAATGCTATGGGTTTTAACCCATAGTAGTTTACTCAACCAACTTTCCCTGGCTCATCTGTAAGCTGCGTGTGGCGTGTGCGGCTGTCCGGACATCGTGGGTAACAAGCAGCACACATCCACCCTCGGCGACATATTGACTGAGGTAGCCTAACACAATATTTGCATTACCCTCGTCCAGATTTCCGGTAGGTTCGTCAGCTAATATAATTTTCGGTTTATTCAAGAGAGCTCGCGCCAGGGCCGTACGCTGCCTCTGGCCGGTGCTAATCTGGGCCGGCACATGGCCGGCGCGTTCATCCAGACCGAAACGACTGACGAGTTCTTGCGCTCTTTGATCAGCCTCTTTTGTCGGAAAGGCCAGCGACGGAGCTAGAATGTTCTGCCGTACCGTCAAGTAGGGAATCAGGTGGAACTGCTGAAAGACGAATCCTATCATGCGGGCCCGCAGTCTGCTTCGCATCTCTGGACTCAGTACGTAGGGGTCCTGTCCATCGAGACTCATCTGTCCGTCACTTGGTCGCAGAAGACCGCCGGCGGTCAACAGTAGTGTAGTCTTTCCACAGCCGCTCGGGCCACATACTGCTAAGAATTCCCCCGGCTGGACAGATAACGAGACCCTATCGAGAGCCGCCACCTTGCCTTCCGGGCCGTCATAAATCTTAGTAACATTTTTGAACTCAACCATCTTGTTAACCTAAAAAACTCGTAATTAGAAATCCAAAGCACAAAGCGGTAGTTCGATTTACCATTGTCGCTTTTTGAATGGCATCTTCTTCTTTAGAGATTTACTCTTCTCTCAACACATCTGCCGGGTCCTGTCGAATTGCGACCATGGTCGGAAGCCAGCCGGATATGACAGTTAACACCGGCGCTATAATCAGGGCCAGCAAAAACAGACCAGGAATGAACAGTTCCCCAGCAGTGGCAATTCCTTCCATATCATCCTCCAGCACAAGCCCGAGCCACCTGCCTAAACCGAGACCGGCAAAGATCCCCAAAAAACCTCCAAGCAATCCCATTATAAAGAACTTTGAAAGAAACAAAAACATAATTTGCCTTGCTCGAAAACCTATCGCTCTTTGTATTCCAATTTCAGCCTTACGGTCGCGAACATTGTTAAATGCAAGTAACCCGACCCATACAGCGCAAGCCACCATAACTAAGGGGACCAGCACCGACGCGAAAAATTCACGTTCAGAGCGCATCTGAGTTCTGTGCCGCCTTTCTCTCTCAACTGCTGCCTTTGCTTCCTGACCCACTTTTAATCTGGACTCGGCTCTCGCAATAGCCTTGGTCCCCCTCTCGATAACCTGCGTTCCTGGAAGAATCTGCTCTATCTCTCCTCGAACCTTTCCCAGCAGACCTTCCACTCCCTGGCAAAGGCATTCGAGAGCAAGAATCGCGTTGATAAGACCTTCTTTGTCGAGGAGCTCCTGCGCCTGGCTTAAATGAATCCATGCTGTGAAGTCATCTTTGCTGCCACGTTCTTCGTAGCACTTGTGAACGGTGAATTCTTTGCCAAGAAGCTTGACCTTGTCACCAACTTCCAGTCCGAGACTCTGGTGCAATCCGTATCCGAGCACTATAGTTCCCAGGGGTACCGGCTGAACAAGGGGCTTCCTCGGATCTTTGTGGAGGTTCGGGACTTCACCTCGCGCCCCGACCAGAGTAATCGTGCGATTTTTCTCCGGCCATTTTATTCTTTGCTGCAGGCTCGGCAAGAAATGACGAACGACAATAATTCCCGAATTCGCCAAACGCGTAACATATTCCTCCGGCATATATTCCGAAGGATAACCTTTCATGTGCAAGTCTCGAATATTCTGTTGTTTTGGAAGAATCAAAAGGTTAAATTTCAGTTTCAATGTTGCCTTTCGCATTTCATCTTTCAAAACCGCCATCTTCTTCTCGGTTTCTTCTTCTTTCTCGTTCAATATCTTCTGAGTTTGGAGGTCATGTAACTTCAGCAACGTCACCGCCCCTGTCAGCGAACCAACGGCAACGATAACAGCAAAAGTTCCTAAAATAAAACTAAGCCAGCGGTGCAATATTTCCCTTGCCAGTATGTGCCAAATTTTCACAATTTAATTCTTTCAAAAAGCATAACCAATTTCCAATTAGGTCGGTTACTCCTGCCGCAAAGCGACAGCCGGGTCCTGCCTGGCAGCAAGTATTGCAGGAATCCAACTGGCGGCCACCGTGATTGCCACCGCCACAAATAATGCAAGCCCAAGCAGGTTGAAATTTAACATCCACTCATATCTGCTTTCACCAACCGGCCCCGCCCAACTGCTGCCTAAAAAGCCTCCAGCCAGGAATCCCAGAATCCCGCCGACAAGGCCTATTACGATAGCCCTCGACAAAAAGATGTAAAGTATCTGCCGGGAGCGAAAACCCAGTGTGCGGAGTATCCCTATCTCTGTTCGTCGTCCTCGTACATTCCCGACCGCCAGCAATGCAACCCACACGACGCATATAACCATCACCAGAATCTTGGCAAAACGCGTCCTTGCTATTCTCAGTTGAGCCATATTTGCTCTTTCCCTTTCAATAGCAGCCTTTCCTTCATCCTCCACTTTAGTATAGGCATGTACTTTTGCAAGCACATTTGATGCCTTTTCAATCACCTGTGTGCCTGGGAGTATCCGTGTAATTTCGGCCCTGACTTTTGGCAGGTCAGCCCAGGCGCTGCGACATTCAAAAGCGAGAATCTCGTTTATAAATCCCTTTTTATTAAGTAGTTCCTGTGCTTCCTGCAGATTTATCCATACTGTCATATCATCCTCTGTGCCCAACTCTCCATTGCACCTGTGTACAACAAATTCATTGCCCATAAATCGAATCCTGTCACCAACATTCAGTCCAAGTCCCTGTTGAACTTCGTAACCCAATACAATCTTTTCCCGTGGAACTGCCTCGAGACTCAACTCATGGGAATACAGAACAGGATTAACAGCTTTTTTATCCGATGTCCCTACAAGGATAACCGCCCATTTTGTTTCGGGCCACTTCACCTTCTGACGCAGTCTTGGCACAAGGTGTTCAATAGTAACAATCCCGGACTCCTGAAGCCGAGAAAGGTACTTCTCCGGCATATACTTATCTCCATAATCATCTGCATACCAGTCGCTGAGGTTTTGGTCTTTGGGAAGAATAACAATGTTGAATCCGAGTTTTTGCATCGCTCTCCTAACGTCATCTTCCAGAACACGCATCTTTTCCTGAGTCTCGATTCTTTTTTGTACGAGAATTGATTGCGTCCGAGCATCATGTAATCTCACCAGTGTAAGCGAACCAGCAAGGCATCCTACAGCCACCGCAACAGATAGTAATCCTAATGCGAAATTGAGCTTGCGATGTAGAATCTCTCTAATTATCAAACGTGAAATTGTCATAAGAACTACTATTTGCTCAAAGCATCCTTTACTTTCACATTCGCTATTATTGCAACTCTAATACCTCCGGTTGTTATCGGCTTCCGGACAATCATGGATGTCCCTTTCTGAAACGGCTCATAGCAAAGGTCCCTAAAGCAGCAACCACCAGGATGGCGGCCAGGGAAACAGCGGTCGTTCCCATAACGCCGAAGCCGCGAACCTTCCGCTCCGGTGTTTCGACCGGTGCAGAGAGCGGTTGGGGTGATTCAGTAATCGTCGCGGCAACAACTTGGCCCTGTGCATTGAGACTGGCATCGGCCGCCTCTTCCGGGAATACACCGGTCAGCTCCGGCAGCGGCTCTTCGGCCATCTCGTAGAACTCCTGGTAGAACTGCATCGCGGCGGCGTCCCAGTTAACGCCCATCAGCAAATCGACGCCGGGATTGAGCATTTTGATTTCGCAGCCGCACGGGCCCGTAATAAAAGCGATCGTCTCCCGAATCGTATCGGCGTTGATCCCTTCCGAGGCAAGAGCATAGAGCGTCCGGCCTCGTCCGAATACCGGAAACACAATCGCCTCGTTCGCATAGTCGCCAAGGTCCGACTCGCTCTTCAACAGTATCTCAAGCAGCATTTGTTCCTTTGGATCGGAGCGAGAGATTGTCAGCGTAGAGAATTCGTATGACAGCCCGGGCGTCTCCAGTTCCTCGGCAAGCTCCGTCGTCATTTCCTTGAACTCTTTTGTTGCCGTGGCAAGTTGCTGGTCAAGTATCTGCATGGTCGCCTTGTCTTTGGCGGCGTTGCCTGATTCGACAACCACCCACACGGCCGTTTGGCCGTCCGTCAGACGCTGGGCCAACTGCAGCCGCTTCGGCGACTGAATTAGAGCCTTAACCGCCGCTGGCGTAAATTCACCGGTCCAGAACGGTGCCGCCCGGCCTTTTTGCAAGGGGTAC
>Ga0265594_1003541_pt1 | contig 10334 bp, 9 predicted proteins | sample saktaG_11_FD_190147 | JGI IMG/M metagenome (GOLD analysis project Ga0265594, IMG submission 190147) | Saline water microbial communities from Sakinaw Lake, British Columbia, Canada - sak_2011_5_24_80m | ecosystem: Environmental > Aquatic > Non-marine Saline and Alkaline > Saline ... | reverse complement strand
GTTTGATTGTTTTAGTATCTGTCCAGCTGTTAATGTTTCCATTATTAGAAGATTCAATTCTTGGACAGATGACAAAAATCTGCTTTTTGTCTTTAACTTGTTCTCTTATGAATTGATAGGTTTCTTTTCTTTGTTTGGGCGTTACTATTTTAGTTATTACTTTTTTTCTCCCTTTTGGCATTTCATCAATCAAAGATAAATCTAAGTCGCCATAAACAGTGAGAGCTAGGGTGCGGGGGATTGGAGTGGCGGTCATTGATAAAAGATGAGGAACTAGTTCTGATTTTAGAGTTAATTTAGCTCTTTGCTCTACTCCAAAACGATGTTGTTCATCAAGCACAACCAAACTTAATTTTCCAAACTTTACTGATTCTTGAATTAAAGCATGGGTGCCAATCAAAATATCTACTTTGCCCTGCTTTATTTTTTCCAATAGTTTATTTCTTGCTATTTTTCTGTTTTTTAACTTACTTTCTTTGCTGGTTAAAAGCCCAATATTTAAATTAAAATCATTTAAAAGTTTAGAAATTTCTTGAAAATGTTGATTAACTAAAATTTCAGTAGGAGCCATAAATCCTGTTTGAAAGCCTGCCAAAGCTACATTAAGAGCAGCCATTATAGCTACTACTGTTTTTCCCGACCCAACATCTCCTTCTAACAATCTGTTCATTGGCCTTGTTTTTTCTAAATCTTTCAAAATTCGCCAACTGCATTTTTTCTGGGCATTAGTTAGCTTAAAAGGTAAAGAATCAACAAATTCTTTAATAACTTCAATATCTATAGGAATACTAATGGATTTTTCAGTCATTAATTTCATTCTTTCTCTTAAAATCATTAAAGAAAGAATAAACAGTTCTTCAAAAGAAAAGCGCTGTCTTGCCTGTTCAGCTAATTCCATTGAGTCAGGAAAATGGATTTGCCAAAGAGCTTTTTTAATATCTAAAAGCTTGTGTTCTTTTCTAATTTTTTCTGGAACAGGGTCTTGGATTTCGTCTTGAAACTTAGTTAATAATGGTTTTAAGATAAATCTTAACCATCTTGAAGACAAACCTTCTGTCTCAGGATAAACTGGCACTATTCTTCCTGTATGAATTAATTTTGATTTGTCTGATTTGCGACTTGATATTTTTTCATAAGAAGGACTTGATAAATACATTCCCTCTGGGCCCTTAGAGGTTTTGCCAGCCAAATAGACCCCATCTTTTGCTTGGAGAGTATTAATTAAATAGGGTTGATTAAACCAAACCACCTTAATTGATCCTGTTTCGTCTTTAACCAGAGCAGTAGTTAAAAACATTCTTCTTTTCCAGGTTTGTCTTATTTTGATTTCTACAATTTCTCCTTGAACGCAAACATTTTCTCCTATTTTAACCTCTGAAATAGGAGTTAAGTTAGAAAAATCCTGATATCTATAAGGAAAATGCCAAAGAAGGTCGCGAATTGTTTTAATTCCCAATCTTTTTAATTTTTTTTGGTATTCAGTCCCGATACGAGGAATTTTATTGACTGGGGTATCTAAATTCATGTGCGCCCAGTAGGACTCGAACCTACAATCTTCTGGTCCGCAACCAGATGCTTTATCCATTAAGCTATGAGCGCTTTTCTATTTAAAATTAACATAAAATAGATTTATTTTCAATTGAAAAATTGCCTGAAATACTTTATAATGGAGACATAGTAGAGCTGATTAATAAAATGAGAGTTTTATTTAAAAAAGGAAAACAAAAGAAATTTTTAGACAAGATTTTATCTAAGATATCTATAAATGAAGCAGCCGAAGTTTGTAGTCTTTCAGAAAGGACAATTAGAGATTGGCGTCGTGAAAAGTTTTTACCACAAGATAGAGCCTTGCGCAAATTATGTCAAAAAACTGGTATTTCATTCCCATCCAATATTGAACTAAAAGATGATTATTGGTATACGGTCAATGGATCATCGGCTGGAGGATTTGCTGTATATAAAAAATATGGAAGAATTGGTGGCGACCCCGAATATAGAAAAAAGAAATGGTATGAATGGTGGGAACAAAAAGGAAAATATAAACATCATCCCATTATTAATACCGCTCTTTCTATTAAAAAACCAAGAAAATCGGAACAACTCGCTGAATTTATCGGCATTGTCATGGGAGATGGTGGTATTACAAAACGACAGATTACTATTACCCTTCATAGTAAAGATGATAAAGAGTACGGTAAATTTGTTGTTGCACTAATTAAGAAATTATTTGATGTTCCGGTTGGCACATATTATTACAAGGTGTATCACGCGATTAATTTTATTATTTCAAGAAGTGAATTAGTAAAATTTTGTACAGAAGAATTAGGATTGAAGATCGGCAATAAAGTTAAGCAACAGATAGATATTCCTGATTGGATAAAACGAAACAAACAATATGCTATTGCTTGTGTGCGTGGTCTTGTAGATACTGATGGCTCTGTTTTTACTCATCGCTATAAAGTAAACGGAAAATGGTACAAATACAAAAAACTTGCTTTTACAAGTTATTCTGAACCACTTCGTCAGTCTGTATTTAATATTTTAAAAGAGAATGGATTAAATCCGAGATTGGCTCAAAAAAGAGACGTACGTCTTGATAGCATAAAAGACATGCAGACATATTTTCAATTAATTGGTTTTCATAACTCAAAACATTTGAAAAGATATAAAAAATAGAGTATATTTATAGCATAAATTAAGGAGAGGTCGCATAATGGTAGTGCAATACCCTGCTAAGGTGTGACTCTTTTATGAGTCTTGTGGGTTCGAATCCCACCCTCTCCGCTGAATTAACCAAGGTGGGTTGCTCCGAATGGCAAGGAACCACTCTTGAAAAGTGGCGCCCCGTAAGGGGCTTGCAGGTTCGAGTCCTGCACCCACCGCAAAAAAAAACCGGTCAAAACCGGTTTTTAGTTTATTCAAATAGAGTTAATCACGAGCTATAACAAGACCAATTACTTGTTGAGCACCAGCTTTTTTCAAAATGTAAGCACACTCTTTCATGGTAGCTCCTGTTGCAAAAATATCATCAACCAATAAAATCTTTTTATTTTTGATTTTTTCTTGGTTTTTAACTAAAAAGGCATTTCTAATATTTCCAAGCCTTTCTTGTTTAGCAAGTTGACTCTGAAGAAAAGTCTTTTTAATTTTTATTAGATAATCATTTAAAGAGGGAATGTTCCAAGTGAGCGAAAGCTGTTGGCTTAATTCTTGGGCTTGATTAAAACCACGCCTTCTTAATGTTTTTTGATCAAGAGGGACTGGGATTAAGACAAAGTCAGAAAAATCTGGTTTCTTTTCAATCAATTGGAAATGATTTATTATTAATAAAGAAAGAGATTTAGACAGCTCCTTGATAAAAGGCTTATGTTTAAAGCTATGAATTAATTTCCTGATTAAGGGTTTTTGATAATCAACTGCCCAGTAAAGATCGTTTAAATGTTGGTCTGAAAATGGTTTATGAAATCTATTAATATCAAGAACAGCTTCGCAATCTAAGCAAAGATAGGTTCCTTCCTTTTGACAGTTAAAACAGAATTTGGGGAATAAAAGATTGAGTAAAAAGTTTTTTGCCATAATGACACTCCCTTTTTAAAATGGTATAATATTAGATTAAAAAATGAAAGTAAATTTAAAACCTTTTTTAAGGATAAAAGACAAGCTTGCTAATTTGTCACCCTTTAAGGTAATTTCAAAAAAATGTTTGGGCATAGATGTTGGCACTTCTTCTGTTAAAATAGTTGAATTATCTCGTCTTAGGGAGAGAAAAAAACTAGAGAATTATGGAGAAATAACAGCTAAAGCCCTTTATAAAGAGCCATTTCGAACTTTTGATAAAAGCACTCTTTTGCTTTCTAATCAAAATATTGCTCGGGGCATAAGAGCAATATTAGAGGAAACCAAAATTGTTACTCGTCGGGCCATTTTCTCAATCCCTGATTTTTCCAGTTTTTTTACCAACTTTGAATTACCAATCATGACTCAAGAGGAATTGCCCCAAGCTATTGCTTATGAAGCTAAGCGTCACGTTCCAATGCCATTAAGAGAAGTAACTTTGGACTGGCAAATAATCAATGGACGTATTCCACAAAAAAAGCAGACAGAATATAGTATTCTTTTGGTAGCTGTTCCTAATGAGACTATTAATCAGTACAAAGATATTGCTAAAATGTCTGGATTAGAACTTTTTGCCTTAGAAGCTGAAGTTTTTGGACTTTTACGCTCTTCTGTGCCCAAAGAACAAACAGAACCAATTGCTTTGATTGATATTGGGGCACAGACATCAACCTGTACTATTATTGATGATAAAATCTTGAAAAGTTCTCATAGTTTTGATCTTTCTGGAAATGAATTAACCGAAGTTGTATCTAAAAGCTTGGATATTGATTATCAGACAGCTGAAAAATTAAAAAAAAAATATGGCCTTTTGTCAGGTCAAGCATTAGGAACAGGTCAAGAAAAGCAAACTAGAGAGATTTTACTTCCATTAGTTGATGTAATTTTAAGAGAGATAGACAAGATTTGTAAGAGTTTTTATGAAAGCCAAAGAAAAGAGATTAAAAAAATCATTTTATCTGGCGCTTCAGCTTTGCTTCCTGGGCTAAAAGATTATTGTCAAGATTATTTTAAAAAAGAAATTGAAATTGCTAATCCTTTTTCTGATATTTTTTACCCTCCGATTTTAGAAAAAAAATTGAGAAAAATGGGTCCTTCTTATGCTATTGCAATTGGCATAGCATTGAGAGGCCTTGAATAAAGTTTATGGCAATAGAGATAATACCAAAACCAGCCAGAAAAGCACCTCCATTGCAAAACATTTTGTTCTATTTTGCTATTGGCCTTTTATTGCTTTCTATTGGCGCTTATTTTATTTTAGGTTATTTTGTAAAAAAATCAGAACTAGCCCTTCAAGGTTTGGAGGAAACTTTGGCTCGAGAGAAAACCGAAGAAGAAACTATTTTAGAAGAAGAAGTTTTTGGCTATCAGAGAAAAGTGGAAGATTTTTCAACCTTAATTGGTCAACATACTTATGCTTCAAAGTTTTTTCATTTTTTTGAAAGTCTTTGTCATCCAAATGTTTGGTTTTCAAAAATTAATTTAGATATGACAAATCATAAATTAATTGTTTCTGGAAAAACAGATACTTTTTTAATACTTGACCAACAACTTTTAATTTTTCAACAAGAAGAATTGATTAAAGAAACAATCTTAACCAAGCTTTCTATTGGAAAGGAGGGTTTGGTTAATTTTACTTTTGATATTATCTTTAATCCTATTATTGTAAAAAAATGAAGCGCTTAACAATTATTATAATTTGTTTCCTGTTAACAATTGTTTTGGGTGTGTTTTTACTGTATCCAAAGTATCAAGATTTTGTTGTTCTTGAAAAACAAGTTGAGGCAAAAGAAAATCAACTTCAATCAAAACAAGAATATTTGTCCAATCTTTCTGAAAACTCAGAACAACTCAAGAAATATGAAGAAAAACTTTTAGTTATTAATACTGCTTTGCCAACAACTCTTTCTTTGCCTAGTCTTTTTGATCTTCTCCAAAAAACTGCATCTCAGAACGGCTTGATTATAAAAGATATGGATTCTTCTTGTGTTACTAATCTTGAAGGAATTCAAGATATAAAAGTTGATTTAAAAGCAATTGGATCTTATTCCAGTTTTAAAAACTTTATCTCGGTTTTAGAAAAATCAGCTCGAATGATTGAAATAGAATCATTTTCTTTTTCAACACCTGAAAAAGAAGAAATCTTTGATTTTGTTTTGACAATAAAAGCATATTCCTACTAAAAAAAATGGCAATTACTTTTTTAGAACAAAAGAAAAAACAGCAGCAATTATTACCAATTTTAATATTTGTGATAATAATCACCTCTTTTGTTATGTGGTGGGGATTTTTAAAAAAAGAAGAGGAGGTTGTTTTTGAAGAAATTAATTCTGAGATGTTTAGGGGAGTTAATATAAACTTTCAGTTTTTACAAAATTTTGTTCCCGAAGATTTTGAATCTTTTGAAGAAACACCTGCTTTTGAAGAACAAGTTGGAAGAGAAAATCCTTTTCTTCCCCTTAGTCCATTAATTGAAGAATAATTTATTATAATATTATATGTCATTGATCAAAGAATTGTTTAATAAGGGACTTATTAAAAAAGAACAAGTAGCTTCTTTAGAGCTTGAGATTAAAAAGACTGGAAAAAGAATCGAACAAGTTCTTTTGGAAAAAGGTATTGTTGAAGAATCAGTTCTATTTTCTTTAAAATCAGAAAGTCTGAATATTCCTTTGAAAAAGGTTGTTATTGATAATGTTTCCCTAGAAGCTCTGGCATTAGTTTCAGAAGAAACAGCTAAGTATTATTTAATGATTCCCTTTGCTAAAAAGAATAATTCAGTAGAAATAGGAATGGTTTATCCTGAAGATTTAAAAGCTCAGGAAGCTTTAAAATTTTTGGCTCGTCAGGGCAGATTTACCTATAAGGTTTTTCTGATTACTCCAACTACTTTTACTAAAATTTTAAAACAATATCGAGGCTTGAAAAAAGAGGTTGGTAAGGCCTTAGAAGAACTGAAAACAGAATTAAAAACAGAAGCAGAAGAGAAAAAATTTAAAACACCAGCCGAGTTTGCAAGATTAGCCGAGGCAGCTCCAATTACTAAAGTTGTAGCTGTGATTTTAAGATATGCAGTAGAGGGAAAAGCGTCTGATATTCATATTGAACCAACCAAAAAGGAATTGAGAATTAGATTTAGATTGTTAGGAGAATTACACTCCTCAATCTTATTGCCTTTAAAAATCCATCCGGCTGTGGTAGCCAGGATTAAAATTCTTTCTAATATCAGGATTGATGAATCAAGAATTCCTCAGGACGGAAGATTCTCTACTGTTATTGATGGTGAGCAGATTGACTTTCGGGTTTCTACCTTTCCAACCACCTTAGGAGAAAAGGTTGCTATTAGAGTTTTAGACCCCTCAGCTGGCTTAAAAAGTTTTGAAGAGCTTGGTCTGGCAAAAAGAAATATTAAAGTCCTTAAAGAAGCAATTAAAAGGCCCTATGGTTTAGTTTTAGTTACTGGTCCTACTGGTTCTGGTAAAAGTACTACCCTCTACGCTATTCTTAATCTTTTGAATAAAGAGGGAGTAAATATTGTTAGTTTAGAAGATCCAGCAGAATATTTTATAGAGGGCGTTAATCAATCTCAGGTAAGGCCTCAAATTGGCTATGATTTTGCCCAGGGTTTAAGGCATGTTTTAAGACAGGATCCTGATATTATTATGGTTGGTGAGGTGCGCGACTCAGAAACAGCTTCTCTTGTTATTCATTCTGCTTTGACCGGACATATTGTTTTATCTACATTACATACCAACAATGCTATAGGTGTGGTGCCAAGACTGATTGATATGGGGGTTGAGTCCTATTTGATATCTCCTTGCTTAAGCATTGCTATTGCGCAGAGATTGGTCAGGCGACTCTGTGATTCGTGCAAAAAAGAAATCAAACCATCTAAGGAAGTTAAGGAGCTTATTTTAAGAGAAATTAAGAACCTACCTCCACAAATAAAAAAAGATGTTAAGATAAAAACACCCTTAAAAATTTGGGAAGCTAAGGGTTGTAAAAAATGCAACAACTCGGGATTTTCAGGAAGAATTGGTTTATTTGAGATTTTATCAATGACCAATCAACTTGTTGATATTATTGCAAAACAGCCCTCAGAAGAGGAAATTTTAAAAGAAGCAAAACGCCAGGGAATGATTAGTATGAGGCAGGATGGCGTATTAAAGGTCTTAAATGGTGTTACAACCATAGAAGAAATAATTAGAGCAACTAAACAAGTTTAATATGAACAATTACACTAAAAAATTAGAAGAACTTCTTGAAATAATGATTAGGCAACAAGCATCTGATCTTCATGTTTCTGCTGGTCGGCCCCCAACACTTAGGGTGTCTGGAAGATTGGTGCCTCTTTTAAAGAAGAAAAAACTTTCTGCAAAAGACACTAAAGATTTAGCTCAAAGCATGATGTCTGCAGAAGAGTTTGAGAAATTCTTAGAGAGAAAAGAAATTGATTTTTCATACCACTTTAAAGACAAGGCGCGTTTTCGAGTTAACGTTTTCTTTCAAAGAGAAAATGTTTCTTGTGTCTTGCGTTTGATTCCATATAAAATTCCTACGATTGAAGAGTTAAACCTTCCTCAGAGCTTATATGAATTTACTAAGGTATCTCAGGGCTTTGTTTTAATAACTGGTCCATCTTCTCACGGTAAATCAACAACTTTGGCTTCTTTGATCAATGAAATAAATCACACTAAAGCAGTTCATATTATTACGATTGAAGACCCGATTGAGTATATTTTTAAAGATGATAGATCAATTGTTGACCAAAGAGAAGTGAACAGAGATACTTTTTCTTTTGCTGCAGCTCTTCGTTCCACTTTTCGTCAAGATCCAGACGTGATTATGGTTGGAGAACTGAGAGACTCAGAAACTATGGCAACAGCTATTACAGCAGCTGAAACAGGCCATTTAGTTTTTGCCACCCTTCATACTAATTCAGCTGCTCAAACTATTCACAGAATTGTTGATACTTTCCCGCCCGAACAACAACAGCAAGTTAGAGCCCAACTTTCAGGTTCTTTGTTAGGAGTAGTTTCTCAGAGATTAATTCCCAGGATTAAGGGAGGATTAATACCAGCTACTGAAATAATGATGTGTACGCCCGCTGTAGCAAATTTAATTAGAGAGAATAAGATTCATGAATTGCCATTAGTTATTCAAACTTCGGCCGAAAAAGGAATGATTTCTTTAAACAGATCTTTAGCTGCTTTAGTAAAACAAAGAGAGATTTCTCCTGAAAATGCCTTAAATTATTCTCTGAGCCCAACTGAACTCAAAACGCTTATCAGATAGTAATTTCATGCAATTTAATTACCAAACCCGAAACAAGGAGGGCCAAATCCAAACAGGAACAGTAGAAGCCTCTTCTAGAGATGCAGCTATTGTTCTTTTACAGAAACAAGGGTTATATATAACCCTTCTTGAAGAAATTGGTGGAGGTCCGGCTTATTTCAAGAGAATTACTATATTTGAAAGCATATCCCAAAAAGATATTGTTTTGTTTTCAAGACAACTCTCAATAATGTTTAAATCAAAGGTGCCTCTAGTTGAGGCGCTTGAGGTTTTGGCTGTTCAGACCCAAAACGCTAATTTTAAGGAAAAAATTGTAAAACTGTCTGAAGAAGTGCGTGGTGGAACCAGTTTTTCTGATGCTTTATCTCAACATCCCAAGGTTTTTTCCTCTTTTTATATTTCAATGGTAAAAGCAGGAGAAGCTTCGGGAAAACTTTCTGAATCCTTAGATTATTTGGCTGAACACGTAGAAAGAGAATATCACTTAATGAGCAAGATAAAAGGAGCAATGGTTTATCCTCTTTTGATTTTGTTTTTTTCCATTGCTGTACTTTTTTTAATGGTATTCTTTATAATTCCTAATTTAACCAAGGTTTTACAAGAAACTGGTCAAGAGATGCCGTTTATTACTACAGTAGTTATTGGTTCAACCGATTTTTTGAAAAAATGGTTTTGGCTTATTGCTTTAATTGGAATAGGGGGCATAGTTTATATTATTCGCTATTATTATAGCAAAGAAGGCAAGAAACAATTTGATAAATTATTTCTTAAAATGCCCAGCCTCGGCTCTTTTTTAAAAATGATGTATCTTTCTCGTTTTGCTGAAAATCTTTCTACTCTAATTTCAGGTGGTTTACCAATTGCTACGGCCCTAGAAATTACAGCTGACATTGTTGGAAACTCTGCTTACAAAGAAGTTATCTTAGAGGCCAGAGACAGGGTTAGGAAAGGTGAAACTGTTTCTTCTGCTCTTAAATCGGCTCCTGAGATTTTTCCGCCCATGTTTTGTCAAATGACAACAGTGGGTGAGAAAACAGGAACCTTAGACAAATCTTTAATGGATGTAGTGGATTTTTATCAAAAAGAAACCGAAAGAACGATAGAAACCTTGTTAGCTGTTTTAGAGCCTGCTTTGATTATGTTCTTGGGAGTAGTTGTTGGAGGCTTAATGTTCGCAGTTTTAATGCCACTTTATAAAATGATGTCTTTTTAGTTGTGGAAAACTTTCTTGCTTGTGGCTTTTGGGTATTGTTATATAATATATTATTAAGACTAAATATTGTATTAAGGTCGAAACAATAAAGAAAAATAGTGAAAATTAATTATTATGAATAAAAAAGGTTTTACATTAATTGAACTTTTAGTTGTTATTGCTATTATTGGTATGTTGTCTTCTATTGTTTTAGTTTCTTTGGGTCCGGCGA
>Ga0265594_1003539_pt1 | contig 10336 bp, 13 predicted proteins | sample saktaG_11_FD_190147 | JGI IMG/M metagenome (GOLD analysis project Ga0265594, IMG submission 190147) | Saline water microbial communities from Sakinaw Lake, British Columbia, Canada - sak_2011_5_24_80m | ecosystem: Environmental > Aquatic > Non-marine Saline and Alkaline > Saline ... | reverse complement strand
AAATCGGGTGGCAGTCCGATACAGCCAGTTGGCAGGGTTGCCTTAATAGAAAACTTAAACGACAGATTTACTTTTAGCAATTTTCTACAATGTTTCAGAGTAAGAAAAGAGTGCCTCCCAGAATACCTATTTTGTTTCTTAAAAGCTCTCTATGGATTAAATTATATGGAATACCTGCAAAATCAAACAACGGGCATTAAAAATTTGATTATGGAGGAGTATTTATCAATTCCTGTTCCACTCCCGCCCATTGATAAACAAAGAAAATTAGCGAACGAATTTAAGAATAGATTAGAAAATGCGAACAAGTTAAAAATAGAGGCTAAAAGTGAAGTTGAAAAGGCAAAACAAGAAGTTAAAAAAATGATTTTAGGTAAATAAAAAATCTTAAAACAAAAAAGCCCTATTAATCAAAGGGCTTGAATGGAATGTTACTATTTTGGAAAAGTCATTGAACAAACAAAATCCCAATATTCTTTCGCTTTTTTGTTTCTTTCTTCTCCGATCTTTATAATTTTATCAAGCTTTTCACGAGTTAAAAACTCTTTTGCCTTCTGTGTGATTTCCCCGTTTATGGTTTTGGTAAAAAACAGGTTTGTATATTCTTTATATTTCTTTTCTGCTTCTTCATATTCGTCATAAATCCTTTTCCATTCCTCTTTTTGTTGTTCTTCATTAGGCATATTTTTTTAAAAGATTATTTTTTTGAACGGTCTTTAGTTTATTTAAAATGGTTTATCATCCCTTTCACAATTTTAAATGGAGAGATTTTTCCCAAAATATCATCAACGCTTACTTTATTAATTTTAATATATATCTGTTAAGGTGTTAAAACCTTTCAGTTCTTTTTCTTCAATTCTATTTTATGCTTTAAAAACTATAGTGTCAAAGCGAATTTGATGAGTTTCATCGTGGCTAAAAAGAAATAAAAAGAAATAAATTTTTGCCTTAATTTTTAGGAATTTCTTATTCTTCACAAAGTTTTTTTTGGGCAAGATATTCTTCTAAACGAATTTCTAAAATAGGAACATATTCTTGAGCAAGTTCTGGTGCATAGTCAGGGTTATGCAAATAATAACGACTACCCGTAGTTTCGTAGTTTTGTATATAGCCATAGAGATATTCTAATAATTCTTTTGTTGTGTCTGGAGCCCAAGAGGCGTATATGGGAGCATTTTTTAATTCTGAATAATATGCTATTTTAGTTTCAGGAGGAGCACTCTTTAATTCGTTTGTTTTCCTACAAGCTTCTCCCTTATCTGCTTTATTTTCAAGAGTTGATACTCTACCGATTAAAGAATCTATTTGGGTGGCTAAAACTTGAATCGCTTCTGGTATGCTTTTACCTTGAATTAAAGAAGAAACGAAAGTGCCACCCAATGTAATAGTTGGAAAAATAATAAATCCAATTAGAATGCTTATAATAATATATTTTGTTTTTTGCTTCATAGATTTATTATTTTTTAGTTCTCTGGATCATGAGTAAGAGACCATGTTAAGGCAATAACCCAACCAATAAAAGTCCAACCCAAAAAGAAATTTAAGGCAAAAATAGCACATCTGTTTCTTTTGTTTCCTATTAACGCTATTAAACTAGGGATGAAATAAATAATAATAATAATTACTATTGCCATAAATTTATTTTTAATTATTTTTTTATTTACTAAGTAATTCTTTTTTTCTTCTTTCAAACTCCTCTTTAGTTACAATCCCTTTTTCCATTAAAGAATATAGTTTTTCTATTTCATCAGCATCACTCTTAACTTCAGAACTTCCAGAATTAATTTTTTCTTCAATATATTTTTTAATTTCTAGTGCTTTAATATATTCTCTTTTATTGGCAAAAGAAATTGTATTCTCATCCTCTAGAGAATCAAATGCTCCTTTTCTTGATTCATTTCCTCCAAGAATAGAAAATTGAAGATAGCCAACAACAAATCCAGGTTTTTTAATTTGAATAGAGGTTATGCTTCTGAAATAAATATCTTTTTCACCCTTTAGCCCCTGCATTAAAAAACCCATAGTAGTTTTTCTGTTTAATCTAACAAAATTACCGTAAAGCTCTATTTTTCCGTTTCTTCCTTTAAATTCCATTATTGGTTTGTTGTCTGTCATATTTTTTATTTCATAATAATATTTATTATATTGAACAGAATTGATTATAAATTATTTCCATTCGCCAGAGTAAGTCCCTTTTCCATTTGGAGTATCGCACGAAATTTCAAAAGTCATAGGTTTAGTAGCTATTGGATTAAATCTTGTGCCATCTTTTTTAACAAATTGTAAAACACCAACAGTATATTCTTCTCCCGCCTCCATTATTATTTCGGAATTATAGATATAACCACTTTTTAAGAATTCTGGATTAACTTCTAGTTTGATATTGCTCCAATCAAAAGTATCTTTATTCTGAATTGTAAATTGTATTCCATCAAAACTAACATTAGCATTTAGATTAACGGTTCTGCTTGATGAAGAAGAAGGATTTTGTGATGAAGAGCCAGAATTATTAAGTGCAGAATAAACCATTATAACGACTATAATAAAGAAAATAAATAGAAATAATTTTTTCATAGATTTTTAATATTAATTTTTTATTCTTCACAAAGTTCTTTTTGGATAAGATGTTTGATTTTAAATTTCCTTATTTTTAATACTTAGGAAGATTTCCACAACTCGTTTCTGCGAAATAGTTTTTTTCTTCTTGCATTAGTTTTTCCACTACAGAAAGTTTTGAAGCAGGAGTTGGATAAGAAACAGTATAAATTTTTGCCTCACTAAATTTAGATTCTAATGAGTTTAGTTTTGTCTCTAAATTAGAGATTTCGTTTTTAAGAGATTTTGTATCAGATAGAGTGGTAAGCTTTTGTGATAATTGGCGTAATTTATCTTTGTAGTTATTTGCTAATCCTTGGAGGTAATTTATATCTGGAGAATATGCATTTGCTGTTATTTGAACATCATTTTCAAGGGTTCTTTCTGCGTTTGTTAGGGCTGTAGAATATTTTTTATAATAACTATTTTGATAATTCCAAAAACTTCCTAATGTCATACAATTTGTCCATAATCCCTTAGTCGCTTCATTAAGGATCTCTCTGTGTAGTTTTTCCATTTCGGGGCTATAAATACTTTCAGCCGAATCAGCTTGATTTAAATATTGAATCTTACATTTATCCAATGCTGTTTTATAAGAATTAGCAGTTTGATTAATATCTGTCTCTATTGAACTAATTTGATTAGAATAATAATTTACATCAGATTTAATTTTTTGAAAAATCTCCTGTTCTTTTTGTTTCTGATTTTCTTCTGCTATTCTTTGAGCTTCTTCTTGTTTTTGTTGTTCTTTTATCTCTTGTTCAACTTTTAATCGCTCGGCCTCAATATTAGCTTTGGCTTCTTTCTCAATTTTAGCCCTTTCGGCTTCCTCCTTCATTTTTTTTGCTTCTTGTTCAGCTTTTAATCTTTCTGCTTCTAATTGAGTTTCTTTAGCTTTTGCCTGAGTTTTCTCAGCTTCTAATCTGGCCTGCTCTAATTCCTGTTTTATTTGAGAATCTTCTTCTTGGATTATTTCTTTTGGTTGAGATTCAATTTCTGATTCTTTTTGTTGAACTACTTCAACATTTTTCTTTACTGATTCTGAAATATTAGCACCAAAATTTAACCGCCCAGTTTTATATAAAACCGCACTGGTTATTATTGATATAGCTATAATAATTGCTATTAATATTGGTATTTGTATAAATCCTTTTTTTATTTTGTTGAAATTGCCTATCATATATTTTTATTTACTAAGTAATTTATTTATGATTTTTAATGAGCTGACGCAGAACCACAAAACCACACGCCAGCTAGGTCTTACGATCCTATACCTGTTTCCAGATATAGCCCAACGAAGAGTTGCTAAACGTGTGGTTTAGTATCTTCGTTGGGTCTTTTGACCATACCTATAGATTTATAGGGTTAGGCTCATATTTAATTTTCTTATGTTGATTATGCCTCTTTTTTAGCAAAATAGCAACCACTTCTCTTGATTTTTGTCAAAAATGGAGTTAAGGTTAAAGAAATTAGAATAAGCATATAAAAATGTTAGCATTACTTAAAATTGTAGCCTTATAATGAAGTGTTAAAATTATGATAATTAAATAAATTAAAAGTAATATGCAGATTTTTCAAATTAAAAACAATAAGTTCGTGAAAATTAAAGAAAAGAAGTTTGATTACGAGAAAGATATGCAATCTTTAGTTGAAAAGAATTTGCAAGAAGTTTTTGGATTAGAGTTTATTAGCGGACATTTGAATAAACAATTTGTCATAAAGAATAGAGAAATTGATACAGTTGCTTTTGATAGTCAAACAAATTCTTTTGTTATTATTGAATACAAAAGAGATAAGAGTTCTAGCGTTATAGACCAAGGTTATACATATTTAGGACTGTTATTAAATAACAAAGCAGATTTTGTTCTTCATTATAATGAAACTACAAATAAGAATCTTAAAAAAGATGATATTGATTGGAATCAATCAAGGGTTGTATTTATTGCAAGAGAATTTACACCATATCAGAAAGGAGCGATTGCTTTTAAAGATTTGCCAATAGAACTTATAGAAATTCAACTTATGGAAGAAGGGCTTATTTCCTTTTCTCAATTAAAAGCTACTGAAACTCAAGAATCAATTACTAAGGTAACGAAAAGTCATACTATTAAGAAATTAGCCCAAGAAGTAAAAAGTTTTACATTTGAAGATCATTATAACAATGCTTCTTTAGAGATAAGGGTGTTGTTAGACAAAATGAGAGAAAGAATTTTATCGCTCGATGAAGACATTAAGGAAAAACCTACTCAAGCATATATAGGGTATAAACTTAATTGGTATAATTTCGTTTCGGTTCATGTTCTTAAAGGAAAACTTAAAATCTATGTTAGAAAAACAAAATTTGAAAAAGACAAAGAAAATAAATTTAAAAAAATACCAGCTTCTTATGGCTGGGGGAAAACTCCTCTTTGGTGGATCGATATGACTAGTAAGAAGAATTTAGATTATGTAATGGAAGTGATCAAAGAATCATATAATTCAGCTCCAGATAAATAAAACTAATATGAAAATTAAATTGTTAGAAATCAAAGATTTTCTTGAATAAAATAAATAAATTAATTCATAAGCAAAGAAGAAATTAGATTGTAGGAATTTTTAAAAACGATTTATAAAAAATATGATGGATACAAATATAGTAAAATTAGATAAACTAATAGAAATAAATAAATCCAAACCTGTGTCTTTTCAACAGTTTTCGGTAAGTACTATTTCTGGAACAGGAAGTGCCATAGGATTTAATTTAGAAAATAGTTCATTAGATAATTTTTCAACATTAGATTGGTCTATAATACTAAAAATTGTAAATGCTTCAAAAGAAGATTTAATAATTGAAGATATACAATCAAAATGGATAGGAAAAAATAATTATAAAAGTAAGTCAGTTTATGTTTCCATTTATGAAACTAAAATGGATGATGATGAAGTAATTGTGAATCAACTTCTTGAAACAAAAAGAGATATTTTTAATAATCAAATTTTATACCCCCCATTTTTATTAAAACAACAATCAGAAAAAATTGTCCGCCTAGATTTTTTGATGAGTACATATAAGAGAGTGTTTTTAAATTGTTTATTACCAACTAGTTTCAAAAGAGAGAACATAAAAGCACCAGAAACCTATGAGCAATTATTACAAAAAGCAGTTATTAGTATAAAAACTAATAAAAATCACAAGCCGCTTCTATTGAAAATTTAAAAAAAGATCTAAAGAATAATGAAAATTATAACAGATCAAGACCTTAATCCAAATATAATAAGATATCTCGAAGCTGTAGAAGATAGAGATATTTTTTATAAAGCATATAATTTAAAACATCCTTTGGCACTATATAATACATCATTCTCAAAAGTAATAACCGCATTAGAGGATTTTTCCGATGTATATGACAACTTGATTTTAGAGGATTTTACTTCTAATAAAAATAAAAATGATAAATGCGTTAATTTACTAAAAAATTATAAAACATTTTTATATTCACTTAGGGAATATTTAGATGATTGTTTCCATATAATTAAAATATTTATTTCTCCACAATCGTCTTTTAAAAAAGATAGAAATCAATGCAATTGGCTAAAGAAAAACGCCCTATCTGAAACAAAAGACTTTTTTGAGACTATAAAAGATTACAAAAAATATTTAGATAATATAGTCAATGAATTAAAACATCAAAACGGGGTTCTTAACTACGTTGTTTTTTATAATGAAAGGAGTGGAGAATTTCATATGGGATATTTTGTTGCAAATGTAAGAAATGATGCGTATGAACCAGTTGATCATATTCATAAAAGATTTCAAGAACAATATACCGCTTTTTCTTTTAATAGGGATGTTAAATATAATTTATTTAACATTTTCCTTATCTCAGAGGGATTAGTTGAGTTTTTAGAAGCTATGAATTTAAAGACAAATTTTGCTGGTAAAATCACAAAAAAGAAGTCTAATAAGCGTGAATCTTTATATAAAAAGATAATGGATATGCCAAGAGTGTTTTTTCCAGACGAATATTCTAAAAATGTGCCGAGTGTGTATTTATTAAAAGAAGGGGGGTTAAAATTGGAATATCCTTCTATTTCCTTGTCTCTTCAAAAATTAACTTGTGGTAAAATGTTATTAAGTCATTCTGGAGATGGAAAGACAAGAGAATTTAAAGTGCTTTACTACTAATCTTAATAATATATGAAATAGGCTTCATGGGCTGGCTATGAATTATCCTCTAGTCCATTTTATAACTGCCAGAATCCATTAAGGGGGTAGAAGGGTATGATGACACGACTTCTCGCTTATTTGTTCGTAGAGTGAACCTCGCGTCCTACGGGATTGATCATACCTAGAGGAGGGTAGGGAATAGATATTTAAAAGGTAATTTCTTTTTTTCAGGTTTTTTCTTTTAATGCCTATAACTATAATTAGAGGCGATAAAGTGCTATAAAGAGCCATATTTTTACTGCTTTTTGGTTGTTTTCTACTTGTTTTATCTATTGGTTTTAAGCTAAGAGTTTATTTCTCAGGACTTTTTATCTTGGCGGTTTTGAGATCGTAAGAGGGTAATTGTTTTTACGCATAAGTATTCCCTATATTTTTAAGTAACTTCTGCTTGGTGTTATTCTTTGCCTTGTGTATCTTATCCCTGCTTTTATATTATTAGATAAGGGGCGAAAATTATTCTGGGCGTATTAAAATATACCCAATAAAATAATTATTTTGCCTTGTGTTTGAACCTGTTGGGCAACTGAATAAAATAAAAGAAGGTTTTTGAGAATAGGGTTCACAAAGTTTTTAAAGATTATTGCGATTTAAGTATAAACGCTGAACCTGTGGGGCGAAAACTGATGATTTTCTTGGTCGGGGATAGTCGGGAGTTATGCACTTGTGAAGAGTGCTTGTTCGGGGTATAATAGAAGTAGTGGATCGGGGTTTTATAACTCTTTTACTACTATCAACTTACTGGATTTTTTTATTATTTAATACTATAATAAAAATGCTCCGTCTTTTCCCAGTAAGTTGAGGCGGAGTTTTTTGTTGGAAGGAATTACTGGAACCTTCAAAATAAAATATGAGCTATACAATAATTAGATTCTATAAAAGCAGAAGAAAAAGGGAAATCATTAGAAGAGGCCTAACTCTTAAACAGGCAAGGAAATGGTGTAGTCGGCCCGATACCCGTAAAGAAGGAAAATGGTTTGACGGATACCAAAATGAATAAGTCAATCACTTGGTCAATACTTCAAAAAGAAAAAGCCAGAAAAGAATTAAAAAAGTTAATCCTAGCTTGGCTCGGCTTAATAATTACAGGGCTAGTTATTACACCGATCCTATGGATATTTATGGTTCTCTTGTTAAGTGTTTAAAGTTTTTTTTCAGGGGATATTATGCCAGTAAATAATATCTCCCAAAAAGATTTTAAAGAATAAAACAAAGGTCGTTGATACATATAAATAAAATAAAAATATGAAAAAAAGATTAACAACATTAGAGGAGTTAAAACAGAGAAGAGTCCTATTTTTTACCACTCTGGGGCATTTAAAGATATATTTCAGGGAGTTAGTAAGAGGGAAGCAAAGGCACTCAATTAGAACTGGTGGAACATTTACCCATTTAGATTTAGCGAAGGGCAATTTTTACCAATGGATATTCCCCCAATACTAATAGTCAGTTGTTAGATAGCATAATAATTATTGTGCTATCTATACAGGCGATTAAAAAGGGCTGGATCATAATAAATTAAAAAGAATAAAATTATGAAATGGGAATTAAAAAGAATTAACGATATATTCTATTATCAAAATGAAAAAGCGGATTGTATTATGGCCGAAATAAGAAAAAGGGATTCCTCAACATTTTGGATTGAGGAATGTGGAAATATCCCCGATTATGTGCTAAAAAGATTCTTTTCTTTGATGAAAAAGCAATATAATTTAACTTATTATCTTTTGAAAAAGTGACCCTGGGTTCAAAATAGTATTGCTTTAAAAGACATTATTGACCACCACGGGTGCATTTTAGCCAAAAAGTAAGGATTTAATAGCTGTTTTAAGGGGTTTCAGCAGTGATTTTGAGGGAATATATGCTCTTTACTCAAACCCTTGACCTTATTCTGGATTAGGCGTAAAATATAGGTTAAATATTACTAAAAAATTACAATGACAAAACTAAAAAACAAGCGAAATAAGGAGATTTTAAGACTAAAAACTGCTGGTTGGGAGCTTCAGGAAATTGGAACAAAGCTTGGAATCAGCAAACAAAGAGTGTTTCAAATTATTAGACAAATTCAGAAAGATCGGAGAGATTTTAGGCGATTAAAAAAGAAGAAAATTATTTAATTTTATGGAAGAAGAAAAAAGTTTAGTTATCAAAGATTCTGAAATAATAATAAACAAGGAAGTGGCTTTTAAGCATTACGAACTATGCGATATTTCAGAAAATACTTTGAAGGATTATCGGTATTACTTACCATTGTTTTTAAAATATCTTGAGAGAGAAGGGTTTAACAAAACCTCTTATCTCAATTATAAGAGGTGGTTGAAAGCTCAAACACAATGGACAATAAGCACCAAACAAAAGTATTTGGTTTCGGCTCGGGTATGGATTAAGCAATTATTTAAGCAAGGGGTAATTTCTATTGACTTATTAGAGGACACAAAAACTTTTAAGCAATCAACAAAGCACAAAAAGACAGGCTTGAATGATAAGGAAATAGAAAAGTTAAGTGCCTATTTATCAGAGTTTGGGGACGAAAAGACGAAAGCTGTTTTTGGACTATTGATATTTTCTGGACTCCGATCACAAGAAGTTTGCGATATAGATGTTGAGGATTTAACCCTTAACGATATTCAAAGTTCGGTTATGATATGCTCTAAAGGTTCAGACGACAAGGAAAGGGTTTTGATTCTTAATAAAACTGTTCGGCTATTAAATGATTATTTGAGAAAACAAAAATTAAAATCGGGGGCATTGTTTCTTTCTAAAAATGGAAAAAAGAGAATAACAACAAGGGGACTACGCCGATTAGTGGATAGGGTATTTGATAAATTAGAAATTACATCATCAACCCACGGACTGCGACACTGGTTTGTTAGTAATCAAGTGAAAAAGAATGATAACCTTTTAGAGATTATTAGATGGACTAGACACAGGAATATTTCAACACTAATGGTGTATTACGATGAATTGAGCTTGGAAAAGAGTTTTGATAAGTTTAGTCAAGCTTTTGAAGGAATTAGCTTTTAATTATAACAAAAAAGATTTTAGATAAAAGGTCGTAAGAAAAATAAAACAAGTAAAATTATGAAAAGATGTAAAGAACATAATTGGTCAACTCCAATAGAGTTTAAATTAGATGACTTTATAAAAAGGGATAAAATAGTTTGTAAGGAGTGTGGAAAGACAGAATATATAAAGGTTAGCCAAGAAGAGAAGTTAAAGAGAGCTATCAAGAGGTATCCTAATTTAGCGGGCTTGAAACACGATTCTACTCAAAAAAAACTGAAATATGCCAAGGCGTTGGATAAATATCCTGACCTTAAAGATTTAGCGTTTTTATTGGTAATAAAAGCTTATGATTTCAGGGAAGAGGTATTAAAAGGGTATCAGGTAGATCATACTTCAGCACTAGCCGATGCAAGATGTGATATTCAATTGGGAGGAGGGTTCAGGAATGTTAAACTTCCTAAGGATTTACCAGCCTTTGAATTTGAAAACGAGTGTGCTATTTGTTGGGAATACAAAAAAGGAATATCTATT
>Ga0265594_1003538_pt1 | contig 10337 bp, 8 predicted proteins | sample saktaG_11_FD_190147 | JGI IMG/M metagenome (GOLD analysis project Ga0265594, IMG submission 190147) | Saline water microbial communities from Sakinaw Lake, British Columbia, Canada - sak_2011_5_24_80m | ecosystem: Environmental > Aquatic > Non-marine Saline and Alkaline > Saline ... | reverse complement strand
CAGATTTTTAAAGCCTCGTATTTTTGCGGGGCTTTTTTTTTCTCAAAGAGACCACCTTAAGGCAATTCACAATATATGTGAATTTGTTGTGAATCATTTTTACCTGAGATCAGCTGATTCAAGCCGACTGAGCCGGATTAAAAAGTTTTTAAACTCGACGGAAACCGCCAAATTTTAAATTTATAAGTAATTAACTGGACTAAATTGTCAGCAGGAAAAGGTTCTGACGTCCTATCGACTCTACATCCACATTGATGAATCCTAATTTCTTCGCAACTCTTCGCAGGCGCCCGACTTTTATGCGGTGCCATAGTGGCGGTCCATGTTTTGTAATCTTAAATTGCCATTCCAGAGCTGCAACATATTTGGAAGCAACTCTCTTTGCCTCACTGAGAGCTTTTTCAAGACTATCGGCTTCGTGCAGGGCATGAGCATAGAAGACTAAGTCAAAGCTGTTGATTTCATAAAGCAGCCGCTCCAACTCTCCCACTTTGAATTCACCCTCGGGAATATGCTGCCTGGCAGCTTCGATCATCTGCGGATTTATATCAATCCCGGCTATTTTTAAACCGCGATGATGAAATGCCTCTGCAAAAACGCCGCTGCCGGTACCGGCATCCAGCACAGAATGGATATCCCTGTCTTTCAAACACAGGTCAACGACGCGATCGACCTGTAAGATTTCCAGCCGTTCGGCTCCCCGTAAGCGGTCGGTTGAACCCTTATAGACTTTATTGTGCATCGTAATAATTCAAAAGGCGACTTTGGCGTTTATAACCGTGCCCGACTGTCGGCATTGTAAACAAGGGATTAACCATGAATATGACAGGATTCTTCACCGAAGAATTTTAAAATATTACGGCAAATACATCGGCGCACCGACTCCGATGGGCAATCCCAACAGCATCCAGATTGCCAGCAGTATTATCCAGGCAATAGTCAGAAACATCGTATATGGCAGCATTGTGGCGATAATTGTACCAATTCCCGCCTTTTCATCATACTTCTGGGCAAATGCCACAATGAGCGCAAAATAGCTCATCATCGGCGTGATTACATTTGTAACGGAATCACCGATACGAAAAGCAGCCTGGGTAACGGCAGGATGATAACCAAGCAGCATAAACATAGGAACGAAAATCGGCGCCATAATTGCCCATTTCGCCGATGCACTGCCCATAAACAGGTTAATGAATGCCGAAACAATTACAAAAGCAATCAGAAGTCCAATCCCGGTAAAACCAATCGACTTTAGCATCTCCGCACCCTTGATAGCGAGCATCACACCGATATTACTCTGCTTGAAATAGTAAACAAACTGGGCTGCGAAGAAAACCAGAACAATATATCCGCTCAACCCTTTCATGGAATTGTTCATGTGTTTCACCGCATCTTTGTCATTTTTGATTGTGCCTACGGCGATACCGTAAACCAGACCGGGTATAAAGAAAAATATCAGGATAGCGGTAATCAAACCGCTCATGAAAGGCGATGTAAGGAGCGAGTGTGTCACCGGATCCCTCAATAAGGCATTATGAGGCAAAGTCAAAAGTAAAAATATAGCGATCGTAATAAGAATCGCAACGCCAGCCCAGATTAAACCGACTCTCTCTTTCGGTTCGATTTTATCGAAATCTTCCAGTTTCCCCTTGTATTCACCAAGTCTTGGTTCTACAAATTTCTCTGTAACCCAGGTCCCAACAATTGTAACCATGAAAGCTGAAGTTATCATAAAATTGATGTTTATCGCCGGGCTAAGCTTCATAGCGGGGTCAATAATATTGGCGGCTGCTTCCGAAAGACCCGCCAAAATGGGATCGACTGTGCCAATTAAAAAATTAGCTCCAAATCCCGCCGATACACCACAAAAAGCCGCCGCCAGACCGGCCAGAGGATGACGTTTGAAAGCGGCGAATACCATGGCGCCCAGGGGAATCAGGATCACATAGCCGGCGCTGGAAGCCAGATGCGACAGGATCCCGGCTGCCACAACAGAGGCTGTCACAAAACGCTTTGGAGCGGCAGTAACCATATGCCTGAGTAACGCCGAAATCAATCCCGACCCTTCGGCAACACCAACACCAATCATGGCGACGATGACTATTCCTAACGGTGGAAATTTCACAAAGTTATCAGTGGCGCTGGAAAAGATAAACCGAAAACCATCGGCGCTGAGCAGATTAATAACACTGATCTTCGCCCCTGTTCCGGGATGAATTGCCACCAGGCCGGAGCGCTGAATAATATATGAAAGGATAAGTGTTGTTACTGCCAAAATTGCAAAAAGTGTTGCCGGATGAGGCAATTTATTGCCGATTATTTCAATGCCATCGAGAACCCGCAGGCTGAATGGGCGTTTCTCAGGATCTTTCTTCCGTCGAATTATACGACCAAGCAATCCTTTACTTTTCTGATTTTCCGGAGCTGGTTCATTTTTTATCATCAATATACTCCCCTGGTTCTTTCTGTAAAATAAATGCTTAAATTATTTAAGAATCGCAGTGCCAATGATACAAAACAATTTTCAAAAATAAAAATTTTCATCATATAAACACTATTACAATAAAATTTTTATAAAAACTCTCAGCACTTAAATTACGACTAGTGGTAATTTTGATAATTCAAGACAGAAAGTATATTAGAGCAATGACTAAATCCAAATTTCAGGCAATTCTTTTCGACCTCGATGGTACTCTGGTCGATTCCAGCCGGGATATTTTAAAATCAATTAATCTGACCCTAAACAATTTCGGCTATGAGCCAATAACCCTGGAACAGAGTAATTCATTCGTTGGCGATGGGATCCTTATGTTGGTAAAACGAGCTCTGGGGAAATCCATATATGGTAATCAACATCACGCTATTGATACAGATTTGCTTGCAAAAGCCGATAAAGTTTACCGGGATTTCTACTCCCGACATCTGCTGGATACGACAATCCCATACCCGGGAGTGGCAAATACTTTAGACAAGTTGTCCAATCTACCACTTGCCATAATTTCCAATAAAACAGCTATATATGTAAACGAAATCATAATTCATTTTCAACTTGACAAGTATTTCAGGATTATCCTCGGCGGCGATTCGTTGGAACTGAAAAAACCGGATCCTCATCCCCTTTTATATATTGCTCAACAATTCAGCATCGATCCACAACAATGCTTGATTGTCGGCGATAGTGAAAAGGATATTATCGCCGGAAAAGCAGCCGGAATGATCACATGCGCCGTAACTTATGGGATGCGCTCTGAAAAATCACTAAAAGAACAACAACCTGATTTTATTCTATCTGATTTTCCGTCAATAACCACAATTATCGGATAGTTTCTTAAATATCTTTAAAACTTTTTTGGCTTCGGCTTGCACGGGTTAGGCGTCAGACCAGCGACTCATCAAAGTGAATCTCTAAAGACTTTCGACCGATTTTCATTTTTCTAAGTTTTACACCAGCCTGGTTAAACATAATTCTGGAAGCCTTTTCAGTATCAGTATCTTTATATTTATCCGACAGGTATACAACCTCTTTAATGCCTGTTTGAATAATTGCTTTGGCGCATTCATTACAGGGAAATAGAGCCACATAGACAGTACAACCATTCAAGTCCCGGGAAATACTGTTAAGAATGGCATTCAGCTCTGCATGACAAATAAAGGGATATTTGGTCTTTAAAAAAGTGCCTTCTCTGTTCCAGGGAAGATCTTCATCGGAACAGCCGGTCGGAAAACCGTTATACCCAACTCCGACAATCTTTTTCTGCTGGTTAACTATACATGCCCCAACCTGAGTACTGGGATCTTTACTCCGTTGAGCCGATAGCAGCGCAACGCCCATGAAATAATCATCCCAGCTGATATAATCTCTTCGTTTTTCGATCTTTTCCACAAATAGCTCCTTAAAAACATGCAGGAATTTACCGTATCAATACACTAAAAACCACTTTTGCATTTTAGGCAAGCAACCTCGATAATAATCATATCTTTTACAATACTTCGTTCGCTGGTTTTTCATTTGATCTTGATGTTCTCCATTCATTTACCTGCTTGTTCCATCTGGAACTCCCCCAAGAGCACGCTGAGCCCGATGAATCGGGATGTTCAAGTGTCTCACCAGAGATCTCCGTTGAGGCAAAACTGGTTCGTTAGACGCGTTGTTCTGCCTGTAAAGCAAGCTCGCAAAACTGAGTAACGAAATCACGCCCCCTACTACCATTCCCCAGCCAAACACCCGCAATGGCAGCTCCATTACATTAATCCAGTTATTGCCTTCGGGCGTGATATGCGTGAAACCAATCCAAAAGCGCATGGCGAGTATGACGATACCGCAAACGATGAGAACCATACCGGTTGAAACCATTTTTGTACCGCTTCCCCTCACTGACTGTGTGAAATCTGCACGCACCCATACCGGTGGTAACCGCAGCAACAGGAACACCACAAGTGTGAAGACACTTATGTAAAACCGCACATTGACGGGTGCGGACGAGCCGCGCACTAACTGTGATACGCCCATCTGAATCCCCGCTGAAAGCGCACCCAGGCATAAGACCAACAAAGCGTTCCGGTATGCTACAGAGCCACCGCGCACGAGAGACCGCACAACCCAAATGCCCCATACGCCTGCAGCCAGGCTGATGACAACCAAGGCCTGGTATAGAGGCTTATACGGCACCAACGGGATCATACTATCATACTTCTCTGCGCCAAAGGCCACGCAGATGGTGCCAACTGCACTTAGCAAGATAAATGTGACTGTAAGTCCAAACAAAACGATAATGATTCCACGTAATACTTTCGACGGACGGTGTTTTTTCTGCTCAGTCATCATAGAGACATCCCCTTTTTATAACAGGTTTTATAGTAATGCCAAACGATATCTACGTTATACCACGGATCAATAACATTTCAGGAATCTATATCATCAACTTTCCCCCGCAACACTTTCTTCCGACTATGCCGGGATTTATCCTCGAGCCGTTTTATCCGCGAACTGACAGTTGGCTTTGTCGGTGTGCGCTTTTTAGGTGTAGATGATACCCTCTTTATCAGGTCTTTTAATCGGCCAAGGGCTACTTCTTTGTTTTTCTTCTGACTCCGTTCTTCTTTAGCCTTGATAATAATTATACCGTCCTTAGTAATACGGCTATCGTTCAAATTCATCAAACGTTGTTTAACCTGTTCCGGTAAAGATGAATTTATGATATCAAACCGCAAATGAATGGCTGTAGATACTTTATTGACATTTTGACCGCCGGGTCCCCGGGAGCGGACCGCCGTGAATTCAATTTCGTTGAGAGGGATTTTGAGCATGTTTTAATATATCACTGACTTGTTCGGAAAATTCTCGTTCCACAATCCACATACTGCCATTCCGGATCATGATCTGTTACACAGCAGCCACCCAACACAAGTTTTCCCTGGTCTATCTCTTCCTGCATTTTAGGTGACCAGACCGGCATTCCCCAAAGAATTCTGGCGTAATTTCTTTGAACCGCAATTGGGGCGTGTTTTAGGTTTGTGTTTTGATGTGTGCATTATCGATTTGGTGCAACCTGACTACTTTTTACATGACCTTATTTAAACTTTTTTGATCTACATCAAAAAGGACTGCTTCCTCTTTCATAGGCTCCGCGCCTTTTGTCACATCTTCCGTCGTGACAGAAAACGCAACTGCGGTACATATATTTATTGCCCCCAATAGTGTAGATTTACCGCATGTCGATTTATAATAAGCAATAATTAACGCGATATCAACTTTTTTGTATCTATTTAGGATTACATTTCCTGCCAGGTTCAACCTCTTTTAGACAGACTTTTTATAACGATAATTAATTGTTCGAACATATCTCAGACCGCCGTATGTTGACGCGCCGTTTTTATCATAGCGTGAATGTTTGCGGAAGGCGCTGCCGGAGGAATGGCGCACCCGGCATTCAGAATGAAACGCGGCGTATCAGCAAAGATCGCTATGATTTCTTCCGTTTTTTGTTTTACTTCATCGACTGAGCCATGCGTGAGCACCGCACTGGGATCAATATTACCGATAAATGTAGTCTTGCTCCCGAGTATTTCATGGGCTTTGCGGGCATTGGTCTTATGATCCAGTTCCAAAGCATCCGCTCCCGATTCAATCATCCGCTCAAGAATAATATCCGTGTTTCCACAGATATGCAGAGCATACGGCAAGCCGTATTGATGTGCCTTTTCTACGACTCGTTTTTCATAGGGCAGCGCAAATCTCGCGTACATCTCCGGTGAAATCAATTCCGGTCCGGCCGGACTATCGCCGTTTGAAAGCATGTCAGCGCCGGACCCGGACATCAACTCAATAAATTGATAAACCACTTCTGTACAGTAATCGAGAAGTTTAAAGGCTTTTTTTTCATTTATAATTAAGTCCAGGTACCATTCCTGAGCTGTCCGCATCATACTTGCCAGGGAAAAAGGGGCCTGATCACAATTACCTCGAATATAAATCTCATTTTTGAAATGACTTTTTAGCAGGCTTACGGCTTCCAGCCAGATTTGCACGTATTTATATTTCCCGATATCGATCCGCGACAACTTTTCCAGGTCATCGAGAGAGGCTAAGCATCCTACGACGGAGCGTGCCGGGCTATTAACCGGAAAATCTACCGGCACACCCACCGCCCCGGCTAATGTAACCGTATCGATATCAATTAGTATCCCGTCATAATTATATGTTTCGATCGCCCGGATAAACGATTTGGCAATTTTCCGGGGATCATTTCTGAATTCCGCCATGCTGTAGCCGGCTTCATGAGCCGCCATCATAAAATTGTGCAACATGACCGGAATACAATCAGGTTGGCGTCCCTCTAATGCCGCCTGTATTCTTTCGTATCCATTCATTGACGTATTCTTCCAAACAAATACAACTGGCTATCCATTGCGATCCTTTATTTCATACAGCCTATAACTTTTCTATTCCAATTCAAAACGAAGAACGGCTAAGCCACCGCCGGGAATACCATCGGCAGGGACTTTGATTTCATAATGTGATAATTCCCCAGCAGTTAAACGACCAACGCTCTGCTCAGCCGGCCAGAGTTCCGATACCTTGAAAAGTTTCGTGCCTGCCGGAAAATCCAGATATTCAAGTGTGATTTCCAGTTCAAGCTCGACTTCTTGTTCATTAGGATTTCCCACGATAAGTAACGCACGCTTCCCGTTAGACAAAATATAGGGAACCGGCAATTTCTGCTTTGATACCATGGGTAGGGGATTCATCTTGATATCAATATTATCCGGATCGACAGCATGAATCAGATCCTGATGCTCTTTGCGGATAGCCAGCATGCGTTTTACATCTTCAAGCATATCGCTATGCCGCTTCTCTTTTAGCTTGTCCCATTGCAGCCATGATCCATACATCCAGACACCTGCCCCGGCTTCCCCTTTGCCGTAAAGATCGGGCGTTAATCCAGGTAATGGTCTAAAGTCAGCATCAAACTCTTCTCCACTCATAAAAATCGGAATAGCCGGCGCAAACAGAGAGCCATAACCAAAAACGAAGCGGCTGCCCTGCACCACATATGGATTTTTATCAGTTGGAAATCCATCCCATCCACAATCATGACAACTTGGGGAGATAACTCGTAATTTTGGACCGGGCAACGGATTTCCTCCACTGATTTTTAGTCCTTTAGCATTCGAAGAGACCGCCAACTGCCAGCCGCTTCCGTTTGATTGCCATCTCCAACTGCGTTCCGGACAACTAAGTCTTATATTTTTAATAGTCCGATTAGCATCCACACCTTCAATTTGCCAGTCCCAATCCGGCTTATTATCTTTTTCACGTTCCCAAAATCCAATCACATCCTCGCCTAAACCCAGGAAAGAGACACGTAACGATCCACCATGTTCACTATTGGTCAAACGAGTCCTATCTTCGTATAATACTTCGCAATTAAAAGGAACATCATTCTTTCCAAATGGTTGATGAAAGAGGTCTTTAACAGAAGTAAGGTTCGTCAGCACGGCATGGTTGTCGATTCGTCCCCGTCTTTGATTAAAAAGCATGATATCTCTTTGACAGGCATCGCTGACGGTCTCCAAACCACTTTCACCCAGGATAAAAATTGGCTTGCCGGCAGCCGCGCAGCGACGTTTGATTTCAAGCCAGAGATCGGGTCTGTGAAGACCACAATCGCAGCGGAATCCATCGACGCCCCAATCCAATACCGCCTTAGTCCATATTTCAATCCACCATTCTTCAAGATCGGGATTTTCTCCTTCCCAGTCATAATCCGTCATGCCCCAGGAACCGTCTTTAAACCATTCCGGATGCTGGTCAATCAGCGGACTGTAATTCATAACACCGTGTTCAATGGTATCGAGAAAAATGCGGATACCGTGACGGTGCGCCTCATCAATCATATCCTTGAAATCCTGTACCGTACCCAGAGACGGATCGAGTTTATCAGGCTCAATACAGGCATATTGGGTCCAGATTCCATAGAAGTGTTTAGGGTCAGATAGCGAATGTCCCGTAAGCCAAATCGCATTTACGCCTAACTCTTCAAGGTATTCCATTTTCTCCATAAGCGAGCGGAACGTACCACTCTCGGGACCATTCGGTGAAGTAAATCCCTTGATCGCCACTTCGTATATGACCAGATCCCGGGCCCAATCGGGTCTAAGTGATATAGAAGGCTCGCAAGCAATCAAAAACATCAGGAGAAGTATGCACATTGAATATGCCGGACACCGGAAAGGTTCAATAATTTTCCAAATCTTTTTCGACATTTTTTCCCATCCTCAATCTATCATTTATCTTTATAAATATATAATTAATTGAAAAATAAACAAATTGTTAATTGCAAACTCATCATAAATCACACCGTTTTTCTGGGTTATTGACAGAAGAAAAGACAAATCAAAAGTAATTGTTCCATTTTTTGGAAGGCATATAAACTTTATCATCCGATCGTTAGGAGCGCGTAATTTGATATATCGAGAAAAAGTCAAAGGTAGATTTTTCAGCCCTGATTATCAATCGCATCTCCTGGTTCTCTGTTTTAAATATTCATTCATATTGAACGAAGAACTACAAAAATAAAATTAATCAAAAAACTATATTTAAAATTTTTCTTTACTTGCTTTTTATTATCAACTCACACTATATTTTGTGCGGTGATAGATTCAATTACACAAGATGCTCAGTTAACAAAAGTAGATTATCAAGTGGTATATCGAGAGGGTAAGTGATTTTTAACAAACCAAAAAATTGGAGGTGAGATGAGGAGTAAACTATTTGCTTTAACCCTTTTGCTTTTCCTGATTCCGGTAATGGTTTTTGCTCAGGCAGGAACTGTTCAGGGAAGAGTTGTCGACAAGACAACCGGTGAAGGAATTGCAGGCGCAAATGTTATTGTCGAGGGCACAACATTAGGCGCCGCGACAGACATTGATGGTAATTTTGCAATCATTGATGTTCCAGCTGGAACTATCAAGATTGTTGTTTCAGTAATCGGATATGCAAAAGTTGACAAGGCGGTTACTGTTGCAAGTGGGCGCATTGTAAAGGTTAACTTTCAATTGGAAAGAGAAACACTCGAATTAGGCGCATTGGAGGTTCTGGCATCACGCGCAACCCGGGAAACACCTGTTGCCTACACAAATGTTGAAAAAATCGAAATTGAATTGTCCTTAGGTTCACGGGATATGCCGATGGTTTTGAACACGACTCCGAGCGTTTATGCCACTGAGCAGGGCGGCGGCGCCGGCGATGCGCGCATCAGTGTGCGCGGTTTTAACCAGAGAAATGTTGCCGTTATGATCAATGGTGTTCCGGTAAATGACATGGAAAACGGCTGGGTGTACTGGTCAAACTGGGACGGCGTAGCTGATGCTACTTCTTCTATTCAGCTGCAGCGCGGTCTTTCAGCAGTTAATCTTGCCGCTCCATCAATTGGTGGAACGATGAACATCCTGACCGATCCTGCCGCATTGAAAGCCGGCGGGAAGTTCAAACAGGAATTCGGCAGCGGTGGTTTTCTTAAAAGTACACTGAGTTATGCTTCCGGTTTAATTAATAACAAGTTTGCGGTAAGTGGAACTGTTGTCCGTAAAACCGGCGAAGGCGTCATTGACAAAGCCTGGACCGACGCCTGGGCCTATTATCTCGGTCTCAGCTATCAGGCTAATAAAAACAACCGCTTTGAACTGTTTGCGTTGGGCGCTCCACAACGTCACGGTCAGATGCGCTATGCCCAGAACATAGCTGCTTATGATCATAAATATGCAGAAGATGTTTTCAGTGATGAAGTTTTAGCACTCGATGATGATGCAAATGGTGTTGCTGATGTTTTTGAAAC
>Ga0265594_1003536_pt1 | contig 10338 bp, 10 predicted proteins | sample saktaG_11_FD_190147 | JGI IMG/M metagenome (GOLD analysis project Ga0265594, IMG submission 190147) | Saline water microbial communities from Sakinaw Lake, British Columbia, Canada - sak_2011_5_24_80m | ecosystem: Environmental > Aquatic > Non-marine Saline and Alkaline > Saline ... | reverse complement strand
AAAGCTGCCAACGGAACCCTTCTAGCCACACTTCAAGTTGCAGAAGATGAGATCAAGGTTGTTTCATCTGAGAAGATTAAGTTCAACATAAACACCCCGCCTTTCAACCAGTTTCTCATAACTAAGGTTCTGGCCAACATAGCCGCTCAGGACAGAGAGGCAGCCATCGCTGGCCGAATAGAGCCTGATGACATAATGACCTATCGAGTTATCCAAGATAATGATGTACTGAAAGAATTGGTTATCAGAAATTACCGTGATAGAAAAAGGGTGGCAGAGCTTCGTAACTCCATCAGATGGACCTTGGAGAAGATGTATGAAAAGATGATGCTCTAACCTTCACCAAAGGAAAGGGGTCTCTGACACTTTTAGGTTCTGAACAATAAAAATTTAAAGTACGCCGTCTAAAGCTAACGGTTATCAGAGGTAAGTGGTATCGATGGATGAACTGGAACGTATCAAACTGAAGAAGATGCAAGAGATGATGGGGAAATCTGGGGACTCTCATTCTAAGGGAGAATGGCCAACTGTGCCGATTGAGGTTACTGATGCAACCTTCAAGGAGACAGTTCAGAAGTATCCCTTAGTGGTTGTGGACTGTTGGGCAGAGTGGTGTAGTCCATGTCGTATGGTTGCCCCGGTTTTGGAGGAGTTGGCTCGAGACTACGCAGGGAAGGTTGTTTTCGGGAAATTAAATGTAGACTCGAATAGGGGAACTGCATCAGCATATGGAATAATGAGCATCCCAACACTCTTGGTCTTCAAGAAAGGTGAGCGCATCGACCAGATCGTAGGGGCCATGCCCAGAAACATGTTAGAACCTAAGATAACGCAGCACCTCTAGGTCCCCAGAAACCTCCAATTATCTCTTCCAAACCTTTAAGGTACACCCATAGTGGAAATTGGCCGCTTCTGTAAGGGAAAATTGATAATTTTCAGGTTAATGCACACCTTAGGTACAACATAAAAACGGAAGAGTTTTATCGTTTATAGAGAAGATCGGTATACGCGGGGCTCTATCCTAGATAGTGTCCAATGTGGCCGCCGTAGCGTAGCCTGGTAGCGTACAGATACCTCGTCCCCCCTGGGAGGGTAGTGTATGCCTGTGGAGCCTGGAGGCTGGGTTCAAATCCCAGCGGCGGCCTTCACATCAAGGGCCGGTGGCACAGCCTGGTATGCGCGTCGGATTTGCAATCCGAAGGTCCCGGGTTCAAATCCCGGCCGGTCCACCACAAAATTATTGCTAAAATGCCACATAACATAGAGTAGCCCATTTACGCTTGTTCCTTTCCAATATTCTTTTCAGGCTTTGAACATACGTGGAAGATGCATTCAAGCAGGTTCTGCAACCCAAATCGAGGATCATTCAGCCTAGCTAGCTAAATTTTTACGCTCACTTATTATGTTGGCCAATATATTTTTGTCAAAGGAATTAATTTTATTGTGTCCATATCGAACTTGTCATAATATTCTATTATTAAATTAACCAGCATGTTAGAATCTATTAATGTAATTGGCATCTTCGCGCGGTCTGCTTCATACTTTGCCTCCTTTGAAAAACCTCCTGTAGAAACATACAAACCCCTTTCCCCATCTCTTAATCCGCCTATAAAAGATCTTATTTCCTTAGTTCCCATCTGACCTGATCTATGTTTCACTTCAACTACTATTTTTGGTTCTTCAAAACCTAATCCATCAGGTGATGCTGTTATATCTTTACCTCTGTCTGCTCCTTTAGGAGAAACTACTGTTTTATATTCCATTCCTCTAAGAATACCTGCAACAAGTTCTTGCATTTTTTCCCAAGCTAAAGAAGAGATTTCATCCTTGATGAATTCTCGGGACCTTTCTTTAATATCTTCTTTTAATTCATCAAGTTCTAGTTCAGGTTTTTCAACTTCAACTTTTTTTCTGCCTTCTAGAAGATCCATTATTTCTTTTTGAGCATCGTCCCCAACTTCAAAAATAGTAGATATAGCTCCAAGTGTGTTTTTCGTTGAAACTAATAATTCGTCTCTTTGAACTGTTCCTAGCCATTTGACTTTTCTAATATGAGGATATTCTACTGTAGTGTCATGTTCGTAATTACTAACAATCTCACCTACCAAGTAGGTTCTGTCACTCGGATTGTATGTAACAACTCTATCTCCCACCTTGAATTCAAATCTAAAACGTATTATCTGACTAGCTGCTGAAACAATTTTACCCAAACTATAATCTGGATATTTAATTTTCACAATTTTTTTAATTCCATCTGGAGTTGTAATTTTTGAAATATCACCAACTTCCCAACCAATTGAAACTAAATTTTTATTTTTAAATACATCAAATAAGAAAGCATCCTCGCCTGCTCTTACCATCCACATTTTCTTTTCTGACATACTTAGACAACCCCTTAACATCATTACTATTCCAAAAACTTGGTATATCTAGTAGCGCGCTCTGAAGGCAACCCTAGGGTTTCAAGATACGCAGTCAGTGCAGCAGTGAGTTGATCAACGCCATTTTGTATGTCTTCTGGAGGGCGAGGTGTCAGAGCTGTGAAGTTGGCTTGGTTATCAGGCATTTTAACCAACCTTACTATCCTATTTGAGATTCTCTGGTCGTATATATGCATGATGAACATGCGGAACTCTTGAAAAACGTATCCAATGCCACGCGCTAGCTAGCTATAAGGACTCATGCGGTCCAAAAATAGGTTGTCGGCATAGGTCAAAGAGGCTCGACAGGTTCAATGCTGACAATCTCCCAGCTGTCCATTCTCATCCAATTCAGTGGAAGATGAGCGACCATTATTCTAAACTTGCTATTTGTTAGTGTTCTGGCTGCGTTAGGAAGGTTCTTTGAGTTCGTGATAAACCAAGCTTCAAATTTTAGTCGAGAACCTGCGTTTCGTGCCCGGCTTGATTCAATTAACTTGACTTTTTTTGATAGGTTCTTGAAGTTCTTTATTTCTTTTATAGCTATTTCACGGTCATCCAATGCCATTTTACATTCACATATAGTAACTCTTGTAGTTCCCCTGAGCTGGGATTTCACGGCATAGACATCGATCTCCCTTCCGTGCAAGTAAGGAGGTTTATACCGAGTTTCAACATCGGCATAGCCATATGTTCTACGTAGAAAGTCTGCGACTCTGTCCTCAAACATCCTTGCTTGTAAGTTGGTCAGAATCGAGGCGAGCTTTTCTTCAGGAATGCCACCTATCTTTGATCTTAGACGCCAGAGGTCTTTCAGGTTTATAGAAGATACAAGCGCTGCCAGTCTGTCGGCATATTCTACTGCATGCTCGATTTCTACCTGATCAGGCTCGTCAACCACAAAAAGTTGGACACCTGCGCGCCATAGTCCGAGGGATTGCCAGCCTAGGATCGTGTGGTCGTCTGGGTCTTTGCCTTCGTAAAACCTGGGTCTAAATCCGTATTTGGCCTCGATTAAGTCGGTGATAACCGAGTTGGGTATGGCCCCATACTTGAAATCAAGGCCTCTTGTGAAACTGAATACCCTCAGAATGACCGGCTCCTCTTGTTCAAGGTCTTCTTTTTCCAGAGTCACGTAAGTCAAAGGTTTAGCTACAAACATGTCTGTCACAAGTTCTCTTTCTAAATAACCGTCATCTTCCGTGTCAGGACCCAAGTCCTTTGACGTCTCTTCTTCATCTCTGATTGCAGGTAGCACTACATGTGGATCGACTCTGAAAAATCTTGCATCGAGATACTTTCGAATCTCCTTAAGCTTCAACGAACTTATCCCAATCCTAGTAAGACAGCTGGCTCAATAAACCTTAGCTACGAGGTTTTATGCTGTCCTTTTGCTTAAATTTTATTAAATAAAATATCCTTCAATGTGTTACTAGTAAATTGGGGTCTAAATCCCTTCCCCGGCGCCACATACTTAGAAAAAAGCCCTTCCCCTAGAGTATCCCGTCTGCCTCAGGTTTTGAAGCTTAAAGCCGAAATGGAAAAAGCATCTCCGCCTTATAGCTCAAGAACGATTTCTAGTTACATTAAGAACCTTGTCTTCCTTGACAGACACATTGATTTGAATGATGCTAACTCGGTTGTTGGTTTTATTCGTAGCCATGATGTTTCTGACCTACGGAAAATGACGTTATGTAACGCGTATTCAGCCTATTGCCGTGTTTTTGATATTCAAATACCTCAACAGAAGCTTCGTGGCGGCGTTGGTAAAGTATACAAGAAGCTACCTGAAGTGCCGTCTGAACATGTAATTGATAAGATAATTGATGTGGCTAATCCGTTCTATGCTTTGATTGAGTTTCTGAAATGCACTGGATGTAGAACCATTGAGCTAACCAACCTTCATGTTGACGATTTGAAGGGTAATGTATTGACGATTAGGACTGCTAAAAGTGGCGGTATGAAATCTAGACATGTAAGACTGCCTGATAGATTAGTTGAAAGAGTTAAACGAATGGTTAACGGACGTAATGTTGGCTATCTGTTTGAGGATAAGGGTCGACAGTTGACTGAACATAGACTGCGTAAGGCAATAATCAGGTATAGAGAAGAAGTAGTAGAGAAGTATGGGTTGAATGAGGCTAAGAAGGTGCATTTGCATACGTTTAGGCACTTCTATGCGACGAAGGTGTATAATGAGACTAAGGACTTGGTTTTGGTTAAGACGCTTCTAGGGCATTCGAGTGTGAGGACCACTGAGGTTTATACTCATATCATGCAGTTTGATGATAGCCGTTGTGAGGCGAAAGCAATACCAGTTAATGAAACTGACCAAGTATGTAAAATGTTGGAGCATGGATGGCAGATAGCGTCAACGACAAGTAATCATATCTTTCTGAAGCACTATCTCCATTAGTGTACTCATGAAGAAAAAAAGTATCTTTGTTTAGATTTTAGCTAAATTGTTGATATGATGGGGGCGGCATTATGTTCTTCAACAACGCTTCGAAAAATTTGCTTACTATGTAATCTACAATTTTCTTTATTTCTTTGCTAATTTTTAATTTATCTTTCTCTTGAGATTTTGCTATATTCTCAATTTTCTGTAAAGTTTCATTAGTCGCATTTTCAACTTCTTCGAAAAGATTCTTAAACAAATCCGAATAATATCTTACTAATTCGGGTTTTGCATGTTTTGCTATTTCAAATTTGTTAATAGCAGAAGGTGATTCCTTGAGTAGTTCGCATATTTGTAGCATACTGCTTCTTGCAAAAGAAATATTGTTTTCATTAAGATAAACAGTTGTTTTGTATACGTAATATCTTATTTGATTTATCAATAGCTCTAGTTCAAGGCTTCCCAAGAAATCCTGTTCTAGAATCTTGTAAATGTCAAAAGCCTTTCTGAATGCTATAATAGTATTTTTAGCATATTCTTCGAGTGTGATAAAATCAACTTTGGAGGTTAAATGTAAATTGAAAAATTCATAATTTTGTAAAATTTCAAAGTAACATGCTTCTGCTTGATAAGCCAAAGCTAAAAGTAATAATTTCATGTTCCCTTGTGAAAAACTTGCTGCATGGACATTATGTTCCTTTGAATAGAGCATTAATTTTGCTCGTTCTTTAGCAATTTGTTTTAAAGTATCAAAATCTTTGCTTTTAAGCATTATATTTGAAAAAACTTCCCAAAGAAGTCCTATTTGAGAATAACGCTTGCCTATCTGGAGGTTTCCTTCTGCAATTATGTTTTTATATTCTTGATAGGAACCCAATTTCCTCACGGATTCTGCAAATTCTTCATATTTCAAAAGCAAGTTAGGAAGTTTAGAATTTATGTAATCTTCTATTTTATTTCTAATTTCGTAAGTTAGGGTTGCATCTTCCTTAGTTGGAAAGAGAGCGTCGATATTGCCTTTTAACTTCTCACATTCTTCTCTCAAGGTTTCAAGTTGCATTATTTACCCATTATATTACAAGTAAAAAAGGTAGATAACTGAGACGGTGAGCAGATGACTTGCCTATAAAACTACATGTGTTACTGCATTGACTTTAGCCTAGATGACTTTATTTTCTATTTTCTACGTATCGGTTAAATTTAGAAATCAATTTCTATGTTTTTCAAAAATTTTAGAAATATAAAATAGAAATTCATCTCGGAATGTTGTTGTGAGTACGGAGCATCTGTTTATGAAGCATTATCTGTGGTTGCTCGTGATATTCGAAGTCAATGTTTTCCTTACTTGGATTGTTTACCTTTCACCTTCTTTTCCCAATAAATAGTGTTTATATTCCCACAACTTTTACATTTGAAATCCACTTTAATTGAACTATCATTTTCAATTCTAGAAGCAATAGTGTGTACATCATCAGGTGTAAATACATCAAACTTTGAGCCGCAATGTATGCAACTAAATTGTTTCTTAACCTCCTTCTTTTTTTCTTCGCTTTCTGATAAATAATCCATTACTCCCCAAACCATTAACATTACAACAATAATCATCAAAGAAGATGAGATTGAAGAAAGGTCGGCTAACGGATAAGCTCTTGTCGTAATTGCTAATCCGATTAAGAAAATAGCAAGTACAATGACGTTAGCGCTTCTAATTTTACCTCTAAGTATTTTTCTTGCGGTTTGCCAGCTCATCAGATACTACTCGTTCTAGCGTTTAAAAAAGCTAATTATTTTTGCCTTTTTCTTATTTAGAAAAATCCTTTATTATAATAAGCCTTAAGCCAAAGAAAAAAATCAATTATCCCTTCGTGATTATCCATCTCTTCTTCTCTATCTTAACTACTACTCCATCTCCTTCTTTCAATGGGAATAATCCGTCACGTGCAACCTCTGTTGGCACGTATACATAGAACTTATCGTAACTCTTGCCCCCAGTCTTTGTTGGCCGATTGATGAATCTGCCTTTGCCTTCAATCATTTTGGTTGCCTTATTTGGTGTCACAACTGTTCACCATTTTGATGTTTTCCAAAAACTTCACCATAAATTGTAATTAATTTTTAGCACTTGTTGTTGACTTTTATACACTACGCAATTAGCCTCCATCTAACAACACATGGTTCGCTTTTTCTTCGTGAACAAAAGAGAGCTTTCGAGGGGCATTGAATCTGGCTCAGGGAAAAGCCAGCTAGCAGGGGACATGCCTCATTGGGCCTACCATCCACCGAGCGAATTTGAACCGCTACTATCATACATAGCAATTATTTTAGTGCATGCACCTTCCTTTTCTAGCTGCTATTCTGAATACATATGTTCAAGTGCTAAACGTAACAGTTCGAAAATTGGTCGAACATCATTTTCTTTAAGTTCAATTTTGTAATCGTGAACGCCTATATCTCCAAAACATTTGATGCGCTTCAACTCTTCAGACAGATAATTACTAAGATACCTCTCTTGCTTCGCTAATTCTAACATTTTTTTCAACTCGTAGGGCCTTCCATCTTTGTCGTATAGTTGCCTATCTTTTCTATCTTTTTTAAAACGTATAATAATGGCCGTGGCAAGGGCTTTCCTCAGGTACATGGCACAGGCTTCGTAAATAGAAGTTTCGAATTGTTTACTATGGCTCAGACATATTTGCGCTTTAGTAATGTCAAGACAAACCTCTTTTGGCAGTTTCTGGATAACTTCTATAGGCACAATGATCTCATGATGAGTCTGAACTTTGCTAACTTTTAACGGGGGCATACGTGCAACTTTTTTAGTTGGTTCACCAACTTGAACCCAGTCCTCGAAAACTCTTTTAGATTTATAGACTAAGAATAGGCGAGCTTCTTTGACTCCTTGTAGATTTCGACTTGGGCTTTTCTTTATCCACCAAAAATTCCCTTGTTCATGAGGCTGCTCATTAAAACTAACTTGGTATGAGTCTAAAACACCTTCTGCTCCTCTAATGATGACACTGAGTTTCAGGTCAGACGGATCGATACACTTGTGGCTCGTTATAGTTACATCTAATGTCCCTGTTTCATCAAGTTTTGGATTCTCAAGCTTAAAATAACGTGGCACGACTCCATAGATGGCTCCGCGCTTCCCTCCACCGATACCAACACCTTGGAGATACTTTCCAGTAAGGTCTCGCAGACTTTCGTAGGGTTCTTCGTGAACTTTAAGCAGGTCATCTATGTCTTCAAGGCTCCCCGTCAACTCAGAGTTCTTTTCATAACTCCTGAAAATCAGTGCTGGCCAACCTTCTTCATCGTGGAGGCCTTCTCGACTCCAACCCGGGCTGTGCTCCAATATGAAATGGCCAGAATCGAATCCATCAGTACCGAATAAAAAACGGCCTATATTCAAGTTTCCCTGTGCCATTCTACGTATCATCGCTGCAAACCGATCAGAGCAAAACTCTTCACAGAAATGCGTTATAACAAGCCTGTCGTCAAGTCTGAATTTTATTTCTGAACCATATGTAGCATTTTTCTCCGAAAGCTTGAATATTATACCAAAACATCGCCATCGTGAATCTGTGCTACTTCTTGCAGCAGCTACATCTACGCAAAACGAACTCCACATTCCCTTGAAATTGTCCAATTCCCTTAGGAAATATTCAATTTTTTCGATATCCATCAAAAGTAGATTAACCACATGGATAAAAAAGGTTTATTGCAACCCTGACCAACAGCGCCATGAGGCAACCTCCAAGATGTTGATGAATTTCGGAACCAATTCTAACTACAAAAATGCTTCGAATCCCGGCCGGTTCACCATGCTTTCGTGGAAGGAGAGCTTCATTATGGATCTTCTGAAACTGCTTTCCTCCTATCATTCCTCATACATGTTTATTATTTAGGGTATGGAATAGGTATTCACTGAATCGCTGGCTAATAAAAAATAAGCCACCAATTAAGAACTTGAGAAGTGAAATGGATCATGATAAAGGCTAACATAATCTTTACAGATTTGGATGGAACGTTGCTTGATGAAAATTACTCCTCTGAAGATGCGTTGCCAGTTTTGAATGTTCTGAAAAAGAAGAAAATACCGATTATCTTATGCTCCGCAAAGACGAGGACTGAGCAAGAGGTCATCCGAAACAAGCTGGGAACTATCCATCCTTTCATTGTGGAAAATGGCTCAGCAATCTATATTCCCAAAGGATACTTTGAGAAAAGAAGCGGTGACATTGTGGATGGTTACGAGGTAATAGTTTTAGGTGAACGGTCTGAGAAGGTAACAAAGGAAATTGAAGGTTTAAGAGAGAAATACCTGATAAAGGGCTATTACAATATGACTGATGATGAGGTTGCAAAAGTAACCGGGTTGAGTTTAGAAGATGCGAAACATGCAAAAAATAGAGAGTTCGGCGAAACAGTAGTTAAGGCAGATAAGAACGCATTAGTTGAGTTGGCAAAGAAATTCAATGTCGTTCCTGGGGGAAGATTCATACAGGTTTTTGGCAAAGGTGCTGATAAGGGAAAAGCCGTCAGAATCTTATCTGATCTATACAGAAGGCAGGGAGATGTAACAACCGTGGGAATAGGAAACTCATATAACGATGAGCCGATGCTTAGAGCTGTGGATCTTCCCGCGATTGTTAGAAATCCTGATGGAAATTTAGCCGACTTGAAAATTGAGAAAATATACAAGGCTGATGAAATAGGCCCAAAAGGCTGGGTTGAAGTTGTGAGAAAACTCATCTTAGGTGAGCAAGATGCCTAAAGGGAAAGCAGATAATGAAGATAAAGGCGATATAATTTATCTAGTTCCGCACACTCATTACGACGCGATATGGGTTTTCACGAAGGAAGACTACTTCTACATAAATCTCGATTTGATTCTCAAGAAAGTCGCCGATTTGATTGAGAAGACAAAGGAATACAAGTTCTTGATTGAACAAACCTACTTGCTGGAAGAGCTTGAAAAAAGGTACCCCGACCTCTTCAGAAAGGTCGCGAAATACGTAAAGAAGGGGAGAATCGAGATTGCTGACGGAGAATATTTAATGGCCGATACTATGCTCCCTCAGGAAGAAACACTGATCAGGGAAATAATTGTTGGTAAAAAATTTGTCAGAGAGAAGTTTGGGGTAGATGTTAAGGTAATGTGGCAGGCGGATAGCTTTGGCTTAAACGCCCAGCTCCCACAGATATACCGAAAGAGCGGTTACAAGTACCTCGCATTCAGACGCGGATGCCCAGAGAGAAAGCCCTCAGAATTCATCTGGGAGGGGCTGGATGGAACAAAAATTATTGCACATTTCATGCCTCTGGGGTACCGGGCAGGTTTAGATCTAAGGAAACTTGAAGACAATTACCGGGAATTGAGAAAAGTCGCTGCGACAAATCACATCTTAATGCCTTCTGGAAGCGGCGTTATGATGCCACAGGAAGAAACTGTAGAAGCTGTTAACAATTGGAACAAACAGCACCGCTCAGAGATGAAGATTGGAACTCCATCCGAGT
>Ga0265594_1003533_pt1 | contig 10342 bp, 7 predicted proteins | sample saktaG_11_FD_190147 | JGI IMG/M metagenome (GOLD analysis project Ga0265594, IMG submission 190147) | Saline water microbial communities from Sakinaw Lake, British Columbia, Canada - sak_2011_5_24_80m | ecosystem: Environmental > Aquatic > Non-marine Saline and Alkaline > Saline ... | reverse complement strand
AAAAGCAGGCGCGCCAGTTCACCGGCCGCCAGATCGGTGGTTTGATTGGCGAAGGGGAGCACAGCGATAAAAAGGTCCTGCATTTCTTCCGCGGTAACAACCGTGCGTAGTTTTTCCGGGCTCAGGTTCTGCGCAAATTCAGGCGATGAGGCCTGAAGCGACTGCACAACCCGGGTTCGATCGGCGGCAACCGACGACTTGAGATCGTCCATGGCCTGCGTCAATGCATTGCCAACCAGAAACTTCGGAGAATTATAATCGGTAATCCTGAGATTGTAATAAAGCCCCCGCCACTTCTTCATCGTTCTGGACGTTGAATACTTTCCGATGACATTACGGTTCACGTCGGAAAGGGTCAGGTCAACATCGACAATCGCGATATTCCTGGCGACCGGTGCCCCCAGATACACGAACGGAATATAGAGCAGTCCCCAGGGCTGGTTCGTCAACCAGATCTGTTTGAAGTCAAAAGTCGCATACATATCGGGTGGCATCGCCCCGACTGACGGAAATCCGCTTGCTTTCAGGTCCTGGGCAATTTCACCGGCCAGGTCCGAGCCCAGCTCCGGGAAATAGTACAAATTGCTTCGTTCTACTTTCACCTCTGTCTGAACCTTCGCCGGGATCGGTTCGATCTTCGCTGCACCCGCATCGTAGGTCAGATGGGCCAGCGACGCGCATCCTGAAAAAACCGTCAACATCAAGACCAAAAAGAAAAAGGCATAACTCTTCATAATTTTCAGGTGGGATACGAAATAGAAATACGTTCTATTTCCATCAAAATTCATTTGAGTTTGCATATAGCTCCTATGACAATTTCTTTGCCTTCGTTTACTTCCAGCACGGAACCATCGTCCCCAAAGTACGCGACAATTCGTCCGCTGCCGATTTTAATATCAACCCTGCCGATCTCGGCGCCCGTAACGGGATCCAGAATCGGTTCTCCGGGCGTATAAATCAACAACGTCGTTCCGATTTTAACGTTCGAATTTCGACCGGCGTTCAAATAGGCCGAATTTCCGGAAACCTTGGCAACTGTACACGACCATTCCAGTTCTTCCAATCCGACCAGCAAATTATGCATAACATTCACAATCGCCGAGCGGAGCGCTTCACCCTCGAGGGCTTCATCATAGCCGCCGGCCGTTCCCGAGCCGAGATAATTCGTGTATTTGCGGATCGCTTCGCCCTGTCCTGAGCCGGTCCAGACGATTCGGCCTGTGGAGACGTCAACCAGGCGAATATCAACGGTACACGAAGCAATCTGCTTCTTGCTGGCGGTAATGACCAGGTCCTGCGCTTCGGTACGGACGCCGAACTGGGTAACCGAACCGGTCACAATGGCGTTTGCTCCGAGCAGCTGACCGACCTTTGGCGCCGATTGCTCAGAAATCACGCCGCTCAAACCCAGCGCCTGCTCCTTCAGAACCGCATCAAGCCTCGCCCGTTCCAGCAGAATAAAACCGTTCGTCGCGTTCAGTTCCGTCGCCAGGATATCGCTGATACCGCTGCCAAGCCTTCGTTGTCCGTAGGCCGTGCGGTTCTCGAATTCGGATATAAAAACCCGCTTCTTCGGTCCGGTCAAAAGAGGCGCCGAAACGGTCGAGGGCATTACGGATTCATCCCGAATCGATGACGCCGAACATCCGAAAAGCAACAGATAAACAATCCCAATTATCAACGCTCTTTGCATACATACTCCCGCCCTAATCACCTTTAAAAAAAATGAATCAAGTTTACCGATTCGTTTGCTACGAATCCTGAATACGCCTTAAATATAATATGCATTAATTCATTTTAAAATCGGTATTTCTTGTTTTACAACCACTATTATTATGATGTTTTTAAATTAATGAAGGCATAATAAAATATTGGAAAATTCTGTTTCCACCGCAAGAAAATCTATTTTTACGATGATTACCGGATATCTCGTAATTTATCCGCCTCTGAATCGGGGATTGTTACAAGCAATTCGTATAAGAGATATAATGATAAAAATCCCGGGCAATTCCGCTGGTTAGTCAATTTTTATTTTACTATCTGCGCGAGTATGCTACATTATTCCGCCGATCAAACTGTAAAGGAATTACGGAGAACCGCAATGAAACTGAAAAATTTACTGTGCGCCCTGTCCCTGCCTGCCGTACTCGCATTGCTCCCGTCCTGCACGCAGCGTTTCGACCCGCAACCGCTTTACACTCAGGCGCGGATCGATTACCGTGAAACAGTCGGAAGTGCTGAATTCGAAGTCAATGCCGACGGCGAGTGGCTTTCAAGGATTCACGAAACGCCGTTCGCTTTCGATGAACTGATCTATTCCTGGCAGATCAGGCTGAACGAGGGCGAGGGTTTCCGGCTCTACCTGCAGGCGGAGCTTGCCAATGGGTACAAAACACCCTGGCTCTTCGCCGGTTTTTGGGGCAGTGTGAAAGCGATCGAATCCCGCGAGACGCCGCAGTTTGATTACGGCCGGATGGCCATGGACGACCTGCTGCTGGATGTACCCGCCGTGCGCTACCGTTTCAAAGTCGTTGATGAAGGTGCAACGAAACTTGCCGTGCTTCCCGCGCTGCAGGTGATTGCCTCCAACCATCAGCCGACGGCCGAACAGGCGGCGCAGTACACCCCTGCGCTCAAAAAATGCCGCAGCGATTTGATTCACGATTTGCCGCTGCGGCTCCAGGTAGACTCAGCGGGTAATCGAACGCCCGACCGCTGCCAATCGGCGGCCCTGGCCGCGGCGATGCAATATTTCGGGAAGAGTGTCCCACTTGAAGAAATCATCGCATGGATCCACGATCCTGAATATGATTATCCGGGCCTCTGGCCGCGGATCGTCGGCGCCGCGCAGCAATTCGGATTCGAAGCCTACCTCGAACGCTTCACGGAATGGTCCGAAGTTGTCCGCGCCGTCGAAGAGAACAAGATCTTGCTCTGCTCCATGCGCCTGCCTGAGGACGGCGATTACATCAGCCCGCCCTATCCATCCATTGGCAATCATATCGTCGCCCTGAACGGTATCACCCGCGACGGACGGGTCTTCATTACGGATTCCGCGCTGCGCAACAACAATGCCGGCTATCTCAGCCAGTGGATTCGCGAGGATTTCGAGCAGGCCTGGTTCGTCAAGGCCGGAATTGCGATGGTTATCTGCCCGCCGGAAGGCTTTACGCCGCGATTCCTGGAAACAATCCCAAAGTTTCCGCGGCCGCTGCCCGACGATCACCGCAAGCGTTGAAATTTACTTCTATTTAAAAATAAAAAAGGGGCAAGACAGCATGTCTCGCCCCTTTCGTTTTATCAAGATTATGCGCTATTCTTTGACGCGCCTAGAATCCCAGTACAGGTAAACCAGCAACAGGGCAAACATCACGAAACCGAGGATCTCGCCGCCGGTCCCCTCAGCCCAGTGTTCCGTCCCGATCGCCTTCATTAGCGACCAGTCGGGATCGATCAACTGCTTGCCGAAGAAAACGATAAAAGCTGAGAGCACGCCCATGATCGCGCCGCCAGCGATGAAACCGGAAGCGATCAGAGTACCCTTCTCCCTGCGAGCCTTGGAAAGTGCTTCATTCTTGCTGCTTTTGGCGACCAGATGAGCGACCAGACCGCCGGCCAGCAGCGGCGTATTCAGATAGATTGGCAGGTACATTCCCAGGGCAAATGCCAGCGGTGGGACGCCGATCAGTTCCAGTGTAATCGCCAGAAAGACACCCGCGATGTAGAGCAGCCAAGGCGCCTGGGCGCCGGTCATCAGCGGTTTCAGCACGGCGGCCATGGCCGAGGCTTGCGGGGCTTCCAATCCACCGGGACCGAAGCCGTAGGTCTTATATAGGACCAGAATCACTACTCCTACCGAAGCAGCCGCGAACAGGGTTCCCAGGAATTTAAAACCTTCCTGCTTCCGGGGCGTGGTGCCGAGCCAATAACCGATTTTCAAATCGGTGACGAAAGCACCCGACATCGCCAGCGCCGTACAGACGACACCACCAATGATCAGGGCTGCCAGCATCCCCGCGTTCCCGGAAAGTCCGACCTTCACCAGAATTACCGATGACAGGATCAGCGTCATGAGAGTCATACCCGAAACCGGGTTCGTACCCACAATGGCAATCGCCCGGGCCGCGACGGTCGTGAACAGAAATGAAATCACGATGACAATCACTAATCCGACAACCGCCTGCCCGATGGTGAGGTCCCCAATTCCGAAAATAAAAAAGATGAAAACGCCCACGAAAGTGAGCAATAGTAAAATGGAAACCCATTTCATGGTGATGTCTTTTTGGGTGCGAAGCTCGTTCTCACCGTTTTCGGTGTGCATACCGCCGAAGAGTTCCCGGCCGGCCAGTTTAAAGGCCCCCACGATAATTTTGGATGACTTGAGGATGCCGATGATGCCGGCCGCGGCGATGCCGCCGATGCCGATATGACGAACATAATCGCCGAAAATCTGCTGCGGGGACATATCGCGGATCAATGCCGTGGATTGTAGAATCGGCTCGGGGATGTACTGCCCGATGAAATAGACGATCGGGATCAGCACCCACCAGGCCAGAAAGGAACCGCAGGCGATTATCAGGGAATAACGCAGGCCGATGATGTAACCCAGACCGGTCACGGCTGCGCCGATATTGATTTTCAGCACCCATTTAATTTTATCCGAAAGGACCTGTCCCCAGCGGAAGACTTCGGTCGAGACGACCTCTTTCCAGAAGCCGAAACCGGAAACACAGAAGTCGTAGATACCGCCGATGATGGCCGCCTTTACCAGGACCTTGGCCTGATCGCCGCCGGATTCGCCGGCTATCAGTACTTCCGTCGTGGCCGTGGCCTCGGGAAAGGGAAACTCGCCGTGCATGTCTCTTACAAAATACTTCCGGAACGGCACCAGGAACAGAATTCCCAGAAAACCACCCAGCAGGGATGCCAGAAAAATCTGCATAAAGGTTGCATGCAAACCCAGGATGTAAATGCCCGGTATCGTAAAAATCGCCCCGGCCACGATGACCCCCGACGATGAACCGATGGATTGAATAATGACGTTCTCCTGCAAGGCATTCTTGCGTTTCAGCAGTACCGAAGTACCCACCGCCAGAATCGCGATCGGGATGGCGGCTTCGAATACCTGCCCGATTTTCAGGCCGAGATAAGCAGCTGCCATGGAAAAAAGCACCGAATAAAACAAACCCCAGAGCAAGGAATAGGTGGTTACTTCGGGAACAATCCTGTCCGCCGGAACCACGGGAGTAAACTCCTCACCCTCTTTTAACTTGCGGTAGGCATTTTCCGGTAATCGTATTTGTTTGGGTTGAGAATCTGTCATGCAGCCCCCTTTAATAATTTAAGTTCTTGAAATATAGCCGATCGGGAATAAAGTTCAAATGCTTTTATGGCGGGTCGTGAAGCGATTAATCGGTACCCAAAAAAGATTAGAAAGTGACATTATCACGGGTCCCGTTATCCCGGATATCGGTATGCAAGGGACAATGTTCCGTCGGTTCAGTGCCCTTGATGAATAGTTCGGTTTCGATGTCGCAATAAGTGGAAGGCAGCAATTTCGATTCTTTGCAAATCTGCATCTCGATGATACCGTCGGGACGAACGAATTCTTTGTCCTTCCAGTTCATCTCGGCGTACACCTGCTTCATGAAGCGGGCCCAAATCGGCAGGGCGGCCCTGGCCCCCGATTCGCTCTCCCCCAGCGAAACCGCCGGATTGTCGACTCCGATCCAGACACCGGCAACAATATCGGGCGTAAATCCGACGAACCAGGCATCGGTAAATTTGTTTGTCGTTCCGGTTTTACCTGCAGCTGTATTACGAAAGCCGAAAACGTTGCGGACATTTTGGCCGGTACCTTTGTTGATTACGGTTTCCAGCAGGTTCGTGACCATATAGGCGGTCTCTTCACTGAAGACCATTTCCTGGCGTGGAATATATTCGGCGATCTTATTGCCATATTTATCCTCGATGCGGGTCACGGCGATGGGTTCGACCCAGACCCCGTGATTATCGAAAATCCCGTAAGCAGCGACGATTTCCAGCGGAATGACGCCGCCGGCCCCGAGCGCGATGGCGTCCACGGCCGGGATATTGGTGGTCAAATGCATACGGCGCGCCGTCTCCACCACCGATTGCGGCGAGATCAATTCCAGCACAATGCGAGCCGCCACACGGTTCAGGGAACGCCGCAACCCCTCACGCAAAGTGGTCGGCCCGCCTGTCGAAAAATCATAATTTTCGGGAGCCCAGCGCGTACCGTCCGGCATATCGATCACAACCGGTTGGTTCAGTAATTGCTGGGTCACGGGTATCCCGTTGTCGATTGCGGTCGCATAGACGATCGGTTTAAATACCGAACCTGGCTGGCGCGTGCGCATCTGGGTGGCGCGATTGAATTCGGACTCCGAAAAATCCCGTCCGCCGATCATCGCCAGGATTGCGCCGGTTTTGGGATCGAGCGCGACGAAGGCTCCCTGAACCAGCATCGAACTCTGGCAATCGCTGATCATCGGGATTTCCCCCTTGAGCATCGCCGTAATCTGCCGAACCGAGATGGTCGTATCACTGAGAACAAGTTTCACATCCTTGGGATTGCGCAACAGACGCCGGTTTAGAACTGCCTGCTGGACTTTCAAATGGTCCTGAAAGGCCGAATCGGCGGCCGCCTGAATGCGGCTATCGAGCGTGGTGTAGATTGACAAACCGTCGCGCAGCACATTCACGCCCAGTCGATCATCCTCCTTCTGCAGCCACTGACGCACGTATTCGACAAAATAGGGTGCAATTTTGGCCGGGGTCTCACGCCGCAGAATCTGCAGGGGCGCATTGCGTAGCCGGCGATAATCATCCCGGGAGATATAATCGTGCTCCATCATGCGGTAGAGCACCAGGTTGCGTCTTTGAAAAGCGCTCTCCGGCCGGCGTGTCGGCGAGAAGCGTGCGGCGTGCTTGATCACACCCGCCAGCAAAGCGCATTCGTCCGGGGTCAGTTCCTCCGAACTCTTGTTGAAATAATACTTGGCCGCCGCCTGAATGCCGTAAACCCCGGGCCCCATATAGTTGAGGTTGATGTACATCTCGGCGATTTCGCTCTTGGCGTACATGCGTTCCAGCTGCAGGGCGGTAAGCAGTTCCTTGATTTTGCGGGAAATGGTTTTCTCGAAACCGATGTTATCGTAGAGCATGCGGGCGACCTGCTGGGTGAGCGTACTCGCCCCGAAATCCTTGCTGAACGTGACAATATCGAAGATAATTGAGCGTGTGAAATCCCGCAGGCTGAAGCCCCAGTGTTTAAAAAAGCGAAAATCCTCGATGGCCACGCAGGCCTGGACCATGGCGGTGGGAATTTTCGTGAGCGGGACATAAATCCGTTTTTGGGTGAAGAGCTCCGCGAGAACTTTGCCATCGCTGGAATAGATGCGCGTAGAAAGCTCGGGATCGAAGTTCTGTAACTCTTCGATGGAAGGCAGATCCTGCGAGTGATAGATCAGAATTCCCAGAACGGCAACCATTCCGAACAAATAGAACAACAAAACGTTCCGCAGCGCCTTGCCCCAGCTCCACAAACGGATTTGTCTCTGCACATTCTTCATGACGGCCTGAGTTTAACGCATTCCGATTATTAAAACAACTTCTAAGCTACAACTTCATATCACAGAAAGCGCCGCCCGGAAAGCCTGCGTCCGATCCGTCCGGGCGATCTATAAATGCCGGATAATATCCCCGATCAGCTCCGTGTAAGGTTTCTTTACCTCATCGGCCGCGAGCTGCACCTCCGCGTGGGTCAGCGGTTGCTTCGCAATCCCGGTGCCGAAATTGGTCACCAGGCTGATGCCGAGCACCTCCATTCCGAAGTAAGCGGCCATGAGCGCCTCCGGGACGGTCGACATACCCACCACCGATCCGCCCAGGTCGCGGATCAGTTTGACCTCGACCGACGTTTCGTAACTCGGCCCGGTCGTCCAGCAGTACACCCCCTGGTAGGTTTTAAGGGATTGCGAACGCGAAACGCCATAGGCCAGAGCCGCCAGCCGGCGGGAGAAGGGATGCAGATCTTCCTGCCCGGGAACGACCCGGATCTGGGGAAAGTTGAGATAATCCGTTAAAAACACCAGGCTCCCCGGTGCGATCTCCGGACGAGCGCTGCCGGCGGCGTTGGTCAGTATCAGATAAGGAATACCGAGTTCGTGGAATAACTGCACCGGGAAGGTCACCTCGGCGATACTCCGGCCTTCATAATAGTGCGAACGCCCCTGCACCGCCAGAATCTCGATCCCGTTCAGTTGCCCGAAAATGAGCCGTCCCTGGTGTCCCTCCACCGTCGGCTGCGGATAGCCGGGGATGGCGGAACTCGGCGACGTCCACTCCGTCTCCATTTTCTCGGCCAGATAACCCAAACCGGAACCCAGCACAATTACAATTCCGGGAATCCGGGGCAGCCGGATGCGTAGAAAATCGGCGGCTTCGGCCAGTCTCCCGGCATCGGCAAACGAATCCGGTTCAACGTTTTCAGGCGTCGCTGCGGGTTGCGATTTACGATCCATAGGCATCGATCAACTCCCGAATCGCCGGCAGGACATAGACATTGGACAGGTCCATTTGGGTCAGCACGTTCACGAAAAAATCCATCTGAATGTCCAGCGGCGTGTATCTGTTTATCACGATCTTTTTATGACTCTCGACCAGACAGGTTCCATCTTTGAAATCGCCCTTGCCGAAAACAACCGTATAGCCCAGGCGTTCCAGCAGAGCTTCCATCTCGGCGCGCAGGCTTTGGAGTTTGGTTTTGGAATACGACTGGAAGGTCTTTTGCGGATCCAATTAGAGGTACTCCTGCTGTTTTTCTCTCTCGAGCATATCGACCAGTTCTTTGACGTTCTCGGATTCATTGCGGTTGACCACCAGCAGCGCATCTTTGGTCTGGATGATAATCAGGTTCTTCACGCCGATGGTCGTCACCAGCCCCTTTTCAGAATAAATATAATTACCCTGGGAAGCGAGCGCCAGATGATTACCGATGAGTACGTTGTTGTTCATATCCTTGTCTTTGAGTTCGTAAATCGAATCCCAGGAACCGACGTCGTTCCAGTCGAAATTCCCCTTGACCACATAAACATTTTTGGCCTTCTCCATGACGCCGTAGTCGATCGAATTGTTGGAAATCGTAGCCCATTCGCGTTTCAGAACGGTCTCGAAGCGCGGCGTGTCGATCGAGGCGACGATCTCTTTCAGACTGGTATGCAGTTCCGGCAGAAAAAGTTTGATGGCGTTCAGGATGGTCTGAACATTCCAGATAAACATACCGCTGTTCCAGAGAAATTCTCCGCTGTTCAGGAAGCGCCTGGCGGTATCCAGGTTGGGCTTCTCGGCGAATGTTTTCACCTTATACACACTTTCGCTGATAACCGGGTTTTTCTGATCGAACTGAATGTAGCCGTAGCCGGTGGCGGGGCGGCTGGGCGGGATACCGAAAGTGACCAAAGCTTCATGATCCTTGGCGATCCGGTAGCCGACCGCGACGGCCTCTTTGAAAGCCTTTATGTCCCGGATCAGATGGTCGGCCGGGAAAACGCCCATAATGGCGTCGGGATCTTTATCGGCGATGATTGCGGCCGCCAGCCCGATGCAGGGCGCCGTGTTTTTACCGCTCGGTTCGCTAATGTAATTGTTCTTCGGAAATCCTTTCAGATCCTTCATAATCGAAGTCCGCAAACCCGGATTGGCAACGACGTATACTCTCTTACGGTCTGAAACTTCGAGAAGCCGCTGATAAGTCATCTTCAGCATCGACTCCGCCGAGACAATATCCAGCAGCTGTTTGGGGCGGCTTCTTCGGCTTCTGGGCCAAAATCGCTTCCCGATTCCACCGGCGATAATGAGTGAGTACATGCTTCACCTCTATGGTTACCGGTTGAGCACAACGGTCCCTTCGAAAACCTTGCGGACGGGACCCGCCAACCAGAGTTTTTTATTCTTTTGATCGATGGTCAGATTGCCGCCGCGGGCCTGAAAAAGCAGCGGAAAATCACCACCAAGCCGTTCCGTGATCACCAGCGCCGAGGCCGTTGCCCCGGTTCCGCAGGCCAGGGTTTCCCCTTCAACACCGCGTTCCCAGGTACGTATCTTCCAGACGCCCGGCTGCAGCTTCCGGATATAATTGATATTCGCATCGTAGCGGCGGCGTAAGTCGGGAGATTCCGCATCGATATCCAGCCCGTCAAGATCATCGCATACCCGTACCAGGTGGGGCACCCCGGTATCGACCTGGTAGGCCGTCTCGGAATTCAACGCAATCGCCCGGATCTCCCGCGGCCGGGAAATCGTGAGCTGGACGCCGTCG
>Ga0265594_1003531_pt1 | contig 10344 bp, 9 predicted proteins | sample saktaG_11_FD_190147 | JGI IMG/M metagenome (GOLD analysis project Ga0265594, IMG submission 190147) | Saline water microbial communities from Sakinaw Lake, British Columbia, Canada - sak_2011_5_24_80m | ecosystem: Environmental > Aquatic > Non-marine Saline and Alkaline > Saline ... | reverse complement strand
GACCAATATTATGAAGCGATTTAAGCGGCGCTATGGTTTGGATATTGTTCAGTTTTGGGGTCTAACTGAAGCTACAGCTTACCTCACCTTTCAGCCTGTTGATGGCACAGGAAAGCTTGGCTCAACAGGGAAAGCCCTGCCTGGGTGGGAGGTGAAGATAGTAGATGATAATGGCAAGGAACTACCTCCAAATCAACCGGGTGAGATAATTGTTAGAGGTCCAATAATGAAGGGGTATTATAATAACCCTCGAGTTACCGCTGAGACGATAAGGGATGGCTGGCTCCATACTGGTGATATTGGTAGGGTCGATGAGGATGGCGAGCTGTTCATTCTAGGCAGGAAGAAGGAGATGATTATCGCCAAGGGTCAGAATATCTATCCCAGCGATATTGAGGATGTGTTATATACCCATCCTAAGGTAGCTGAAGCAGCGGTAGTGGGAATTCCCGATGAACTGCGGGGGGAGGTGATTAGAGCTATTATTAGTTTGAAGGCAGGGGAGGTAGCTACGGAGCAGGAGATTAAGCGATTTTGTCTTGAGCACATAGCCAATTATAAGGTGCCTAAACAGGTTATATTCTTGGATTCCTTACCCAAAACTGCCACTGGTAGGATTCGCAAGGAAGACCTTAAAAAGTAAGGTAACTATCCCTTGCAGTAATGTAATGATGTGTGTAAAAACAAACAGGCTGGAAGCTTGCCCTTGTAAACTCCAGCCCATTTGTCAGGTTTCGGGATTGGGAGTTGATTGATACCCTGTTTTTATGCTACTACACTATTCCTAGTTTGTCAAGTATTTTCGCCAGAATATTACTACAAGGTGGAGGAGACGGGGCTCGAACCCGCAACCTGTTGGGTATCAATCAACTGCTCTCCCAATTGAGCTACTCCCCCACCTTGTGATTATACTACTAAATTAAATAGCGTCAAGGAATAGATAACAAAAAGTAACTATCAATCTATCTCCCTTAACCCTATTGACAAATGGCGAAATATATGTTTGAATTAATACATAGTTATTCTATGTATAACGATAAGCGAGGTAATCTAAATGGCACAAGCACGTAGGTTAATGAAGGGTAGCACTGATTCCTTGCTTCTCTACTTAATATCTCAACAACCGAAGTATGGCTACCAGATTATTAAGGAGCTTGAGAGAAAAAGTCAGGGCTACTTCAAATTTAAGGAGGGGACCCTTTACCCGGCTCTTCACCGTTTAGAAAGGGCAGGCTTAATCTTGGGTAAGTGGCGGGTGCTGCCTGGTGGCCGGCAGAGAAGGTATTATCATATTACCGATAAAGGGCGCTATACCCTCGTAGAGAAGAGGAACCAGTGGCAGGATTTTTTGGCAGCTATGAACCTAGTTCTACAACCAACGAGTACTTGATACGAGGTGGAGGCAGTGGTAACTGAACTAAGTCATTACCTGGATAGCGTAAAATATAATCTGAGACTTGACCCCTCATCTGAGCGGGAAATTACCAGTGAGCTTGAGACTCATATTGAGGATAGACTCCAGGAGCTGAGGCAATCTGGGCTATCTGAAGAGGAAGCAGCTAATACTTGTGTCAAGCTGCTAGGCTCAGCCAAGTTGGTCGCCCGTCAGATATATGAAGTCCATAGCCGGGGCACCTGGAAGCAAGCGCTACTAGCTTCAATGCCACACCTGCTTTTTGGTTTATTGTTTGCTCTGAATTGGTGGCAGGGTATTAGTTGGCTGTTAGTCATGCTCGTTCTAGTGCTGACTATGGCAGTCTATGGCTGGTGGCATGGTAAGCCAGCTTGGCTTTTCCCTTGGCTCGGCTACTCCCTACTACCGGTAGTAGTGGCTGGTCTCCTGTTACTTTATCTGCCTAAGGGGTGGTCTTGGGTGGCAATACTCCTTTATATCCCACTGGCTTTATGGTTATTATACCGCGTTACAGTTCAAACCATAAAGAGAGACTGGCTGTATAGCTCGCTAATGTTGTTTCCGGTGCCCATTATCCTCGGTTGGTTTTTGGCTGTGCAGTTGGAAGGTAGATTCCCTGAGTTTAGTGTAGAGCGCCTTCACGACTTGGCGCCATGGATTGGACTAAACCTTCTAGTCTTGGCGGTAACAGCTGCTACCTTCATTCGTCTGAGGCGACGTTGGTTGAAAGTAGCCGTGCTTTTTATATCGGGACTGCTAACTCTAATTATGGCCGCCTGTTATGCCCAAGGTAGACTCGACTTGCCTACCTTTTTGGTTCTAATTCTAGTCCTGTTGAGTCTTTTCTTAACTCCCGCATTGCTGGAACGTAAGATAAGATATTATAAGCGGCGCCCAATAGCTTAGTGAAAAAGCACGAATGATGACGAGGGAGGTCTGTAACGCAAAAGGTAGCCATTGTGACTGATAGCATAGCTTGCCTCACCAGGGAAATAGTGGCGCAGTACGGGATTAGGATTGTGCCCCTTAACTTTTACTCCGGAGGCAAGGTTTATAAGGATTGGGTGGATATAACCCCGGCTGAGGCCTATGAGTTATTCTTAAAAGACCCTGAGTCCTTTAAGACATCGGCCGCCTCGCCTGAGGATTGCCTTAAAGCCTACCGCGAAGCCAGCAAGCAAACGAAGAATATCCTTTGTGTTACTATCTCGGCTAAACTCAGCGCAGTCTATGGTGTAGCCCAGGGGGCTAAAGAGCAGGCCAGGACTGAGCTTCCTCAGACCTCCATAGCGGTATTGGACTCTCGGACAGCTACCGCTGCTGAGGGTTTTATTGCCTTGGCTGCGGCTCGGGCGGCGGTGGAAGGGAAGAGCTTGGCTGAAGTGATTAAGGCAGCCGAGGGAACGAGAGACAGGGTTTGTCTCGTCGCCCTTATGGATACAGTTCGCTACGTTTATAGAACCGGGCGCATACCCAAAGTGGCCGCCCTGGCCGGCTCTATGCTTAATATCAAGCCAATATTTACTATCTCTTCAGGGGTTCCTCATTTTATGAGCGCAGTGAGAAACAGAGAACATGGTATAGACCGGCTGCTTAAGATAATGAGAAACAAAGTAGGGCTAAATCCAGTACATGTTGCCGTGATGCATGCCTATGCCCAGAATGAAGGTGAGAGACTAAAGGAGCGGGTATCATCTGAGTTCAATTGTGCTGAGATCTGGATTACTGAGTTTAGCCCGGTAATGGGTTATGCCTGCGGCACCGGAACCCTGGGTCTTGCCTTTTATTCAGAAAGTTAAGAAAGGAGTTTGATTAGATTAATTCAATGAGCAAAAGCGGCAATAGCTGAATTATTTTTAGACAAAAGGAGGTGAAATGAAATGAATACTTGCACACGCTGGAGCGCACTAGCTGTCGCAGTTCTGGGAGTGGTAGGTCTTGTCTTTGGCATAATATTTATTACACAGGCCGGCTCTGCGGAAAAGGAAGTAGCTGAATCAATACAACCCATAACACTGGCAGAGCTAGATGCCACATACGAAGCGGTAAAGGCAAAGCAGATGGATATAAGGGCAGTTGAGGAACCCAATATACAGGCTCAGACAGCAGCACCAAGCACCACATATAATTACCTTACAGTACAGAGAACAGCGCTGGGGCTGGCTAGGACAAATATTGGGCTTGCTGGATTCGTAAGGACTAGCGGAATTATAGATATAATCGTAGGCTTAGGCCTGATTCTGGCTGGCGTAGGATTATTTAAGAAAGGTCGGAGCACAGCTTAAAACAACAACTAGCTGAGAACCCAATCATAAAAAAAGGATTTGCATTAACTATTAACACCTCAGAGACGAGGGAAAAACCAATAGCACTGCCGCTTTTGCTTATATAATCCTGACCTTATCTGGAAACTTTGGGAGGAATAGATTTTCATGGCTAATAAAGTGGCTATTGTTACTGATAGCCTGGCTTGCCTCACCAGGGAACTGGTAGAGGAGTATGAGATTGGGGTTGTGCCCCTCAACGTTCACTTTGAGGGTAAGGTTTATAAAGATTGGGTGGATATAACCCCTTCTCAGTCATATGAGTTATTTTTAAAGAACCCTGACTCTTGGGGCTCATCTGCGCCCTCGCCTGCGGACTTCCTGAAAGTCTACCGTGAAGCCAGCCAGCAAACCAGGAATGTCCTTTGTGTTACTATCTCGGCTAAACTCAGCGCAACCTATGATATTGCCCAGGTAGCTAAAGAACGAGCCGGGGCGGAGCTGCCCGGGATAGCTATTGAGGTGTTAGACTCCCAGACAACCACGGCTGCTGAAGGTTTTGTTGCCTTGGCTGCAGCTCGAGCAGCGGCGGAGGGGAAAAACTTGGCTGAGGTAGCTAAGGCAGCCGAGGAAATGAGAGACAAGGTCAGGTTTTTTGCCTTTTTGGATACTGTCCGCCATGTTTATCGCTCAGGGCGCATACCCAAAATAGCATCGCAGGCAGGCTCCATACTTCATATCAAACCGATACTTACTAGCTCTTCTGGGTTAGTGCATTTTGCTGGTGTAGCCAGAAACAAAAAGAGTGGGGTGGAGCGGCTTCTTAAGATAATGCGAAATAAGGTGGGGCTGAGACCGGTGCATGTTGCCGTGATGCATGCCTATGCCTTGGATGAAGGTGAGAGACTAAAGGAGCGGATATCTTCCGAATTCCATTGTGCTGAGCTCTGGCTTACTGAGTTTAGCCCGGTAATGGGTTATGCCTGCGGCACCGGAACCTTAGGTATTGCTTTTTATCCAGAAGACTAGAGGCGAATTAGACCTTTTACTTTTATGCTTACTAAAGCGGCTGTTATTACTGATAACACTGCCTGCATTCCACAAGAGCAACTTCTTTTCTAGTTTGATTCTGCTGAGTTATCTATCACTAAGGCGTGCTTCTCCAATCTACCCTTGGAAAACGACCTCACTTTCAATAATCGCGGGACTCTTCATACCACTTGGCGAAATAGAAGAAAATATTCTATAATTAGGCTGTGGAAGATTTCCTACTTGTCTCTGATGTACAGCGGCTGACTGATAGCTTGGGGGAGTTGCCTGAGCTGGTATAAATAGCAGGGCTGGTGACTCATATTAACCCTACAAAGAAGGAGCTGCAGATGAGACAGGAGAGAATGACAAATAAAGAGCGGATAGAGGCGCTGCTTAACGGGCAACCAGTGGACCGTGTGCCTCTTTATCCTTTTACCTTGGGCTTCAGCGCTAAGAATGTGGGCTATCCTGTGGCTACTATCTATAGCGACCCCCAAAAGAGCTTTGAAGCACAGCTCTGGACACAGGAACAGTATGGCTTCGACTGGGGCCCAGTTTACGGCTACGCTTCATACGGGACATGGGAGTTTGGCGGCGAAATTAAAATGCCACAGAGCGACTATCAGCAAGCCCCAGCCCACACTACATTCCCTGTGCAGTCGGCGGAAGACATTGACCGGCTAGAATTACCAGATGTTAAAACAGCCGGCTGTCTGCCGCTGGCGATGGAGTTTTCACGGTTGCAGGCAAGGCAAGGGATGCCAATCACGCTGGTCTTTGGTAGCAGTTTTACCATTGCCGGTAACATCTGCCCGGTGGAGAAACTATGCCGCTGGATGTTAAAGAAACCGGAGCTGGTACACCGGATTCTTCGTCTGGCTACAGACCACATTGTTGATACCATAAGATACTGGGCGGATACCTTTGGAGGTGAACAGGTTATTGTCCAGATATGGGAGCCCCTAGCCAGTAACGACATCATTTCACCTAGACAATTCGAGAAGTTCGTGCTACCCTACTTACAAGAATCAAGTGAGAAGATACTCAGCATAGGGGTAAAACATATATTTTATCATATCTGCGGGGAGCAGAATTTAAACTTAGCTTACTGGGCTCAGGTGCCAATGGGCAACCCTGGTATTTGCAGCGTTGGTAGCCAGATAGAAATAGCTACTGCTATTAAACATTTGGGGGATATAGCTATTATCGCCGGCAACATAGAACCTCGCATTATACAGACAGCTGAACCTCAGCAGGTTTATGAGCTGTGCAAAAGGGCGATAGAGGCAGGCAAAAAAGCCCCTCGGGGCTTTATGCTAATGCCCGGCTGCGAGACACCACCTGATGCTCCCTCATATAATGTGTTCATAATGAGAAAGGCGATAGACGATTTTGGCTGGTATTAACCAGGGAGGAGATAACTGTATGTCATCAGAGGAAAGGACCCAGGAATTGATAAAAGGGCTTTATGATGCCGTGGTAAATATGGATGAAGAAGCCGCAGTGGAATTGAGCCGCGCCATCCTAAAGGAAGGTATCGATGCCTATCAGGCGGTAACGAATGGACTAGCTGCTGCGATGCAAAAAGTAGGGGAGCTATATGCTAACAAGGAGTATTTTGTTCCTGAACTCCTGCTGTGTGCGGATGCACTGTATGCAGGGCTGGATGTTCTGAGGCCACATATTAAGGCTGAGAAAATGGAAGTGAAAGGGCAGATAGTCATCGGCGTTGTTGAGGGTGATATTCATGACATTGGCAAGAACTTAGTAAAGATAATGTTTGATGCTGCCGGTTGGACCGTCCATGACTTGGGGAGGGATGTCAAGATTGAGAGGTTCATGGAAGAGCAGCAGCGAACTAATTCTAATATTGTGGCTCTGTCTGCCCTGATGACAACGAGCATGATGGCGATACCGAAAGTGGTACAGATGATTAAGGCACTGAACCCCAATGTAGCTGTTATGGTTGGCGGTGCCCCCTTAACTCGAGAGATTGCTACAAGTTACGGGGCTGACGGTTATGCTGACACTGCAGCCAATGCGGTTCAGGAAGCAGTAAGGCTGGTTGAAATGTTCAGTGAAAGGAAAAGATAGCACAAAATGGGAGGCTAGTATCCGTGGAACTAAGACAGGACAGGATGACCCACGAGGAGCGCATGAATGCGTTATCCAATTACCAGAAGCCAGATCGGGTTCCCTTCCAAGGGGCGGGCGGTGACTGTACTATACATGGCTACACTCTTACCGAGCTGCAAACTGACCCGCAGAAAGCTTGGAATGCGATCCGATGGGCTAGCGAGATGTTTGGTACTGACCCAACAAGAGCGGGACAGGGTCACACTATTTTGGCAGCTTGGGACTTTGGTGGAAAGGTGAAAATGCCGGACAGTCCCTACTCACAGGCGATAGCAATAGAGGAGAATCCTGTGAAGACGGGGGACGATGTCTGGAACTTAAAATTACCTGATCCGAAAACAGCCGGTGGCATTCCTAAGCGCATGGAATTCTCTCAGATTAAGCATAGAGATAAGCCTACTTGGCCCATCGCCTTCTTTACACGCTCACCTTTCACTGCGGCAGCGAATATCCCCGGTGTAGATCTGTTTGCTAGATGGATAATAAGGAAGCCTAAATTATGTGAACACCTAATGGAGATGGTGCTAGAGCATACTTTTAATGTACTGAAATACTTTGCAGATACCTTCGGTGCCGAGAACTTGGCTGTCATGATGAGTTCGCCTACCGAGTCCAATCAAGTCATGTCGCCCAGGATTATAGAGAAGTATGCTCTTCCCTATCATAAGGAATACCATCGACGGCTGCGGGCCTTGGGGGCTGGGCAGGGAGTCCATCCGTTCTACTTTCACATTTGTGGTGAGCAGAACTTGAACTTGCCCATCTTATCAAAGTTCGCCGCAAGTGGAGAGGGCTGGCATCATCCCGCTATCCTCAGCTTTGGTCATGAGGTCGACCTTGAGGATGCTGCCAGATACTTCCCCGACGATATTATCTATGGCAATGTCGAGCCAGCGCTTTTTCAGACCGGACCACCTGAGCTAGTGTACAAACACTGCAGGAGATGCATAGAGAAAGGGAAAAAGTTCCCTGGCGGCTTTATTCTGGGTCCAGGCTGTGGAATGCCTCCTAGGGCACCGTCGTACAACGTATGGATGATGACCAAGGCAGTCAATGACTTTGGCTGGTATGACTAACAGGCTGTTGCTAGTAGCTAGCTCGCCGCCCATCAACCACGCCCGGAGCTTCAGTGGGAGCATAACGTTACTGCTACCAATGGCAGGCGACAGCTTGGATAGATGACACGAGTAGTGGTTAACCCGGGCATTTGTGGCATGACCGCCACCGTAGAGGTTGTCAAGATCGGCAAACGAGGGGTTAGGGTCGAGATTACCAGTGACTGCGAAATGGTGACCAAGATGGGTGTGTTATTGGCAGAGCTGGACCAGGGGGATGTCTTGAAGTCTCTGCTACCCTCTGAGGTTTATCAACGTGCCTCTGAGTGTAGTCTCCATGCTGCTTGTCCTGTGCCCATGGCTGTCCTTAAGGCAATCGAGGTAGAAGCTGGACTTGCATTGCCTGGACCTGTTCTCATGCACTTCGAGACCACAGAGCAAGGATAGTATGTTACTTATTGGGCAGTCATGCTGTGAAGCGGCTGCGCAATATGCTGATGCTCTGGATAAGGCAATAGTGCTCAGGGGGCAGATTTCTTCCCAGTTTGATTCTGCTGAGTTATCTATCACTAAGGCGTGCTTCTCCAATCTACCCTTGGAAAACGACCTCACTTTCAATAATCGCGGGACTCTTCATACCACTTGGCGAAATAGAAGAAAATATTCTATAATTAGGCTGTGGAAGATTTCCTACTTGTCTCTGATGTACAGCGGCTGACTGGACAATATATCAGAAGATGAAGCTCTCGGTTCAGAAAATCCGTCGTAACCACTATGCTGTGGGCACTTCTCGCGATATTACCCCGGTCCTGGACAAAATTGTGAGGGAGGTGATGCATTAGAGTTTAGAATAATTGTCATCCTCACCTCCTTGGTCCCCCTCCTCTTCAAAGGAGAGGGGGAGAAGAGGTTTTGCAGGAGCGAAGCCCCTTCAATCTACCCTTAACAAATCGTTTACATTAGCCGGTGAAAGGAGATTAAGATGGAGATTAAGGTCGTAGCTGGTGATATTGCTAAGACCAAAGCTGATGCAATTATGGTGCCCTTTTTTGAGGGTATGGAACGCCCCGAGGGTGACATAGCTACTATGGACAAGGCTTTGGATGGAGCTATCTCCCAGCTTATTAGTCAGGGTGAGATTAAAGGTAAACTTAATGAGATTACTATTATCCATAGCCTGGGTAAACTCCCGGCAGCGCGGGCGGTGATTACTGGCTTGGGTAAACAACAGGAGCTATCTCAAGACAAGGTTCGTGGAGCAATAGCTAAGGCTTGTCGGTTACTCAGGCAGAAGGAGGTAAGTAGTATCGCTACTACTGCTCAAGGAGCGGGGATAGCTGGAATAACTCCGGAGGGTGCTGCTCAAGCAATAACCGAGGGTGCCCTGCTTGGTATCTACTCATTCCGCAGGCATATAACCAGAGAAGCTGAATATGGTGAGATTAAGCAGCTCTTAATAGTGAGCAGTGATGAGTCTGGGTTACCCGCTTTAGAGCAAGGCTGCCACCAAGGCAAGGTTATGGCTGAGGCAGCTAATCTGGCTCGTGATATGGTCAATGAGCCAGCTAACCATATGACCCCCACTCACATGGCTGAGATGGCAAAAAAGCTGGCTGCGACCTGTGGGCTTGAACTTACTGTTCTTGAGCGGGAGCAGATGCAGGAGTTAGGGATGGGGGCGCTATTAGGTGTGGCTCAGGGGAGTCGGCAACCGCCTAAATTTATGGTTCTCCATTACCGAGGGGACGATTCAGGCGAAATTGATGTGGCGCTGCTTGGTAAGGGGATAACCTTTGATTCCGGAGGTATTTCTATAAAGCCATCAGCCAAGATGGACGAGATGAAAGGAGATATGGCTGGTGGTGCTGCCGTTATGGCAGCGATAAGTGCCATTGCCCAGCTTAAGCCGAAGATTAATGTTATGGCTATTATTCCAGCTACGGAGAACCTGCCTGGCGAAAATGCCTTGAAGCCAGGTGATGTTCTAACCGCGATGAGTGGTAAGACTATTGAGATTATCTCCACTGATGCTGAGGGACGACTTGCCTTGGCTGATGCCTTGGGTTACGCCAGGAAGTTTAACGCCAAGTCTATAGTTGATGTAGCCACCTTAACCGGGGCCTGTGTAATAGCTCTAGGTACGGTATGTACCGGTGCTTTTACTAATAATCAGGAGTTGGTGGATAAGGTGATTGCCGCTGGTGCTGGGGCTGGGGAGCTTATCTGGCAGATGCCAATGTATGACCAGTATAAGAAGCAAAATAAGAGCAATGTCGCCGATATTAAAAATGTTGGTGGTAGAGATGGGGGCGCTATCACTGCTGCTCAGTTCCTGGCTGAATTTGCTGGTGATACCCCCTGGGTTCATCTGGATATCGCTGGCACCAGTATGACTGATAAGGAGGAAAATTACCTCGTTAAAGGGGCTACCGGGGTGCCGGTA
>Ga0265594_1003530_pt1 | contig 10346 bp, 9 predicted proteins | sample saktaG_11_FD_190147 | JGI IMG/M metagenome (GOLD analysis project Ga0265594, IMG submission 190147) | Saline water microbial communities from Sakinaw Lake, British Columbia, Canada - sak_2011_5_24_80m | ecosystem: Environmental > Aquatic > Non-marine Saline and Alkaline > Saline ... | reverse complement strand
CTCCAAAGGCCCGCCGAAGGCGGGCGCGCCGCCGTATGGAACAAAATTAGAAACCCAAGAAATTCAAGGTCGCCTTTCATCTGCGGGCTAAAAGCCCGCAGTATTCAGGCGACCAAGGTAATAAAATGTTGCCTTCGTTAAACCCTCTCCCCAAGAAAAAAATAACGTAGTGCTTCGCACCGCATAACACTGGTTTAACGGCTCCGGCTCTAAACGAGCCTCCGCCCAAATTTTCACTAAAACAAAAAAACAGGGTCGGGGCAAAAAAATTAATTAAAAAAATCTATCAAAAACATACTTATTTCAAAAAGGATAATAATAAGAATATTCTAAACGATATGTACTCGGTGATTAATTGAAAAAATTTTTAAGAACTGATTTGGAGGGGAGAGTTAATAATTTAAAACATTTTAAAAATGAGGCTTTGTTGCCATTATTTGAAGCTATTTCAAACTCCATTGAAGCTATTGAAGAACGAGGGAACACTTCTAACGGTCAAATTACTATACGGGTAATACGAGACACTCAAATAACACTTTATGGGAATAAATCCGATGAAACTCAAAATGATATACTTGATTTTGAGATTCAGGATAACGGTATTGGTTTTGACGACAGAAATTATGAATCATTCGAAACAGATAATTCTACATATAAATCAAACAAGGGCGGTAAAGGCATAGGTCGTTTTGTTTGGTTAAAAGCTTTTGAGAAGGTTGAAATCGAAAGTGTTTATCAAAATGGAAAACAGAAATATCTGAGAAAAATTGAATTTAGTTTGAAAAATGGTATTAAAGAAAAAGAGAATAAATCAACTAATGAAGAACAAAAAACTATTGTAAAACTAAAAGGATTTAAAAAAGAGTATCGAGAACAACCCAGTGCATATAAGACGGGGAAAAAAATTACTCAACGCATTCTTGAACATTGTCTTTCATACTTAATAGGTGGGTTAAAACTCAATATAACATTAATCGATGGTGACGAGTTCTTCTCCATAAATGATAAGTTTAATGACATAAAGCAAGACATTACTACCGAGGATATATCAATAAAAGATTTTGACTTTTCGATTTCTCATATTAAATTATACTCAACGTACAAACAGATGCATATAATCGCATTAACTGCAAATAACCGAGAGGTAAAAACAGAATCTATTCACAAACTTTTAGGGACATCCAACCAGTTTGATGAGGAAGGGGGAAAATTTGTTTATTGTGTTTATGTCTCTAGCCCATACCTTGATGAACATGTAGATAGTAGTAGGCTAGAGTTTAATATACCTGAGGTTTCAGGAACATTGAACAGTATCGACTATCCAATTTCAATTGAGGAAATAAAGAATGGAGTTATTGAGAAATCAAAAGAGTTTTTGTCAGATTACTTAAAAATCATAGAAGGGCAAAAAAGAGAAAAGATCCAGAAATATATTTCTCAAGAAAATCCTGCTTTAAGATCCGTACCACAATACTGCCCAGAAGTCTATGATGATGTAGAACCAAATTCATCAAATGAAAAAATTAATGAAATTCTTTACAAATACAAAGGAAAAACAGAATACCAGATTAAAGAACAGAGTCGAAAACTTTTGAAAACACAACCAGATTCGATTTCTGAAATTGAAGATGAATGTAAAGAGATTGTAGATAAATTAGAAGCATTTCAAAAAGACGAGCTTGCAGGCTATATGATATTTAGAAAAATGATAATTGATTTACTCGATAAAAAGCTTAACATTAATGATGATGGAAAATATCCAAATGAGGATATCATTCACGATATTATAATGCCGAGAAAGACAACAACAGACCAATTGAGACATGAAGATTATAATTTATGGCTTATTGATGAACGATTGACTTTTCATGATTTTGCAGCTTCTGATAAACCTCTTAGGGATACAACATCTTCTGAAAACCAAGAAAGACCTGATGTAGTTGTATTTTCAGAGATGGATTCGGATAGGATTGCAAAAGCTGTATCAATATTAGAACTAAAAAAACCTCAGAGAACAGCATTTGACGATAACAGACCAACAGAAAAAGTATTGGAGTATGTTAGGGAGATTCAAGGTAAAAAGGTTAACCTGCCATCTGGACGACCATTAGAAGTAAATGAAACCACTCGATTCTATTGTTATATCGTCTGTGACATTACAGATAATATTAAAAAATTTGCTGAAGATGGTGATTATGCAAAATTAAAGGGAGATAGAGGATACTACAAATATAATAGGAATTTAAATGCACACATAGAGATTATTGCATTTGATAGAATAGTGATTGACGTGAAACAACGCCATAAGGCATTTTTTGAGAAACTTGGTGTGGATTATAATTGAAGTTTTAACTTTTTAGTAATGTGCTTTTACAGTTTAGTTTGTTTACGATTTAATCCGATTATTTCGTCTTTTAGATTCTGGATATCTACAACTGCTCCAAAGTCCATAAAAACTTTGAAAAATTCATCATAATTTTCACCCCAATATATCATTGCACATGACATTGGAGCTCCCTTTCCCCCCGGTTTGCCCTTTTCTAAAAATTTTAATCTTGTATCATATAAAAAACAGATAGCTGACGCTTTAGTAAATACATTTTGTTTCCAATGACTGGTATTCGTTGCAACTGGAACTAGAGCAATAACTTCTGAACCATGTTTTCTATTTGCTTCAGCACAACGTTTTAACCAGTCTTTTATTCCTGTGTTTCGGTCTCGATCTCTTCCATAAGGAGGATTTACGAAGATGGTTGAATAATCCCAAGATTCTTTCAGACCATCATGCTCAGGAAGTTGATACTCCGTCTCTGCATGTACGACTGAATATTCACTCGAACAAGGATCTAAATTTATTTTCTCACGAAAAACTCTTTTAATCGCCTTTACATACTTTGGTGGTGTGCCCCAATCCTTATTATCTGAATTATTTTTTCTACCTGCAGTCATCCTAAGATTCTTGCCCAATCTTTTTTATTTAAAGTTTTTATTTCCTCTCTTAATTTCATAAGATTTCCAGCGCGTGGAGTAATTATGTTAAACCAAGTAGCCACTCGTTCATTATTGGAAATAAAATATTCAAATAATTTTTGATCAGCGTCGATATTCATTTGAACTTTAGTAAATTGGTTTTTCTTCTTATCAGGGGCGTAACTTTTAATAAATGCATCTCGTATTGGCGAATATTTTTTAGTAGGTTTAATTATCACATGATTGATAAATTCCATTATTCCTACGTCAGTTAAAAAAAGGAGCCAATCGTAAGATTGAGCTAATACTTTCAATTCCTTATTATGATTCTCAGCAGTAAACCAATTACCATGATTACTAACTACTCCAACAGTCATAATAAAATTTCGTAATAACGCCGGATCATTTGATTGAATTACTTCGTCAAGTAAAACATGATATGGTTTGGTGCATAGAACTTTTTTATTTTGATATATAATCCCATAACGTTCTCCTCCTTCGAGTCTTAACTTTTGTAAAGATGATAAAGACTGTGCAACATAAGCGCCTTGTTTTGCCTTTTCAATTGTTTGGGGCCCTTTTTTACATCCTTCTTCTACACCGACTCGTTTACATTCAAAAATTGTATAAGGTTTATTACTCTGTTCGATAACTTTGATATCTATTTTATCCTTGTTTATCTCATTAATTGATGCAATTAATTTTGAATATTCGTTTTGACCTACTGTACAAGCATTTCTTAAAATTCCATCTTTTGTTAATAGATTATTATTTAATTTGGTATAATTTTCTATTGAAAAATTATTTTTCAGTTTAGAGAAAATTTTATTCGCTGTTATAGTTTTTCCATCATTATCTAACTTGAGGTTATATTCTCTATAAATTGGATGAAGTGAAAATTCTACATTGTGAGTTATATCAGGATTTCCAAATTCTTCTATCCTGTTTTCAATAGAGATAGAATTATTCAAACCCCATGATTTTAGAATATAGAAGGTAATCACTTCTACTATAGTGCCTAAAGCACGACCAGCTGCCTTTTTCGAGTCTTTAGCATACCCAAAGATATTCTCCGAAAGATGGTTCTGTAATTTATCTACTGATTCAAAGGTCATAATAGATATTTATAATTTTCACTCTTAAAGAATAGAAAAAAAATATTGCCCCGCCCCCTTCCCGTTAGAATACGCAGCTTCGCTGTATTTCGGTTTTAGTGAAAACTGCCGGCAACATTAAAAAAAAATATGTGGTAGCTCGAAAACTCTGCGCTGCGCTTGCCCCCCGCCTGTCGGCGTCGGGGGTCTTAACAAGCGGCTAAACGGGAATTTCTCCTGTGAAATTCCCCCAATTTTGCCTCCTTCTCGTCGGCAAAACCACGTTTACCCACATATGTTATTTTCAATCGGCTTATTTGTTCGCCGATTTCCGAATCCCGCTTGCGAAATAACTTGGTTTTTTTATATAACTGTGTTTTCCATATGTTATCATAATGAAAAAATATAATCTGCCTGTTGTTGTCGAAAAGGACAGTGAGGGTTATTTTGTATTTTGCCCAATATTTCAGGGATGCTACTCTCAGGGGGATACATATGAGGAAGCAGTGAAAAATATTCAAGATGTCATTAAACTACACATTGCGGACATCCTCGCTGAAAACGGTGAAATTGAAATTCCGAAATCTTTCAGTCTTACTACCCTTGAAGTTGCTGTATGAAAACACCTCGGATAAAAGCTGATAAAATAATTCGATTGGTCGAAAAACTTGGTTTCAACCTCGTTCGGCAATCTGGAAGTCATAAAATTTTTCGGAATGATAAAGGAGGTAGGATAACAATACCCTTTCATAGTAAGAAAGTTCTACACCCTAAACTCATAAACCAAGTGATAAAAGATCTTGATTTAACAAGGGAAGAATTCGTTAAACTACTTAAATAAACCACACAATCCGGGATTCGGACCTTCGCTTCGCTCAGGGCTATTAACAGGTGACAAACGGAAAAATCTTCGATTTTTCCCAACTTTCCGCCTTACGGCGAAACTATCGTTTGTCCCCATTAGTTGTTGTTCAATCTTTCGGGCGCCTGCGGTTCGCTTCAAAGTAGAATTTAATATTAATCAGTCTGTTGAATTACCTACCCTTTCTCTATTTTAAGTCCTATTCTTTTATGGCAAAGTTCGTGCTCTTTATCCATCTTCTTGTCATATTCCTTATGCTTCTTATGCCACTCATCATGCTCCTTTGGGGTAATAGTCTTATTTTTCTTAGGTTTTTTGTCCATATAATTCACATGAATTCATAGCTTTATAAATCTTACGCATTTTTATCCAATGTTTAATGAATGACGACGCCCTCGAGACTTTGAGTTTTTAGACTTCACCCAACATTGCACTAAAACCCAACCCTCACTATCGTTCGGAAGATTTTACAGCGGCTAAACGCCTCACTTCGTTCGCCCAAATTCTCTCTCTCCGGAAAAACTTTGTTTTCCCATAGATTTTTAAAGCTCTTTTTTTCCAGACTCTGATGAAAGGGGAAAAACTGTTTTTATATTAATAGACGTATTCATTACTCCGATCCCAGAAGATGACTTCAGTATGCCTTTATTTTCAGGTTCATCAGCCGTTTAGGCTTAGGTGGTTTTGGCCGACGGAGTCTGAAAACTATCACGGAAAACTGGAAGACCTCTACTTTGACACTGGCTTAAACGAGTTCACTTTAAACAAGGTCGCCTCGAAATGCTATCACAGGGCAAACGAGTTAATACTCAATTCCGTCGACTACTTCAAGGGGGATAAGAGGAAGTTTAAGCTAAGCTACTCTCTTTCAGGGACTTTCCTGGACCAGTGTGAGCGTTGGGATAAGGATCTTTTAGATGAATTTAAGCAGATGGCTGATTCTGGTTGCGTCGAGTTTTTATCTGAGACGTATTATCACTCGCTGTCGAGCCTTTTCGAGGATAGGACAGAGTTTTGCGAGCAGGTTTCCCTGCACCGTCAGGCCATGAAGGATCTTTTAGGCGTTAAGTCGGATGTTTTTAGAAACACCGAGCTTTTGTATCACGATGGGATTGCCCAGGAAGTCGAAGGTATGGGTTTTAAGGCCATCGTGACTGAGGGGGTTGAGCGTATCCTGGATGGTTGGAGGAGTCCGAACCACGTTTACAAAAGAAAGGGAGGCAAGCTCAAGGTTCTTCTTAGAAACTATAAGCTTTCAGACGACATCGGCTACAGGTTCGGCGCCAAGGGGTGGAGCGAGCATCCTTTGACTGCGGAAAAGTATTCGTCCTGGCTCTCCCAGACTCCGGGTGATACTGTGAACATTTTCATGGATTACGAGACTTTCGGAGAGCACCAGTGGGAGGATACGGGGATTTTCTGGTTTCTGGGGTCTCTTCCAGGCGAGGTTTTAAAGTGGGATAATCTAGAGTTTGCCACTCCCTCGGAGGTTGTGAAAAAGTATGAGAGTGTGGGGGATATTTCAGTCCCGTATTATGAGACGGTTTCGTGGGCTGATCTTGAGCGGGATGCTTCAGCCTGGCTTGGAAACCACATGCAGCAGCTGAATTTCACAAAAATTAAGAGTATGGAGTCTCTTGTGAAAAAATCGGGGAATCCCGAGTATTTGAGACTTTACAGGTATCTTTTGACTGGAGACCACTTCTACTACATGTGCACGAAAAGCCTTGCCGACGGTGACGTCCACAAGTATTTCAGCCACCACGGAAACCCGTTTGACGCTGGATTGAATTACATGGCCATTATCTCGGATTTTAAGGAGAGGCTTATCAACAATTTAAGGCGTAAGAAGAAGGTTAAGGTTTCACCCAAAGACGCTGAATAAGTCTGGTTTAAGAGTGGTTGCGACGAGAGCGATTGACACTAGCATTATGAGTATGCTGCCGCCCCACATGATAATGTTTACTATCAACGGATTTGTGTATTCTCCCATCAGTTTTTTATTGTTTACTAGCTTTAGCATGCAAACAAGCACTATGGGGAGCATGAGCCCGTTTATTATCTGGGATGCGATCATAAGGTTTATGAGCTTGATTTCGGGTATCATTACGACACTCGCCCCGAAGACTGTAAGGAGGATGAACAGTGTGTAGAATTCTTTGGCTTCCGTAAACTTCTTGTTTACTCCAGACTCCCATCCGAAAGCTTCACACACGTAGAATGAGGTTGAAATTGGAAGTATTATGGCGCCGAACAATGCGGCTCCGAAAAATCCGGCTGCGAAAAGAAGCCGCGCATTACTGCCTGCCAGGGGGCCTAGCGCTTTTGCCGCGTCAACAGCGCTTTCAATCCCCACATTATTTGAGAAAAGCGTTGCAGCACAGGTCACTATGATGAAGAATGCGATGACGTCGGTGATGATGCATCCGAGTATCACTTCACCCCGGGAGTATGCGTATTCCTCTTTTTTCACACCCTTCTCTACGATAGACGATTGCAGGTAAAACTGCATCCAAGGAGTGATTGTCGTACCAATAACCCCGATTAAAACCGCAAGATAGTATGCGTTAAATGAAAAAGAGGGCGTCAACGTCTGGTCTACTACAGTATTCCAGTCTGGTTTGGCCATAAAACCTGAGAGAACGTAGGAGACGTAGAAAAATACTAATAGCAGGAAAAACTTTTCAAGATTCCTGTAGTCAAAACGTAACACGACCGATAATACAAAGAAAACGCAAAGCGGGACGGAAAAAAACTTGCTGAACCCGAAAAGCTCGCCCGCAGCCGCAATACCCGCAAACTCAGAGACCGTGACCGCCAGGTTCGCAAAGACAAGGCAGAACATTAAAATGACCGTAATCTTCAAACCAAAATTCTCCCGGATAAGATCAGATAGCCCCTTCCCAGTCACAACACCCATCCGGGCGCTCATCTCCTGCACAATAACGAGCAGGATAGTAATGGGTATAAGCGCCCACAACATGCTGTAGCCGAAGTGTGCTCCGGCGATTGAGTAAGTGGTTATCCCACCCGCATCATTGTCTACTGCAGCGGTTATGATTCCCGGACCCAATACAATCAGAAAGAGCGCAAACCGGGATCTTGCGCTTTTACCGTTTTCCATTCTTCTTCGTCCGGTGTGGCCTAAACCGCTCCCTCTTCCACTCGTCTGGCATAATCTCTGTTAGAACGTCGTCTGCAGTGACGACTCCGCGGAGTACGTTGTCGTCGCTAACAACCGGGATTACGAATATGTCGTATCTCGCAATCGTCTTTGCAATGTCTTCTTTTGGGGTGTCGGTTTTAACGTGAATTACTTCCCTGTGCATTATTTCCCCGACTTTCTCATCTGGTGGGGCGATTAAAAGACCGCGAATGGATAATATTCCAACCAGGCGTCTTTGCCTGTCAACGACGTAAATGTGGTAAATCTTGTCTGATGAAGGGGCGATTTTCCTCAACAGATCAATTGTCTGCTGTGCAGTCTGAGTCTCAGGAATCATAATAAAAGACGTGTCCATGATGGCTCCCGCCGACTCCGGGTCATAGTTTAAGATTTTGGTTATCGCCTTTGCTTTATCTGCGCGGAGTCTTCCCAGGATCTCCTCAACCTCGGACTCGTCCATAAGGCTTAGAATGTCTGCAGCCTGGTCGGTTTGAATGTCTTCTAAAAGCTCTTTTATCCGGTCGACTTTAATGCTTCTAAAAACTGATTGCTGGACTTCTGGTTCAGCGCCGATTAGCGTTTCAGCGGCAACCTGCTTGTCCAGTGTGTTGAAGATGAGGACCCTCTCCTTGTGTGACATGTCTTCCATGACGTCTGCAATGTCTTCAGGGTGCAAGTCCGCAATCTTGTTTTTCTGGACTTTTAAGTGTAGTCCGTGCATTCTGGGTTCGAGAGCTTCGACAGACTCCCAGGCGATAATTTGTTCTTTAAGTTTGGTCGAATTTGCAAACGACTTGAGCCCTATCCGCTTTAAAAAACTTTTTTTACCGACTGCTACTGCCACGACACTGAACTTTCCCCCAACCTTGCCCAACAGGATATCATTAACTCGCACTATCTTGGCGCCATTGACGTCAATAACCTGCTTGTCAACCACTTCACTTAAAATCAAGTCCTTATCCTCTATGAAAAAACAAGTAATCTTGGAAAGCGGTTTGTTTAGGTGAACAATAATCTTTTCAGACACGCGGCTCTTCTCACCCTTAAGCTCGTCAACAAGGCTGAACCGGATCTTTCTAACAGACTTGTCTTCAAAGACACACACAATATGGGTTATTTCAGCGTAATCCCCACCATGGATGAAAACCAAGTCCGTTAAAACGCCGATATTCTTTTTGTCGGCGTCGAAAACAGGCCGGCCCTTAAGCTCGCTAAAGTAGACCATGAATAGGAATCTCAAAACATAAATAAAAAGAGTTTTTAACCCTTCCCAACACCCAAGTAGATGAAATCCGGCATCTGGAAATCAGTTTTCTCGTAAACGTTTCTGCCGTCCACGATGACCGGGGGCTTTCTCATGAAACCCAAATACTCTTCGGGCGTCATCTTATAGTAGCCTTTATGCTCGGTTACGATGGCGATTGCATCGGCACCAGATAATGCGTACGCCAAGTCATCAGTGAAGTCGAGTCCAACAAATCCGAATTCATCGATGAACTCCTCCTGCCGGACATGTGGGTCGTGGACCACGACCGAAGCCCCAGATTCAATAAGCTTTCTAATCAACGGTACGGAAGGAGTATTCCTGATGTCGTCGGAATCCTTAAGATATGCCGCACCCAAAACAGCGACCTTGGATTCTGAAATCTGCTTGCTCGCCTTAGAAAGCCCCCTTGATATTAACTCGAACATGTGGTCGGGCATGGAATCATTAATAGCCCTTGAAATCGAGACTAAGTCAAGCCGCCTCCCAGCCTTCCCGTACTCATCCAAACCGTATTGCAATAGATACGGGTCTTTGACAAGGCAGTGCCCGCCAACCCCCGCCCCCGGAATGTGAAGCATCCGATCATTCCGCTCGTTCATAAACTTCCGCACGTCGTGGATACTAACCCCGAAGCCCTCGCAAGCCAAAGCCATCTCATTCGCAAATGCGATGTTAACATCCCGGAAAGTGTTTTCCACGACCTTGGTAACTTCAGCAGTCATGCAATCAGTCGCATGAACAGGCTCCTTGACAATCTTCTCATACAACTCAACAGCCGCCCGCGTCGCCTCCGCAGTCACACCGCCCACGACACGGGGCATGTGCTGAAGATGCTCTAAAAGCTTGCCGGGCATAACACGCTCGAAGGAAAACGCCAGCAAGAATCCTTCACCGCATGTAAGCCCTGATTCTTCCTCAAGGATCGGCTTTACAATATTTTCAGTGGTTCCCGGAGCGACCGTCGACTCGATTACTATGAGAGTCTTC
>Ga0265594_1003529_pt1 | contig 10348 bp, 11 predicted proteins | sample saktaG_11_FD_190147 | JGI IMG/M metagenome (GOLD analysis project Ga0265594, IMG submission 190147) | Saline water microbial communities from Sakinaw Lake, British Columbia, Canada - sak_2011_5_24_80m | ecosystem: Environmental > Aquatic > Non-marine Saline and Alkaline > Saline ... | reverse complement strand
CCCCAGGGGGAGATGTATGCCTCACTTGCAATGGAACAGGACAAACCAGTGTGGCTCAGGGACCTTTACACTTTAGTAGAACATGCCCGGACTGCGGCGGAACTGGTAGGGCAGGAGACGTATGCAGGGATTGCGGAGGCTCTGGATTCAAACCTTCAACCGAGACCATCGATGTGAATATTCCAGCCGGCGTCAAGGATGGATCAAAAATTCGATTGGCTGCTAAAGGAGCTCCAGGAAGTAATGGAGGCTCACCTGGCGATTTATACATAATAACGCGTGTGGCGGCTCATCCTGTTTACAAGAGAGATGGAGATTCTCTCAAGGTAGAAATACCTGTGACAGTTAGCGAAGCAATTAATGGCGCGGACATTCCGGTGGACACCCCCACAGGGACAGTGCAACTCAAGATCCCCAAGGGAACACGGGGTGGGCAGCGTTTTCGACTTAAAGGCAAGGGAGCCCCCAATCTCAAGACTAAGGTTCCGGGTGATCTGTATGTGACAGTTAAAATTCAGGTTCCGGAAACCGATGCTGAGGAAGCGGTCGCAGCGGCCCAGACCCTTGATCGTTTTTACAAAGGCGATCTCCGTCAATCTATTAAACTCTGAGAATGACTCATCAACCTGAGCCTAAGAATTTCTAAGGGCTAATAATCCTGACATGGTCGGAACAAAACCTTCAGAAAGTCTGAGATTGAAACATGGATGAAAACTATTACCGCAAACAGCAGGTCATTGAGATATTTGGCGTTCAGGAGAGTTTCCTTGATGAGTTGGAACGAGAAGAACTTATCAAATGCTCGGCAGTGGAACGTTGCCCGGAGAAAGTGTACTATTTGGACCAGATTGAACGGATTAGAATTATATCAAATCTGGTACATGAACTTGAAGTAAACCTGCCGGGGGTTGAAGTGATCTTGCAGATGAGGCATAACATGATGACGATGAGGCGCCAGTTCGACCAGATTCTGGAAGCTTTGATCGAGGAGATCAAGATCAAGTTAACCTAAACGATCCGGCGATAGCGATTCTTCAATTAAACCCATCTAATTTGCTCCTGTCGATCAGGATGAAGAAGTAATCTACATTAAACTCCCTTTTTCGGAATTCATCTTGAAACATTTATTTGTGTTGCGTCAAAAATTTGTAAGTATGGAATGGCAATGCAACATCGTCAAATTTCATGCTTTTATTCGACTTTCAATATTCTTAGCCGTAGTTCTCGCTCCGAATTTACTGCCATTTGAGAAATTTGTTCAGGCGGAATCCAAGATGGATATAGGGAACTTGGAATTCACTGAACCTTTGAAGAGGATTGAATTACTAGATGATCGCCTTCAGGAACCGGGGTTGACGTCTCAGAAACTAGCCTCTTTGTACTTCCAAAGGGCCCTCGCCTTTAAAGAAATCAAGGACTTTTTCAGGGCACTAGAAGATCTAGACACTGCAATGGGGTTATCAAAACGTTTTCCTGACATATTGCTTGAAAAGTCCGAGTGTTTGATCATGATCGATCAATTAGACCAGGCTTCCCTAGCATTGGAAAATTTCCTTCGGACTAGGCCCGGAACGGCTCGGGCATATACATTGAAGGGTATGATATATGACAAGGGTGGGGCCTATATGAAGGCCCATGATGAATATACCCGGGCTTTAGTTTATGATCCCGGTTTTCCCTCCGCCTTGGAATCCAGAGCTAATGTATTCTTGAAAGAAGGTAAGCCTCGAAAGGCCCTAGAAGATTTGGACATTCTCACCAATCTTAGCCCAGAAAGGCCGGAAGGATTCATTCTAAGGGCCGGCGTCCACTCGAAAATGCGAGATTATTCGGGGGCGTTGGCCGATTATACTAGGGCGGAAGCTCTCCGTCCTAATGACGAGAGATTGAGAAGAGAGAGGGTTGTATTATATTTGAAGATCAACAAACCAGAGAAGGCCCTTGAGTTGTTATCGAAATTTCAAGACAAGAACAACAATCCAGAGGCTCTGCTACTATCGACCAGAGCGTATATCCTTTCCAAGAATTGGAAAGAAGCGGAGTCAATCCTAAGACAGATTGACAGTAAATGGCCAAATAATGCGGAAGGAAAATTATTAAAAGGGGAACTCTACAGTCAGAATGGGAAGCTGGATGATTCATTGGCCAGTCTCAATACCGCTATCGAACTCGACCCAAAGCTTGTGGAACCATATAGGGCAAGAGCAAAGGTTCTCCTCCAACTCAAAGAATATGTTAGAGCGGTCAATGATTTGACCACAGCCTGTGAAGTAGATCCAGCGGACGGTGAAATCTATATGTTGAGAGGGGAAGCTCAATACCAAAGACGTATGTATGATGCAGCGGAAACCGATTTTGGGAGGGCTCTAGAAACCCTGACAGATGACCCAAGGGTACTCTACGACAAAGCTTTGGTTCATCTGCGAAAGGATGATTATAAGAAGGCTTTCAAAGAACTTGAACAAGTCCTCAAGCTCAGCCCGGATGAGCCAAGATCTTTGAGCATGAGAGGCGTGGCGAGTTTTTTTCTGGGAGATCTTGAACGGGCTATCCAGGATCTGGAGAAGTCAGTCTCTTTGGCCCCAACAGATCCACTAGTTTTGAACAATAGAGGTTTCTTTTTTTTCAAGGTTGGGAACTATACTGCGGCGAGGTCTGATTTTGAAGCGGCCCTAAACTTGGCGCCGTCTTTTGTCAATGCCAGGTGGAACCTTAGACTAGTCGATTCCCGGGAGCTTGAAGGGAATTTTATTCTTGGCCTGGGACAAGGCTTTGATGGTACAAAATGAAATATAGGGCTATCCTGGCTGACCTAGATGGAACTCTTTACCACGGTTCCGTGCTAATATCAGGCGCTGAAATGGTTTATCGGAAACTCGCAGAGTCTGGAATCCAGTGGCTGTTTCTATCAAATAACGCAACTACTTTGGCCGAAGACCTGGCTGAGAAAATTACAAATATGGGGCTGCCTGTTTCCAAGCATCAGGTCATAACTTCAGCTTCCGCCCTTTTGCGAGAGGTTCAAAAAAACTTTGCAGGGGTCCATGTCATGGTTGTTGGATCGGAAAGACTGATACAGGGTTTAGAGGCGGCAGGAGCCAGAATTTCTGATAGTCCGACGGCAGCGCAGGTGGTAGTGGTAGCGCTTGACAGGGACTTCACTTATGAGAAAATGAAACGAGCCCATAAAGCGATTCAAAAAGGGGCTCTATTCTGGGCGACGAATATGGACCCTACATACCCGGAAGCTGACGGATTTAGTCCAGGAGCTGGCAGCGTTGTCTCTTCGATAGCGACAGCGGCGGGTAAAAAGCCTGACCGTGTTTTTGGGAAACCTGCGACCGACATGGCGGAGATTGCCTTGGAAAGGTTGGGAATTCCCAGCAAAGAATGTCTTGTAGTCGGAGACCGCATGGACACCGACGTAGAATTTGCGATCAAAGCGGGCATGTCTTCAACGCTCGTGCTGACGGGATCAACATCTCTTGAGGACATTCCGAGATATGCTTTCTCGCCAGAACACGTCATTGAGAGTATTGCAATGTTGGAGGATTTGTTTTGATTAAAATAGGCCTTATATCCCTTAACCTTAAGATGAATGTTAGGAGATTGGAAATTGCCTGAAAAAGAAGAAATAAAACGACTTTATGAGACGCTGCAGAAATTGCAGGAGGCCAAGGGCTATTATTTCAACACTGATCAGGAGAAGGTTTTTGACCTTCTCGATTCCTTGATAAAAAACAAAAACAGGTACGGGCATATGTCATGTCCATGCAGACTGGCATCGGGTAACAGGGAGAAAGACAAGGATATCATTTGTCCATGCGTCTATCGGGAAGCGGACTTTAAAGATTACGGAAGCTGCTATTGCGCCCTGTATGTTTCAAAGGAATGGAACAGTGGAGAGATCCCCAAGAAATTTGTCCCTGAGAGACGTCCATTGGAAATGTTTTTTTCATAGACCTTTGTTTTCCTGAGCCTTCAAAGCTAGGGGCTTTACGCTCCTAGCTTCGAAGGGATATCATTTTGCCTTTCTACGCTAGTGTAATTTGAAATATAGAGGCTGACAAAGGTGGTCTAATTTACATCTATTTGCTTATACAGTACTTTTCTAGACGCTTCTCAACTTCAGGCCAGTTAATTATTTTTGCAAAATTGTCAACATACTCGGCTCGCCGATTCTGATATTTTAGATAATAGGCGTGCTCCCAGACATCGCATACCATTATGGGCATGCACCCCCAACTTGTCAGATTTTGATGTTTTTCAGCCTGAAGGACCAACAGTTTTTGGCTGAACGGTTCCCAAGCCAATACTCCCCATCCGGAAGCCTCTACGGTTTTTGAGGCTGCTGAAAATTGCTTCCAAAAAGTATCAAAAGATCCAAAATCTCTTTTTATGAGACTGTCAAGTTTACCGGCGGGCATCCCACCAGAGTTTGGTCCAATTGTACTAAAATAAATCCAGTGGAGTACCACTCCTGAAGCATTAAAGGCCAAATCTCTGCTAAGCTGCTTGACGCTTTCAAAGGAACCACTCTGACGTGCCTGATCGAGGTTCTTTAGATCCTTGTTCAATCCTGCCACGTATCCAGCAAAATGCTTGTCATGGTGGATCCTTACCGTTTCTTTATCGATCACCGGTTCCAATGCGTCTTCAGGATAAGGTAGCGCGGGGAGTTCGAGTAGATTGACGGATTGATTCACTGTTGATGTTGAGGCTAGGGCCTCGGATTCAAAAAACCTAGATAGGATACCAAGTGCGCCGATAGCCCCGGCGCCTCCTATTGCCTCTCGCCTACTAATCTCATTGCCCATTACAACATCCTTTCTAAGGTTAAATTATTGGATCGACTTGTCCCTGTTTGATAATGATTGTTATGACATCAATTTGTTAATTTGGAGGAGTTTAGTCAACCCAGAGCAAATGAGGCCCAAATTCTGAGCCTATCCAACTCTGAATGTTGCATGCTAAGATTTGGATAGTCCGGCAACGAAATGTCCGATCAAATGATAGCTACTACTCTAAGGCTACAAAGCATTCTTTCGTTTTTCATGGATGGATTCCCATTCATTGGATGAAAGCGCCCTCGCTGCGGCGATCTGAGCCGCTTCTTTCTTGTTTGGGCCTTCACCTGCGGCTACAAGCGTCTCTCCCAAAAAAACACCCATCCGAAATATTCTGGAATGCTCTTCACCTATTTCCTCGAGCACCGCATAAACCGGCGTCACCCCGAACAATGCCTGAGACCTTTCCTGAAGGAGACTCTTAGAGTCCTCGAAACATGCCGGATCATCCAGACTATCCAGCATCGTTCGAAAATGAGTATGAATAAATTTCGTGGCCTCTTCATATCCACTGTCCAGAAAAACAGCTCCAATAACTGCTTCCAATGTATCAGCAAGGATTGAGTTTCTTTCACGACAGCCAGATCGCTCATCGCCTTTCCCCATTCGAATGAATCTTGCCAGGCCGAGGTCACGCATGATTATAGACAATGAATTCTGTTTGACCAAACTTGCGCGTCTTTTCTGAAGCTCACCTTCTTCAGCTCCAGGGAACCTCAAATACAAAATATAAGCAACAACCATATTTAGTATTGAGTCCCCAAGGAACTCCATTCTTTCGTTATTATCACTGCAACTAGAACGGTTTTCGTGCCAAAAACTTCTACGTGTCAGAGCATTGATCAATTTGGCATGATCATGGAACTTGTAAGCAATTGAATATTCGATATCTTCTAAATCTTCGGCTGAAAAAGGACAGGCTAAATCTGTGTCAGTGCACATGCTAATTCTTCCGTATGTTTATGGGCTGTTAGATCATAGTAAAGCGGAGTAACGGATGCGAACCCTTCTTTCAAGCAGAAGATATCTACGCCCTCCTCATCAATCGAAGCAAAAGACTCACCAGAAAGCCAATAATAGGAATTTCCCCTCGGGTCTTCTCTTCGCTCGAAAGTCTCCTGAAATCTTTCAAGTGATTGCCTTGTTACCTTCAGTCCCTTTATTTGGTCCCGAGGCAAGGCGGGGACATTAAGGTTCAAAGCTACTCCCGACGGAAGATTATTTTCAAGCACCCAGGTGGCGATCTTTGTCACAAAAGGGGACACATTCTCGAAAGGTGGGTTCCTTTTTGCCGCAATTGAAACGGCAATACTTGGCACACCAAGGATAGCGGCCTCGGTTGCCGCAGAAACTGTTCCTGAGTATAGTACATTTATGCCCACGTTTGCGCCGTTGTTAATCCCGGAGATTACAAGGCGCGGTTTCCTCGGCAAAAGGTAATGGAGGGCAAGTTTGACGGAATCTGCCGGGGTCCCTCCTATTGAAAAACCATACAACACCCCATCCTTGTACACTTCATGGGCTTTTATGGGATCATAAAGAGTTATCGAGTGCCCCACGGCGCTTTGCTCAGTGTCAGGAGCCACTATGACTACTTCTCCAAGAGCGCCGGCAATTTCTTTGAGTCGCAACAGACCTTCGGCATGAATTCCGTCATCGTTGGTCAGCAAAATAAGTGGTCGTTCGTCAGGCATTGTTCAGTTCGTCGCAAGCGGTTTTGATTCTTTTCATCCCCTCGACGATCACATCCTCCTTCGTAGCGAAAGAAAGGCGGATGTGCTCATCGGAACCGAACGGGCCTCCTGGAACACATGCGACATAATGGTTCTCCAACAAATAAGCCGCAAAGTCACTTGATCCGGTTATACCCTTAGATCCTAAAAAATACGAAATATTAACAAAAACATAGAATGCCCCTTGAGGCGTCACCAAAGACAATCCAGGAACCTGATTTACCAGTTCGACCATCAGATCCCTGCGACGTTCGAAAATACTTCTCATTTCTATGACTTCTGTTTGAGGCCCTGTTAAAGCCTCAGCTGCGGCGGCCTGAGCCGTACTACTGGGGTTGGATGTCGATTGACTCTGGATATTGGTGGTAGCCTTTACAATTTCCATGGAGTCAGTAGCAAGATATCCAATCCTGAAGCCGGTCATTGCGTAAGTCTTAGAAACACCATTGACTGTGACGGTGTGGGATTTCATGCCGGGAATAGTAGCAAAAGGAGTGTACCTACGACCGTCAAAAAGGAGTTTGTCGTATATCTCATCTGAAATAACGAGTAAATCCTTCCTTTCAACTAGCTCTGCGAGTTTTTCAAGAAATTTTCTGGAGTACATGACTCCGGTCGGGTTGGACGGGTAGTTAAGGATTATAGCTTTTGTCGCAGGGCTTATTCTCTCAGATATTGATTCAATCTCAGGCTCAAAACCTCTAGACTCAGAGGTTTCTATGGTTACAGGTCTGCCACCTGCCAGCGCCACCATCTCAGGATAAGAAACCCAATAAGGAGCCAGGCATATTATTTCGTCTCCAGGATCAACAATTGCTTGGAAAATATTATACAGGCTGTGCTTTGCCCCACAGGAAACTACAATATTTTCCACCTTGTACATCAGGCCATAATCCGCAGTAAATCTTTGAACTATCGCCTTTCGGAGTTCCAGTGTCCCTCCTACCGCCGTATAAAACGTTTCTCCTTTATCCAGTGACCGCTTTGCGGCTTCCCTTATTCTACTCGGCGTAGGGAAATCCGGTTCACCTGCTCCGAATCCTATAACGTCTACGCCTTGGCTTTTTAGTTCCTTTTCTTTCGCTGATATTGCCAAGGTGGCCGAAGGCTTTAATTCAGAGGCTCTCTTGGAAAGAATCCTGTTCATCTTATCTCCTACTTTTGTGCGTTGTCCCTTGCGCATTCCCAACCTGGGGAAATTTTTCTTTGAGAACTCTCAGCACGTAATCAGGAACCAATCCTTCCGGAGAGCCCCCAGCAAACACAGTGGCTTTTATTATTCTCGAGCTAACGTATAAATATCTGTGAGCGGTCATTAGAAAGTATGTTTCAATTTTCCGACTCAGTTTCCGATTCATTAGAGCCAGCTGAAATTCGTATTCAAAATCCGAAACAGCTCTCAAACCTCTTATTATAGCGCATGCCTTTCTTTTCTCGGCGTATCTAACCAACAACCCTTGAAAACTGTCAATGGAAATCCGCTGATCTCCATTGACACTGTGGCGAATCATGTCCAGCCGTTCTTCCAAAGAAAATAGGGTCTCCTTTTCAGGATTCATTCCCAACGCTACTACAATGTGATCAAAGGCTCCCATAGCACGTCGGATAATCTCTAAATGTCCGTTGTGAAAGGGATCAAAAGTCCCAGGATAAATGGCTATCTTCTTAACCATGGTTCTATTTCGACTCCATATTTAAGTTCGCCCCTGATTTAGGAGACTTAAATATTTGCAAAAGTGAAGATCCATACATTCTGGAAAAAACCTCTTCAAAGGCCCAGCTTTGACAGATCGTCGCACTGTTCAAAACTTTACCGGTTTCAACAACTATAAATCCATCCGGGGCCACCAGATCCAAAAACAGATTTTCACAAAACAAGCTATGTATCCAGCCACTATTGTAAGGTGGATCCAAAAAAATCATGTCAAATTTCGACTGTCGTATTGCCAGAAGTTCTATGGCCTCTATAGCGTCCATGTTCATGACTGTCGCCTGGTCTAAAATACCTAAGGTCGAGCAGAAGGAATACAGATTTTGAAACACCTTCCTGTCTTTTTCAACCAGTGTGACCGATTTCGCCCCACGACTCAAAGCTTCAATTCCCAAAGCCCCTGTGCCAGAAAACAGATCAAGGACCACGGTTCCTTTCACGGAATTTCCAATCACGCTGAAAAGAGACTCCCGAACTCGCTCTGAAGTGGGCCGGACGCCGGAACCACTGTGCGCAGTAAAACGCCTACCCTTGAGGCTACCCGAAATAATCCGCACATTAACAACCTTAATATATATACTTGTTCCAATACTTAATCAAGTTCAAGGCAAAATTTGCTTCTCGTATTAACGCTCTGGGGATGTAATAATACGGTAATACGGAAGGGAAAACCGATTATGATGATAGCCATTCATGATATTCCCTACCAAGCTGATATTTATACATGATCCGCGACACTGCCGTCATCTAAAACATAATTGCGTACGCTGCCGCAACAAGGGCCAAACTTGCTATCCTAAACCCCTGGCTCAGAACCAGGAGTTCCGTCCCGAATCTTATGCTGAAAAGGCCGACATGCGTAGCGAACTGATGCCTAAGCGCCCTTAAGGGTGTTGCTATTATAGTGCCTGCGATAAGGGAGAGCGCCGCTTGCTTGGTGGTCAACGCTCCTTGATCTAGCAAGGCTCCCGCCGCCGCCATCCCTGCTCCGAATTCTGCGGTCAAAGAAAAGATGATCATACCTGTGGCCTCCACTGGGAACAAACCATCAGTCACCCATAGACTAAAACCGGACCTGAGCCACTTGAAAAATCCCCACTGATTTAGAAGAAAAATCATTACGTATATAGGGAAAGTGTACAAAACGACCCTGTAAAATCTTGATTTGAATTTGAACAGAACCCTTTTCAGGGTTTTATTCTGTTTTGAATTTGATTCATCAACTAACGGACTCCATAACCAGCAGGCTTCCGGCAACTTCAAACGACAATAACCTAGAATAATTAAGCTTCTTAGAATCGCAGATGTCAAAGTAACCGATACGTAGGCCATACCTGCTGCGCCGGCTAGAGATGTGGCTAGAAAGAACGTTGTTGGCAAATGCAGCAGGAACAATGGTAGTCCATTATTAAGAAGATAGGTCAGGGTGACTTCACGCCGATTTATCTTGCCGTCCTCATAAAATGTCATCAGTAAAGTGTTGGCCCCTATGCCGGAAACAAAACTGGCTATGAAAGCAGCGCCGCTCTCGTCTTTAAGGTGGGCCCATCTGATGAGAGGTCTCAACCAGCCTGCAATCTTCGCTGTCCATCCCAATGTCTCTATGAATTCCCCTACGAGTAGACCTAGGCCTAGATAAACGAATAACCTGAGTAATGGATTAAGGAGAGAGTCCTTGATCTTCCCGGAGGTAAGAAAACCGGGAGATGAAAGAAATATTGAAGCGATCAAGCCTGTAATTGCGATTACGATCAGAATGAGGGGAACAACTATTGAATTTGAAGGCTTAGTTTCTCGCATGTGACAAGCGTTTCATGAAAATAGACATTTATACTATCCGTAATCGTGACTCGGCAGTTCGTCCATAAGCTGTCTATTGAGAAACCGCCGCCTCCCTAAAATGATTTCTCGGTTTTCTCCAGGATGTTCCAAGCGCAGGCCGCTCCAGGTTGAAAACCTCTGTCCTGAGCCAGAACGTCAAGATATATTAGACCCAATGGCGCCACAGAACCATCAGGAACTGCTATCATGTTTCTCGTATCAATTCCGACTATATA
>Ga0265594_1003526_pt1 | contig 10353 bp, 15 predicted proteins | sample saktaG_11_FD_190147 | JGI IMG/M metagenome (GOLD analysis project Ga0265594, IMG submission 190147) | Saline water microbial communities from Sakinaw Lake, British Columbia, Canada - sak_2011_5_24_80m | ecosystem: Environmental > Aquatic > Non-marine Saline and Alkaline > Saline ... | reverse complement strand
TATTATTTTCTAAATTTTGCTTTAATATCTCATCTTCAGTATCAAGAATTGAACTAACTTCTTTATCAATATCTCGAAAAAGTTCATCCATATGAATTTGATTTACATAATCTTCTGATTTAACTGATATTAATTTTTTTAGGTTAATTATTTTTCTTTTAATATCATCTAATTTTTCAATATTTTTTCTTTCATCAAAAACCCAAAAATCTTCCGGATTTTTCCCTTCAGGTCTGCATCTTTTATCATTTATCCATTTAGATGGAATTCTTACATGATCTAGATTAAAGATATAATCCTTATCACTTTTTACAAACCATAGGATATTCTCATACCTTCCAAATAATCTTGACCTGGGTGTTTCTCCGCCTTCAAACTTCCATATTATCCAATTTTTAAGGAAAAAATTTAGATTTTTAAAAATATTGTAAAAATAAGGGCCTAAGGGATAAACTTCTCCATTTCTTATTGTTTGAGCTACATTCCAAAAAATGGCTCCATTATCTTTTAATACCCTTTTACACTCCTCAATTATTTTTTTATGTTCTTCTAGATATTCTTCAAATTTATGATCTTTCTCATAAACTTTTCCTAAAAAATATGAAGGACTTGTAACAATCATCTGAACTGAATTACTTGGCAATTTTTTTAAGATGTTTAGTGTTTCTCCACATATTATTTTATTTTCAATTTCATGAGTATCATTATAAGATTCTTTAAGTTCTTTTTCTTCCAATATAAGTTGATTAGCACCTTCTTCCATTTTAATCTCCTATTTTTTATTTATAATCAGATACAATTTTAGCTTTTTAACTTTTTGTATCTCAGATAATAACCTCCTTTTCTTCTTCTCTTCTTATCCTTAGAGCCTTTTGGACGTCCTAAACTCTTTCCTTGCTTCTTTCTTCTATCTAATCCTAATAATATTCTTTCTCTAATCATCTCTCTTTCCATTTCAGCAAATCCGCTTAATATTGTAAAGAAAAATTTGCCCATTGTCGTTGAAGTATCAATATTTTGAGATGTTGCTATTAACGTTATGTTCTTATTTCTCATTTCTTCTAATACTTGTAATAGATGAGCTGTTGATCTTCCTAATCTATCAAATTTCCAGACAATAATAGATTCAAATAATTTCTTTCTCATATCCTGAAGCATATTATCAAGCTCTGGACGTGTTGTTTTAACTCCGCTTACTCCTTCATCTTTATAGATCTTAAATATTTCATAGTTATTTCTATCACAGTAATCTTTTAATTCTAACTCCTGGTTAAGAGTTGTTTGTTCATTTGTGCTTACTCTTACATATATTGCAACTTTCATATTAAATTTCCTCCTAAAATCTGTAAAAATTTGAAATTTGTGTTATACACTTTATTGGTATAATAAGTAAAACAAGTAAACCATCTTTCCTTAGTTATTATAGATGTTATACTTATTATACATACTTTACTTGTTTTAGATGTTTTACTCACTTTAGACATTTTATCATAGTTCCTTAAATAATGGTAATTTAATTTTTTCAATAGGATTATAAGATTTTGATAATGAGTAAAGAGTAATATCTCTTCCGTGCCTGTCCTCTCCCTGACTTACATCTAATAATCCAAATTCAACTAACTTATCAAGATTTTCAATAATTGATTTTAATGTTAAATTTACTTCACTCATTATTGTAAGAGAATTAGCATTTATCTCTTCATTAGGATTTTTTTCAAAAAATTGAAATATCTGCTTTTGATTTTTAGTTAAACTTAACATATATTTATTTGATATAATTCTTAAAAAACAATTTCTAGCAATATCATAATCTTGTCCTGTTGCTTCATAATATCCTTGTTTGTCTTTTTTTCTCTGATACTGATGTAATGCTGTTGAAGCCTTAATAAAATCTAAAAATCTCGGATAGTTAGTTCTCATAACAATATTTTTCTCTGGAAAGTGTTTGTCAATCTTTCCTGCATAAGGAATTTTGATATTAATTCTTCTTAAAAATAATTGAGATTCAATTAATAGAGGATCATATTCTAATTTAATTCCAGTTATAGCTTCTTTAGATTTTCTCTGCATAATTGCTCTTGTTTGATCTTCACTATCATCTAAATTTAAAATAATATTTCTTCTAATAGTTTCAGCACTTGGAATAGTTGAAGCAGAAGTCGTAATAATCACAGGCTTTCCTTTAATCTCAATATCAACAGCTCTTTGTTTTATAGTAACAGTTGCAGAGCTTCCAGAAGATGACATAACTTTAAACACTTCTGAATTAATAACATTATCACTTATATCTTCTCCATAAAATATTTTTCCATCCCAAGTCCAATCTTCTTCTTTTTTAGAATTATGCCAGTATGTAAAAACAGTTGGAGTTATTCTAGTTCTCTTGATATATTGATCTTTAGGAATCATCTCTAATACTGCTGAAGTAACATAATCCTTTCCTGCACCTGATTTATCATTAACTAATAAATTATAACTAGCTAACTGACAATTACAAACAAATCTTCCTGCCGCACATAATAAAATTACTTCTCTTGTTTCTTTCTCACCTTCAACTTTTTTATCTATCTCTTTAGCTTGTCTCTGAAATAATTTGGGGTCTTTTAATATTTCTTCATACTCGTCTGGAACATAATTTTCTAAGAACTCAGTTAATCGATTATAATCATTAATTCCTTCATTACTTTTAAAAATAGTTTTGGTTTTTCCGGTTTTAAAATGAGGACATCCCTCTAATGCAATAACATTTCTTTTGCTTTTCTTTGAAGTATCAGCACCAAAAATTATAATGAATTTTTCTTTGTCTCTTTCTTCTATCTCGTTATTAAAAAATATGTGAATATGATATCCTCTGCTACCTGTATCATAACATTCATAATAAAATTTTAATTTATCTAATCTCTTTAAAATATTATTAATATTTTCTTTTTCTTCTAAGTCTAATACAATCTCAATAGGAAGTATTGTTCGGCAGTTTAATCGCTTAAAAATTGTTAGATGTTTTTCAACATCAAAACAAATCTCTTTGAAAAATTTCCACTTCCCCCTGGATTTAGTAATGCCCTCTCTGTCTTTGTATAAACTAGCTAACTCGTAATCATATTTTTGTTTTCCAATTTCATAAAAGATATTATCTAAAATCTTTTTCTTTTCTTTTTCCTGTTCTGTTAATTCCATTTTGAATATGAACGCAGGACCTATTCACTAGGCCCTGCTGTGTTTGTTTTGGCAGACTTGATGTATCTTTGAATTGCTTTATGGCCTGGACCTTTTACAATTCTTTGAATTTGCTTAACTGACTTTCCTGCATTGAATAATTCAACACATTTTTGTTTCACTTCATCACTGTAAGTCTTACCAACTTTCTTTTGGATTTCAGCTTCCATAACTTCATACCTCCTTTTCATTTCTATAAATGGTGTGCTGACTAAACTCTCAGAGTTTAATTTTGCCATCACACTCCTTATCACTTCTCCTCTTATGAAGAACCTTAACACCTCTTCATTAATTGGAGAAAATATCTTTGGTTGTTCAAGAACCTGGTGATATATTTGTCTCATTTTCATTTACCTCCTTTGCAGTTTTGAAACCAGGATAATAAATATCATCTTGTCGAAATAGTGTATGAAGTTCTTTAACACCTAAAATATTGCATATCTTTCTAGCCACACTAAAAGAAACCATTAATCTCCTGTTTAAAATCCCCCAGATATATTGCCTGTTAACATTAAGCTGTTTTGCTAGTTTGTTTATGCTTAATTTACTTTCATAATATATGTGATTATAAAGAACTTCATTTCTTTCATATGGTGGCTCTCTTAACGTCTTTTTTACGTCCTCATGTTTTAAAAAAACCTCATCATTAGGTTTATTATTAATTCCTTCCATTTTCAGCAATTAAGACCTCTTTTTTGTTTAATATTGTAATAATAAAATCAAGCTTTTCAAAAATAAATCTTAGATCCTGTTCAGGAGTTGTTTCTATCTCAAATCCATTCATCATTTCTTCATGCATTTTTTATCTCCAATTATTTTTTCAGCTTTTTCAAGACAAGCTAATCTAATGAAATTAGCCCGACATCTACCTTCTATATTACAAGCTTTATCGACTAATTTTATTTCATCCTTTCTCATATCTGTTGCAATTTTTATTCTTCTCATTTTACTAACCTTTTGTAACTTATGTATATATAACAAAATGCTAGTATTTAAATGTATCCCTTTTGTGACAAAAGGTTATAATAAGTAATATTTTGTTAATCGCAATATTTATATACATCTCTTTCATATGTATATATATGAAAAAAGAAGAAATTTATGGCCTTATAAGAAAACCATATAATCGTGAATTTTTGCGCCTTATAAAAATGGGTCATAATATCCGAGAAATTCAAAAGGATATAGGATTTAGTTATAAATCTGCTTTTAAAAGAGTTAAAGAGATGGAGGAAAAAGAATTAATTATTGTTGAAAGATCTGGAAAAGCAAACAATATTATTATTAATCCAAAATATCTCGAACTTGTTGATAAGGAGCTAAAAAAATACCGAAAACTAAACAGAGAGTTCAAAAGTGAAAATAATCCTGAACTAACTAAAAAATTTCTAAAATTAATAAAAGACAGCAGATTCTCTGATATGGAATCTATATGGGAGAGGCTTGATAGTGAAAAAGAAAGAGAATATTTTATTAAAATTAAAGATAAATTAAAAGAACTAGGCTATATTAAAGAAAGGCTAGAAATAACCAAAAAAGGCATTAAATATGTGCAAAAGGCCAAGTAAAAAAACACACTACCTTTTCTTAACAAAAAGTTAAATGCCCCTGCCGGGATTTGAACCCGGGTCACAGCCTTGAGAAGGCTGGATGCTTGGCCACTGCACTACAGGGGCATTCTAAATGATATAATAAAATCTGTTTATAAAATTAACTAAAATGAATTTCAAATAAATGGGTTTGAATTTTAAACTTTAAACACCTTGTAACCTTTTCTAACTTTTTCTTTGACCTTTATTCCTATTTCATCTCCTTTTTTTGCTTTTTCAACTTTTTCATGCTGGATTTGTATACTGCTAACTTTTTGCTTAAAATCTGTTTCACCTCCAGTAATTTTTATTGTGTCGCCTTTTTTTAATGAGGCGCCTAGTTTTATAGCAGCTACACTTACATGGTCAAAGTAATTAGAAACTGTTCCTATTTTTTTTTCTGCCATGTTTAGAGTAAAGAAAAAGATATATTTAAATGTTTTGGAGGAAATGGGTGATGATTCTTTTAGGATTTTAACTTTGAGAAGTTTGGTTAGAGGTTGCTGGTTTGTTGCTATTAATAAAATTGAATATTCTAATCTGTTTTATTTTTTTCTGGTTCAGGAGCATTATACCCTGGAAGTTTTAGATTTTCTTCTTCACCTGAAGAATTCTTTCTATAAATTTCTCCTCCATTTTCATAAGTATCTATGAAAATTCTCAAAAGTGTATATCCCTTACGAAATTGAGTTGGAATATCAAATCCTGTTAACTCTCTAATTCTATCTATCTCTTTTAAAACTCCGTCAGTAACCTTAAGAGTTATCTTATTTGGATTATCTTCTGGAGTAGTAGTTGTTTCCAATCCCATTATATTATCAATTTCATTCTGTATTTAAATATTATTATAAATCATCACACAATCGCGTTTTTGAACCATTCAGGTTCAAATTTCTGAGAATATTAAAATGAATATCCAATCTTTGGTTGGATATTTTAATAGCCCCTCTAGTGCTCGCAAAAGTATTTTCTTATTATATTCTTATTTTCTAAAAATCCTTTTGCTCCTCGAACCTTTCAGGTTCTTATCATAGGATTTATTAATAATGGTGATTAGTGTAATTCCGGACTAAACTACCCTCCTTATATATATATATATATATATATATATATCAAATAACCCTCTAAATCATCTATCAAGGACCTAACCTCTCTCTATCTCTTGGAAATAAAACAACCTCTCTAATATTTTTAAAACCTAAAATCATCATCATTAATCTTTCTAATCCCATTCCCCATCCAGCATGGGGAGGAGCACCATATCTAAAACTATCAATATAACCTTTGAAATCCTTAGGATTTAATTTATTAACTTTTAATCTTTTAATCAACAAATCAGGTATGTGGATTCTTTGTCCCCCTGAAGCAAGTTCAATTCCCTTATAAATTGCATCAAAACCACAACTTAATTTAGCATCTGCCTTTTTACCTTTTGGCATAATATAAAAAGGTTTTTTAGCCATAGGCCAATCATGAACAAAAACAATTGTATCTGGAAACAAATCATTCAATTTCTTCTCAGCATCATTAGTTAAATCATATTTTTCTATAGGTGTTTTATGTTTCTTCATCAGCTCAATAACCTCATAAAATTTAAGATATTTAATTTTAGGAACTTTTAATTCAACACCTAATAACTTTAATTCATTTTCTCTTTCTTTAATAACTTTTTCAACAATAAACTGAACAGTTTTTCCTAAAACATCCATTACATCAAATTCATTTGCAAATCCTTGTTCATAATCAAACTGCCTTGATTCATTTAAATGCTGAACAGTATTATGTTTTTCAGCTCTCCAAACAGTAAAAATAGCAAATACTTTTTCAATCGAACAAGCTAACATCTGCTTATACAACTGACAGCTTTGAGATAGATAAGCTGTTTTCTCAAAATATTTCATTTTAAACAATTCAGTCCCTCCTTCACTTGAACTTCCTATTACAGAAGGAAAAATAGCTTCAACAACTCCTTGTTCATTCATAAAATCTCTATAAGCCTGCATTACACTTGACTCAATTTTAAAAATAGCTTGAGCTTTATTTCTATGTAAATCTAAAAATCTATAATCCAATCTTTTTGGTAGCTCTGTTTTTGAATGATCAGAAACATCAATTGGAAGAGGCTGTTCTGCAATAGAAATAATTTCAATCTCACTAGGAAGAATTTCCTTACCTCCAGGAGCTTGCTTACTTTTCTGTATCCTACCTTTAACCCTAATAACACTTTCTCTACTTACCTTATTCATTAGTTCAAAAACTTTTCCATCTGTTTCACTCTTAATTCCAGTAATCTGAATTCTTCCTGTAATATCTTTTAAAACAATAAATCTAATTTTACTTAAATCCCTGGTATCATGAACCCATCCAGCTAATTCTATTTCTCCATCTTTCTCAAAAGCTTCTTTAATCTGTTTTCTATTTTCTAAATATTTTTTCATAATATTACCCCTCATTCATAATTTATAAGTCTTTTGACTTTAAGATTTTGTAATTTTCTTACTTGTTTACACAAAGTATATAAAAAAGGATATACTTTTAAATAATGAGAGTTTGCCATTGGAATAAAGGGTCTAGAGATAAGGGCCTATAGGCTAGTGGTAAACCACCTCGTTTACACATAATTTATCATATTACTTCTAATAAGAAATAGCAAAATTTATATACTATATGTATTATATCTATACATGTTTAAAGATAGATATTTAATAAGTAAAGAAAAGTTGTTAAACGACGAAGAATTTAATTCTAATAATAGAGAGATTATTAAAAAGTTTTTAGAATTTGAAGAATATAAATTAAAGAGAAAAGAAGGTCTAACAGAGGTAGATGAAAGGTCTTACAAAACATTAACTCATTATATCACAAGAATAAAGACTCTTAACAAGTGGTTTGAGAATAAGGATTGGAGTAAACTAACTGAGAAGGAGATTAAAAAACTAATTGATGATTTAGAAGATGGAATTATCAAAAATAAGTATGGCAAGAGATATGAGGATAGAAGTGTATATTATCAAATGTTACAAGGTAAGTTTTTTAGTTTAGTTAAAAAAAGCCATATTGCTAAACAAATTATAGAGGACTTTTCAATTAGAGGTAGAGATTTTAATAAACAAGTTAAATTTATTGAGGAAGAACAATTTAGAAAAATTGTTGATTGTGCTTTGACACAAGAGCATCGTTGCCTATTATGGCTTGCCTTTGACATTGGGGAAAATTTAGGAACCCTATTAGCTTTGACACAAAATGAGCTAAAAAAACAGGCCGACCCAGATACAAATGAACCAGAATATTTGGTAATTTTGAGTAAGGATAAATTAAAAAGAAGCAGAACACCAAGGAGTGAACTTACTAATTATAAAGAAACAGTTCAATATTTAGATATTGTTTTGAAGAATCTAAAACCATCAACAAAGAAGACTTCTAATAAATTTGTAAAATGTAGAAAATTAAGTGATATACATAGTGATGATAAATTGTTTAAGTTTGGTATGAAAGCAGCAGACACATTTCTAAAACGAGCTGTTAAACAAGCAGGTGTTAGATGTTTGCCAGGGGGTGAGCAAGTAACGTTTAAAGACCTAAGAAGCAGTATGTGTTGCGACTTATTAAAGAAGGGTTGGAGTTTGGAAGAATGTTCGGCGAGATTAGGACATTCTCCGGGATCTCATGTCATAAAAAGATACGCAAATTATCTCTCTTTAGACAGAAGAAAACCAAAAGCAAAAGTTTATCAAAGTAATCTAAAGAAGATGGAGATTGAGTTAGAAAAACAGAAAGACCTAAACAAGTTACAACAAATAAGATCTGAAAACTTAAAGAACGAACAAGATAGGATGAAGGTCGAGTTTAAACAATTAATGAGTTCATCAAAGATTGAATTATTAAAAATGTTGAAGGATGTTAAAATGATGGAGGAAGTTCAAATAAATGTATAATAAATTTTAGTATACAAATCTTTAAAAATTTATATTCTATTAGTTTAAAATGGAAATAATATTAGCTACAACTTCACCTTATAGGCAAGAAGCATTTAAATCACTTAATTTAGATTTTAAAGCTGAAGGCAGTAATGTAGAAGAATATTTTGATGGACGGCCTGAAAGTCCAGAAGAATTGGTGAGAGAATTATCAAGATTAAAAGCCGAAGCTGTAAGAGGTAAACATAATGAAGGTATTATCATTGGATTTGATTCTGTAGGATATTTTGATGGGAAAGTTTTAGAGAAACCAAAGTCTAGAGAAGAAGCTTACGATAGACTAAAGGTACTATCGGGGAATAATCACCAATTTTACACAGGTATTTTTATGATTGAATTAGGAAGTGGAAAAACACTCTCAAGAGCAGTAAAAACTGATGTTCATATGAGGAAATTAGAGGATAAAGAGATAAATAAATATCTTGATGAGGACCCTAACTTTCAAACTTATGCTTTAGGTTATGACCCATTAGGAAATTATAGTTCATCATTTGTTAAAAGAATTGAAGGAAGTTATAATAACCTAATAAGAGGAATACCATTAGAGGAAATTGTAGAGATGTTACACGAAATTGGATTCTCTTTATAATTGTTAATTATAGTAATACTTTTAAATTAAGTAATATCTTTATTTTTATGAAAATTGCAATTTGTGGAAGTATGACTTTCTCGCCAGAGATGGTTGAAGTAGGAAAAAGATTAAGAGATTTAGGACATGAGGCTACTTTGCTAGATTTTACAGAACATTATGCAACTTTAGAGTCGAGAGATAATATGCATGTAGAATCAGCACACAATAAAGTGGAACATGATTTAATTAGAGGTTATTTTGAAGTAATTAAACAACACGATGCGGTTTTAATTTATAATCATTCGAAAAATGGAATTGAAAATTATGTCGGAGGAAATACCTTAATAGAGATGGCTTTTGCTCATGTTTTAGATAAAAGAATTTTTATGCATAATCCAATCCCGGATATGCAATATAGGGATGAGATGGAAGCTATGCAACCAGAGGTTTTAGATGGAGATTTAACTAAAATCTTATGAATAAATTAATATTATTATTTTTACATAACCTTACTAAAAATCTTCAAAACTTCTTTTCCTATTGGTGTGATATTAAGAACATATTTGTATTGACCTTCTACTCTAACTTTTGTGATAAACTTTGAATCAACTAATCTATTAATGTGCTTCCTACCACTTAGATTACTCATCTTTAATTTTTTCTTTAAAGTTAAAACACTAAACTTATCTTTATTTTTACTAAGAACCTCTAAAATCATTACATCAACTTCATTAAGTAAAATCTTACTCCTATCACCTTTCTTTCTTGTTATCATATATTAAAATATCATAAATAGTATATAAATGTTTGTTATACATATTGTAATACAAGTTAATTCACTTCGTTCATGACCATAACTAATCCAACCTACCAATCTGTTATCAACCTCTTATCTTTTTTGGGGGGAGGTTTAACATAAGCTATCAATTCCATCCTCTCATAACAACAAGGACAATAAACAACTCTCTTTTCTCTACTTTTACTTGATATTTTATCTTCT
>Ga0265594_1003522_pt1 | contig 10362 bp, 10 predicted proteins | sample saktaG_11_FD_190147 | JGI IMG/M metagenome (GOLD analysis project Ga0265594, IMG submission 190147) | Saline water microbial communities from Sakinaw Lake, British Columbia, Canada - sak_2011_5_24_80m | ecosystem: Environmental > Aquatic > Non-marine Saline and Alkaline > Saline ... | reverse complement strand
GATTGGAAGAAATAACTTGGCTTACAAAAAGTTACAAGTTACAGGTTACAAGTTACAAGAACGATGGAGAAAAAATAAAAAAGGGAGAAAAAATAATTAAACTTTCAGGAACAATTAAAGATATTCTAAAACTAGAAAGAACTATTCTAAATATATTACAACGAATGTCTGGCATTGCTACCCAAACAAATAAACTTGTTAAAAAAAATACCCCCCTCCTCTGCCCTACCCGAAAAACCCACTGGGGACTTCTTGATAAAAAAGCTGTCACACTCGGTGGTGGTGGCACACACAGACTCGGACTTTATGATTGGATTTTAATAAAAGATAACCATTTGAAACAAGTTACAAGTTACAAGTTACAAGTTACAAGTTTTTATGAAGTTGAATGCAAGACAGAAAAACAATTTGCTGAATTCATAAAACTAAAACCTAATGCCATAATGCTAGACAATTTTACGCCAACAAATATTAAAAAAATATTAAAAAAATATTCATCAACTATAAAAGATATTATTATCGAAGCCTCTGGTGGTATTAATGAAAAAAATATTAAAGAATACCAAAAAACTGGCGCGGATATTATTTCTTTGGGTAGCCTAACACATTCGGTAAAAAGTTTAGATATTAGTTTGGATATTGTTTGATAATATCATCCCAAACATAATAATTGATTCTACTCTAATTTAAGTTAGCAGAATACATTCACAAGTAAATCCAAATTATTAATAATAATTAACTTAAAATTATGCCTAAAATCGGAATTATTGGAGGATCTGGACTAGAAGATCCAAATATTTTAGAAAATATAGAGAATAAAACAGTTAATACCCCTTATGGCGAACCTACATCTTCTTTAAAATTAGGAAAAATAAAAGGAGTAGATGTCGTTTTATTATCTCGTCACGGACGAGAACATACCATACCGCCCACACAAGTAAATTTCAGAGCTAATATTCATGCACTCAAAGAAGAGGGGTGTACACATATATTGGCTAGTACTGCTGTTGGATCTCTTCGTGAAAAAATTGGCCGAGGTGATCTAGTTATTCTTGATCAATTTATAGATTTTACGTGCCATAGATTTTCAACATTCTACGAAGAATTTCAACCACACAAACCAGAACATTGTCCCATGGCAGAACCATTTTCTACCGAACTTAGGGAACTTTTAAACACTACTTGTGATGAACTCGGCCTTGCACACCACAAAAGCGGCACAGTAATAACTATTGAGGGACCAAGATTCTCAACAAAAGCAGAGAGCAATATGTTCCGAATCTGGGGAGGAGATGTTATTAATATGAGCATTGCACCAGAAGCAGCACTTGCTAATGAGGCAGGTATTCCATATGCTGCCGTTGCAATGTCTACTGATTATGATTGCTGGAAAAAAGATGAAAAACCTGTAACTTGGGAAGTGGTGTTAAAAATCTTTAAGCAGAATGCGAATAATGTCACTAATTTATTGATTAATACAATTACAAAAATCAAATAATATGCCAAATATGATAAAATCCAAAATCAGAACTGTTCCTAACTGGCCCAAAGAAGGAATAATGTTTAGGGATATCACTACTCTTCTTAAAGACGCAGAAGGATTCAAACAAACACTTGACTTGCTTTATGAACACCACAAAGATACTGGCATTGATTTTATCGTAGGAATTGAATCCCGAGGATTTATAATTGGCTCGGCTCTGGCTTATCGCTTGGGCATTGGCTTTGTGCCAATAAGAAAAAAAGGTAAACTTCCAGCTGAAACAGAATCAGAGGAATATGAACTTGAATATGGAACAGATAAAATTGAAATCCACAAAGACGCAATACCAGTCGGTGCGAAAGTACTACTTGTAGATGATCTAATTGCTACCGGAGGTACAGCACTCGCTGCTTGCAATTTATTAAAAAAACTTGGTGCAGACGTGTTAGAATGTTCAGTCATCATCAATCTACCGGAATTGGGGGGAAAAAAGAAACTAGAAGATGCAGGATATAAAGTTTTTAATTTAATAGAATTTGAAGGAGAATAAATTATGATTATCTTAGGTATTGAATCTTCCTGCGACGACACTTCCGTCGCCTTGCTGGACATAACTGATAAAGAAATAAAAATCCTAGCTGAACGTACTGCTAGTCAAATTGAGATACATAAAAAATATGGTGGCGTCGTACCAGAAATTGCTGGACGACTTCACGCGGAAAAAATAACCCCACTAATCGAAACGGTTCACGAATTAACACAAATAAAAAAACCCGATGTAATTGCTGTCACTTCTGGACCGGGATTAATTACTGGATTACTTGTTGGTATTGAATCAGCCAAAACCTTATCATATTTGTGGAATGTACCTATTGTAAGTGTTAATCACATTGAGGGTCACATCTACTCTCCGTTTATTAATAACGATACGATCTTCCCACTTCCCACTTCCCACTTCCCACTTCTCGCTCTAATAGCAAGTGGCGGTCATTCGGAAATTATTTTAAGTACCGAGGAAAGAAAATATGAACGTGTTGGCGGAACCAAGGATGATGCAGCCGGTGAATGTTTTGACAAAGTCGCCAAACTACTCGGATTTGATTATCCAGGTGGACCAAAAATTTCTAAATTCGCCGAGACTGGCGATCCTCAAGCTATCAAATTCCCTCGCCCCATGATTGACTCTGATAATTTTGATTTTAGTTTTTCTGGACTCAAAACCTCCGCTCTTTATTGGTTACGCGACCACAAATTATCCGCCATGAAAATTAATCCTATAAATTTAATAGCAGGAATTTTTGGTGTACAAAAAGAAGAAGTAACTATAAATGATTTCTGTGCCAGTTTTGAACAAGCAATAGTAGATTTATTAGTTTCAAAAACATTGAAGGCAGTAAAAAAATACCAACCAAAAACTGTCATCCTCGGCGGTGGTGTTAGTGCCAACAAAAAACTCCGTGAAACATTAGGATCTGAAATAAAATTACAATCACCAAATTCCTTATTCCTTATTCCTTTTTCCTTATATTCAATGGACAACGCTGCCATGATCGCCGTCGCAGCTTACACCCACGCAAAAAATAAAAACTTTACCCAGCACCACTTTTTTTCATCAAAAAAAAGTAGTGCTGGGTTTACAAACTGGAAAAACTTACAAGCTAATCCGAATTGGAAGATTGCCCACTAATCTTTAACACAAATCTACACTAATATTTTATGAAAAAGATTTTTATAAAAAATATAAAGAACGCTCCACACACTTTCAAAAATCCCAAACATCTCTCAAAAATTAAAAAAATATTCACTACATGGATTAAACTTTATTTATAATTCCACATTAAACATATGTCTCTTAAAATCATAGGTGGCTCTAGTCACAAAGAATTTACAAAAAAAATCTGCGAACACTTAGGAATTGAAGAAACAAAAAGCTCATCATTTATCTTTAGCAATGAAGATCGTTTTGTTACTATTGATGAACCAGTACGTGGCGATGATATTTTTATTATTCAAACCCACAGCTCCCCCGTTGATGCTAATATAATGGAATTACTTATTTATATTAGAACTCTACGCGATGCTTCGGCTGGAAGAATCACAGCAGTTCTACCCTATTTCTCTTATGCCCGCTCAGACAAAAAAGATCAGCCTAGAGTTTGTATTACAGCAAAATTAATAGCCGACATGTTGGAAAAAGCCGGTGCTAATAGAGCACTTATCATGGAAATGCATTCACCACAACTACAAGGCTTTTTTAATATTCCTTGTGATCACCTAGTTGGTGCGCCAGATATTGTAAAACATTTAAAAAATAATTGGGATTTGGGAAATTATGTACTAGTCGCCGGTGACAGTGGTGCCACCAAAATGATGGAACCTTACGCTGATGCACTACATTTGCCAATTGCCATGATGGACAAAAGAAGGATCGGTAATAAAGAAAAAGTAAAAATCAAGGGCGTAATTGGTGATGTGACAAGTAAAAAAGTCTTGATTATTGATGATGAAACTCTAAGTGGTGGAACTCTGGTAGAAGATGCTGAATTTTTATTAAATACTGCTGGTGCAATAGAAGTTGATGCTTGTTTTATTCATGCAAACTTAGGAAAAGGTGCGGCTGAAAAATTAAATAACTCTTCAATAAAAAGATTCCTAACAACAGACACAATACCATCACAGCATTTTGGACTAAGAAATTTAGAGATTATCTCAGTTGCCAAACGCTTTGCTGACATAATAAAGAGAATTCATAATAACGAAAGTGTTAAATCATTAAACGATATCTAAAAACTAAAAAACAATAAACTAATTATCTACTATATGCCATACATCTTACAATCTAATCGTGACCGTTTGGATCCAAAAATAAAAGAATTGGCTAAAACAATTGATTTCAACCAACGAGCCGGTGAATTAAATTATACAATCACCAAACTTTTATTGACCCTCAAAGGTGCGGAAAAATATCAAGATTACAACGAACTAATCGGCGCCCTAGAATCAGCCAAGCTAGAATTCTACCGCCGTGAAATCGCACCTTACGAAGATGTGAAAGTAAAAGAAAATGGTGATGTTTACTAAACATCGTTAAATAAAAATTACCAGCTTATGCTCGTATTTTTTATTTTATCAACTATTTAATTTAAACAAAAGATGCAGAAAAAACTTGGGGGTTTGGGGGTAAAACTGTTTGAGCCCCCAGTGCATTGCCAATGATTATTTACTTAGTAGCTATGGGGCGAGTTTTTTATCCCCAAAACTTTTTGTTACTTTTTGGTTACAAAAAGTAAAAGTACAACGGTGATAAAAAAATTAGTCTAGTCTGACTGTTCTTATCAAATTAAAAACATGTCTACCCCAAAAAAATTTTAAATAAAAATAGTACGTACTAAAATACGTACTACAACATAATTTTTTAAAAAATCACTCAACTTCTCTCACTTCCAATAAATTAACATTACCAGCCTGCCCGACTGGCTCTCCAGCTACTACAATCAATCGGTCACCCGCCTTTACTAAGGACAATTTCTTCAACTGAGACACTGCTCTCTCTACCAGCTCCTCTATAGTCTGGCAGGGCTGTAAAACGAACGGTAAGACCCCCCAAGACAGGTTTAGTTGGCATCTTACTCTATCGGTGGCAGTCGCCACTACAATAGGCAATTCTGGCCTATAGCGGCTAATCAGGCGAGCGGTTTCACCAGACAAAGAAGCGGCCAAAATAGCCTTAGCACCAACTTTTTCAGCCAAAGAACGAGAAAACTGACTAATTACCTCATCAACCTTAGTATTCTTATTTTTTGGCTCGTGCATTAACAAATCGTCATAAACTGATTTTTCTGTGCCAATAATTATTTCTGCCATGGTTTTGACCGTTTCCACCGGGTATTTACCAGTCGCTGTTTCATTGGAAAGCATAACCGCATCAGTATGATCAATTACCGCATTAGCCACATCTGATACTTCGGCTCGAGTTGGGCGAGGATTATTTTGCATAGAATCAAGCATCTGGGTGGCCACAATAACTGGCTTGGCATAATCAAGTGCCAAATCAACTAGTTTTTTCTGAATTAACGGCACATCTTTGGCCGGCGTTTCTATACCCAAATCCCCTCTTGCCACCATAATACCATCGGCCACTGCTAAAATTTCTTTGATATTTTTTACTGCTTCACTTCTTTCAATTTTTGCAATAATTCTAATTGGCTGTTCTGATACGATATTTAATTCCTTTTCAAATTGTTTTATTAAATAACGTAAATCCAAAATATCTTCAGCACTAGTGACGAAAGATAATGCAATAAAATCAACTTTATGAGCCACACCAAACTTAGCATCGGCCTTATCTTTTTCTGTCAAAGCACGGACAGTTAATTTTGAATCTGGAACATTGATACCTTTGTGAGAAACGATGTGTCCGGAGACAACAACTTTAGTAATAATTTTGGTACCAGCTACTTCAATAATTTTGGTTTCTATCCGACCATCGTCCAAAAGCAAACGTTCGCCTTTTTTTAAAAATTTATGCAAATCACTGTAATCAATTGGGATTATATCTTTAACATACTTATCCAAAGATGTATCAAAAGTAACCAGATCATTTTCCTTCAAATCAATTCCAGCTTCTGGCAACAATCCAACCCTAATTTTAGGACCTTGCAAATCTTGCATAATCGCGATTGCTGATCCCGTTTTTTTGTTTAATTCTCTAATATTTTTAATCAGTATCTCATGATTATCAAAATTCCCATGCGAAAAATTAAGCCGAGCCACATTCATGCCAGCTTCAAACATTTTTTCAAGTATTTCTTTTGATTCACAGGCTGGTCCAATTGTACAAATAATTTTAGTGCGTTTTTTTTGCATAAACTTTTTTAAGAAACTTAATAATTTCCAATTGCTTCTAATACTTTTTGTAATTGACCAGAAGAAATATTGCCCAACAATTCATTTACTTGTGAAGATTGAACACCGGAAACACCCAAAACACTGGAATATTGTCCAACCAAATTTTTGACAAAGGCTGGCAGATAAAACAAAGCAAAGATAATTGGAACTATAATTAACGCCAGACGCAAATAGTTACCAATTACCATCAAAGTCAAACGGCGTTTTATATTTTTGTTTTGTTCATAAATTATCTGCGACCACTTTATATTTTTTTCTATTAAATCCTTAAGATCAACACTTTTGCTGGTATTTAAATTAACCTCAATCTTTGGTTGATTTTTATCTTCTGGAATATCCTCAACTTCAGCCAGATCTTTTTCTTCAACTTTTTTATTTGTCTTAATTTTTTTAAGCATAGAATTCTAACAATCAATTATTTTATAAATTTAATTTTTTTTATCTTTTTCTAGAGAACGAATCTCGCTTTTAAACTTTTTAACATCTTCAAAAGAACGATAAATAGAAGCGAAACGGATATAAGCAATTTTATCAAACTTACGAAGATGTTTCATAACAATCTCACCAATATCCGAACTGGTAATCTCACGTTTTTTCTTCTTTTGTAAATCTCGCTCAACTGCTGAAATCATACCATCAAATTTCTCTTGGGTGTAAGGGCGTTTGGCCAAAGAATGCAAAATCCCCCGCTCTAATTTGTTGCGCGAATAAGCTTCTCTAATTCCGTCACGCTTTATAACTACAATATCCAAAAGTTCCACTTGTTCCAAAGTGGAAAATCGATAATTGCATTTAATGCACTCGCGACGTCGACGAATCATCAACCCCTCATTTGAGACTCTAGAGTCAATCACTTTGGTTTCTTTTGAACGACAAATTGGACAATACATAAACACTAATCATAAGACTAATAAGCACTAATATTATAACATAACAATAAAGAAATAAAAAGTTTCACCAAAGTGAAACTTTTTATTTCTTTATTTGTGTAGATTAGTGGTCACAAATCCATTTTTCGACGGATAAAGGCTGGAATTTCCAAATCGTCTGCTTTGTCTTTTTCTTCCACAAAAATATTAGAATTTCCTTTTTTATCTTCTTCTCTTTTTGATCCCAAAGCTGAAACTGTCTTGATAATAAATCCGGGGCGTTTAATTTCCTTTTCTTCAACTTCCTCTTCATTTTTATTATCCTTTTCATCTCTAATATTATCTTTTTGTTTTTTGTTATCAAATATACTACTGGCATAAAAAGGCTTAGTTGCACCAAACAAAGGACGGGCTTCTTCTTCAACCCGAGATAATTTTCTTTCTCGTCCGTCAAAACCAGTAGCCACCACCGTAATTCTAATGTCATCACCCATTGATTCATCAATTATCGCACCAAATATAACCTTGGCATCCTCATCGGCTGAATTGGTGATAACTTTGGCTGCCTCAGAAACTTCCTGCATACCCAAATTCTGTCCACCCGTCACAGTAAATAATATTCCCCGAGCACCCTCTATGGATAATTCCAAAAGTGGACTAGAAATAGCTGCTTTGGCCGCTTCAATTGCTCTATTCTCGCCAGTACCAGTACCAATACCCATAAGGGCGGAACCAGTATCATGCATAATTGCTCTGACATCGGCAAAGTCAACGTTAATAAGACCTGGTACGGTGATAAGTTCAGAAATACCTTGTACGCCTTGTCGCAAAACATCATCAACTATTTTGAAAGCATCTAAAAGTGAAGTTTTTTTATCAATGATTTGTAAAACCCGATCGTTGGGAATTGTAATAATAGTATCCACATTACGCACCAACTCAGCATAAGCTTTATCGGCAATGGATTTTCTCTGTGGTCCTTCAAAAGAAAACGGTTTGGTGACAACAGCTACGGTTAGTGCCCCAGCTTCACGAGCAATTTCGGCAATAATTGGACTGGCACCAGACCCAGTACCACCACCCAAACCACAGGTTAAAAAAACCATGTCAACATCTTTTAAGCTTTCTCTAATTTCATTTTGTGATTCTTCAGCACTACGTTTACCTAATTCTGGATCCATACCAGCACCTAAACCGCGCGTCACTGTTTTTCCAATGTGTAATTTGTGAGCAGCACTATTGTGATGGAGAGCTTGGACATCAGTATTCATGGCAACAAAATCAACCCCTCTAATCCCAGATTTTACCATTCTATCTACCGCCGACCCCCCCCACCCCCCCCCACCTATAACTTTAATTTTGGCAAAAGTTTCAATTTCTGGCTTTACTTGTGGCATAAATTTATAATTAATTTTTTATAGACAAAAACAGAATTAAAATTATTTGAACACAAATTGTATTCAAATAAAATATTTTTTAACTTTATACATATATTTTATAATGGATACACTTCCCTGTCAAGTAAAAACTAATCTAGGTGTGGAAAAGAAAAAACAACCATGGTGTGGATGTTTTTCGCCCAAGGCGGATCCGCCTTCATGACCGCCTTTGGAGGTGGGCGGAATGTGTTCAAACATTGTCAAACTTTTTTTATAAATTATGGTACCAAAGATTTGAACCAATTTCTAACCTGCTGAGAAACTTTATTCATATTTTTAATATTCAAACCTGAGGATTTTTCACTACCTCGCCTCAAATTTGAACCCCACCCAACTAAACCAACTGCCACGCAAAAAGATAGATCATTTATTTTTTCATTAACACTTTTTACACTCAAAGGACAACCCAAAGAAGATGGTAACTCCAAAACTCTTTTGGATAACTCAACTAGACCCGGTATTTTTGATCCGCCACCAGTAAAAACAATACCAGCTGGCAACAAATGACTACGACCTATAGCAATTAACTCCCTATCTATTTTTTCTAAAATTTCTTCCATGCGAGCACCGATTATTTCAGCAATAAATTTTATAGATACCTCTTCACTAAAATCTGCCCCTAAACTAGCCAAATCTACTTTATCTTTTTTAACCAAACCATCATTCACACATTGTCCAAACTCTTTTTTTACTCGTTCCGCCACATCGATAGAACTCTTAAGTCCAATCGCCAAATCATTGGTGACATGCTCTGAACCAATTGGCAAAACTATAGTATGCAAAATTTCACCTTCCTCATAAACTACTAAACTAGTGGTAGAGCCACCAATATTTGCTACACATACACCCAAATCTCTTTGTCTGGAGGTAGTGACAACCTCACCAACAGCCAAAACCGACATAACTAAATCATCAATATCTATTCCCGTCCGATATACCGCCTTAGTAAGATTTTTTATATGAGCACTAGAACCCTGAATAATTTGTGTATCAACTTCTAGCCTGACTCCAGTCATACCAACCGGATCTTTTATTCCAGTCTGGCCATCAACAGCAAAACTACGGGGTATAACGTGTAAAATCTCGTAATTCAATGGTGTGGCAACCGCTCTGGCTGCTTCTACTGCCCGGGCTATATCTTCTTCCTCTATTTCACCGTCTGATTTGGCAACAGCTACCACCCCTTTATTTTTTATTGAAGTGACATGCGAGCCAGATATACCAACCCAAGCATGCTCTATTGGTACGCCAATTAATCTTTCAGACTGCTCCAAAGAGTTGGAAATAGAAGAAACAGCTTCTTCTATACTACCAACCACCCCCTTATTTATACCTTCTGATGGTACCTCAATTAAACCTACAATTTGCAAATCGGGATTCTCGTTATTATCAGTTGTTAATTTACCAATCGCCACCCTAACACTAGTGGATCCAATATCCAAACCAGTAATTAACTCTACTTTACTTTTTTTCCCTACCATAAAATATTCTGTTATAACAATTATATTTTAACAATATTACAAAACTAAAGCAAATAAATCCAGCACCTTCCTATGATGATTAAAACCCACAGAAAGATTATCTTAGTCTATTCATCACCGCACTATTTTTTATTGCAAGGGTTCATCCCCGTAGCAGAGCTATGGGATATTCTAGAAGGTGC
>Ga0265594_1003519_pt1 | contig 10365 bp, 15 predicted proteins | sample saktaG_11_FD_190147 | JGI IMG/M metagenome (GOLD analysis project Ga0265594, IMG submission 190147) | Saline water microbial communities from Sakinaw Lake, British Columbia, Canada - sak_2011_5_24_80m | ecosystem: Environmental > Aquatic > Non-marine Saline and Alkaline > Saline ... | reverse complement strand
TCAGGTCTATGCCGACAATCTTGTTTCTGCTATAGCTTCGCAGTCCGGGGTTATAGAGATTTTAGCCAGGGCTCGGCCTCTGGCTGTTTTGAGTCGAGAGCAGAGGCAGGCGAAGGGGGAGAAAGCACTGGTTCTGGTATTGAAGGAAGCTGAAGTGGTTTTGCCTTGGGCAGGCATGGTTGATTTAGCTGCCGAAAAGCAACGTTTGGAAACAGAAATCAGCACAAATCAAAAGGAAATTGCCCGGCTGGAGCAAAGGCTGAGAGATACTGCCTTCACGTCCAAAGCGCCGGCGGCGGTGGTAGAGAAAAAGCGGAGCAAGCTTCAAGCTTGTGAGGATAAGTTGCTGAGATTGAGGCAGGAGTTGAGCCAGCTCAGCTAGGGACAGCCCCCGCGTCCCTACATTATGGTGTAAAGCTCAAGATGAGAATTGATACTTGACGCGCAAGTATATTAGTAATATACTAATTTCGGAATAGGCATGAAGAGGCAGAAGTGAAGATTGCGCGAACTGCCAGGTTTAAGAAAGCTTGGCAACAACTAGGCGAAGAGGAGAAGACAGTAGCTCAAAAGGCAATTAGAAACCTGGCAGTAGACATTCGGTATCCGTCTCTCAGGGCAAGGAAAATCAAAGGGGCGGGATACGTTTGGGAAGCCAGGGCGAGCCGTTCGCTGAGGCTGACCTTCCAGATTGAAGGTGATACAATCCTCTTGCGCAATATTGGATACCATGATGAAACACTGCAGCAACCTTAGGAGGTGATGAGAATGCCAGCGTATAGCAAGGTCACGAGACACGGGCAGATTACTCTTCCGGCATCTGTGCGTAAGGAACTTGGGGTTGAAGAAGGTGACCTGGTGGAGATTGAGATAGTAGATGAGAAGGCAGTCATCATGCCGAAGAAGTTAATAGATAAGAGCCAGGCCTACTTCTGGTCCAGGAAGTGGCAAGAGGCTGAGAAAGAGGCTGCCGAGGACATCAAGGCCGGTAGGGTCAAGGTTTTTGACTCCATTGATGGGCTGGTCAAGGACTTAGATCAAGCTTCAAGTTCATAAAGACAGGTCGTTCAGATTGACACAGGAGCTGGCTCAGCTCAGCTAGAGGCTGCCCCTCTGCCATTATCCTGCTACTAAATTGACACTCTATCTTTGATTTCCGTGAGGAGTATGCTCTCGTTCGGATAGATGGGTGACACTTATATAGCGTCACTATTAGCAAAACAATAAGCATGTAGCGCAAGGAATGTCATTGCGAGCCGAAGCTGTGAGGAACAAAGGTGACGAAGCAGTCAGCGAAGCAACCCAGCCTTGCTTAAACCCCACTGGAGCAGATGCTCCAGGCTACCCTCTTTATTAGGTGAGAGTCACCTATCTACAGGAAAGGTGTTACCCATGTGCCCGGATTAAAGTGTTACCCATGTCCCAGTTTGAACAGCACCCGTGGGCGGGCGGCTCGCACAGGAAACCTCCCGTCCGCCGGGATTGCTTCGCTTCGCTCGCAATGACAGTATGGTTGTTGTGGTGAGGGCTTCTCTCCCTTTGTCATTGCGAGGTACGGAGTGCCGTGGCAATCTCGGTGGGGCTTTAGGGGTTTAGGTGAGAGTTATCTGCTTGCAGGTGAAGGGTGGTTACCCGTGGGCGGGCGGCTCGCATGGAAGCTCAGTTAGGAGTTACCTTCTTCAGTGCTGCAGCGTGGTGCATTTGCATTAAGGCCTTCTTGGTATCACTGGCTACACGTGATTTATCGCATATTTTTAGTCGATATTTGAATAGCCAGTAGGTGAATTCTTTAAGCTCGCTTAAGCTCGTGGATTTACGTTTGGGATGTCGTTTCTCTTTTCTGAAGCTGTCCAGTAAAGCCTGCTGGCTATCGCCGTAAATTCGATGGCATGCCTTGTCCAGCTCATCGGCGTGTCTGTTTAAGCCTAAAGCTCGTCGCTCTTTGCGAATCTCGCTGACCACGGCTGAGAGCAAGGCTTCCTCAACCAGGATACCATAGAGATAGTTGAGGTAAGCCCGATGTTTAGCCGGGCCAATTAATTTCTTAAATTTCTCTTTAGTCAGTTCCAAGGGTGGTCGGTCAAAGAATAGGAGGTCGATTCTCTCCTTTTCCGGGATTAGCTTACTTATCTCTTCACATAGACGCTCTGCCAGCAGCAGCCAGTCAAAAGCCTCGCCATCAATTAAGTAGCAGTAGTGACGTCCCTTGTAATCCTCCTCAGCGCTGCTCCATAGCTTGATGGCTTCAAGCAAGGCCTGGTACCAGTGTGTGCCGCTGGCAACAGCTTGTTTAAGATGCTCAATTGCCTTGGCATCGCCTTCGGCTTTGGTAGCTGAAGTGTTCTGTGCCTCTCTTGGTAACATTTTACGGTTTACGGTCACTCTTTTTTGAGATAGGACTTCACTAGGTTTTCCGATGAGAACTGCTGTTGAGTGAACTCGGCCAGAGGGGCCTCATCGCCAAAGATTTGCTGCCTGATGTCAACAGGTGATAAACCCTTATCATTGAGTTCTGTGACTCTGCGTCCCAAATCTTCCAGGTATTGGATGGTCTGTTCCAGCGTGGCTACGGGCTCAGATATTATGCGGCCTGGGGCTGGAAAGAGGGCTTGCGGCATCAAGTCTTTAACCTTTTTGAGTGAGGCTATGATTTGCCACTGGTTTTCCTCAGGTCGGGCTACATTGGGGTGAGTGGTGGTGAACAGGTCTCCCGAGAAAAGCCAGCCGTGGCTTTTCTCAAGGAGGCAGATATGGTCAGGGCTATGGCCCGGGGTGTGAATTACCTCAAAGTGAAAATTTTGGGTGCTAACGCTATCGCCGATTTTCTTTGCCTGTGTAGGGATAGGGTATCCCCAGACCTCCTCCTGGTAGGGATAAAGCGTAGCCGGTTGGTTGATTCTGTTTATGGCCAGGGGATGAGCCAGAAGCTCGGCTCCGTATCTCTCTTTGAGCAAGGCATTGGCTGAAATGTGGTCTTCGTGATAATGGGTGTTGACTACCGTTTTTACTGCCTTGTCCTTTAGAAAGTCAGCTAACTCCTCAGCGGTGTGAGCCAGTCCGCTGTCTATCAAGAGGCTGTCTACCAGGTAAGCGGAGACATAGGTGGCAGGTCTGAACTCTGGATAGCGGCTCATCTTAATCTGGGTTACCTGTTCGTATTCAGTGGCTGTAAGCATCGGTTACTCCTCACCAGGCTTGCTTATTAGCAGGGCTGGAACCTGGGCCGCCTATTATTTGCCAACCTCTTTGTTGAGCTAAGTTGAACAGCTTTTTGTCGGGGTAAACAGCGACAGGGTTCCCTACCATTTCCAGTGTTGGAGTATCGAAGATGCTATCGCCATAGGCGAAGCTGGAGGGAAAGTCTATATTTAATTGTGCCTGGCTGATAAACTCCTTAAGCAGCTTAGCTTTATTTGCGCCGAGACATAATGGCTCAACAATCTTACCTGTGTATTTGTCCTTTATCACCTCAAGCTTTGTGCCTATTGTATGAAGTACACCTACCTTTTGCCCGATTATTTGCAAGAGGTCATTAAAGGTGGCGGAAAGGAGTATTACTATGTGTCCCTGCTCTTTGTGCTGTTGTAGCAAGGCGACGATATCCTGGCGCAATGACTTTGTCACATAGTTATCGGTTATCCATCTAAAAATCTTTAGCCCTTCCTTTTCTTCCAGTCCACCCAGGGTAATGCTTAAATCCTCTGCCCACTTCCGTTTATAGTATTCCTCGCTGAGTAGTTTACATTTACTCATTAGCCACAAAGGTATATGTGTACCTAGATAGGTTGATACTGAGGCCAGTTTCTGTTTATATGTGATATGATGTCTGACTACTCCCTGCCAGATATGCCCTTGAAACAGAGTTCCATCGAAGTCAAAGAAAGCGGCGGTTTTTCTCATCTTGCCTCCTTGTTAGAATTATAGCGCAAGTCTTTGGGGGTTGCTAGCTTGGCTGGCTTTAAGGTCATATTTGCCTAGGCGTGGCTTTTGAGGAACGCAAGCACTTCATCTACGGGCCTGGTATTCAGTATATGCTGGGGCTGACACCAGCCGCGGCGGGCAACGCCAATGCCGAAGCGCATGAAGCCCAGGTGGGCACTGCCATGGGCGTCTGTGCCCATGGTCAGCTTTACCCCCAGCTCCCGCGCTCGGTAGGTGTGAATATCTTTCAAGTCGAGTCGACTGGGCATAGCGTTGATTTCCAGGGCTTTATTATGTTTAGCTGCGGCGCGGAAGACAGCTTCCAGGTCGATGGCTACTGGCTCCCGTTCACCGAGGAGGCGACAGGTTGGATGGGCGATAACATCAACATTCGGGTTTTCTATAGCTCCCAGAATACGCCTGGTTATCTGTTCCTCGCTTTGAGTCATCGCTGAGTGGATGGCAGCGATAACGATGTCCAGTTTGGCTAGAAGCTCCGGGGACAAGTCTAAACTGCCATCGGCCCGGATATCTACCTCTATGCCTGAAAGAAGGCGAATGCCATTGAGCTGCTGATTGAGCCGTTTGATTTCGTCAATCTGGTCTCTCAATCGTTCCTCGCTGAGTCCATGGGCAATGCCTCGTCCACCTGAATGGTCGGTTATTGCCAGATATTGATAGCCGAGGGCTTTAGCTGCCAGAGCCATAGCTTCGATGGATTCGTGCCCATCGCTCCAGTCGGTGTGAGCATGGAGGTCTCCCTTTATATCCGGCACATTAACAAGCTCAGGGATAGCGCCCTGCTCGGCCATTTCTATTTCCTGCTGGGCCTCTCTCAGCTCCGGTGGAATATACTGGAGTCCCAATCGCTGGTAGAAATCTTCCTCGGTGGCGAATTTCTCCAGCTTATCTGTAGCCAGGTCGGTGATGCCGTACTCGCTCAGTTTCAGGCCCTGTTTTTGCCCTCTTAATCTTAAGCCTATGTTGTGCTGCTTGCTGCCGGTGAAATACTGAAGCAAGGAGCCGAAGGAGTCATGCTCCACCATTCTCAAGTCAGCCTGGAGTCCGCCGGGGAGAATAACGCTGGCTTTAGTTGGGCCTTGAGCCAGTACCTCTCTTATTTGAGGCAGGGTGACAAAGGTCTTGATAACCTCTTCTGGATTATCGGCTGTGCCCATGAGGTCGATGTCGCCCAGTGTATCCCTGAAGCGGCGCAGGCTGCCGGCAGCGGTGAGGTTTCTCACCCCGTGAAGAGGGCGCAGGGCATCCAGAATCTCCTCCACCATAGGCAGGGCTTCGCCTATGGGGATACGCTGGTCTTTGCGGCGCAGGGCTTGAATCTGGTGCAGGATATTGTCGGCCGTCTTGTCGCCAAGGCGGAACATCCTGGCTACCTGGCCATCTTTGATGGCCTGCTCCAGTTCATCCACAGACCTTATCTCCAGTTCAGTGGACAGCCTGCTTGCTATCTTGGGGCCGATGCCGGGGATTTCCAGCAGACTGGTTATGCCTTCGGGGAACTCAGCTTTAAGGTCTTCATAGTAGCCCAGCTTGCCGGTAGTTACCAGCTCGGTGGTTTTCTTAGCTATCGCTTCACCCACGCCGGGGATATTCTTCAAGTCCTCGCCCTCCTCGAGCATAATCTCAATTTCTTTAGGCAGGTGCTCGATAGTGCGGGCGGCTCGCTGGTAGGCCCGAATCTTGAACGCATTCTCCCCCTTAAGCTCCAGCAGGTCGGCGATATCCTGGAATACCTTGGCAATAGCGGTGTTTTTCATTGGCCTGGTGGCATGCTACCTCTTGAGCACGATTTGTGTTCAGTTGAGCCTTATTCATGCTCAGGTGTCAAAGTCTTGGCCCTCCCCCTTACCCACTCCCAGTCGGGGTCGCCGTGGTTGAAGAAGGACTTGAAGTTATCTTTCAGCCATTCGTAGTGGTCGTCCTCGGTGTACTGGCAAAAAGCTTCTACGAGAGCGTCTTTGTTGATATCTTCGGGTATTTCTATGTCTTCAAGCTCGCAGTCGAGGAATTCTTCAACAACGCCTCTATCAAGCATGTTTTACCTCCAGTACTATGTTAACTTTTCAAAGATAATTTCTTTGCCATTGAGGCGGTATGTGTAACAGCTTAGCGAATATATCTGGCCGAACTGTGTAATTTTCTTAAGAACAGCATTTCTAGCCTCTCTTTGCTTTCCGAAATCTCGACCAATGATGATCCCCTTAATCATCTCATGCTTGGCACCTGGTATTAACCTGGCAGTCCACTCAACATATCTTGTGAGTTGGTCAATAAAATAGGGGTCTATTACTCCTTTCTTCAACTCAAAAACCGCAGCACTGAGGGTCAGCCATACATCTAACACTCGCTTTTTATATAGACACACAATGTCAATTGCTCCTCCAGCTATGAAGGTACTGACTTGATTCAAAATATCAACTTGGTATTTATCACTGGAGAAATCGTTAAAGCCAGCAAGTTGGTGAAGCCTTTTAGGATTCATAAGAAGGTAGGCCTCTAAATAGGCCTCCATATTCAGTTCTTGAATGTCCTTGCCTTTAGCCTTGAAAATATTGACTTCGTTTTGCTCAAAACCATGTCCCTTATAGGGAGATTTGTCTATTCCCGGGATCTGGTTTGCCTGTAATAGAGTTTGCATTAACAGGACACCTTCCTGATGTAGCAAGGTGCATACTGCCTTGTCTATCAGAGCTGAGCTATCGATAATTGACTTAATTTTCCCTTCTTCTCTGAGATCCCAGAGGGCTTGGACAGGTACAGGATTTGAGCAGACATGTTCTTCTAGGTATTTAATTTTGATGCGGAAAGGGTATTTATCGCTGTTGTGGTTTTGGGGATCTGGTGTCCAAACTAGTTGATCGTTGAAGAATAGCTCGCTTGTAACTTCAAACGGGCCGTAAATTACGCCCTCAGTCCTTGGCCCCACCTTACGGGCGGTATAGTAGAAGGCGATGTCGCCCTCCCTAATATTAGCAAGCTGATTCAAATTTCTCTCGCTTACCCCGAAGAGACCATACTCTAGGCTTTTAGGGAAGAACTTCGGGGAAATTAGTAAATGAAATTTACGTTCCAAATCTCATCTCCTTTTGGCAGACTGTGTTCTGAAAACTAGCTATGCTTGTCGTAATAATCCTGAAGTCACCTTCCGCAGCAGTATTTGTATTTCTTGCCTGAGACGCAGGGGTAGAGGCTCGCCGTACCTTCTTATTGAACCTCCTATAGAAATCCTCGAAATTCGTCTGAACTGAGCTCAGCGTCCTTCAAGATGCTTTTTAGCACCTTGGGATGAAGGACTTTGCCTTTGTGAGATGGAACAGTGACCCTCTTGCCTTGAGCGTTCTTGTAAATCTTGTGGCTTCCACTTTGTCTTGAAAAGCTGAAGCCTAGCTTTTCTAAAGCTTTTATGACCTGGCTGCTGGTAACTCTTGGCAGCTTCTGGCTCAAACCTTTACCTCTAAGCTGGAAAGGCTGACTATCTCCGAGGTGGTAATAGGCTCGTTACTTGCCAGGCGGTCTTCTACGTGAAGCTTGATGGCGTCTTTTATATTTGTCACAGCCTCTTCAAAAGTGTCGCCTTGCGTATAACAACCCTGCAGGTCTGGACAATAGGCGAAGTAGCCATCTTCATCCTTTTCTACGATTACGGAGAAACGATAGTTTTTCATTCTTACTTACCTCCCGCAACTAAAGCTGAGGCATTGACTGTTAGCTCCTCAAGCTATATTCTCAGTATGTCTCATTGTTTGAAATTAGTATATCAAACCCATAGGAAATAGCAATACTGTTTGGAATTCACCCTCACCTTAGTCCTCTCCCGTTAAGGGAGAGGGATATTAGGTAGTTTTACCTGCCGCAGCAGTATTTATATTTCTTGCCTGAGCTGCAGGGCCGTTGTGGCCAATTATTACCTCCGATAGATTTCTTTCCGGTGTCCGACACGCAATATTATGATTTCTTCACCTTCGACGTCGAAAATGACTCTGTAATCTCCAATTCTAAATCTGTACGTTCCTAAAGAGGGGTCAACCATTCTCCTTGCATAATTTAGGGGGTCTTCCATGTATCTTGCCATGGTGTCTTTTACTCTATCCTTAACCTCTGGCTCCAGATTAGAAATATCCTTTGCTGCCCTTTTGGTGAAGACAACTTTGTATTTCATTCGGGTTTAACCTACGCCTTGAACACCTCTTCGTAGGGAATGGTTCTTCCTTCCTTGTAATCCTTCCTTGCCTGGATAATGCTTTCTAGATATTCGGGACTGGTAGCGGCTAAGAGGTTTTCAATAAAGAATTCTCTGTCCTCGTCACTTAGCCCTCGTAGTGCAGTAATCACGTCTTTAATAGAGAGGCCTACTTTAATTTCAACCTCTGCTGGTTCTTTTATATGGCTCATGTGTCCTCCTTGTATCTATCTTCCGCAATTTCAACAGCTTGGAGTTGGGATGTCAACTGCCCTACTCTATCAGTCCGCATTTTCTCCAACTCCTGTGCTGCGTACCCGAATTCATAATTGCCAATGAGTGATACGAGTCTTTGCCTCCTTTTCAGATTAACATGGGTTTTTATAGCGGTTATTACCGTGCCCTTCTTTGTGTTGACTGCGGTTTCTTTTAGCAATTTGTGCATGAGGTTCTGCATATCAATTAATGTTCTCGTATCAGTCTCTCTGAGTCTATCTCGTTTATTGGAATCAGTATGTCAAAACTGGAGGGGAATATCAATCAAGTTGAAGACTGGAGTTTTATCTCCCGCAGCAGTGTTGTATTTCTTGCCTGAGCCGCCGGGTCCTGGCCTATTATAGAACTTTTTCCCCCGGATTGTACTCACCTGCCCACCTTAGCCTTGGAGCTTTGCCCTGGAGCGAGTTAATAAACCTCGTGTCGTTAGTCCAGAGTTCGCAGTCTCTTAGTTCAGCAACAGCTAGGTACTGCGTGTCATAGGTTGTTGGGAGATTGAACCTTTTAGCCAATTCCCAGGCCCGGTTGTACACCTCCTGTTCACCAATACTTTCAATTTGCATTCGCAGGTAGAGAGTGAAAAGGTGCTCTCCCTGCTCAGGTTGAAGTTTCTTGAAGTAGACTTGCTTCCTGATAGTCGACGTCACCTCGGCATGGAACAGTGAAGCGGTAAGAAGCCTTACTCCTTTTCTATTCCATTCCGAAAACAATGCGTCGATTGTATTGTTTCGCTCCGCTGGCAATAACCAGGCAAGCGCCAGGCTGGCATCGATGCAAACGTTATCGTCCATCTAAAGCAAATCTTTGCGAGATTCCTCTATAAGTTCGGTAATATCAAAATTCCCGTGCTTTCTTCGGATCTCTTCGCGGAGAGTCTTTACCTCTTTCATTAGCTTTGCCCAGTCGGACGGTTTCTGTCTGGCAACTTTGTGATTTCGATAGAAAGACCGCAGGTCATTTCTTTTTATGAATAGCTGATTGCCAAGTTTTTCTGCCGGCAGCTTGCCAGACCAAATCCAGCGGCGAACCGTTTCCATGTTTCGCCCACACTCTATAGCTGCCTCCCTGACACCGATGAGCTTCTCTCCATCCGTTACAACCATCTTTCCTCTCCGAATTATATAGTAGTAGTCTACATCAACAATATATCAGAATGTCCTTACTCTGTCAAGTTCCTGGAAATTCTGATAGCGTCTTGTTAACACAGGCTGTTTTGTCATTGCGAGTCCTTCGCCTTGTGTCATTCTGGTGAGCCGAAGCCCTGAGTGCAGCGAAGGGGCAGCGAAGAATCTCTGGCTCAGGGTAAACCTTAGCGAAGCAATCCCGGCAAATCCATTGTGTCATTGCGAGAAGCGCCAGAGACGAAGCAATCTCGGAAAACCTATACTGTCATTGCGAGCGAAGCGAAGCAAACTCGGTGGACAAGGGGTGGCGCACTCCTTCCGCAACCCCACCGAGATTGCCGTGGCACTCCGTGCCTCGCAATGACAGAAAACATCTCAGTACAGGGTATTCTATTTTATCTTAGCCAGGTGTATAATCAAGCTAGATACTTGGCATGGCTCATTGAGCTATCAAGAGCTTACAAGGGGGGCATACAAGATGGACGACAAAGCTATGACAAAGGAACGGCTCATCAGTGAACTGGCAGAATTGCGCCAGCAGATTGCTGAATTGGAGACATTGAAAACCAAGCACAAGAAGGTAGAGGAGGCACTGCAGGAGGCTGAGAAACGTTACCGAAGCATATTGGACGGGATGATGGAGGGCTGCCAGATTATCAATTCTGATTGGCGCTACGTGTATGTGAATGATGCCGTGACTAGCCATGGTCGGCACTCAAAGGATGAACTGTTGGGGCACACCATGATGGATATGTATCCCGGCATTGAGGACACAGAGATGTTTGCCCAACTGCAGCAGTGCATGGAAAAACGCACGCCGCATCGCATGGAAAATGAGTTTAC
>Ga0265594_1003517_pt1 | contig 10368 bp, 9 predicted proteins | sample saktaG_11_FD_190147 | JGI IMG/M metagenome (GOLD analysis project Ga0265594, IMG submission 190147) | Saline water microbial communities from Sakinaw Lake, British Columbia, Canada - sak_2011_5_24_80m | ecosystem: Environmental > Aquatic > Non-marine Saline and Alkaline > Saline ... | reverse complement strand
TGTACGTCCAAACCAATGTACTTCATAGGGTGTCCTCCTTGGTTATGAGTTATTTATGTCATATCACAATTTAATGACTGGGGATGACACCCGTCTTTCTATTTTACCAGTTTTGCACCTGACGCCATAACGGTAATATCGACAACCAAGAATCTTTTATTCGGCGTCAGCGTGCGCCAAAGGCGTCTCTTCGAGGCAAGCAGGGGTTGCCTGCCCGACGGTGTCATTCAGGCTGGCCTGCCCGACGCAGGCGGGAACAAAGCCATCTATCTGGAATTTGCACGGAATTTATAATTTGCTTGAAATCGCAAAAAAAACCTCTTTTAAAAAAAATTAAAAAATATAGTTGCACTCTATCTGTAAAATCAATAATATTATTCAGAATGCGAATATCAAAGAGTAACCCCGAAAGATCACAGGAAATTGCTCGTGGCTAAGCCGGATCGAGAATATATTTACGGGATTAACCCTGCGTTTGAAGTTGTGCGCGCCGGAAAACGACAGGTATATGAAGCATATCTGAACCAGGCAGCGGCTCGACAGCCGCGAATCCGTAAGCTCTCACAGTATCTGGAGAAGACGGATATCCCAATTCAGTGGGTGGATAAACAACGATTGGTGGATCTCTCAGGCAGCCGGGACCATCAAGGTGTTATTCTGAAAACCAGGCCCTATCCATATCAGCCGTCGGATACATTGTGGGGCAGACCACGTTTATTGCTCCTGGACAACATGGAGGATCCGCATAATGTCGGGGCTATTCTGCGCAGTGCGGAGATCTTCGGGTTCAATGCCATATTGTTATCCAGGAAAGGGGTTCCCGACATCTATCCATCTGTAGTAAAGGTGTCTGCCGGTGCGACGGAATTTCTTGATATTGCCAAGGATGCATCCGCGAACTCTTATGTACGCACCGCGCAGGATGAGGAATACCAGGTGGTGGTCCTCGATGCGAACGGCACGATTGACATTCGAAATGTCTGCACACAACTCTCCGATAAAGTTCTCATCGTGATAGGGGGTGAAGACAAATCTGTTGGACAGTTCATACTCAATACCGCCGACCTGATTGTTTCAATCGGTCAGCAGGGGCGGATCAACTCTTTGAATGCATCTGTTGCGGCTGGTATTTTCCTGTTCGCCCTGCACGCCGAACCATAAAGCAGAGCATATTTGTGTCTATAAGCGATTATGCGAATCAAAGATATATGGAATTACTTCTATTAGCGGTATATTTCCAAAATATTTATAACTTATGACCGAAAAACATATAACAATGATTGAAAAGGAGAAAAAGAATGGCTACAGGAACAGTAAAATGGTTTAGTGAGAAAAAAGGCTATGGCTTTATTGAAAAGGATGGTGGTGGAGACGTTTTCGTTCATCATACAGCTATCAACATGGCCGGGTTTAAGATACTTCATGACGGTGACAAGGTTACGTTTGAAATAGAAGAAGGACCCAAAGGGCCTACAGCAGTCAATGTAGAAAAATTGTAATTTTTTTTAACCAGAAAAAATCTTTGCGAAAGATCGCTTTGGGCAGCGTGAAAGATTCTGTTATGCGTCCGTGACTTCCATCAGATAACTTTCGCAAAGTTATTAGGAATAACACTCAAACCCATTTTCAATCCGGCAGCTGCCGGATCAAATGGGTTTCAGATACCTGAGAGGTCAAAACCAATTTAGTCCCCGTCAGTAGCCGGGTCGGAAATTGGTTTTTATTTTCGGACAACCCATTTTTTTCCTGGTTGCAGGGCTGTGCTCTACAACCTTTTCCCGAAAATATTAACCGTCAACTTTAGCCTGTACACTTAAATCTTTGCGAAAGGTTACTTTAGGCAGCGTGAAAGGTTCTGATATATATCGGTGACTTCCATCAGATAACTTTCGCAAAGTTTTTCACAGAGAATGCTAACCGTCGATTTTGGTCGATGGAATATTAAGATTAATCTTTGTTGAAATTGTATAGAATTAGTCATATAATTAATAGAGAACAAAAATTAATCAAGGAAACTGTCATGGCATATAAAAACATTGTTTCAAAAAAGACCCGTCAACCTTCACCAAAATTGAAGTGGGTGAGCACAAAATTACTCGATGATGTTTTCACTGACGAGGTCAGTCTTTTTAAGCCTCATTTTGAAGTTGACTACGAAGCGTATCTGCAAAGATTGTGGGATTCAAACCCGGCGATTTATGAGATTTTAAAAAATGCGGATACCCTTGAAGCTGCCCGTGATGCCTTATACAGTTATCTGGAAATAGCGGAAAGAAATGTTTTTCAGGTGGATAACGATCTTCATATTCTCGAAAAATCAACCGTACGCGAGAGTATTCGCGTTTTTAAAAGCGTTATAGGTCCGATCAATGAATTTCGCACCGAGTTTTCGGCGCTTGACAGTCTTTGGAAACTTGCGCGAGATAAGAGAGACGAATTGAAGAGTAAGATAACAGTAGGCTTCATTCTGGAATTTATCAATCTTTTTCGGGGAGTAATTGGAAAATCGAATATTTACCTCGAAAATGCACAAGTAAAAAAGGGAATTCCTGAATTTCTGAAAATGAAAGGAAGAGGTGCAGCTTTAAAAAGGATGGAAATCCTGGATGATATCGGTTCGAATGTCAACAAATATTTAAAAAAATATCCTTCTGGCCTGGAGGAAGAGGTCATCGGCTGGCGCCTGGAAAACAAGAATAAGATTTTACGCTATTTTAATGGCACCGAAAATGATTGGAATAATTATCAATGGCATCTAAAAAATGTAATCAAGAGCGTTGAGCCGTTATTGGAACTTATTGAGCTGACAAATGAAGAAAAGGAAGCCGTGGATAAGGCTGTAAAAAACAGGATTGCGTTCGGCATTACTCCCTACTATCTGAGTTTAATGGATGCCAAACTTTCAATCGGTTATGATCACGCCATCAGAGCACAGGTTATTCCGCCAAAAGAATATGTAGACAAGATGGTTGAGCATCAAGCCAGCCGTAAAATTTCATTTGATTTTATGGGTGAACATGATACTTCGCCGGTTGATCTGATCACGCGACGATATCCTATAATTTCCATCTTGAAACCATTCAATACCTGCGCGCAGATTTGTGTTTATTGCCAGCGCAACTGGGAAATTGAAAGAGTGTTGGAAAAAAGGGCTCTCGCTTCAAAGGAAAAAATCGATAAGGCTCTGGCATGGTTTGATGAACATAAGAGTATCGGCGACGTGCTCATTACCGGAGGCGACCCCCTCGTGATGAAAGATGCTCAACTTAAGCGAATACTTGAGGTTCTTGCCGCTAAAAAACAAATCTACAGGATCAGAATTGGCACCCGAACACCGGTCGTACTGCCAACGCGTTTTACAGAGGATTTGATAAATCTGCTTGCCCGGTTTCATCAACCGCCGAAACTTGAAATTGCAGTTGTTACTCATTTCGAGCACTCCTATGAAGTAACCCCGGAATCAATGGAAGCTGTTCAAAAATTGCGGAAAATTGGCGTCAGTGTATATAACCAGCAGGTTTATACGGTTGAAAATTCCAGGCGGTTTGAGTCGGTAAAACTCCGGAGAGATTTGAAATCGATCGGAGTCGATCCGTATTATACATTTAATATGAAAGGGAAAGAGGAAACCAGTCGCTATATGGTTCCGATCGCGAGAATTTTACAGGAGAGGAAGGAAGAAGCCCGACTTCTACCAGGGCTTGATCGAACAGATGAACCGGTTTTTAACGTACCGAAACTCGGTAAAAATCACCTTCGTGCGGGTCAGGATCACAGGTTGGTAATGATCTTGCCGGACGGCTCGCGTGTTTATGAGTTCCATCCGTGGGAGAAGAATATTACGGCTATTCCGCCCTATAATTATGTGGATGTTCCCATATACGATTATCTTGAAGAGCTTGCTTCCCGGGGAGAAAATATCCGGGATTACAGGACAATCTGGTTCTACTATTAATTTCCTAACCTGGACAAGCCCCTGTACACTTCGTTACCGGGCAGCCAGAACCAAAAAAGGTTAAAAAAATATATTTTCTCAAGAGACTCATTTGGCACAAATACTACATTTCCCCGATACAGTCATTCTTACTTACGGGGCAGGCAAATAAACTGCGAATCTCAATGTTTAGTGTTTTAAATTAATATAAAGCGGAATCCTGAGGCATCTCTGAAAAAATTTGATATTTAAAATTTGCAGTTTGATATTTGATATAAACATCATGTTAAAACATGTTTTTTAGCGTTGAGAAATCAAAATATTCTTTGTCCAGAAGTATTTCGGGACAAGAATTTGAGAATTAAGAGACTAAGAAGTCCGGTTCGCAGAACGATGCAATCACAGGTTATTATAAAAACTTAGTTACACGGACGGCGGAATATGGTTCAGCGCGGGTGAGACGTTATTTCTTATTTTTGAAATGTTCCGGGTATAATTCTTTTGCGCAGTCCGGGCAAATGCCGTGGCTGAATACAGCATCGGAACGCTCGGATATATAAATTTCTACCTGATTCCAGTAACCGCTGTCATCACGGATTTTTTTACATTGTGCGCAAATAGGTATTAAACCACTCAATTTGTTGACTTTATTATAGGCTTCTTGCAATTCGGTTAACAATTCCTCTTTTTGTCGGATCGCTTTGTGGCATATAACAGCCTCTGTTACTTGTGGTACAACTTGTTGTAAACGCCGGAACTCTTCGGTTGAAAAGGGCTTATTTCGTGAAATATCCATGACTCCCAGCGCCGTGTCTCCAAACGACAGGGGAAAGATTATAACCGAATTGATTCCCAGAACTTTATAAATACTTGGAATAAATTTTCTTAAAACATTACTATCTGTAAATTCTTCTATAAGCTGTATGATTTGTTTATCGTTAGTCAGAATTGTCGGTTTATTTGAAGATAATGTCTTAAAATATATACTTGTTGTTGACCGATTGATCTTTGCGGAAGATATTTTAGTTTCCAGAATCCTCTCGACTGCTATCACAATTTTAGAATTCAATGTATTATCCTGTATCTCCAATTGGGTTTCATCCCTGTTTAGCAAATACACCGTTACCCCAAGACAGTTATAGATGCGGATGATTTCTCTTGATAGTAATGATAAAATATTATTCAGAGATTTCCGGTGAATAACTGCTGAATTCAGGGCATTGATCAGTTTCAGATCATCATGCTGCTGCGATAATGTCTTTATCATCTGTTCAAATTGTAGTAAATGCTGCTGTGTTTGCCTGGTATTCTTCATATCTTGATGTAGCGCATCTGAGTTTTTCATTTTAATTTATTTTAACTCTTATATCGGTTCTTTAAGACTCCTCAGACGGTTTTGCCCGGCTAACAGATAGAAAAAAACTAATATCAGTGGTACATAACTATAAAATCTTTGCCTCGTTACCTTGTAATTTCTGCTGTTTATTAGTTTAATAAATATAGGGACAATGTCAAATGTTTTTTCCCCGGTTTTTTCTTTCTGAAAGATATAAAAAGAGAAAATGCAGTTTGGCAATTTTTAACCTTTCAAGCCTGATCCTCTTTTAAAAATAACTGTAAATGTCTATATTTATCGGGTATTTTCAGTTTCCGATGAACAAGAACCAAAATTTAAAAATAATATATGAGGACAATCACCTGTTGGTGGTCTGTAAACCGCCGGGTATTTTGATCCAGGGCGATAAGACCGGCGATATTACCCTGTTATCAATTGCTAAAGAGTATCTGAAGAAAAAATACCAAAAACCGGGCAATGTTTACCTTGGTTTAGTGCATCGTCTGGATCGACCGGCGTCGGGTGTTATGGTTTTTGCCCGGACGTCCAAAGCCGCCGGGCGCCTGATGAAACAATTTCAGCAGCGACAAACCCGCAAAATTTACCGGTGTCTCGTCAATGGTAAAGTACCCGAAAGCGGAACCTGGCTTGACCGGATCGAACGCCGGGAGGTTAACAGCTGTATTGTCAGAGGTGAGGCGAATGCGGAACTGTCGTTCAGACGTCTTGATTATAAGAATGCCGTTTCGTTGGTCGAAGTGGATTTGCGGACCGGGAAGCATCATCAAATACGGGTGCAGTTTGCCCATAGAGGTTTTTCGATTATCGGTGATTTTCGTTATGGATCGAAAATCAAATTCCCGGAGAGAGCAATCGCACTGCACGCTCGTTCGCTGAGCATTATTCATCCTGCACTGAAAGAGGAGATGACGTTTAGCTGTGAACCGGAAGCCTGTTGGGATGATTTCCTTCTGCAGAAATATAAAGCCGGACGATCTTTATAAATGTTCAAAAATGCAATCCAGATTGCCGGGATAATCGATCAAACCGAAGCCGACATGCTGATGGCAAGCGGTGTCGGGTTCCTGGGATTTCCGCTGAGGCTGCCGGTTAATAAAGAAGACCTGGGCGAAAAAGATGCCGCCCGGATCATCCGGACAATTAAGTTTCCTAATCATGCTGTGTTGATCACTTATCTTGACAGGGCCAGTGACGTAATTGATTTTTGCAATGACCTTGGAGCCGGTATTGTTCAGTTGCACGGTCATGTCAAAGCACAGGAATTGCAGAAAATAAAAACATCGGCGCCGCAAATAAAGATCATAAAAAGCCTGATCATTTCCGGGGATAACCGGGATCAATTATTATCGGATGTGAATCAATATTCGGAATTTGTCGATGCCTTTATCACAGACACCTATGATCCAACGACCGGAGCGTCCGGCGCCACCGGGAAGATTCACGACTGGAATATCGGCAGATTATTGGTGGAACGGTCGCCGAAACCGGTTATTTTAGCAGGCGGCATGACTCCCGAAAATGTCCGCGAAGCCATCATGACAGTTCACCCGGCCGGGGTGGATGCTCATACCGGCGTGGAAAGTCCCGACGGAAGAAAGGACCCGGTGAAAGTTCGCAGATTTGTCGAAGAGGCGAAAATTGGATTCAAGATGCTGGCTGAAGCTGAACCGGTCGAAATTCCAATTAACGGCGTTCTTGATCTGCATACATTTCTGCCCCGGGAAGTGAAAGAACTGGTGCCGGACTATTTGAAAGCCTGTCGTGAAAAGAATATTTACAGTGTACGCATTATTCATGGTAAAGGAACCGGAACGCTGCGGAAAATTGTACAGTCGATTCTGTCACGCATACCGGAAGTGGAATCTTTTCACACTGCCGGGGGGACCGGCGGCGGCTGGGGCGCGACGAGTGTTGTATTAAAAAACACTAATTCTGAATAGACGTCAATAGATTGGAGTTTAAAGATATGCTTGCCAATGGTTGACATATGGAGTATATTAATAGTGAAATGTCAACCAATATTTATTGAGGTGCATTATGTTTGGCGAAAGATTAAAATCAGCCAGAAAAATGGCAGGGCTGTCTATGCAGACCTTAGCCGACAAGATGGATAATGTTGTCACCAAGCAAGCGATATCCAAATACGAACAAAATCTAATGAAGCCTGACGGGCGGATCCTTTCCGCTCTGTCAAAAGTAATGGATATTTCTCCGGATTATTTCTTCCAGGCGCCGGAATTTCAGATCAAAAATATTGAGTTTCGCAAGAAATCCCGGCTAAATGTAACCGACCAAAACCGTATAAAAGAGCTCAGCAAGTCCTTTATTGAACGAAGCGAGGAATTAAACGATCTGCTTCAGATTCGCTATGAATTTCAATCCCCGATTAAAAACCGGATTGTAAGCACCTTTGAAGATATCGACCGGATTGTGGCTGAACTACGGTCTCAATGGAAATTAGGTGAATGGGCGCTAATCAATGTGGTCGAACTGTTGGAAAACAGGGGTGTTCGGATATTTGAAGTCGATGCACCGGAAGCGTTTGACGGCCTGTCGGGATGGGCGGACGCCATTCCGATGATTGTTATCAATAAATCCCTGGATAACGATCTGTGTCGGAAACGTTTTACCGTGCTGCATGAATTTGCGCACCTGGTTTTGGATTTTCGGGTTCCGGATCAGCCGAGATTGAAAGAAAAACTCTGTCATTATTTTGCAGGCGCTTTTCTGATGCCTTATAATATATTTATCCGTGAATTTGGCGCTCGTAGAAAAGGAGTAACTCTGGATGAATTGATCCGGATCAAAGAGAACTTTGGTATATCGATTCAGGCGATTATGGCGCGAGCCAATGCCCTAGGAATGATCAACGCGCAGGAATTTCAGCGATTTAATATTTGGATAAATAAACATGGATATCGTAAAAATGAACCGGGTCAATACTGCGGAGTAGAGAAAGCCAGTCGTTTTCAGAGCCTGATTAACCGGGCGGTAACCGAGGAGATCATTTCCATGTCCAAGGCGGCGACCTTGGCGGGACAATCGCTGGCGGTATTCCGGCGGAATTTTAACCAGATATGACGGATATTTATATAGCCGACGCCAATATTTTATTTGATCTGTTTGACATCGATTTATTCGGAGCGTTTTTAGGGTTAGATTTGAATGTGCATATCTCCCAGTTTGTGATAGATGAAATCGAGAAACCCGATCAAAAAGAACGTATGACGGATTGCGAACGAATATTTGTGCAGTATTTCGACAGCGACGATCTGGAACAAATCCAACTTATTGATCAGAATAATCGCGGCTTGTCCTTTGAAGATTGCTCGATTCTGCTCATGCGGCAAAAGCAGGAAGCCATTATTCTTACCGGCGATGGCTTGTTGCGCCGGACTGCCGAGAAAAATGGATATGAAGTACACGGGATTATCTGGGTGTTGGATCGCTTGATAGAAAAAGGGCTATTGACTTGTTTTATAGCAAGGGATAAGCTAATGGAACTTTTGGCGATTAATAAACGGCTGCCTAAAACGCTGTGTGATAATCGACTGGAAGCATGGGAAAATGATAACCAATGAACATAAGAACAATCAATAAATGCCTATTCTCCAATGGCTAAACGAAGCAGAAGCGGTGAAAACCGCACAACCGGAAGTGGAATCCTTTCATACTGCCGGGGGAACCGGTGGCGGATGGGGCGCGACGAGTGTAACATTACGGCGAAACGAGCCACAATTGAAAAGGTAAAAGGATAAAATTTTTCAACTCCAATTGTTCATCGCGAGGAACTGATGGAAGTGCTATGAAATGGTCAAGGGGGGATGTTGGGGAAAGGAAACCGGAGAATGGAGAGCGGAAAACAGGGTAACGCCAACGAAAAAGATAAATTTATAGGACACTGTTATTTATCGATCAGGTAATTGCCCTTTTGAGGGATAACATTTCTTACACCACCGGTTGGATTTTTAACATCATTCTTATATCGTGGTATAATATGGATATGTACATGAGGTATTGTCTGTCCTCCGACTTGGTTCACATTTATACCAATATTATACCCTTCAGGATTATAATCACGATCCAAAATTTTCTTAATTCGATTAACTAACATCCAACAGGCACGCTGCTCATGTAGTGTCAGATCGAAATAATCCGACACATGGCGTTTAGGAATAACAATTGAGTGAGCAAGAGAAACAGGGAATATATCAAGAATGGCATATGTCTTTGCTGTTTCGGAAAGGAGAGTCATTTTTGGGGTTGGATTACAAAATGGACATTCCTCAGCATCATGACTCAACTGATTATAATGTTGATATTGATAAATTTCACAAAAATCGTTTAGAAATATACTGGCATACGGTAATTTAACAATGCATTGGAATGTTGACTTTTTATGTACTTTATGGATGCGAAATCCTTCATATTTTATATCCCGTCGAACAGCATAAAAAGCACAACCATCATCTTTTAATAATTCGCTAATATTCATCAGTACTTCCGGTTGTTCATCGGGTTGGAGAACGTTCATAACGTAGCTACAAACGATTGTATCAAATTTTTCTTGAGGACATTCGGGAAAGTAAAAATTATCATATCCAATAATATCATAACCCAAACTGGATAAAAGTTTTACATCAGAACCTAATCCGCATCCAAAATCGAGTATTCTCCCTTTGAAAAGATTTTGCTTATGTAGCCATCGCATCGGGTAAGATAATTTCGTACGTGGTTTTGCGGTCAAATGCGAATGATTTACCGGTTTATATGACATAGCTTATATTTTCCAATATTCGTAGCCCATGTTTTCTGCAATTTGTACCAAGGGCAACATCAATTTGCGATACTTTTCCCGGAAAATAGAAATCGGCATGTATACAATGGATTTAATAGTATCTCCTAGTATTAAATAATCTTCCAGCGTTTTATTTTTAGGATTAATACTCCAGACAGCTTGAACAGCGTTTTTTTGTATTTCTGTAAAATTACCAAGAAATCGATCTAGATTTGGAAGACGATTACTCTTGGAACTATTAACAAATGGTAACACTGGAACTAAATTCCAATTTAAATT
>Ga0265594_1003516_pt1 | contig 10370 bp, 9 predicted proteins | sample saktaG_11_FD_190147 | JGI IMG/M metagenome (GOLD analysis project Ga0265594, IMG submission 190147) | Saline water microbial communities from Sakinaw Lake, British Columbia, Canada - sak_2011_5_24_80m | ecosystem: Environmental > Aquatic > Non-marine Saline and Alkaline > Saline ... | reverse complement strand
AGGACTCAAAAAGGTCAGAACCCATTCCGGCAATATCTCCTACGTTATCTCCAACATTGTCAGCAATTACTGCCGGATTTCTGGGGTCATCTTCGGGAATTCCTTTCTCAACTTTTCCTACTAAATCTGCTCCCACATCAGCTGATTTAGTAAAAATCCCCCCTCCCACTCTCATAAAAAGGGCGACAAGAGAAGCGCCGAAAGCATAGCGGAGTAAAAGCTGAGTATCTTTAAACAAAAGCCAAATTACTGATATTCCCAATAACCCCAGGCCGACCACCAAAAAACCCATAACCTTTCCGCCAGAAAAAGCAATTTGAAAACTTTTTGGAAAATTCGTTCTGGCGGCATTAGCTACCCGGGAATTAGCCCGGGTGGAAATCATCATTCCAATAAAACCGGCTAAACTTGATACTCCTGCTCCAATTAAGAAAACAAAAGCTGCTGAAAAACTCTTTGTCATTAACCCGAGTAAAAGAGCAATCAAAACAAAGACCAGGGCCATTATCTTAAATTCCCTTTTTAAAAAAGACATTGCTCCTTCCCTAATGGCTTGAGAAATTTTGACCATTTTTTCAGAACCAGAAGGGGCCTGATTTATCTTCCGAATCAAAAAAATGACAAAAACTATAGTAAAAAGCGAAACGATGATGGAAGGATATAACATAATAAAAGTATAGTCCTGTCGGTATCTGATACCGACAGGCTCAATTGGTTATTTCTTTACTCTTTTTGTTTTCTTTACTGTTTTTGTTTTCTTCTTGGCTTCTTTTACCCGAGCCGCAGCGAGGGGTGAAGAAGAAGATTTATTTTCTTTGCCCTTCTCTTTTGTCTCTTTTTTTTCTTTGGTTTCTTTCTCTTCTTTCTCGCCTTCCGGGCTTCTGACATCAATCTTCCAGCCGGTTAGCTTGGCGGCCAACCTAACATTTTGGCCATCTCTGCCAATGGCTAAAGATAACTGGTCTTCAGGGACAGTGACCACCGCTTTATTTTTGGGCCCGATTTTAACTTCCAAAACTTTAGCCGGAGAGAGAGAGTTGGCAATAAATTTTTCTGACTCTTCAGAATATTCAATAATATCTATTTTTTCTCCACCAAGTTCTGAAATTACCGCTCCAACTCTGGTCCCTTTTTGCCCAACCGCTGCCCCTATTGGGTCGATTCCTTCAGTTTCAGAAAAAACTGCAATTTTTGACCGAGACCCAGCCTCCCTGGCAATCGACTTAATTAAGACTTGCCCAGTTGAAATTTCCGGAACTTCCAATTCAAAAAGCTTAGAAATTAGCTTAGGATAGGCCCGCGATAAAAGTACTACCGGCCCTCTCGGGGTTTCTTCAACTTTCAGAATATAGACTTTAATCCTCTGGCCGGGCCGATAAAATTCGCCGGGAACCTGTTCCTCTCTCGGCAATATCCCCAGGGTTTTGCCAATATCTAAAAAGACGCTATTCCCCTCAATTCTCTGAACAATTCCAGAGATTATTTCTCCTTCCTTTGACTTATATTCTCCAAAAACTGCCTCCCTTTCCGCCTCCCTAATTTTTTGTAAAATCACCTGTTTTGCTGTCTGGGCAGCAATCCGGCCATAGTCTCTATGAGGCTCTAGAGCCATCTCTATTTCTTTTCCGGGTTTAATCTTTGGATGTATTTTCTTTGCCTCTTTCACCATAATATGTTTTTCCGGATTAAAACGGAACTTTTCCTTGTCCAAGGGTTCTCTCTCAATCTTTTTTTCCTTAAGTTTGAGCGGTGAGGCGGGACGCGAGAGCTTCCTGCCAAGCGCGACGAGCTCCCGTCCTTGGGTGGCGTCCAATTCTTCCTCAGAAAGAATCATTGAATCATCTACCACTAATTTTACTTGCCAAAATTTAACTTCGCCTGATTCCGGAGAAATCTTAGCCCGAATAACCTGGCCCCTCTCCCCATAGTCTTTTTTATAGGCAGCGGCATAAGCCTGCTCAATAGTTTCGATGACTTTTTCTTTAGGGATTCCTTTTTCCTCAGCAATCTGGGAGATTGCCAAGGTAAAACTTTTAAGATCTATATTTTCGCTTTGAGATGGATTAGAATTCATAAAAATAATGTCCGTTTCCAACGGACAAAAATTCCAGATTTATCAAACTGTTTTTAGTTTAGGAAAAGGAGATATTATTGTCAAGCCCCAAACGCATTCTGAATATGGCGAATTTTAGCTTTTTTTGATTTTAAATCAATTTTAATTGCCATTACATCAATTTGCCACTTAGATTCCAGAGGAATTTTCTTTTCTGAAAGCCAATCTTGAGCTATTCTTATTAATTGTTTCTGTTTTCGAAAATTAACTTTATCCTCTGGCAAAAAGGGCTTGCCCTGAGCTTGCCGAAGGGTTTTTACCTCAATAAAAGAAACTATCTCTCCTTTTTTAGCAATAATATCAATCTCTCCTTTTTGAGGTCCCCGAATCCATTTTCTGGAATAATTTTTACCTAAAATTTTATATCCTTTATTTTTTAAATAATAACAGGCGATGTTCTCGCCAAAACTTCCTAATTGTTTTAATTCCATAGTAGTGTAGTGGACCTGGGCAGAATTGAACTGCCGTTTCTACAATGCGAATGTAGTGTTCTACCACTGAACCACAGGCCCGGTCGGGCTGTCCGGATTTGAACCGGAACTAAATTCTCCCGAAGAACTCGTGCTACCATTACACTACAGCCCGTTAAGTTACCCAATATTTCTTCTTAGTCATCTCATCTCTTTTCATCTCCAATTTTTCTCTTTCTTTTTTAGCTTTTTGAGCTAAGGACGATATCTCCCTTTCAGATAACTTACCTAATTTCTTAATCTCCTTTTCTAAAAATTCTTTTTTATTTTTCTTTGGGTCCTCTAAAACATAGGAGAGTAGGACATCTAAAATTTGTCCTACCTTGGGCCCTGGCTGAATATCTAAAATCCTTATTGCGTCGTTTCCCTTAACCTTGAGCATTTTTACAGAAATCGGGTCTCTGGAGACTTTTTCAATAACATATTGCAAATGCCTCAATTTATAGGGCTCAGCTTTTGGCACGCCAGAACCAATTCTATCAGCCATCCTCACCTGCAATAATTCTTCCATATTTTCTGGCCCAGCCTGGCGAACCAATCTCCTGACCGAACTCTCTCCCACTTCGTCCGGATGATAATAGAAAAGATGATATCTGACAAGTTTGGCAATTTTTTCAATATCTTTTTTGGAAAATTTTAAGCGATCCAGTATTTGCAAAGTCATTTTAGCTCCCACAATTTCATGATTATAGAAAGTGGCGTCTTGGCCTTCCCCTTCTTTTACCCGGGGCTTGCCAATGTCATGGAATAAACTGGCCAATCTGACATATTTGTTGAAATCCCGCTTAGCTGCATATTTTAAAGACAAAAGGCTATGCTTATAGCAATCGTAAATATGATGCTTATTTTGAGTTACTTTATAGCCCTCTTCTAATTCGGGGATAATATATCTTAAAAGGGAAAGTTCTCTCAAGAGCTCTAGGCCATCGGCTGCTTTTTCAGCCATAATAATTTTTAAAAGTTCATCTCTAATTCTTTCTTTAGAAATTGCCTGAAGCCAGGGGGCATTTTTTTTGATTGCCTGACCGGTCTTTTTTTCAATTTCAAAATCCAAAGTGGTGGCAAACCTGACTGCCCTGAGCATTCTTAGAGCATCTTCTGAAAATCTATCTTCGGGATTACCAACTGCTTTAACTAGTTTATTTTTTAAATCTTTCTGGCCTCCAAAAGGATCAATGAGCCTGTCGGTATCTGATACCGACAGGCCTAAGGCCATGGCATTAATAGCGAAATCTCTTCTTGCCAAGTCTTCTTCAATAGTCTTGGCGTATCTAATTGAATCAGGGTGTCTTTTATCGCTATATTTCTCATCAATTCTGTAGGGAGTAATTTCAACCTCTTTTAATCTTGGGTTTTCACTGCCTGTTAAAACAGTAACGGTGCCAAATTTGTTATCAGCAAAGCTCTTCAAAAAAATCTTGCCAATTTTTTCGGGCTTGGCATTAGTAGCTATGTCCCAATCTTCCGGTGTAACTCCCAAAAGTAAATCCCGAACGCAGCCTCCAACAATATAGGACTCAAAACCAGCTTTTTTAAATTCGTTTATAATAACTTCTACTTCCCTGGGAATAGTCATATTTTTATCTTAACTCAAAAATTGCTTTTTTTCAATTGTTTTGTTAAAATAAATTTAGTTACCCCCGTGCCCCCGTAGTATAATGGATAACACGACACGCTTCGGACGTGTAGTTGAGGGTTCGAGTCCTTCCGGGGGCATTAAAATTTGTTATAATAAAAAATATGAAAAAGAAAATAATTTTTATATTTCTGATTATTTTTTTAGGAAGTTTGCTTTTGCCTTTGGTTTCTTTAGCCGCCGGCACGTATAAAGTAGACGGAAAAACAGTGACCTATGAGGGATTAGTTCCTTGCGGAAAAAGTGAAAAAGGGCCAGGTGAATCAGATGAGGTAACTATGCCCTGCCAATTCTGTCATTTCTTTGTGATGTTCAGAGGTATTTTAGATTTTGTCCTGAAACTGGTTATCATAATTGGGGTTTTAATGATTACCATCGGCGGGTTTATGTTCCTTTTTGCCGGAGGAAGTCCGGCAATCTTGGGTCGCGCAAAAACAATATTGACTTCAACCATTATAGGTCTGGTTATAATTTTTGCTGCCTGGATGATTATCAATACGATCTTTATAGCTATTGGAGTAGCTGATTGGACTGGGTTAAGAGAGGGTTGGTTTTCAATTGAATGTTCAATAAGACCTTAGTTTGCCCTGCTAGCTCAATTGGTAGAGCAGGTCCCTCTTAAGGACAAGGTTGCAGGTTCGAGCCCTGCGCGGGGCACAAAAAGGCAAATTGCCTTTTTGTTTTTTAAGTTGTAGAATGAAATTAACATGTTAACTTCTAAAGAAAAAGAAGAATTAATCAAAAAATATAAACTCCACGAGACAGACAGCGGTTCTCCCGAAGTTCAGATTGCTTTGCTTTCAGAAGAAATTAAAAGATTGCTTTTGCATTTAAAATCGCACCCTAAAGATTTTCATTCAAAAAGAGGTTTGTTAAAAATGGTCAGCCAAAGGAGAAAGTTTTTAAATTATTTAAAAGAAGAGGATAAAAAGAGGTATAATAGCATTGTCAAAAAAATAGGGCTAAAGAAATAACATGGTAATAAAACATATTGGTCAAAGGGTCGGAGTTCTAATCGATGTTCAGAACCTCTACCATTCTGCCAAAAATCTCTATAAAGCCAGGGTTAATTTTCGGGAAATTTTAAAATCAGCTGTTAGTCAGAGGAGTTTAATTCGGGCCTTTGGTTATGTTGTCAGAACAAAAACCGGAGAGGAAAAACCTTTTTTCGAAGCTTTAACCAAATTAGGAATTGAAACCAGGGTTAGAGATTTACAAGAGTTTTACGGCGGTTTAAAAAAAGCTGATTGGGATGTTGGAATTACTGTTGATGCTATAAGAATTGCTCCCAGTGTTGATACCATTATCTTGGTCTCAGGGGACGGCGATTTCATTCAGTTAGTTGAGTATTTAAAAAATCAGGGAAAACGAGTAGAGGTTATTGCTTTTGGGAGATCGGCTTCGGCTCGCCTGAAAGAAATAGCTGATGAATTTATTGATTTAGAAAAAAATCCAGAAAAATATTTACTTAAAAAATAAGAATGGAGAATAAATTTAAATTAAAACTCGATGATCGGGAATTAAGCGTTGAAGTTAAAAATCTGGCTGAACAAGCTAATGGTAATATTTTGGTCAGCTACGGTGATACTTTAGTCTTATCCACCTCTGTAATGTCGGAATCTAAAAGGGAAGGACTCAATTTTTTTCCGCTGACTGTTGATTATGAAGAAAGATATTATGCTGCCGGCAAGATTCGCGGCCCCAGGTATATTAGAAGAGAAAGTCGGCCTTCAGACGAAGCTATTTGCGCAGCTAGGCTGATTGACCGAGCCATCCGACCAAGATTTCCAGAAAATTTGGCCCGAGAAGTTCAGGTAGTTAACACTGTCCTTTCCTGGGACGCTGAGAACGACCCTGATATTGTTGGGCTAATCGCTACATCCCTATCTCTTTCAATTTCTGACATCCCCTGGTCAGGACCTCTGACAGCAGTTAGAGTTGGCAGGAAAGAGGGCCAATTTATTCTGAATCCGACCCATGAAGATAGAGAAAAAAGTGAGCTCGACCTTATTTTTTCTGCCGGTTTCAATAGTAATGGTAAATTTTTAGTTAATATGATCGAAGGGAATTTTGAGGAAGTAGAGGAAAATTTAATTTCAGAAGCTTTAGAATTTTCTGAAAAATATTTAAAAAAGATTTATGATTTTCAAAAAGAGATTATAGAAAAAATTGGGAAAGAAAAAATTCCCATTGAGGTTTCTTCTCAGGACATTGAATTAGAGAAAGAAATTGGGAAATTTTTGGGCAAAAATTTAGAAAAAGCGTTATATCAAAGTAAAAAAACTGAACGGATGAAAGAAGTTAACAAACTTAAAGAAGAGCTTTGCAATTTTACAGAAGAAAAATATCCGGGGATGGAAAAAGTAAAATATGTTCAGAATTTCTTTGAAAAAGAAATTTCCAGGCTAATCCATAAAAATATTATCTTAAATGAAAAAAGGCCGGATGGGAGAAAATTAAATGAAATAAGAGAAATTCATCTCGAAGCTGGGCTTTTACCAAGAACCCATGGTTCCGGCCTTTTCTGCCGAGGCCAAACAAAATCCCTTTCCATCTTAACTTTGGGAGCGCCGGGAGACCAACAAATATTGGAAGGAATGGAAATTGTTGGCAAAAAGCGCTTCATGCACCATTATAATTTTCCTCCCTATTCGGTTGGAGAAATTAGGCCAATGCGAGGTCCGGGGAGAAGAGATATTGGCCACGGAATGTTAGCTGAAAAAGCCCTTTTGCCCCTGATTCCCAGTTTTGAGGAATTTCCTTATACAATAAGGATAGTTTCGGAAATTCTTTCTTCTAATGGTTCAACCTCTATGGCTTCGGTCTCTAGCTCTTCCCTGGCTCTAATGGATGCTGGAGTACCAATAAAAGCTGCGGCGGCCGGAATCGCTTTGGGATTGATGGCTAATGAGAAAGGAGATTACAAAATCTTAACTGATATTCAGGGACCGGAAGACCACTATGGAGACATGGATTTTAAAGTGGCAGGAACGAGAAAAGGAGTAACTGTTATTCAAATGGATGTAAAAATTGCCGGAATTACCTCAGAGATTTTAAAAGAAGTTTTGTTTCAGGGAAAAGAAATCAGACTCCAAATTTTGAATAAAATCCAGGAAGTTCTGCCAAAACCTAAGGCCCAACTTTCTCCTTTCGCCCCCAGAATTCTTACCTTGCAAATTAATCCAGAAAAAATCAGGGAGGTGATAGGTCCTGGGGGAAAAATAATCAACGAAATTACTAAAGAAACCGGAGTAGCCATAGATATTCAGCCCTCGGGTCTTATTTTTATTACTTCAGAAAAAGAAGAAGCGGCAGAAAAGGCCCTTTCCTGGATAAAAAATATTACCAGGGAAGTTAAGGTTGGAGAAATTTTTCAGGGCAAGGTAAAAAGGATTCTGGATTTTGGAGCTTTTGTCGAAATTCTACCGGGCCAGGAAGGTCTAGTTCACATCTCTCAGCTAGCACCTTATCGAGTAAAAAGAGTTGAAGATGTGGTTAAAATTGGCGATAATTTACAGGTAAAAGTAATCTCAATTGATGAACAAGGGAGAATAAATTTATCAGCGAAAGAACTAGTGAAATAACTATGAATGAAAAAAAAGAATTTCTAAAAAGGGAGGAAATTAGAACGATGCAAAGAGATATTGTTAGTGCCCGGGAAGGAGCGACAACAAAAGAGACAGAAGAAAAAAGAACGAAAGAAGAAGTTGAAAAAGAAAAATTAGAAAGAGAAAGGCTGCAGAAAGAAGAAGAAAAGATAAAAATTGAGGAAGAAAGAAGAAAGGCCAATGAGGAAAGAGAAAGAATCGAGGAAGCTAAAAGAAAAGCCGAAACCTTAAAGGGAACTGAGGAAGAAAAAAAATTAGAAGAAATAAGAAAGATAGCTGGAGAAAGAAGGAAAAAAATAGAGGAAATTAGAAAAAAAGAACAACTGCTGCAGAAAACCAAAGAGGGAAAGAAAGAGAGAGAGGAAGAAGAAATAAGATTACAAACAGAAAAAGCTGAGTTAGAAAAGGAACTTGAGAAACTTTTAGAAAAGAAAGAGCCCTTGGAGACAGAAAGGGCTCAGCTTTTAGAAAGAGAAGTTCAATTAGAAAAGACCTTAGACCAGATCTCAGAAAGGGAGGCAGAGATTGAAAAAGAAGAGACAGCTATTGAAGAAAAAGAAAAGGAAGCAAAAACACCTAAAGAAAGAAAAGAAATAGAAACAAATAGATGGGAGATAGAAGAAAAAAGACGAAAAGCAGAAAAAGAAAGATGGGAATGGGAGGAAGAAATTAACAAAATAAAGACTCAATTAAGAGAGGTTGACTTGGTTTATCAAAAGATAAAAGATAAAGAAAATAATCTGGAGAAAAAAATAAGAGAAACTGACCATTTGTTGAGAAAAGATGAAGAAGAAAAAAGGCCGGAGGAAATAATTAGAAAAAGGAAAGAGACCGAGGAAGAGAAAAGAAAAAAAGAAGAATTCCTCCAAAAACTAGCCCAAGTTAAAGGGGCAGAAAAAGAAGAGGCAGAAAAATTAAAAGAAGAGGAAGAGCAAAGAAAAGAAACAGAGGAAACAGACAAAATAAGAGAAGATGAGGAGGAGGCGAGAAGAAAAGAGATGGAAAAATTAAAATTAGAGGAGGAACAAAGATTAGGAAAAACCAGAGCTAAATTTTTGGCAGAGAAAGAAACCAGAGAGACAGAAGAAGAAAAATTAGCAAAAGAAAATTGGGGAAAAAGATTATCAGAAATTCAAAAGAAAGAAGAAGCAGAAAGGAAAAAATTTTTAGAAAGAACCCAGGGTGAAAAGAAAGAAACCCAAAAAGAGGCTCTTAAAATTGAAAAACCCTCTGTTCCTTTCCAACCAACCGAGATTTTCCGACCTCTTCCTCAAAAACCCTCTCTGAGAGAGAAATTCTGGGCCAGGTTTATAATTTTTTTCGTAATTCTGGCGGTCTTGGCTGGTATTTGTACTTTCTGGTATTGGTTCCTCTATATCAGAAAACCACCGCTTCCCGCGTCCCCGCTATCCCCTCCCCCGGAAATTATTATTGTCCCGGAAATAGCTATTCCCGAAACCTTAATCTCGGTTGAAGCAATTCGAACTTTTGAAATTACAAAATCAGAAGAAACCATCATCCAGCTTTCTCAAATTCTTAAAGAAGACTTAGGAGAAGGCCAGTTTACCAGGATTATAATAAAAGATTTAACTAAGAAAAAAGTTCCCGGTCTGAAAGAATTTTTTGATACTTTCCAGATCAAAGCTCCAGAAGATTTTTATCCAAAATTATTAAGTGATGAGTTCGCTTTGTTTATTTATTCCCAAAAAGAGGGCAACAGACTGAGCCTGGTGACGAAAATAGAGACAAAAGAAGGGCTACCAGAAATTCTAAGATTCTGGGAAGACACAATGGAAACAGATTCGGCAAGTTTTTTCGCTTTCCTGGGCAAGGATAAACCGGCTTTCAAAGATTACTTTGCCAGAACCACCTACCGGCAGAGAGTTATTCGCTGCCAAACTTTTACTGAGGAAGATTTTGGGTCCTGTTATTTAATAACAGATAATTACTTCATATTCACAAGCTCTTTGGAAAGTATGAAAAAAACAATTGATAGGCTTCCTTAATTCTTATGTTTAGAAAAAAACTTTTTATTAAAGAAATAAAAGAAAAATTAGAAAAGGAAAAGGTTTCAACTGAGGAACAGCTTCAAGTCTTTGCCAAAAAAGATAAAAAACTGGCCGGAGATTGGGAGACTCGTTTCCCAAAATTCAATGGTGGCAATTTGGAAGAGGAAGCAGATGAAGTCGAGGAATACGAAGCCTTGCTCCCGATTGAGTTCATCCTTGAAAATAAACTCAAGAATATTAATCTTGCCTTAGAGAAAATAAAAAAGGGGGAATATGGAAAATGCGAAAAGTGCGAAAAGGAAATCTCCCGAGAGCGCCTCGAGGTTTGTCCTGAAGCCAGATTTTGCCTAAAATGCCAAAGATAAAATCTATTTGTAATGTTTAACGTCTAAATTATAATCGAAATAATCGAAATTCGAACTTTCGAATATGCCGTCTAAAGTTTACTCAGCTGCCATCGTTGGCTTAGATGCTCAAATTATTGAAGTAGAAGTCGATGCCTCATATGGATTGAGGCATTTTGAGAAAGGGGGG
>Ga0265594_1003514_pt1 | contig 10374 bp, 22 predicted proteins | sample saktaG_11_FD_190147 | JGI IMG/M metagenome (GOLD analysis project Ga0265594, IMG submission 190147) | Saline water microbial communities from Sakinaw Lake, British Columbia, Canada - sak_2011_5_24_80m | ecosystem: Environmental > Aquatic > Non-marine Saline and Alkaline > Saline ... | reverse complement strand
TCAAGCACTTTATAGAGTTTCATCCTCAGTACCTCGGTGTGCGCCTGTAAAGGCATCGTGAAACTCCTGCGCGATGGCGCGAATCATCTCCACGGCTTCCTTTTGAGTGCCTAGTGCTTTCATCGCCTTCTCCCATCTTCGGAGCGCCTTCAATCGCTCTAGCATACTCATCGCTGTTGCTCCTCTTCAATTTTCACGGGTTTCCACCTCAAGGGTTGGTGCATCGTCAAAATCACGCGCCGACACACCAATAGCCGCCACGGCCTCACGGAACAGCCGTACACCTTCCAAGAGTTCTTCATCGGGATATGCCTCCAGAGGATGACCTAAACCGGCACTAGCCCGCCTCAGTTCCCTTATTGTTTTTTGCTCTTTTGGAGTCATTTCTTTTCGTACTTTACCTCCTAATACCTTAAAAACCCCTTCTTATGGTTCTTTACTGCACCGTTCCTACCCGTTCGCCGCTGTTCGAACAGTATCCCGTCACTCACCCCAATACTGTACGCTCTGTATATCCCTTCGTTCAGCCACATCTCCAAATCTCGCTTCTTGTTCTTGTCCCAACCCTCTACCTTCCATGCCAGCTCATGCACTTTGTTTCTGAAAGTATCGAACTCCTCCTTGAACCCTACCATGTCTAGCTGTTCGACACCTGAACACAATATCATTTCCAATACATCAAACGGGAAAAAGAACTTATCGCCGTTCGAAGCGACTGACACACCAAATTCACCATCCTTGCAGTCATAAGTTACGCTACTAATACTCATATCCTGAATACCCCCATCTTCACCAGCGGAAATAGTATACATGTATAGATGCAGTTAGAGAAAAACCAACTGAGCCAATAACCGAACCCGCAAATATTAATCAAAGACCACAGTATGAGACCATAGACGGGTAGTTGCATTATTAAGGCGAGTTTAATAAATTCCCTGAGTGTTGTCACGGTTCATATCACTCTACCCGCACGGTCTTATCCTATCAAATCGGATTGAAGAAATTCCCAGAATTTCGCTGCGAAATTATGCAACCGGTACTTCATGCGTTCCTTATGCCGCACATCCTTCAAACCCTGATACACATCTTCAAGTGCTACCGCTACGATGGCATCAAAAACGTTCTTATCGCATATGTCACACCCGCGTTCGTTGGAGAGTATCAACAGCCGCTTCAAATGCACTTCTGGGCATTTCTTCCTTCCGCTATAATATAGCAGACCCCCTGACGCGTCACGCACTGGAGTATATGCGTGCCTATGTATCGTCTCTTCCAACAGGACGAATAGTGTCATCGCTTGCATATCAGTTATCACGCTCCATGTTCATGGAGGAAATCCCAAACCTTATCGCAGAGTGATATCCACATATTCCAATAGTGTACGTCTGATTGTGTCGCTCACTTCGCGTTTACCGATGGAATGGTAATGCTTGTAGAAATCGTACTCATATGAATACTCGTCGTGCGCCCTCAACTCGTCATCAAACACCCGCACATGCACCTGCCGCTCCTCGCCGTTCTCATCCTCGTACACTGCTCTCATATTGTATATTTCACCTGGCTCGCACATCGCAACGTAATTCTCCTGAAACCCCGCACATATCAGGAAGTGCCGCAACTTTCTGAAATTCATCTTGCTGCTATCGAACGGTTCTACCAAGTAGGCACTCCTGTGCGATCCGATCATAAGCACCTTCCTCGTTATGACCCACCGACCAGTTCGCATGAGTACGTACCATAACAGTCGCTTATCGAGTTTACTCACTAACTCTTTTATTCTGGTAAAGTTCATCTCTAACCCTCCTCAAACCCCCTAATCAAATCGTCCAGCGAAAGGAACACTTTAATGCCGTGCTCCATTGCTGCTTTCTCGGTCGCAACGCCCCGTGATATCCCGTCATTCATGTCAATCAGCACAGCGTCACTAACCTTCAGCCATTCGAGTGAGTTCGCACTGTAGTCGTTATAATCCCATTCGCCTGTAGTCGTTCCCATGAGAAGATCGAAGGCGGGAACGTATACCGAGAACCCGGCCTTATACACTGTACTCGCTCGTTCAATCATTCTATGAACGTTCTTTAGGTAGCCGGATGCGTCAGCGGCATTCAACGGACCCGCTATATACACCCGGTATTTTCTTTCCATCGTTATAACTCTCCCAAGTATCTCCTGAACTCTTTCCAAAAACTCCCCTTTTCTGGTTTCTCCCAATCGCTGAATATCTGCTGCACACTCAGCGAATCCAGCATCTCCCGAAACACTTCTGGCGGGATCGTTATAACGTTGTCGCTACCCCCGAAATCAGTAACGATGTGGTTCACCTGCTGTACTGTTTTGATCGATGCAAACACTAGCTCTACGTTCTGCTTCATGTAGTACAAATCTTCTACTCGCGACCAACTGTCTAGCGGATCCTCGTACGATTCTGGCGGTTGTTTCAACACTCGACTAACGAAGACGGATGCGTACTTAGCTCTGAGTTTTGTCGCCATGTCCATCTGCCAGGGTTCCACTATCATTGTTGCGTTGATTGGTGCTTCCTCCGCAATCACGAACCCTGCCTTGATATACTCACCGAACACAGGCACTTTCGGCACTAACTGGATATTCTCGTTACGACCGCGATAGAGATTGTAGAGTGTCAATGTACCCTCGGCATATTTGTAATGTGGTAGCCGTGGTTGGAACGACACCTCAAGCGGTTGGTCTAGTTGAAGATCAATGAGCTTGCGCAGAAACAACCCGACCGTTGTACCAACTTTATTCGCAAGCGCCCAGTTAGATGTTACGCCGTCGATCAAGCCCAAAGCTGCAAAGAGTTTGATTTCATTTATATCACAGGTATCAAGGAAGAATCTCATGTTTTATCACCTACCTCAAACGAACATCAACATCTCAGCATAATGCTGGATCTTCTCAATATCATTCACATTCACTGGTTTCTTTGCATCACTGTTTCGCATAGCATATTTCACTATATTTCCAATAGCAAAGTGCCGTAGTATTCCAGCATCTTTGAACAGATCAATTGGCTCTGTCTTTCCGGTCTTGTAGTGTTCTGATCCGCGCTGCTTCACGGCCTCCCAACTCAACTTCTTCGTCCGTTCCCATTCAGACAGTATCTCTTCTGGTGTGAACACAACCCATCATACTCCTACTTCATTTTAATAAACTACCTAAAGTGGTGATTTGCTGGAATCAAACTCGATGCAACTCACCATCAACTCTTACCGCTACATTACGCAACCCAACATGACCCGCTAACTCTCTGAGTTCGTCGAGCGTGTGTTGATACTGCTTCACGGAACACTGCTGCAGGATATAGGAATGGCGAGTGGGGTCATAACCAGCTCGTCCCAAGTGCTTACCAATCGACCGATAATCTTCTGCTGTGAGTACACCTTTCATCGTTGTCGTTCTGAACTCGGCGTCCACACCGCTCTGAACCACATACTCAACGCTCTTCTTGACAGCTTCTTTCACACCGCACATGCCCGTGATGAACTGATAGAGTGGGTCTTCCAAGCCGAGTGACGCTTTGATATCCAAGAACACCGCATCTACGCACTCCTCGTATAGCAAGTGGAACAGGTTGCCGGATAGAAACCCGCTTGTCTCTATGCCGCTTTTTAGGTTGTAACTCTTAGCGACCATACAAAGATGCGATAAGGCATCTGGCTGTTCCAACGGGTCACCACCTGAAAAGACCACCGCGTCTATTAACTCCCTGCTTTTCTTAATCGCTTTAGCCACCGTGTCGATATCGACCAGCGTCTTCTGTTCGAGTATGTGCTTGTTATGGCAGTACACACACCTCGACAGACAACCCTCGAAGAACACTACCATTGAAGCGTACGGCTGCCACTCGATAACTGAATGATCGATAATGCCAGCGATATATGCTTTCATATCTCTTCCAACCGCTGTTTATAAAACTCACAAATCATGGTTTATTCCTCATTCAATATGCGTGCCAGTTCTGCGAATGTTAATGCGGGCAAGTACTTTGCCAAAACATCTGCGAGTTTCTGTGCATCCCCAACAGGGTTTCTAATGGGTTCCTTATCTATACCTGGTATCCAATTCTCAATAGTTATGCAATAAGCCTTGTTGGTGCCACCAACTACAAAACACTCGTCTTCTTCCACACCAATCACCTGTGTTCATACACGAAAGTGAAATCATTCCACCAACCTCCAATCGTACCTGAACCGATTCTCTTCTTTCCGCTTATCATTCCACTTGCTCACAGGCGCATAGTATCCAACGGTTCTAGTCACCTTATCAGTACTCACGCCACCACATGACGGACACGTACCGCCAATGAATCCGTGCCCCTGTGCGCACATATCGAAGATGTAATTCACTGCGAGATGGTTCACACCGCGATTAACGCTCTGCTCGATTAGCTTCTTGAATATCAGCTCGTTACCAATCCGCTCGTTGGTATTGATGTGCATTAACGCACCGCCTGAGAACTTACCCATCAACTGACCAGTAATGTTTATCCGATCGGCGAGTAAAATCGTCTTATCTAGTGGCACTATCTGGTTTGATAGCAGTTGATAGTTGGTATTGAACGCCTGGTTGGTTGCATCTGCTAACTTGTACGCGGCACTTTCAGCCGGGACGAACTCTACATTGATTGGCATCTTGAGGCTGCTTTTCTCATGTGCGAACTTCTCTATACATTCCACAATCGCACCCATCTCGGCTGTTATGTTCGTGAGTGATGTCGCACCTAACGCCACTGCAGCTTCCCACAAACCTAGCACACCGATTGTAGAGAAGAAGTGCCGTTCGTTCAACCAATTCAGCGGTTTGAACACCGGTACGAAACCAGCTGCTATACGTTTACGTAGGTAGGTACGTTGTACCGTGAGTATATCGTATGCAGCTTGCAACGTTTCTACAAGCAACTGCTCTAACGGCTCACCCGTTTTAATGTGTTTGTGCGCGATATACGGTGCGTTGATCGCTACCACACGCATAGAGCCGACATTGAGCCCGCCACCCCATGTGTCTTGGAATAGACTACGCAGTTCATCTATGTTTGAAACTAGACGGCAACATGAACTGAATTTCATACCATCACCCGCATAGAAGTTGAAACAACCCAAGTCCTTACCGTAGTACGACGCTAAGTCTAGTGTTTCGGTATCCTGTATGCTGCCACTTTTGGTAGTGAAATTAAGACTGGTGATAGGGAACCGATACGGGAGCCCGTCATTACCCTCACCGAAGTACTGCATCCACAGGTTCTGTACTCGCTGCACGGTTTCAAGGTCAACATCAAGTACAGCATCTTCAATGATCTTCTCAAGCAAATACTTATCATAAACGGTGATATTTGAAAATGGCGATTCCAAGCTCATCCTCAATTTTTGGTTCACCGTAAATGTGTATCGCTGCAGATCCTGTATGATCTCGCGGTCGCTCTTATCATGTTCCTTATCCACAAATGTCGCATACTGTATGAGCAAGTCGGACTCCGCGGTTGCACCCACGAAGCTGCTCGCTAACGAGAAGATCAACTCACTAGCTTGTGCAATGAACGAACTTGAATGTTTCGCGGGTTTCGAAACTAGATGCGAGAATCGCAACCCATCCAGCCGCATCAGGTTCAAGGACAGCCCAACGCAATAGGGTTTATCACAGAGATGGTGCAGATCGTGTACGTACAATTCGCCGTTGAATATCTTCGCGAGTATCGAACTGCCCAACCCCGTTTGTTTCTTCGATAGTCCCTTATGCAGCAAATAGAGATTATTGAGTTTGAAATACGGTTTCGTTACTTCTGCGGTATAATTCCCCGAGCCGAAGTTGCGTGCGTTCGCATTGTCATCAACAGTGAACCCTTCCGTGAAGTAGCGAAGTGACACCTCACCCAAATCCAGTTGGTTGCGTCCAACACCTAACCGATCAACTTGTTTCTGATTGAGCCTGTTATACAACTGCTGAAACTCAGGTGTACACGTAAATCCGAACTCCAACTTAACCATATCCACCACAGCAATCCCCCCGATAGAACAGAAATGGTTCTACGAGCTAATTTCTCGGTTGAACCCATAGCTGGACACCTGTTACAAATAAAAATTGATCAGACGATGAATTTGGTGGCTTAGAAGCGATTTTATTTATAATGTACGACCCCACTTTTCCTCGGTTCTGCACACACCTGCGATCCAGAACTCTTCCTTGTCTCGACGTACCAAACTGTTAGAGACTTATCTATTTTTATCCACATATCACTCTACCGTTTTCCCACCTTGATACTGACCTTCATACAGGGCAGCATAGTTGGCTCCAAAAAAGATTACTTGAGCAATCCTAGTACCCTTATAAATTGCTATTCGTTCATCCCTGAAATTATATATTGTGAGCCATATGCTCCCTTTATAACCGGGATCTATAATCGTTCCACGAATCATGATCCCCTGCCGATTGAATGTGCTTCGTTGCACTATCAATCCAAATGTGTCTTGCATATCAACTGTTTCAGCGGTCTCTATTTGTACAAACCCTTTCGGCTGGATAGCCACATCAGTTTTCGCAGTGATGTCAATACCCACCTGCTGCGCCTTCGTGTCCGCTGTCGGTTTGATGTACCCGAAGTGCAGTGCTGCTTGCGGGTTAATGTTCATCGCTCTTACTCCTGTAGAAGCTCCGGGTTCTCGTGGATGTTCCCAACAACTTCTAGCTGCTCATCCTCTTCTACCAAATCGCTCCAAAACACATCGCCTTCAACATAAATAGTCAAATCTTCATCGATTGTAGAATAGCACTCTGGGTAATATATTTTCTTGTTCTTATTATCCCATACACAGAACTTTATCTCTCTCGTCATTCTCGCCTCCGTTTCACACGATACAACCACGCTATGAGCCGCAACTGCCAGCGATTCGGCATCAGGAGATCGGCCCATGCATGATGACGTTGACAAAGCACTACGCCATTCTCAGGATCGTACCTTGCATCGGGATGGTTCGCCCACGACTTGATGTGGTGGCAGACAGTCGAATACGCACCACAGAAATAGCACTGGCCATTGTACTTGTTAATCACCGCTTCACGCCACGCTTGGTACTGCTCAGACCGCCGACCAATTTGGTTATTAGTGGTCTTGTCCGTCTCACCGAGATAAGCGAACGCAACCTTCGGCAACTCTTTGACGATAGTCACCTGCTGCTCGATACCGTACTCGAACCCGTCGAGTTCCTGCGATTTGTCCAGTAACACTTTCTTGCGGTTTGGTAGTGTCGAAATGAGCAGACCGCCGTTCAGGTTCTTATAGAAAATCAGAGACATTGTCCGGCCTTCATACATGGTTTCGCTATCCATTATAGCCATCTCCCATCTCGTCCATCTGTCGCTCGAACTCCGCACGCTCGGCTTCCGATGCCGATGCCATCATGCGTTCCAATTTAATGTTCATGTTCATCGACTGTACAATCAGCCGATCAACCAGCGTTTCCAGTTCATCTTGTAACAGCGACTGCTCGTAGTACGTATCCCCGATCCGGTGCAATGAACTGGACAGTACGCCCTTCGTGCTATTGATCACCTCGTTCTTCAGGAAGTGCGCTTTCGTAATGCCGCTATCGAGCTGCTGGACTTGGTTCCAAATAAATGACGGGATATGCAGCTTCAGCCGCTGCTCTATAGTCGATGCAATGAAATACGTTTCATTCAATAACCGCTCTGCTTCACGCAACTTCATAAGCATCGGTTGGAGCGTTAATGCGAACCCAACGGCACTCGCTTCAATGAGTTTCGACCGACCGGCTACCACTCTTTCGGCTGCCAATCGCTGTCTTCATCGTTTATGATGACATCGAAATCACTTATCCGGTGCGTGATGACATATTCCATCGCAGCACTTGGCGTATGGAACGGCAGTCGTTTCACTTCTTCGTTCTGCTGCAATACCAACACTGCGGTTCGTTTCGGCGTAATGACCAGCCGGTTCTTGAACGTCTTGCCAACTACACGGACAAAACACACATTCTCAAGCTCCAACTTGACGAAGCAGTCGTACCACACACCCGTTTCAATCTTCTTGCTCAATTCACTTTTGTCCAATAATGCGGCCTTCCCGATACTTTTCTCTGCAAACGGAATGCCTTTATGTATATAACTCACCCGATTTGCGCTCTTGTTCGGATCGCGATCCTCACCAAACTTCAGAGCGACTATCTGCCCCTCCAATTCCTTATCTACTATTGTTTCTTGTTGTTGTACTTCTTCCATAATACATTCCCTCCAAATACACCCGAAATCCACATCTAGTCGTCCCTCGTACAGAAGAACTTCCTAACCAACTCACTGTGCTTACCGAGCGTGTCACGCTGTTTGGCAACTGCTTCCACCTGCTCATCTGTAGTGAGCGATGCCAACACCACATCCAGCAACGTGCCATCACCAAGCAATTTATCAGCTGTTTTGTATCCTATCTTCGGGATGCAAGCAAGCGCGATAACACGCAACTCTTCCCATGACCGATTGACCTTACGCGGCACGTTCGGTGCTGTATGTACAGTTCCCGTTTTCAGTTTGCGAGCGAACTTGTCCGTAAAATACTTGGCACACCTGTCAAGTGTAGAGAAGTGTTTCACCAAGTATTTCTGATCGTCCAATGTCTGATATGCACCCTCGATCGCATGTAACACATATACGGGATTCTTCCTGTGTATTACTGCGCTAATGAACTCCTCATCAGTCCATTCGAGATATAAGTACGCTTCGTTATAACTCTCCTGCATTACTGCGAGCTTGCGCCAGAACAGGTCTTGTCTGATGCTCGTAATGAAGTCGGTGATGGTTTTGCGTTCAATGATAATATCACCGAACTCAATATCACCAACTTTGAGTATAGCTGGAACAGTATCGAACTCCGTGTACGCTCTGAACGTTGTATGTACTATCGGTGGCTCCTGCGCATCCACCTTCAACTCAATATCGCTCACTCTTTCGAGAGCAGGTACACAAACGCCGCAAATGCCGTCCCGCTCACCAGTGACATGCTGAGTGGCTCGCCCAACCAATGAGAAACCCAGAAAGCAAGTAGCCAAGCGAGGTACATTACAATATTTCGTATAAGCATTCCCATAGCTAGTCGCTCCTATCAGTTCTGGGTTCCAATTCCACAAAGAAGGTATGTCCGCATTCAGGGCATTCCACTTCAGTTTCCATCTTCAGACCGCACCTCGCGTTCGCATTCCGAACAGAAATGCTTTTCGCCACATTCAAGTCTGAGTGGTTCGTTTTCCATTAGTACTCACCGTCCTCAAAGAACGTTTCCTTCTGTAATGCAACTAAAAACCTATCTACCAAGCTATCACCCGTAAGACACCGACTGCTTACTTGCTTTATCGGGCAATCGTTCGGACAGACGCCCTTACTACCACACCAACCATCGGGTCTCACAGCAAGTGCGTAAATCGTATCGCAAATAGTATCCAATGTGAATACCCGTAGCCGGTTCAGTGTTTCCGTCCGTGTCTGCTCGTTCCAGTACTCAATCTTGTCCTGTCCGAACAAGTACGCGATAGCTGTTGCGAACTCGTGTGTTTCATCCAACTTGAAATAGAGACACAGATCGGTGATGAACTGCCATTTTGTTTCCATTATCGCAAGATTCTTCTGGTTTCATCAATCAACTTCTGAAATACGGTTTCTGTACTATTCGGGTAGAGTGCGTACAGATCATTCTTGATCTCCGCATCCGATTTGTCGTTGAGGATGCCAGCGGCAATAATGGAGAACGAATCCACTCGCGTTTCCACTGCTTCCTTCAATAGCGCATCTTCCAGTATCCTCTTCCTGATTATCGGCTTGCGTCTAGTCATATGCTTCCACCTCGCAACCGTCCAAAATGTAACTCATCATTAACACTGTACGTGCGAACCGACGGGAATAGAATGTACCATGCTTTCTTGTGCGTGCGTACCATTTTCTGAGACCGTGACAGCAGCAACCGAGATCCAGCTCTTCCTCGTTGTATTCGATATCGCCATTAAGACTTGGGCTGTTCACGATAGGCGCATCCGCTAGTACAAATGCCGGTATGTTCGGCGCTTGGAATAACGCGAACTGAGCAGCAACCCACATTAGATGCTCCTCCTAGTGTTTTTCATGCGATTCTTCACGATTATCTCCATCTAGCACATCTGGATCTTCTATTTCAGTTTTGGTGCATTCAGAGATCGCGAGCTGCTGTAAAGCGTGGAGATCCGCAATGCCGTCCAGGAACCTTCGGTGCAGATGAATCCCTCCGTCTGGCCGGATAACGAAGACCGGGAAGCTCGACATGCCCGAGGAGAGCCCTATTCTGTCCGCATAGCTATCGTACAGAATACCCGTGCCGCAAACCGC
>Ga0265594_1003511_pt1 | contig 10379 bp, 6 predicted proteins | sample saktaG_11_FD_190147 | JGI IMG/M metagenome (GOLD analysis project Ga0265594, IMG submission 190147) | Saline water microbial communities from Sakinaw Lake, British Columbia, Canada - sak_2011_5_24_80m | ecosystem: Environmental > Aquatic > Non-marine Saline and Alkaline > Saline ... | reverse complement strand
CACTACTTCGGAAGTCGCCGGCGACTATGCGTACATTTCGAGTTATTCCTATGAGGATAAAGCCGTGTACTCTTTGTATGTCATTAATGTCTCGGATGTCGCAAGTCCGTACGAGGAGGGGAGTCTTAATATAAATGACAATATCAGAAAAATTGTTGTCTATGGTGAATATGCGTATACGGTTGGAAATAAAGGTCTGCATATCATTGATATCAGCGATGCCGTGAATCCCGTTGAAACTTCATTGTTTGCAATAACAATAACGGGAAGTGCGCAAGACGTCCAGGTTTCAGGTGGATTTGCTTTCGTTGCTGATCGTAAGCAAGGACTTCGGATTATTGATGTAACCAATCCTGATAATCCCGTTGAAGTGGGCAGTTATGATACAGGTTCACAAACGGAGGATTTGTTTGTTGTCGGAAATTATGTTTATATGATGGGAATGGGGACGATTCAGATTATAGATGTTAGTGATGCAAACCAGCCGGTATGGATTGGACAATATGATGGTATGGAAGGCAATCCCCAGACCTTTTATGTCAAAGATAATTATGTCTATTTACCTACCTATTATGGTCTGGATATCGTGGACCTGAGTAGTCCGGACAATCCGATCGAAGCCGGTTCTGTCGAGATTGAAAAGGGAACTTCCACTGATATGGTAATTGTCGATCACCATGCTTTTATCGCAGCTCGCTACAACGGTTTGATTATGCTCGATGTCTATGACCCAATGGCGCCAACCCAAATAGGACAGTACAGAACCAGCAATATTGTATCTGATTTGTTTGTTACCGGTGATCAAGCGTATTGTGCTAATGATATGGGGCTGGAGATTATTGACGTATCCGATCCTAGCAACCTTAGAGAACAGGGTTACTATCATACCGACGATGCCGCTTTAGGTGTTCGGATTTCCAACGGACTCGCTTTTATTGCTTGCAGAGGGGCTGGATTGTATGTTCTGGATATCAGTGATGCCGTCGATCCCGGTGTATTGTCTCATCTTGAAATGGATGGCGATTTAAGGGATATTTGGCAGAATGAACAGTATGTATATGTTGCCGATTATGATTATGGTTTACGAATTATTGATGTCGCGAATCCGATGTATCCTGTCGAAATAGGCAGTTGTGTATCGGAATACAATATTAATGATATTTTTATTAAGGACACCTGTGCTTATCTGGCTACTAGTAATGATCTAGTTATTGTCAATGTACGCGATCCCATGAATCCGAAAGCAATCGGTTTTTATAATACCCTAATATTATATTGTGTTGCGGTTCAAGACCATTTTGCCTATTGTGGTCAAGGTACCGATATTTTGATTATTAATATAGACGATCCATCCAATCCGCGATTCGCCGGAAGCGTAAATGCTGGCGGCATTGTCGAAGGTTTTTATATTTACGAGAATTATCTTTATGTCAGTGTGGGTGCTCTCGGAGTACGAATATATGACCTGAACGATCCGTTTCTCCATGCAGAAACCACCGATTTACTGGATGTTTATGGATATACTCAAGATGTTTTCGCGGTCGATGGGAAGATCTATGTTGGGGATATATATGGTGGATTTTATATCTATAAATTCGATCCGGAGGATGAAAATATATTTAATCCTCCCCGGGATTTTCAGTTATTTCATAACTATACATTAACTCATAATAATGAATTCCGTCTAAGCTGGCAGATACCCGATAAAGCCGGCTGCATGGCGACTCTGAGTGGTTATTGCGTTTATAGAAATTTTGAGCCGGCGATCACATTGCCGCCGGATTCTCTTTCCTATTTCGAAATCGATCCGCCATTCTTCGAAGACGGCAGTACATACTATTACCTTACAGCAATCTATACGGATCCTGAGGGAGAATCTCTACCAACCGATACGCTCTTCCACGAACATGCAATTGGTATCGAAGAAGATATATCCGGGGTTCCGGTTCGTTTTTCGCTGGACCAGAATTATCCGAATCCGTTTAATACAACGACATCCATTGCGTATACCATACCTCAAACCACGCATATCATTTTATCCGTCTATGATATCAACGGTCGGCTGGTTGAAACCCTGGTGAATCAAACACAGGTACCTGGAAAGTATTCGATCGAATGGGGTATATTCTCTCTGGGTTCCGGTGTGTATTTCTATAGATTACAGACCGAAGCGTTTACCCAAACAAGGAAGATGTTATTGATTAAATAGAATTGTTACGGGGAGCTGGTGAAAATATTACCTGGAAAGGTAATATTGTTCTTTTTAATCGTAGCTGCTTTTATTCCAGTTGCGACAGTTTCCTTGGCGCAAATCTACACAGATAATGCCGGAATCACGAACGAGGATATTATCGACGCCCTAGACCATGCGGGTGTTGGCATTTTCAAGTTTCATCTCGATTCGTTGCAGGGTGATTATGAAATGGAAATTATCTTACAGGAATATGCCGGGAAAGATCGTCTCATCGATACAAAGACTCTGTTGACCGTTAATACTCTTAGTTGGCCGGAAAAAGAAATTCGCATTTTGTCCAAGATCGAAGCTGATTCTTATAAAAAGATCAAACTGTATATTTCCACGCCAGCCGTTTCTACTACCTATTTCGTGAAATTAAAACGCAAATATTCTCGAAAGCATTATTGGGTAAAATTTGCGGAATCGGAGCCTCAGTCCGATAAAATGATTCCGTTGCTTTTTTTGGGATCAGAATGGGATTCCATCTACCAAGGCAAGAAAACTACGCGCTTCTGCAGCCGGCAAGCCGTCTCCCCGGATCTTAGTGATAACGATATCGAATTTATGCCCCATTTCTATATCATCGGGTATTTCATTAGGAGGATGAATTTCTAATCGTTCTGAATACGAATTCATGCTGTCGATCGTAAGGAAAAAATACACCCACTGCCCTGACGCAAACATCCATTCTGCACAGACTTCTTTTTCGTACCACTCTTGCCCGTTTCGCCTAGTCTTGGAATGAATGAACGTATTTCATCCGAGTATTGCGACGTAGATATCGATCGCGAAAATCTTTTTTTATCTCACCCACTATGGCTATCAAAGCAAAAATGGTAGTCTTACCGGATCAAGGTCATTTTACGACAGGCGCTGAAATTGTTTGTCCATATCCGATAGAATCCAGGTTTCCGAAAAATCATTCGATAATGCCCGCATATCGTAGATTCAATATCGATTTTTGAGATGCATTATAAAAGGCCTGGAGCGTTTGAATTTCTAAAAATCGCGCCGAAACGAACGCAGCCCCATCCGGTAGAAATGGATCGTTATTATCACGGATACGATCGTGATGATGATTAGGGCGTTGCGAAACAGGGCAAATCCCGCAATGCCGGCGGCGCTGTCTTCGAAATAAATCTTAATTGGGAACATGAGCAGGGCGATTACGAACACGATATAGATCAGGCTCAGCAGAAAGCTGAGCGTCGCCCCCTGGGACGATGAAATCCGGATCGGGCTCTTCTCACTGTAATTCGCAAAGGCGCCGCCCATGCCGAAGTTAAGGGATGTCAGGGCGCTGCTCATGCAAACGATCACCAGCGCGCCCACGACGGTCAGGGTGCGTGAGAAGTGGTAATTGGAGAAGTAACTCAGGAATTCGCCGGCGATCAGAACGATCACAAAAAACGGCAGTACTTTGCGATTCATCAGAACATGCGCAGGGATCGGTGCGCTGCGCAATCTCCAGAATGTGGGCCCTTCCAGGCTGATCAGCGGGTAGACGAAACGCAAGGCCAGGGAGGAGATCAGGAAGGCGTTGAAGGAGTAGACGGTGAGATAGATCAGGGTCTGCAATTGCGTGTTGCGTGCGCCAAGCAGGCTGACGCGCGTCAGGCTGCCCACAAAAATCAGGATCAGAAATATCATAACTGCGAAGTGGACGATCTGACTTGGCTCGCGCAGAAAGTTGAGTAGATCCCGCTTCAGAATGGCCTCCGTGCGGGGTGCGAAGATCGACGATTGGGCAAATAACGCACCGTCGGACAACCGGTTTTGGGAACGGCGGCTTTTCAGGGCGGGCAGCGACAACCAGGTCTGATAGTAAAGCCGGTAACCGAGAAACAGAGTTACACCGAGGAAGAATAGACAGAAGCCGAACTGATAGAAAATATAGCGCGCCGACTCCGCCAGGTTGCCTTTGACGATCCAGAAAAGCGAGGAGGCCAGCCAGTTGTTGGGCAGCAGTTTGATGCCCAGCGGCAGCAGGTTGCCGAAGTACTGATTGACATCGGGATAATGCTCGAGAACCGCATTGACGAGGCGGATGGGCGAGGTTCCCCGGAAAAACCCGAAGAACACGAAGAAATAGCCGGTCGCAAGAACGAGGATCACCGGCTTCAGGCCGATCCGGGTCGCGACGCGCAGAACGAGTAAAAGGATCAGGACGCCGATTAATCCGGCGCTGAAAATAAAAGGCAGGAAGTCGAACAGGATCACCGCGGCGGTCGTGAAGAAACCGAGTTTGAAATAGTGTGCATAGGCCAGGATGGCAGACAGCAAAATCATGATGAGGGTCGCCGAACTGTAAAAGAAGTTATCCAGAAATTTGATCAGGAAGATCTTGGCCGGCTGCACCGGTTTGGTCATCAGGTAGGTCACCTCGCCCGATTTGTAGAGGGTGGAATAGGAGACGATAATGTTGCCGATGTTGACCGTCACGAAGAAGACAAACAGCGCCATGGAGATGAACTGGTGCAGCAGGAACAGGCCGATTTTGGTCTGGGTCAGGGCGTATTGCAGAATCGCATGCGAGAAGATGTAGGTGCCGACGGCGAAAGCGATATAGACCAGGGAGGCGCCCAGGCTGCGGGTGATAATACCCAGGCTGAGATTCTTCTGAATTTTAACGAACGCCAGAAATTTGTAGCGCAGAATGTGGAAAATTTGCAGCATCTAATCGGCCGTCAGTTCGATGAAGAGTTGTTCGAAATTGTGATTTTTCTGCGATTTCAGAAGTTCGAGGGCGGCGATCTTATCGTCGAAGATAATCCGGCCGCGGTTGATGATGCTGACCCGGCTGCAGATTTCCTCGGCGACATTCAGGCTGTGCGTGGACATAAAAATGGTCGTTCCCCGGGCCGCCTGCAGCCGCAGGAATTGCTTGACGATGTGCGCGGTTTGCGGGTCCAGGCCGACCATCGGTTCGTCGATGACAATCAGCCCCGGTTCATGCAGAAAGGCCGAAGCGATCGTGATTCTCTGCCGCATCCCCTGGGAGTACTCCTCGGTGCGCTGGTCCAGCCAGTCGCCGATCTTGAGAAGTTCCACGATCTCGGCGATGCGGTTGTGAAGCCGGGATTTGGGGAGCCCGTAGAGGCCGCCGGAGAAGTAGAGAAATTCCCGCCCCGTGAGTTTATCGTAGAGGAAGGGCTGGTCCGGAATATAGCCGATCTGGGCTTTGGCCTCCAAGGGATTGGCGGCGACATCATGGCCGTTCAGTGAAATTGTGCCGGATGTGAGCGAATATAATCCGACGATCATTTTGATGGTGGTCGTCTTGCCGGCTCCGTTGGGCCCCAAAAACCCAAACAGTTCGCCTTTCGGCACGACCAGGTTGATATGATCGACGGCGGTGAAACTTCCGAAATTCTTGGATACATTGTTGAGTTGTAGCATAAGCCAACCTCGGGGGCGCTTGCTCTAATGCTGTTTCCGGGTCGGGTGCAGCAGATCGGAAAAAAGCTTGGAGAACGGCGCAGCTGCTTTTTCAACCGGTTTTGAATCCGCTTTGGGTTCGGCGTTTTCGGATTTTTTATCGTCCAGTATTTTCTGTCTTTCCTGATAGATCTCCTCGCTCTCGATGGCGCCGATCACGTTGGAGAGATCATTCTGGGAATTGAACACCGGGTAAAAAACGATATAGCATTCTTTAGATTCGCCGGCCGCACCGAGCCGTATCATTTTCTTCATCGGGATATTTTTGACTTTTTTAATGTCGTTGGCCAGTAGCGTGAAATTGAGGCCTTCGATGATTTCGTCGACGAATTTGCCATAAATATATTTGGGTTCAATCTCAAAATCCAGCATAAAGCGTTTGCTAACCTTGGTAATTTGCCCGGAAATGTCCGAGATGAAGAGAGGCCGGTCGATTTTCGCCAGCAGGAAATTGATGGTGTTGGAAATCGAACTGATTTTGAGGGTTTTCATGGTATTCAGGCTGTAGAGCCGGGTATTGATTTCCAGGATTTTCTGGCCCAGTACATCCAGTTTCTTAAGGTAATCCTCGGGCGAGTATTTGCCCTGCTTGGAGAGTTCGATGAGTTTGTCCAGTAAATTCAGAATCTGTTTGCCCTTCGCGAAAGTTACCCAGAAAGTAAAAATGATTACCAGGAGCGCGATCATGGTCAGGTATAAAAACTGTTCAGCGAAGTATTTCAGGCTGATTGGATTGGACGGGTCCAGCTGGATAAATTGCCGGTAGCTCAGAATTCCGAGCAGAATAAAGAGCACCATCGTCGTGATGAAAATGAAATATATGTAGGATTTTTTGATGATGATCATTTATAGATCCTTTAGTCTTTCGATTTCACGCTCCGCTCCCACCACGACCATGATATCATTTTTCTGCACGGTTGTCAGAGGCCCGGGAAAGCTGATCGTCTCTTCCTCCTGCGGGTTGCCCATCTCGTCCACGTTCATCTGGATGCGTTTGATTGTGATGACGTTGATATTAAACTTTTTGCGCAGATCGAGTTCCTGCAGGGTTTTTCCGAAAAAGGATTTGGGGGCCAGCACTTCGGCCAGAATCTGGTTCTTGCCGATCGGGATTTTTTCGACGATATCAGGCGAGATCAGGCGATTGGCAAGACGATTGCCCTCTTCGATTTCGATGTTGATCACCTCGGTGGCCCCGACCTGCCGCAGCACCTGGGCGTGGATATCCGAAATGGCGCGCGCGATGATATGGGGAACGCTCAGATTTTTGAGAATCGCAGTGGTCAGAATGCTGGATTCGATATTTTCACCGATTCCGACGATGGCGATATCGACATCCTCTATCGGAGCGGCTTTCAGTGATTCCTCATCGGTGCTGTCGATCAGGATCGCCTGAGTAACGAGATTTTTAATTTTCTCGATTTGGCCGACCTTATGATCGACGGCGATTACCTGGCTGCCTTTTTCGGCCAGGACGCGGCATACTTCGAGCCCGAATGAGCCAAGACCGAACACGGCGAATACTTTTTCTTTGGGCATTGTTTATACCTCCGGATCTAAGATGATTTTATGAATTGGCAAGCGGTATAGTGCTCTCATTTTGAGTATTACCCGATCAATACGTTACCTTCGGGGTAGCGGATTTGCAGTTTGCTCTGTTTACGCGAAAGCGCCACGATCAGGGTCAGTGGTCCGATGCGCCCGATAAACATTAAGATGATGATGACGATTTTGCCTGCGCCCGACAGCGCCCCCGTAATTCCGAGGGAGAGCCCGACGGTGCCGAAGGCCGAAACGACTTCGAACAGAATCTCTTCAAAGGCAAAGTTCTCGCTGATCGATAGAATCAGCGCGCCCATGAAAACGGCGATAATCGCCAAAATTACGATGAAGAACGATTTATTGACGAGGTCTTTGGAAATGGAGTGGTTCATCAGCGTCGTATTTTCACGACCGCGGAAGATCGAATACAGGTAGGCGTAGATGACGGTAAAGGTATTGACCTTGATGCCGCCGGCGGTCGAACCGGAAGCCCCGCCGATGAACATGAAAAGCATCATAATCAAAAGCGTGTTGATATGCAGTTTGGCCAGGTTGATGGTGTTGAATCCCGCGGTACGCAGCGTAACGGACTGGAAAAAAGCATTCAGATATTGCGTTTTGAGGTCTTTGGTCAGCAGAATACTGCCGTGTTCAAAGCCGTAGATCAGCAGCGTACCGCCCAGGATCAGAATACCCGTCATGATCAGCACGGCTTTGGCATTCAGGTTCAATTTGGCTCCCCGAACCCGTTTTCTAAACATGTTGCGAACGCGCGAAATGACGATCTCGATCAGGTTGAAAATCACGGGAAAACTAATTCCGCCCAAAATTATCAGCAAACATATGATCATGTTCATCGGGGCGCTGGATTGAAAATTCTCCAGGCTGTTGGTGAACAGCGCGAAGCCCGCATTGCAGAAGGCCGAAACCGCATGAAAGGCGGAGAACAGCAGCGTTTGAGCGGTAAAGCCGAAGAGATCGCTGAATTCATTAAAGAGGAAAATGGCCCCGATGATCTCAATGGCGAAAGTGATGATGATGATTTTGGCGATGGATTCTGAAATTTTGTGCAGATCCTGTTCATTTAGCAGGTATGACATCGCCAGTTTTTCTTCCAGCGAAATTCGTTTGCCGACGACAAACGCGCCGAAGTAAGATAATATCATGATACCCAGTCCACCGATCTGGATCAGGATCATGATGATGATCTGGCCGTAGACCGTGAATTTCGTGGCGGTGTCGACCACGATCAGTCCGGTCACGCAGACCGCCGAGGTTGACGTGAAGAGCGCTTCCATGGCATGCAGCTCGCCGTTCGAGGCGAAGGGCAGCATCAGGAGGATGCCGCCAACCACGATGATGATGAAAAAACTGGTGACAATGGTTTGCGCCGGATGGGTTGTGATCGATTTGATGAAATAGTTCAGGCGTTTGATGCGGCCGAGAATTTTTAAGGCGACAAAGGCGTTGCGCAGGATAATAATATTGGTGGAGACCACGGTCAGGTTGCCATGCGCAACCCGAAAGGAGGTGATTTTATTCAGGATAAACAGAGTAACCAGCACCGTCAGCAGCAGCAGGCTGAAGAGATTGAAGCGCAGGAAGTTCAGTTTACGCGGGGCCGCGACGAAGCGCAAGACGGTTTCAGTGATGAACAGAATGATAATGGCATAATCGACAATATTGATAAAGAGCCGCACATGCGGATCGGGGGAAGCTCCATGCTCGAAAAAGAGCGTGACGATTCCCAGGAAAAGGACGATCAGAATCAGTCGATCGAGTATATTTTTATTCATTGTCTTCATTCAGATAACCAAGCATTCTCAATGTCAATTACGACGAACTTTCACTTTTTTTTGAAAATATGCAACCTAATCCGCATATGCAAACTTTTGCTGCGGATTTGCTGCCCGCACACTTGCATTGGCCGGAGGGCTGATCTAAATTCCGATTCATTAAGAGGAGTAAAACAATGGATTTGTTCAAGCAAGATAAAAAACGGGAAGAGATCTTGGCGCCGCTGGCCGAGCGGATGCGTCCGGTGCGGGCGGAAGATTTTATCGGTCAGCAGGAGATATTCGGGGAGGGCAAAATCCTGCGGCAGGTGCTCCAGGCCCAAAAGGTTTTTTCGATGATTCTGTGGGGACCGCCCGGTTCCGGTAAAACCACACTGGCGAAGCTGGTTTCGCGGCAGGTTCAGGCCCAATTCTACCAGGTCAATGCGGTTGCGGCGGGCGTGAAAGACATCCGCAAGGTTATCGATCAGTCGCAGGTAAACCGCCGTAATGGTCTGCGGACAATTCTGTTCATCGATGAAATTCACCGATTCAATAAAGCCCAGCAGGACGCCCTGCTGCATGCCGTGGAAGATGGTTCTGTTACTCTGATCGGCGCAACCACGGAGAATCCGTCTTTCGAGGTCATTGCGCCGCTGCTCTCACGCTGCAGGGTGTTAAAATTGCACTATTTATCGGAAGAAGAACTCGGTCGGATTCTGGATGCGGCATTGGCGAGAGACCCGGTGCTGCGGGAGTATCGCGCCGAGATTGATGCTGAAACCCGGGCGTTTTTATTGGGACAGGTCGGCGGCGATGCCCGCAAATTGCTCAACACCCTCGAAATCTGTCTGCAATTGTCGGCTGTCGCGGCCGGCGAGATCCTGCAGATTCGCCTGCCCCTGGTGCGGGAAGCGCTGCAGCAGAAGCATCTTCTCTATGATAAAAAAGGGGACTACCATTACGATATCATCTCCGCCTTTATCAAAAGCATCCGCGGCAGTGATCCCGATGCCGGACTCTACTGGCTGTCAGTGATGCTCGAAGGCGGCGAGGATCCGCTGTTTATTGCCAGACGACTGATCATCCTGGCCAGTGAAGATGTCGGCAATGCGGCACCGCTGGCGTTAAACATCATGGTTTCGGGGTATCAGGCCGTGCACGCGATCGGCATGCCCGAAGGCGCCATCGTCCTGGCTCAAATGACGACCTACCTGGCATCCCTGCCCAAAAGCAATGCCTCCTATCTGGGACTGCAAGCGGCATTGGCAGAAGTACGGGGGGGAGAAGCTCCGGACGTTCCGCTTCACCTGCGGAATGCCCCCACCGGGCTGATGAAAGCCATGAATTACGGTAAAGATTATCAGTATGCTCACGATCATCCCGGC
>Ga0265594_1003509_pt1 | contig 10380 bp, 11 predicted proteins | sample saktaG_11_FD_190147 | JGI IMG/M metagenome (GOLD analysis project Ga0265594, IMG submission 190147) | Saline water microbial communities from Sakinaw Lake, British Columbia, Canada - sak_2011_5_24_80m | ecosystem: Environmental > Aquatic > Non-marine Saline and Alkaline > Saline ... | reverse complement strand
TTTTTAAAAGCTTTAATTAGACTTATTTTTCGAGATGCACTTGTAATAAGTATATTCATTTTTTATTTTTTTGCATATATTATAGAACTTCTTCCAAGCCCCAATTCAGCTAATTTGTTATAGATATTTCGTCGTAATTCTGTTGGAATGGAAAGCTCAAAATTAATTCTTTTTTGATGACATTGTTTTCCTATTTCGGAATTATTTACATAATCATCTCCCATCAGTAAAAATAACTCCATAGGAAAATCTGTTGTTTTATGTATTATTTTAAAACCGCAAGATTTAATTAATTTCTCTTCTGAACTGAAATTAAAATAATTAATATGTTCGGGTGGGATTATCCACCATGGTTTTTTATTGAGTTTTCTTTGAGCACAGCATTGAAACTCATTAAATTCATTAGGGTCTCGTACACATATAATACCTTGAGGTTTAAGAAGTTTTTTGCAAAGTCTTAATATCTTTTTTGGATCTGGAACATGATGTAAAATATCCATTAGTATTACAACATCGAAAAATTTTGTTCTACCTCTAATTATATACTTCTCTAATGTGGTATTATACAGATGTTTTAATCCTATTTTTTTCCCCTTTTCATAAGCTTTTCTAGATGGTTCTATCCCAACGACGATCCATCCTGCTTTTTCTGCAAATTTAATAAAATCTCCTGTACCACATCCAACGTCAATTATAAGTTTTGATTTTCCAATAATTTGATTCTCAATAAATTCTAATATATCTTTATAGAGAGTTTCTTCAAGCCATTTTAATTCTGTATCTCGTTCAACTCCATTACAAATAAGTTTACCTTCTTTATGCCCCCCTCTTTTTTTTGCTTTTTCAAAGTATTTTGTTTTATAAAAATCCTCTATTTCTTTAATGGTTGGTTTTGGTTTTAGCATCTGAAATCCATAAACAGAATTTGTAATAAGTTTATATTTATTATATTTAAATTTATTCATATCAAATTAAATCATATCCCACGTAATTTTTTGATCGGCTTTAATATCACGAAGCAATTTCTTCCCTAAAACTTTAGAAAAATCTTTTGGTAAAATTGCTCCTTTTCCAACTCTTTTTGTAATAATATTGTTAATATTAATCTTTTCTCCTTTTTTAAAATCTTTTACTGCTATAATTCCTCTTCTTATTAATTTTTCTTTCTGAATTTCTCTTTCTGTTGGTTTTTTTATACCAGATCCTAAATTTTTCTCAACATTTCGGATATTTTTCACCATTTCTTTTAATTCTTCTGGTTCAAGAGCAAAAGTATGATCTGGTCCATTAAGTTTTCTGTTCAATGTAAAATGTTTTTCAATAACATTTGCTCCAAGAACAACAGCTGCTGCTGGAGTAACTGTATTTATAGTATGGTCAGAAAATCCTACTGGGATTTTAAATTTTTTCTTAAGAGTAGAAATCGCTCTAAGATTTACTTCTTCTGAAAAAGTAGGATAAAGACCAGTACAGTGAAGAAGAATAATTTTATTACCTCCGGCATCACGAATCCATTTTAAAACTTCTGAAATTTCTTTTAAGCCATAAAAACCAGTAGAAATAATTAAAGGTTTCTTTTTCTTAGCAGCATATTTTAAAAGTGGACAATCTATTAATTCCGGTGAGGCCCATTTGAAAGCAGAAACAAATGGATTTAGTTGGTCAATAGCTTCTTTGTCAAATGGTGTAGATAAAAAAATTAATCCTTGCTTTTCAGTATAATTAGCAAGAATAGGAATCCATTTTCGTGATATCTCTATTTTCTTAATTATATTAAAGGGTTTCTCTTTTTCACCTGGTAATGGGTTCATTCTCCAAGAATAAAGAGTCTCTGCACTATAGATTTGAAATTTTATAGCATTAGCTCCAGCTTCTTTTGCAATATCGATAAGGTGTTTCGCCTGAGACAATTTCCCATCATGATTTGCACCAACTTCTGCAATAATAAAACAAGGATATCCTTCTCCTATCCAATTACTACCAATTTTAATTTTTCTTCTCAATCTCATGATCTATTATTTTTTTTATTCCTTGTTCAAGAGTAATTTCTGGTTTCCAATTCGTTAGTTCTTTTAGCCGAGTGACATCAGCGCAACTTGCTTCAAAAAAATCGTTTTTAATAACTTCTCTTATTTTTAAGGAAGGAATATTTTCTTTAATAATCTTTATAACTTCTTTAATCTTTCTTGATTCTCCGCTTCCTAGATTTACTATACCTTGAGCATTGTCATTTTCTGCAAGTCTTAATAATCCCTCAGCTACATCTTCAGCGAAAATATAATCAAAAGAATTTCCGCTCAAAAATACTTTTATTGATTCTTTTCTTATTCCTGCATTTATCCATCTAGAAATTACATCTCTTGATCCTTCTCCATAAACTCGGAAAATACGAGCCGATATACTTGTAAAAAGATACTCTTCCTTAAAATTATTTAGGTATTCTAATTCTTTCTCAGTGTAATATTTAGCTGCTCCGCATAAATTTCTTGGATTAATCTTATTTTCTTCTTTTAATTTGATTAATTCAATTTTGGGCTCTTTTGAAAAATAAGAAACAGGATCATAAATTAAATAACTTGAGGCAAAAATAAATTTCTGAAGACCCTTACACTCTTTTGCAGCATTAATAACTTTATGACTTAATAAAATATTATTTTTAAAATTAAGCTCCCAAAAATTTATCTTTTCCTCTGCTCTTTCGAAAACAGCAGCTAAGTGGAAAATAATTTCTGGATCAAAATTAGTAAATTCTATTGGACTCAGCTCCGATAAATTCCTCTGTATATATCCTACTTTCTCAGAAAAAATAATTGATTTTGGAATAATATCAAAACATCTTACTATTGCCTCCTTTTCTACTAATTTCTTAATTAACTCTTTTCCAATAATACCTGCTCCTCCAGTAACTATAACTTTTTTATTTTTCCATTGCATATTTTTTGTTTTTTAATAATTTCCACTCAGACGACAATATCGAATGGATAAACGAATTTAAATATTCACCATTACAAAAGTAGTGTTCTCTTAATTCTCCTTCTTTTCGAAAACTAAACTTTTCAAGAATTTTTATATGTTCTTTCCGAAACTCGAACGTCTCAGTAAAGAGTTTATTAAGATTTAATCCCTCAAATCCATGTTTACAAAGCATATTCAAAACTGCTAAAAAATCTTTTTTATATACTTCTTTCTTAGTGACTCTTGTTGGGTTGACTAAAAACGAAATTTCTCCTCTTCTGTTTTTGAAATCAATATTAGTAATTCCACAATAACCTATAAATTTCATTTTTTTAGAAGTACAATACATTAAAGCAAAAAGTGTCTGGCTTTTGTCTTCTTTTAAATGAGCATACCATCTTTCTTGACTGAAATCAGTTAATAGTATATGTTGTCTTAAAATTTTCATCTGTGTATTCCGCCATTCTTTTAATTTCAAAATGTGTTTTTTCTCTAAAGGAAATAAATATCTATCGTTATTTTTATATAAAAAATTTGTTTTTCTTAAAGGCTTCTTTAAGAAATTTTTTTGAATTAATTTTGGTTTGTACTTTTTATTTAATCTCATTTTGCTTTCTAGCTTTTAATTTATAATAAATTTCACTACAAATATCTCCAACAATAGTTTTATCTATTCTTTTAGCATTTATTTTCAGCAACGATGGATGTTTTTCTATGAAATTAAGGATATCTTTTGTTATAAAAACTTCATTTTTTTTATAAAGAGCTCTAAAAATCCTTCTTATTAAGACCAAATCTTCTGGATAGTCCAAAGTTAAACGCAGAGAAAATAGATTGATTGAATTTTTCATATTATAAATCCTAAATTTTCTAGAATTCTCCAAAATATAGTAGATGAACCACTCTCGATAAAATGGGTCCTTAACTTCATTATTTAATCTTCTTAAAATAGTTACTGGTAAAATATCGATATCCAAGCCATGAGGAAATGTATGAGGAAAACTATTAGTTAAGAAGTCAAACTGTTGGTAATTTTTACGATAAATTTTCACCATTTGATCTACTAACATCGGATCAACTAATGGACAATCACCAGTAATTCGAACTATAGCATCGGCTTTGAATTTTTGGCAAGTTTCATAAAGTCGAGATATTAAATCTGTTTCATTCCCACGGTAATATTTGAGATTGATCTCTTGTGCGTGTTTTATTAAAATATCATTTTCTTTATTAAGAGAAGTTGTTAAAACTATTCCATCTATTTCTTTAGCTTTCTTAAGACGTTTGAAAATGTGTTCGATTATCGTTTGTTTTACAACTTTTCTCAAGGCTTTTTTCTTTAAACGGCTTGATCCCATCCTAGCCTGAATACAAGCAATTACTTTTATTTTTTGTTTGGTATTTAAATTTTTATTCATCAGCAGATTTTAAGAAGATTTACTTTTTATAAAAATTAATTACTTTTTTTACGGCTTTAATTGTTCTATCAACCTCCTGATTTGTCATTTTTGGAAAAAGAGGTAAAGTAATTGCCCTTTGGTAATAATTTTCAGCTATTGGAAAATCATCAATTTTATAGTCGAATTTCTTTTTATAAAATGGTTGAAGATTAAGTGGCATATAATGAATCTGAACTCCGATACCTTCTTTTCGTAAGGCTTCAAATATTTTTCTTCGGTCAGTTTTTATTTTTTTTAAACGCAACTGAATAATATAAATATGCCAAGCTGACTTTACATAACTTCTTTCAGTTGGGATAATAAGTTCTTTAATATCTTTAAAAGATTTATTATATTTGGCTACAATTTCTCTCCTTCTTTTAATAAACTTATCTATTTTTTTTAACTGGCTTATTCCTAAAGCACATTGAAAATCAGTAAGCCGATAGTTATATCCTAAATTTTCTATTTCATAATACCAACCACCTTTTTCCGGTTTTTTAATAATTCCATGTTGTCTAAAAATTTTTAATTTTTCATAAAAATTTTTATTATTGGTTAAAACCATTCCTCCTTCACCACAAGTTATTGTTTTCACTGGATGAAAACTTAAAATAGTCATGTCGGCAAAACTTCCAATTCTTTTTTTTATCTCACCGCCAAATTTTTGGTATTGAAACGAGTATTCTGAACCTAATGCATGAGCAGCATCTTCTATTATTAAAAGCTTGTATTTTTTTGCTATTTTTCTAATTTGGTCGTAATCACAAGGTTGTCCAGCAAAGTCAACTATAGTAATAACTTTAGTTTTTTTTGTTATTTTTTTTACAATTTCTTTTGGATCAATATTTAAAGTATCTTCCTGAATATCAACAAAAACCGGCCTTCCACCACAACAAACTATCATATTAGCAGTAGCAGCAAAAGTTAACGAAGTAGTCACTACTTCGTCTCCAGAACCTATCCCAGCTACAACATAAGCAATGTATAAAGCGGCTGTTCCTGAAGAAACTGCCACTGCATATTTTGCTCCGCAATATTTTGCTACCGCTTTTTCAAATTCTTCAACTTTTGGTCCTTGGGTTATCCAGTCACTTCTTAATACTTTAATTACTTCTCTAATATCTTTATTATCTATCCATTGACGTCCGTAAGGAATTATTTTTTTCATTTTAGATTTTTTAATAAATGTTTACAGTTTATTATTTTTCTCACAGCTCTCACCACATCATCCATGTCTTTTAGTGTAGCTGTGGGCCTACAAATCATAGTAAGTATCAATTCCTTTTTATGAAGGATCTCAGCGATAGGACAAAGACCAGGGTTATATTTTGCTTTTCCTTTATAGAATTTATAAATAATAGGTCTATTTTCATGATATATTGGGGTGAAATAAAGTGGCTTCACGTAACCGGCTCCAAAAGGAATTCCTTCAGCATTAAGAGCTTTAATAAATAAATCTCTGGATATTCCGATTTTCCGTTCGTTATATTTTATAGGCAACACATAATATACATGTTTCATGTTTTTCAAAACTTTTGGAAAACTTAGACCATCAATATCAGACAATTTCTTTGAAACATAATTCACTAATTTGATCCGAGTATTATTAAATTTATCCAATTTCTTAAATTGTTCTATCCCCACTGCCGCATCAAGTTCAGTCATTCGATAATTCCAACCTAAAATTGTAGACCGATAGGTTCGTGGTTGTCCGGCCACAATCGCTTCCCCATGATTTCTCATTAATTGAGCAATATTAGCTATCTTTATATTATTAGTAATAAGCATTCCTCCCTCACCACTAGTAATATTTTTATTTTCGGTAAATGAAAATATCCCACAATCACCAATTGTTCCAACTAGTCTTTTTTTATAAACAGCCCCAGGCGCTTGGGCACAATCTTCAATAACTTTTAGCTTATATTTCTTGGCTATTTTCATAATTTCATCCATATCAGCTGGATAACCAAAAAGGTGAACTGGAATTATGGCCTGTGTTAATGGAGAAATATTTTTTTCTATTTCATGAGGATTAATATTAAAAGTTTCGGGACTAATATCAGCAAAAACAGGAATAGCATTAGCCATTAAAACAGAGGTGGCAGTAGACGTAAAAGTATAAGGTGTAACAATAACCTCTTTTAATGGCTTTACACCACAGGCTACTACTGCTGCATGAAGAGCAGCTGTAGCTGAATTAAAAACTACAGCGTATTTTATTTTATGATACTTAGAAAATTTATTCTCAAATTCTCTTATTTTTTCTCCACCCAAAAAATATTTACCAGGACTAGCAATAAAAGTAGAGAGTCTCCCCTTCTTTAGAACTCTTAAAACAGCTTTTTTTTCTGCTTGGCCAAGAACTGGAAATAGTGGGAAAGATTTCTTTCTCACAGGAACTCCACCCAATATTGCTAATTTTTTTTCTTTTTGCATATTTATTTAGATTTTAATTTTGTAGCTCTAATTTTGAGAGGAAGATTAATTTTCTGTCCTTGATTTTTTGCTGAAAGAAATAAAGCTGTACAAAGCTCTAAAGCTGCTATTCCATCTTCACCAGTTGAAATCGGTTTAGATCTTCCATCTAAGTAATTAACAATATATTTAACTCCATTTACCATAAATTGGTGTAGAATATTTTTGTTAAAAGGAATTTTTGATAAATAAAGTTCTTTATGTCCCGAAAAAAGTTTACTCGGTTTGACATTATAAAATTCTGCATCAAAACCAGCCCTAGTTATTTTTATTCTACCTTTTTTACAGAAGATATCTGTTTCAAATATAGTATAATCTCTTACGTCTAAGGCTTGAATTGTTGCTATAACCCCGTTCTTAAATTTTACAATTCCGTCAATATTAGAGTCAATCAGATTGGACGATTTATTTTTACTGAATATTCCAAATACCCACTGAGCATTTCCAAGGAAAAATCTTAAAAGATCAAAAAGATGGCTTCCAGTATTGCTAATTCCAGCAGTGTAATAAAAAGCAACTTGTTGAATGTCTCCTAAATTACCATTATTTATATATTTTCTAATCTGCTGATATAAAGGATCAAATCTTCGCTGATGATCAATAACTAAAAGAATCTTTTTTCTTCTACAAATATCTACAATTTCATCTGCATTTTTTAAAGAATCAGCAATTGGTTTTTCACAAAAAATTGCTTTTATTCCGTAATTAACGGCATTTCTAATAATCTCTAGATGATTTGAGCTTTGAGTACAAATACTTAAAATATCAATTTTTTCTTTATTTAACATCTCTTTGTAATCTTGGTAAAAAACAGGTACTTTCCATTTTTTTGCACACTTTTCTAACTTTTTTTCATCTAAATCAGAAACGGCTATTAATTTTGTTCTTTTAAAATATGAATAAGCTCCGCAATGAGAAGAAATAACCATTCTTTTAGGGTCATTGTCAAATTCACTACCAATTCTCCCGCAACCAATTACGGCTGCTTTATATTTTTTATTCATCTTATTTAATAAATACTTGTTTAAAACATTTAGAGTGCAATTTATAAAATTTTTGATAATAATCCTTCCGCAAAATAGCTACCCTAATTGAATCATAATATCGACTATTCCTATAAATATCTTCCTTCAAAGTTCCTTCATATATGAAACCTGCTTTTTCGTTAGCCCTAGCTGCTGATTTATTTTCAGCAGTATAACCAGCATAAATTCTATTAAGATTTAATCGATCAAAACCGTAATAGACAATCATTTCAGCCAACTCTGTTCCGTATCCCTTGCCCCAAAAGTTCTTTTCTCCAATTAGCGCCCGGTATTCGGCTCTTCGGGCAGTATAATGAATATCATAAAGACCAGTATAACCAATTGGTTTTTTTGTTTTAACGTCCATTGCCAAAAAAATTACATTATTCCGTGCCTCTAATTCTTCTTTAAGCATTATAGCAACTTGGTCAGAATTCTGAGGCTTCTGACCAGTGAACATAAAGAATGTAACAATTTCATCGTTAATCCACTTGGTAAGTAATAAAACATCTTCCATCCCGATTTGGCGCAAATAAATTCTTTTACCCTTTAAAAAATAATTGTTATTCATAATGTAGTAATAAATTCTTTTTTATTTTATTGTTTTCAAAGTTTATTTAATAACGACCTTTAACCAATCAGGATAGTCTATAATAATGTCATCAGATAAATTAAACTCATATCGTCTTATTTTATTATTTTCAAAAACTTTTTGAAAACCTCTTTTTTCAAATAAAGACTGCATTCGCCAATTTGATTCGGTTTGTTTTATATATCCCAACACTTTTTTTATATTGGATTTTTTAGCTATATTTAGAATAACTAAAACTAAAGCACTGCCTATTCCACGTCCCATAGTTCTACAAGAAACAGTTAAATCACGAATAAACCAGATATCAGGCTCTTTGGTATCAATAATTGATTCGGCAATCAAACCATAGTCGCCAAACTTATCGTTTAATTCTACTACTAATACCTTATCTTTGTTTATTTGATATGATTTTTTAAGTTCTTTCAATTGATAGCGATTTCCAGTAGCGTTAAGCTCATTAGTTCGATTAAGTAATTGGATTACCCTTGGCCAATCTTTTTCTTCTATATTTCTTACTAGCATTTTAATATTACATTGACGTAAAAAATTTTTATAACTACTTCTATCTTTATATTCTTTTTCCGCTTCTTCTCGGTCTCTATCTTCCTTTAAAATCTGAACTCTTTTCTTGTCTTCCTCGGTTTCACGTTCTAGTCTAATGCCATTAAGATTTAAAATATCAATAGGGTCGGCTAATTCGGCAATATTTAACTCTGGAAACTTAGATTGAACTTCCGCTCTCTGGAAGGAATCATCATCGATAAATAGTATTTCTTTAAGAGAAACATCAAAAATTTTAGCTAATTTTTTAATAGCTTCTGATTTTAAACCCCAACCTATTTGAGGTTCTTTAATATATTTATCAATTCCAAATCTTTTTAATATTGGCTCTACATCATCATAATTATTTTTACTACATAAAGTACTAGTAATGTTTCTCTTATCTAATTCTTTTAACGCTGCTTTGGTCCCTGGCTTCATTCTAACTGCTTTTTTATCTACATAATAAACACTACCAGACCATAAAGTTTCGTCGGCATCCCAAACCACTAATTTAATTTTTCTTCTTAATTGGTTTTTCCCTCCCATATTTTTATATTTTGTTTAAAGGCGTTTGGCTTTATTAGTCTTAAAGCTTTCTTTACGTTATTTTTATTTAAATTTAAATCTTTAACAACTTTTTTTAATTCAATTATATTATGTTCTTTAACTATTAATTTTTTATTTTTAGAACTAAAAGGTAAATTAAAAGTTACTTTTATTTCCCCACTACGCTGGCCTTCATCAAATTCCTTTAAAAAGCTAAAATTCTCTACACCACTTAGTAAAAGTGTTTCTCCAACTATTCTAGCAAGAAATAAAACTCCTTGCCCGCCTTTTCCTTTTATTGAATACTTCATTTTTTTACTTGTTTCAATTTGTAAAGCATACAAGGAGCTCTGCTAATTATTACATTAATTCTATCTGGATTATTAATTACTCTTTGTATAGCTCCCTTAACTTCATTCTCTTGATATGGATTGATTATCTCTACATTACAACCCAAATTTTGGCATATTTTCTCAATAGATAATTTTGGAACAGGATGTTGACCGGTCATAGCAACACAAGAATTATCCATAATTACTAAAACAATGTAATGCTTATTATAGGCTGCATTAATCAAACCATTAATTCCACAATGCCAAAAAGTGCTATCTCCACAAAGAGCGATAGATTTTTGTCCACATATCAGTTGTCCTTGAGACACATTGATCCCCGAACCCATAACAAATAAGGTGTCAATTATTTCTCTAATTGGTTTATCATTTTTGCCGTTATTGCCGAATCCAGCTATTTCATAACAACCAATATCTCCATTTATAATATATTTTCTCGGCAGAAGAAGATG
>Ga0265594_1003508_pt1 | contig 10380 bp, 5 predicted proteins | sample saktaG_11_FD_190147 | JGI IMG/M metagenome (GOLD analysis project Ga0265594, IMG submission 190147) | Saline water microbial communities from Sakinaw Lake, British Columbia, Canada - sak_2011_5_24_80m | ecosystem: Environmental > Aquatic > Non-marine Saline and Alkaline > Saline ... | reverse complement strand
TGCGCATTCCGGAAAATGCCTTGTAAGTGGTAAAGTTTCGTCCGGAATGGGTGGCAGGTTTGAACCGGAATGCATGGCAGGTTTAGACCGGAATGGGTGGCCGGTTTGAGCCGGAATCTACAATTAAAACAAGCAACTGATATTCCAACGCTATTTAAAGTTATTAAAAACTGGAGTAAATATAGTAAATCATTCAAAGTAGTTGGTTTTACTGAAGATTCAGTCATCAATAAATTAACAGGTTTGGCCTCCGGTTATCGCGTTATCCCAAAGGATATAAAGAACATATTAATCCAATATTGCAAATCAACCGATACCAATGTTCAAAAAATAGCGATGCAATGTATGGAGGGGAAATGGAATCAAGCAAACCTACCAACGTTAGAAAAAATTCGTTGTAAAAGTAATAGACCTCAAATGCTGAAGTTGCAAGCGATGGTTGAAAAAAAATCAAAAGGCGCTCTTACTTTAGCAAAGAAATACCGCAACGACAGGGATCCTTATGTTAGAAATACTGCAATAGAAGCCTTAGGTGAAATTGGAGGGCGTAACGAATTGGGATGGTTAAATTCTCAAGTAAACATATCACTAAAAACAGGTATTGATAAATATGATCCCGCTAAAATTGTTGAGGCAACTGTTAAAATAAAAGAACGCCTGGGAATCTCTATACATAAGAAGAATTAAGTTTTACTCGCATGGGAAAAAAGCACAATATCCCACTATTTATCAATACCTTACAACGCAATTATCCCCGCAAACAAGTAAAATATTGCGGGGATAATAATCTAATATCTTGTTAATATTACTGGTGTTATCTGTGGATTTTACAGAGGGAGTAAAACTTAATTTATTATTCAGCAATTAACTTGGATAACAACGACCCCCACCTGTTTTCCATTGCCCCCATATTTTCGTTTCACTTTCAAAAAGAAATCTGGTGCAATTCCGCTTTTTAAATCCATTTTAACACGTCTAACAAGCCTGCCAATAAACAAATTATAAATATTGGTGTCCCTTCGCCTGTATATCCCCGCAATCTTTTGTGTACCCGCCTAAATGAAAAAAGCCCGATTATTTTCGGGCTTTTAAAATTTATATAAGTATTAAATATTTTTAACGGTTTTTCAACCCAATATTATCCCAAACAGGTGAATTATGTTCTTGACTTTACTTCCTATAAAAGATTCGTTAGAAATTATTTAGTAAAATAATAAAGTATTTTGATAATTTTTTATTTAATTCTGCTTTTTTTAATTCTATATCAATTTCTTGAAATTCACTTTTCAAAACATAGTAATAATCAAATATTTTTATTTTATCACTAAAATATTCATATCTAATTTCTGTCTCCGAAATGTTTTTCTCAACTAACATACCATCTATTATGGCTAATTCAAAGATGCCAAAATATTCTCCTAATTCAAATGTAAGAACTAAAGGGACAGCAATTTTTTTATTGTTTTTAAGTGGAGATTTTTCAATAAATGAAATTTTAGTAGTACTTGGCTCTTTTTTAATCGCATTATTTATAATAAATAGAGTTGTTTTTTGATTTATAATTTCCTTTAAATTAATTTTGGTATCATTCGAAATATGAAGATAATTACATATATTCCCAGCAAATTCAACTGAATACATGATATTAAGTAGTTCTGGATCAATTGGTGCATTAATTTGCATTTTACTTTTGTAGTTAACTTTATCGCCTACAGATTGAAATGATAAATAAAACTCTTTAGTGGAATGGTACGCTTGATTTAAAAACAATATCAGTCTGGAAAAATTATATAGTTCCGATATAGGATATAATGAATTTAATTCTGGAATTTTATAATCAACTTGTATCTCATTTTTGTATCCACCAATAATTATTTTAGTAAAAGAACTCTTTAATAATACTTTTAGATATTTTTTATCAACAACATTCTTAATGCCACCAGGTATAAATAAGTCGAAATTTTGAAATATTGTTTCTTTTGTACTTTTATTTTTATATCTAACCTGAACTTTTTTAATGGGTTTATGATCAATGGTATAAAGCGTTCCACCGCTCTGCATATTAAATCGAGGATCTATCTTTTCAATATTGAATCGTATCTCAGTTGATCTTGCTTTTTTTATTTCAACTCCATCGGTCAAGCCTAAAGAAAAATCAACAAGAAAATCATATGGATCTTTGTATGATTTAGGAACAGTAAAATCTGTTTTAAGACAATATCTTGGAAAATCGTAGCCAACATTTCGTATTATTTTTATTTTATCTTGGACATACTTTTCTTGATCTTTTATATAATTAATCAGTGCGTCTTTAATAATATTGCCTTCGATACCATTTAGTTTGTGAGAATCGTTATATTTAAATATTCTCGACTTTTTATTTAATTCATCTATATCACTTTTTTCTAATCCCCTAAACACTTTTAAAATTTTCTTAATATCATTTTCCCAAATATGATATAGGTATATTCTCTGGGGAATAGATTTATTATCATATTCAAGTATTAAGTAGAATGATGGCAATTCAGTTAAAATTAAATGTCTCCAATTTGACAATTTGATACTCCATTTACCTGGATTAGTGTCACTAGATTTTACTTGAACAAGACACTTATAAGGAAATGGGTAATTATCAAAGGAAATATTATTATTTATATTTTCATTTGGTATTTCTACTAAATAATCCCAGCCTTTTTTATCATAATAGGCTTTATTTGTTGTTATTCCGGATTGGTCGCATAGACTAGCAAAGAATTTTTCACCTGCATTACCAATATCTCTACACATTATTTATCCCTTTATACATCTAATGTCGACGAATGTTGTCCAAAAGCAACAAAGAATATTATGCACAAGCCTTCTCAGCCTCGTTAAGGAATTCAAGAATCTTGTCAGTAACTATTTTTGCCAGTTTGACAAGTCCCTTATTTCTTTGGTACTGTGATTCGTCAGATAGTTCCATCTTTTTTCCATGAAATAAGTTGTTTCGTATTTGGCGTATAATAATCATTAACGCTCGAAAGTGAGTACTTGGGGTCTTGTTTAAAGTTTGCAACAGATTTGTTGCATTTATCACTTCATCAGTTGGTGAGTAATCCGGATTCTTGTTATTACCAACAGGCGGTAGTTTAGCAAATTTTTGGGCGATCTGTTGGATTTCAGGGACATTTTGCCAATAGTAATCGCCATACTTTTCCCAAACCTGATCAAAAAAATGTTTACAAAATTGGCTACGCCAATAACCTTCAAGCCATTCATAGTTCTCGTGAAAGGAGCATCGAGCATCTCGATTTTCCGGATCAGACTCTAAGCGTTTGCGAAATTCAAGCACTTCCCAAGCATTTATCATACTTTTTCCTCCACTATTCCAATCTCCTCCTCCGTAAGCCCATACAACTCATACACCATCCGGTCTATTTCGGCTTCAAGGGCGCTGGTGTCTGATTCTGGGTTGGCTTTTTTGGCAGTGAGAATTTGATTAACAAGGCTAACAAAAGGAAATTGTTCTTGTTTAGATATCTGAGGAATTGGAATATTATCAAAATAATTTCCAAACCACTTTATTCCGTCTTTACCCCAAATAACTGAACCTAACTTAAAATAGAAAAGAATTACTTTTGAATTTAGTATGGCACACAGATACTCTATGTTAGAACATATAGCAAATGAAGTTGAATCTAAAGAAAACTCCTTATGCTCACTAATCGTAAACCGATTAACATTTGATAATCGTGTCCATATCAATTTTCTCTTTTCAAATTCAGGATAGAATGCTGTGATATCTTGAATTTCAAACCATTTATATTTCCCTTTTTTCCTTCCTATACCTGGCTCCAATATTTTTTTGAATGGAAGCAAATAATTTTTAATAGCAGGATATTTATCAATATCAATTCCTCTCCTCGTGAATATAAGCCAATCTCCATTCCATTGAACATTGAATCTTTTTATATCACGTCCTCTTAACACTTTCATAATTATTTCGTTTGAAGAATGATGTTCTTTACAAAGCCGATTCTTCACTTCAGTATCTACGACAAATATTCTATTTGCACCTGTTGTAACACCTCTATTTATAAATATTCTTTCCCATTTGACAAATGGAACTCCATTACTTTCAATTTTTAGTTTCAAACGTTGTGATTTATTTTCATCAAAACTCCATTGGTTTTCCTTATAAAACATCCGTTCTATTGTTTTCCCCGCTGTTGAAATTCCTTCAATACTTAATTCCCCTTTTATTTCGTTCACATAAATATTTTTATCAGTAGGGGGCTCATTTTCAACAAATGTAACGATACTCCCAACATTTGCACCTTCAAAAACATTTATTTCATTAAAATTTATTAGTTGAAGAATGTTCTTTAAAGAAAGATATTTTCTCAATCCAACACCATAATTTGTAAAACAAAACCTATTTGATGAAATGTATGATAAAATTCTTTTTTTCCTTGTAAGACGAATCTCTTTTTCAAAAAATAAGCAATAAATATCAGCGTTATTTGAGTAGGTTTCATATTTCTGCTTGCTTAACAATTTGTTCATTTCTTTAGGTATATTTGCAATTGAGATATACGGCGGATTGGCAATTACCACATCAAAGCCGCCTTTTTCACGAAAGACATCGGCAAAATAGAGTTTCCACGGGAAGAAGTTGCGGATTTTATTGCCGTGGGTCATTTCTTTCAATTCGGCTTCAATTTTTTTCTTTTCTGTTTCAGCCATCCCGGTATTTTTACCAAGTTCACTGTGAAATATATTATAAATGGCGGTTTCGACATCCTGACGTTTTTTCTTTTTTTCTCTGTGGTGTTCAGCGTTAAAGAAGTCCGCCTGTTTCTGGTGCAGGTCGTCGATGAGTGCGTCCAAATCACTGCCACCGGCAAATAGGTCTTTTTGTTCGCTCTTTTTCTCAATATCCAGCGAAATCCCATGAAATTCTTCAATGAGACTATTTCCCTGCATAATTTTATAATCCAGGTTCGGTAGTGCTTGGATGGTCGTATAATCGTCTTCATCAACAACCAATGACAGCCAAAGCCGAAGTTTGGCAATCTCAATGGCGCCGGGATCAATATCTACACCATAAAGCGAATTTTGGATGCAATGTCGTTTTAGGTCATAAATCGACCGTTTTTTACCAAGATAAATGTTAAGTACATTTCGTGCTTTTACAATTTCGTTGAGCATTCCCACCGGGAACGCGCCCGAACCAATCGCCGGGTCACAAACTTTAATATTAGCCAAAGCATCATCTAATAATTGTGCATTCTCCTTTATAGAATCCATGAGTACTGGTTTGTATTTGGTACCCCCTTGTATTGCGGTTTCCAGTTCCAGGATGATGTCGCCCTCGCGGATAAGCGTTTCGATGTCTTCTCTTGGTGCCGGTTCACACTCCGTATCCAGATAGTTGATCAGCGATTCCTGGCACATGTAGTGGACAATGGTTCTTGGCGTATAGTAAGCGCCTTTGCCTTTACGCAGGTTTTCCGGCAATAAGTTTTCAAAAACTTTACCCAGCATTTCGGGGTCAACTGCTACCTCTTTTTCCAGCGGTTCATCTTCCCGCACGGTAAAGTTGTATTGGTCAAATGTGTTGAATACGTCCGCAATCAAATCATTATCAATTAGGATGTCGGTTTCTTCCCAGTTATAGTCATTCAGAGGTTCAAACAAGCCACCATTCAAAAACGGTATTTTGCAATTGAACTGGCTATAAATATCATTATGACGTTCGCTAGCAAGCGCTTCGTAAAAAAATGGTTCTAATACATCGTTAAAGAAGTTTCCGTAATCGGTAAATTCTTTTTTAAACAGCCGATGCAGGAAGTTTTTCGGTCCCGTTCCCCACTCTTTGAAATTTCCGTTGTCATCTTTGCCAACTCCCAGCCAACCCTTCTTTTGCAGGAAATAGAGAAAGACAATCTGTCCCATCAGTTTTTTTGCAAAATTGGCAGTGTCAATGGATTTGGTTTCAAATTCCTCTGCAATCTTCGGGTCTTTGGAGACAATATCATTCAGTTCATTCCATAGTTTTTCAAACTGACTGCGGTAATCCTTGTAAAACTGTTTGGTGACCGCATCCACGCTGAAGGCGGCTTCAATATCGTTGATCGTAGGATTCTTTCGGTCATTTTCCAGGATGCCTACAAGTTGTGCCTGTGCCGTATGATTAGGTTCGTTTTTCCCCACCAGAAATGAATAACGTTTAGCAGGCGTCAGTTCTTCCTTGACCTTGATTTTCCCTGATTCGGTTTCTTCTATTTTATATTCCATTCGTACGAATGAAAACCGCCAATCGTCCGGATTGTCTGTAGTATAGCCGATGAGAGCAGCATCTTTTTCATCACGGTTTTTAAGATAATCTGCCGCAAAATTCCGGAGCATGGTGCGTGATCGTTCCAGCGACCATCGATTTTTCAAATGGACAATTAGCACATCAACTTTTTCACCTTCGGGATCGGTGTAAGTGCCAATTCTGAGATATTTGCTTACATGCCCCTTGAAAGAATCTTTTATATAGTTTCCGGATAAATAAGGAAATCCTTTCCCTTCATCAACATCATTCAGCAGATTGATTACAAAATTGCGATACCGCCCCTCGTCAAAGGGATAATTAAAGGTATCTTTAATGAGAGTTTTAGCAGAATTATAATTCATTATTCATCTCTTATTAAGTATTCGGATAATATCACTTCACGTTTTGAAACAAATTCTCTGTTTCCCACATGTCTTACGCCAAGAAGCCTTGCAGGAATTTCACGTTTAAGGGTAGCCAATATTTTTAACGGCTCCTTTTCTTTCTCTATCAGTTGTTTGATTCGTTTAGTGGCGTTTTTGGGTATCACACCTTCATTGTATTTTTCCAGCACAACCCGGATGTAGTCCTCATCATCATCAGTAAATGCGTGGTATTTGCGAAATTCTTTTACCTTTAGCCTTTGCATCACATATTTTTCGTTAGATAGACCACCACGACTTTTTTCCGGACCAACCACTTCTTCCATTGTAATTTGGTCAAACTGCTCTTTATTCTTTTTAAGGAATTCATAATATTCTTTCGGAACATTCCGGCGGCTTTCACTCTGTTCACACTTAAATAGATTCACAGCATCAAAAAATGGGATTTCTTCAGCAAATTTTCCATTGGTATAGAGGAATTTTTTAAGTTTGCCTTTCCGAAAAAATGTGATCAAACCATCGTTTTCTAAATTTTCTTTTTTCGCTGAACGTGCCTTTTTAGGCAGGCGTTTTATCTTTTCAAACAAATCCGGCTTTTCATCACGGATATCCCGGATATATTTCAAATATTCCAGTTCGGACTTATAGTCTCCATCTTCCTGTTCATAAGTCTTTTTTGACGTCAGTTTCTTATAAAGTGTATCTCCAAAAAGTTCGTATGATCCCACAATTTCTTCATCCGTTAAATATCTGGCGTCCTCACCCAGAGTATCATGAAATGCCTGAATTTTTGATTTGATATTGTCTTCCAAGCCCAGTTCTTGTTCCGATTCATCTGTAGGGAAAAAATTATAGATGTGTATTTCTTTATGTACTGTCCCAACGCGGTTCACACGTCCCACACGTTGTAACACACGGGTAGGGTTCCAGGGTAGATCGTAATTGATAACACTGTAAGAACGGTGCAGATTAACACCTTCCGCCAATACATCAGTGCTTATAAGAATTTGAATATCATTTTCCTGTACTTTTGCATTTGGGTCAAAATTATTTGTGATCTTCCGACGTGCTTCTGATTTCACTAAACGTCCGGTATCCATTCTGCCACCGTTGCTGGAAAAGAACAGCACAGTACCGGGAAACTTGTCATTCAATTTTCCAAAGAGATATTCACCGGTTTCCACAGATTCAGTAAAGACCAGTATTTTTTTATCCGCAAGAACACCACCTTTTTGCAAATGGTTTATAAAAGTATCAAGTTTTGGATCTGCATCAACGTCTTTCCACAGCGCCTGAATTTCACTCAATACCTCTCTATCGTGTTCAAGGGCAGGTTTGAATTCGGGCTTGAATTCACTGTCTTGATATTCATGTACTTTGTCTTCTTCAATTAGTTTAATAATATTTTCTTCATCATCATTATCCAATAGATCATAAACATTGACTTTTTTGCTTATTAACACGCGTCCACTTTCAAACATTTGAATGAAATCATCATACGATTTCAGGAAGCGTCCCACAGATTTTTTAAATGCAAAAAATGAACTTTCCAGGCGTTTAACTAATATGCCCTTCATAAATCCACCCACATTTCGCTGGCTTTGCAGTTCAAATTCTGTCAATTGTCGTCCCAGAAAAACCAGAGGCATATAGCGGGAATAAGAAAACTTTTTCAACAGTTCCATGGTTTTAGTAAAAACACGTCCTGTTTTTTCATCAAATTTGTAAATGATTCGTTTTGGATCACTCAAATCCGGGAAAGATAATCCTTGCTCTTCCATATCTTTGCTGAAATATTCCTTGATCTCACTTCTGGTTCTTCTCACCATAATGTGTTTCAGAACTTTTTCCCGTATCGCTTCTGAACCGGCTTTAATGAGTTCCACGTATTCGGGTTCAGATTTCTTGTATTTTTTTAGATCGCTCATCCATTTATTGAAGAATTTTTCCAGATTAATAATACCGGGAATGGTAGATCGTTTAGGTGATTGAAATAATTTCAACTGATTAAATAAATCAAGGAATGTATTGTTTAATGGAGTGGCTGTAACAAGCACTACTTTTTTTCCATAGCATATTTCCGTGATCTTTTCAAATCCTTGTGTGTATTCATTACGAAAACGGTGTGCTTCATCAATGAATATGGTCTCATACTTATCTATGTCTCTTTCAAGAATTCTGTCCAATTTGCCTACAGATTCCACCTCATACTTTTTTACCCCAAACTCGAAAAACGTTTCTTTCCAGTAATCAACCAATACCGGAGGGCAAATGATCAGTTTTCCACCACCCAACTGTTGTGCAAGCATGGCAGAAATATAGGTTTTTCCTAAACCCACAACATCAGCAAGAAATACACCTTGGTAGGCTTCAAGTATTTTTTTAGCGGAAACTATCGCTTGTTTCTGATATTTGAGGTCCATAAACCCTTCCGGCATGTCGATCTCGATTTCCTGATCAAGATTTATGTCCTCTTTCAGGTACTCGTACAGCATTTTCAAATATAATTCATAAGGCGATATATCTGCATTCAACCATGTTTTTGTGCGTATGGTGTCTACATATTTTTCGGATATATCAACGGCATCTTTCCACAGTTTTTCAAATTGGTCCAAGGCAAATTTCACATCAGCGCTGTTTTTTAACTGAACATTAAATTCACGATTTGCAACCAATCCTGATTCGGAAAAATTACTGGATCCGGTTATTACATTGCCAAAATCACGGTCATCTTCGTGATAACGGCTAATATAAACTTTTGCGTGAAGATCGCGGCTGGGGTGGGCTTTAATTTCAATTTTTCCGGATTTGATATATTTAATAAATTTAGTAATTCCATCTTCTACTTCTTTTGTATCCAATGAATTATCAATTTCTGAAACAAGTTCAGTTCCAAAAATTTCTTTTATTCTGGTATGGGATTCAAAGTCTATATTATTTGCTGTTTCAATTATTTGAAAAGTTTTTTTATCCAGATTGAGACCAACAAGAATTCTGATTTTCTCAACTCCCTCAAATGATTTGTATAGTCGAAAAAAACCGCTTGAGCGGAAATAACCGACCAGAATATCGAAGTATTTTACGTCTTTTAAAGTTTTTGTAAATCTATCAAGCAGAGAAGAGCCGGGTTCATTTGTAAAAAAGGTCAAATCAGTTTTTAAGTCTTGTTCAATCATTTAAATACCTTTTATTGCAAAACGAAATATACATTAAATGCCGAAAGAATATAAGGAATTAGTGGAAAATATGAAATTTTATTATAACCGTTTTCATAACAGATTATTGGGATTAATTATTCATTTGTTTTCCGACTTTGAAATACCTTTGACATAAATTGGCGACATTCCAGTAGGAATGTATCCAACATCCACCCGTTTTCGCTGGTAACATATCCAATCAACCAGGTTTTATGGTAAAGAATAGAGCAGTTATGCTCTATTCCAATTTTTCAACGGCTGCATCCAGATCTTTACTGATTACGTCACTATACACAGTGGTTGTGTTTATGTTAGTATGCCCCAGTTGTTTTTGAACCAAACGCAAGTTATATCCACTCGCTTTGTAGAGATTAGTCGCATAAGTGTGACGCAGGCTGTGAATACTATAATGACACGGAAGCCCGGACCTCATAGCCATTTTCTTAAATACTTTTTGAATAGCCGATCTGGTCATCTTTTCACCGCGTTTTGAGGAGAA
>Ga0265594_1003504_pt1 | contig 10385 bp, 10 predicted proteins | sample saktaG_11_FD_190147 | JGI IMG/M metagenome (GOLD analysis project Ga0265594, IMG submission 190147) | Saline water microbial communities from Sakinaw Lake, British Columbia, Canada - sak_2011_5_24_80m | ecosystem: Environmental > Aquatic > Non-marine Saline and Alkaline > Saline ... | reverse complement strand
CAAAAGACTTGGTAACTCATCATCATCTATTGATGAAGAAATTACTCCTGTGATATTATCTCCTAAATGGAATTTAGTAGATGTTTTCTCGAATTTATAAGAATCTCCTCCTTCAACAATTGAAGTTGACCCTCCACTTGTAGTTAAAGTAGCTAAATTAGCCTGAATATTTCCAGCTTCAACAGCATCTAAAGCAGATACTCCTGTACCACTACCAGAAACAATTGCTACGTTTGCTGTTCCACCAGACACGAAAGGTGCTGGATAGTTAGCAGCCATAGCAGTTCCCATAGTTAGCCCAGCCATTAATACACTTGCTCCGATTGCTGAAATTTTTCTAATATTAAATTTCATTTTTTTTATTTTTTTACCTCCTTTCAACTCTATTAAACATGTTGCCAATGACAACCAATACTTCAACTCCACAGTCATAGGGGAGACTATCTTATTGAAATACCTAGGTTTGTTTATTCCCTATAAGAACACCCGCTAAGGTGTATGGTATCATGAATTGATTTTCTTTAAAAAGGTTGTTGCTGATTTTCCCTAATTTTTAATCAAACCCTTTGAATTTAAGATATTCATTTATAAAGCTTTCGGTGTCACTAATGTATTAATACACCTTAATTCACCTTCGGAAGCAAAAGGTTTATTAACATAGGGTTATTAATATTAATATATATTAAATTAGAATATATAAGTGTAATATATACTTTAAACATATATATACAAAAATAACATATATAACTTACCGACGATAATGACAAAAACAAAAACAAGAGAGATAACCATTCAAGAATCAAAAGGAAGCTTTCTTTTACTTAGAAAGTCAAAAACCACTAAAGGAGACTATGATTTTTCAGGTATTTTAGCTTTAAGGCAATTATTGAGTAATGAAAAAGCAAGGATGTTATCTGTTATAAAAGAAAAAAAACCCCAATCTATCTATGACTTAGCAAAAAAGCTAAATAGGGGCTTTAAAACAGTAAATGATGATATCAAATTGCTTGAAAGGTTTGGATTTATAGAATTAATAGCAGAAAAAACAAAGAACAGAATAAGGCATAAACCAGTTATTATGGTAGATACAGTAACAATTCATGTTAAACTCTAATTTTTGTGTTTTTACTAATAATAAGCTGTAAAAGTGATTTTTATTGAATTTGGAAAAGATTGAGGAGATCCTTTATAATTTCTAGTAATATTTCCCTCTTGAAATGCAATCAAAGGCTGTTCATCTACTGTTATAAAGAGCTCATACCCTTTAATAGGTCTAATTTCTCCTATTTTCCAGCTTGCATCTGTTATTTCTTTTAGTGTAGAATTTAAAACCTCACAAGTTTTTCTCCCATCTAAACAAGCATTATCATATTTTTCACATTCTTTAATTAATTCTTGTATAGAATAATAACTATTTTGGTCTTCTCTACAATCTGTTGTATATGATAAAAAAGATTGAACAAAGCTATTAACTTCAGTATTTCCAAGTTCTTCTTTTTTATTTTTATTTAGAGAAATAGCTAAAAAGACTAGTAAAATTACAGCCACAATTATAATTATTAGTGCAAATCCAACCATTTCTTCCTGACCTCTTTTAGAGGTTAGCTTTGGAAAATTTCTTAAAGAAATTTTTTCTTCCTGACCTCTTTTATTCTTTGTTTTCATCATTTTAAGATACTGGTTCATAACTTACTATAAATTCAGCAAGTTCACATTTATTATATGAATATCCTTCAATTAATTCTTTTCTACATAAAGACACAAAATTTGAAACTCCAATACCATATTCTGTTGATTTTCCAGATTTTACATTTATAATGTCACAATTAGGATAATTTATTGTTGAGCAAATAATATTCTCTCCTTTAGGATAAATCCTTCTGATTTCCATACTTGAAACCCCCCAAAATCCCTCATAAGCTTGAATATTTTCTTTTAAAGCCATAACTTTATCAGCATCAACACAATCAGCTTTTAAAGTACCATATGCAGTACCACATGAAAATTCAGGAGAATTTGCAAGTTTACTCACTAATAACATTGCATTATCTTCTTGCAAGATTGTAGCTGTATCTTTTATACTAGAAACTTTAAAGATTAATACAAATAAACCCACTAAAACAAAAAAGATAGTTATTGCTAATAACATAAATGCTGTTTGCTGTATTTTCATCTGCGCTTTATTTGATTTGGGTATGTGAAGGTTAGAAATTTTTAATTTCTTTGTTTTCATCTGCCCCCTAGAAGATTTATTTTTACCTACCATAATCTGCAATTCCCCCTATTTTGGTATTCAAGATCTTGGGCATTATTATAAACAATATTAAGGGCATTAGAATCTTCTAAATTAGATGCAGAAGAACTTAAAATTGATAAATCATCTCCTAAATTAGAATCACATCTTAATGCAATAAGATTTTCTTTATCTATATATAAATTAGATAATTGTTCAATTCTTTGCATGAGTCTTTTTAATTGGCATTCGTAAGTTAATTTGTCTGAGAAAATTGCAGCATACATTAAAGCATCTGTTTCAAAATACATTTTATCATTTTGTTTTTCAACATACCCTACATTATAGTTCACATAAATATCACAATTAGAATCTTTAAAGCAAATTTTTATGTTGTCTTCAGAACATGTTCCTTCTAATTTTAAATTTGCTTGGTCTAAATCAGATATTTCATTTTCTATATTGTCTGGAATATCTTTTTTAATAAAACAATAATTTTCAGAAGCAGGAGTTATATACATTAAATCTGCAACTTTAAATGGGAATTCAAAAGGTTTAGAAAAAATATAAAATGTTTTTCCTTGAATATAAGCTTCAGAAAAAAGATATTTGTTTTGAAAACTTACTTCAGTAGCTACTTCTGTCCACTTTTTTCCAATTCCTTTTTGTTTTGTTTGAATACCCTGAGTTCCAAACTTTCCAATGTTGTTACATTCATTATAGATTCTTGTTTCCTCAGGAAGACGAATAAAAGTTGATGTAGCCGATTCAAATCCTGTTTCTAAAGGATTTAATAATATTCCAATTTCTTTACTTGTTTTTGCACTTTGAATTGTATTTTCTGTATTAATCATTTTAGTAACAAAATAAATTGCAAGAAAAATTATAACAGCCCCTACAATAATAGCAAATAACCATCCAAAAGAAATTTGTAAATAACCTTTATTATTCATTTTAAGCTTCCCAAATATTTTTTTATCAAAAAATTAATCATTTTCTTTATTTCATGTATATTCTCTTTGGTTTCCTCTATAGAAATATCTTTTCCATAATAATTTATAGAATTTCTTATTTTCCTAAATCTATCAAATTTGATTGCAAGCAATTCCTCTCCTATTTCTTGAAGAAAATAAGCATATGCTTCGTGAGAATATATTTTATATTCTTTGGTTACAGATATAGCTTCTAATATGGTCCTTAAAACATCATAGAAATTAGTCATAATTTTTCTAGCAGAGTTTTCATTTATTTTCAAACCATTTAAGAATTTAATATCTTTTTTAGAGTTTTGAACCAATGATTTTGCTAGGGATTTGTCTTTAGAGGTTTTTCTTACAAGCCCTTTTTCTATAAAATATTTGAAATTCATTTAAAAAATCTCCCAAAACCCATATAGAGTTATGCCGTTAATCCAGTTATTTAGTAATTCTTTATTTTTTTCTTTCATTTTTTCAATATCTTTTTTTGAACGAATAAAGAGTTGAATTTTATACCCTAATTTTTCTTCAAATTTATCTAACTTGATTTCTTTTTTTGAAGGGCTTATAATCAATAGATCAATATCGCTTATAGATATATTCTCTGCTTTGGCAAAACTTCCAAACAAGACTATAGCTTCAGGATAATTTAGTTCTTTTATGAGATAATCTATAATTCCTGAATCATATAATAAATTCAAATTATAATTTAATTTTAACTGTTTAAATTTCTTATTTTCTATATTTGCTTTAAATAGAAGGTGATTTAATTTTCTTTCTGATTTTAAAATATGCTCTTTTTCAAGCTCTTTTAGATATTTGGATATGGTAGTAGGGGATTTATTAAGCAACTTAGAGATTTGTCTAATATGGAACTGTTTTTCAGATTCTTTAATAAATAAATTTAATATATTGTCCATTTTTATTTACAGTTGTCCAAAATATTAAACAATTGTCCATTTTTAAATCTTTCGCACCTTATTGCCGAGTTATAGTTACTAAATCTTCTCCAAAATCTTTAGATATAATCAATTTAACTTTTCCATTTGTATTTAGAACGCAATACATATCTTCTTCACTAGTTATCTTTGAAATATCTAGATATTTTATTGTTGCTCCTTGCCTATCTTCTGAAGGGGGTCTAAAAACCAGATTATTAAATTCATCATCTTCAAAACAAACAGATTTTATTTTACTGGGGAGAGAATAATTAAAACCATCAGAAGTTTGAGGAGATTTCCAAGCCCTATCAACATCATCTTGTAAATCATTAATAAAAGTTTCAATTTGAAGGTTTTGTTGCAATGCAATAAATTTCTTAATAGCATAAAAGGCAAATGCAATAAATATTATTATTAGAAATATAGAAAAAATCATTCCAAAAGATAATTTCATCTGCCCTCTTTTATCAAGCTTGACCTCTTTCTTAAAGGAAGTTTCATAAAAGAAACCTTGGTGTCTTTTATAACTCATATATAGAATAAAATATTAGAACTTATAAAGATTTGCGAGTAGATGTTTTATCAGGCTTGATTCTAATTTAAAGGAAGGTTATACTAAGGCATCAAAAATCTGCAATGGATTTTTGGAGCTCCAGAAAACATGGTTTTCTGTAGAAACCATAGGTGTCCTAGCTATTCAGAATAAATATTAAAAGGTCTAACAGTCATACTACATTGATTTTTAAGAGGATAAATTCCATTTTCTCTATCTTCTCCACATTTTATATAGAAGTTTGTATTACTATTCCAATCTACATAATGTTCTAAACCTTCAATATCTAACATCAAAGTTCCTGTTTCATAATTATAATCACATCCAACATTATCAGCAGTTCCATATCTACATATTGCTTCTTCATCTGTAATTATCTTTAAATAATTGTTTTGATAAAATGCTCTTACAATTATTGGTGCTTCTTTATCTATTTCAATTGTAAAGCTTATTGATGTTTCCTCCATGTTTCCTCCCAAATCAATACATTTGATTGGAATAGTATGATCTCCTTCAAGCATGTCTAGTTTTTGAGTATTTTCATATAAATAGTCTAAAATCCCATCATTGTAAAAATAATAATATCTATCATTTACTTGATATTGACATCTTACTCTCCCTTCATCAGCTCCTGCAGAAGTTGTTACATCTAAAGTAATCTTTGCAGGTTCCACAGAATCTTTTATTTTTGAATTGTTTCCTTCATTATTTACTGTAACAGAATCTATTATTAAAGGCACAGTTCCCTTTAATGTAAGTAGATAAGATTCTCTGTTTTCATATCTCTTGCCTTTTGCTTCTGCATCACCTTCTAACCATGGTTTGTCTTTACATCGAATATAAAACTTATTTTCAAAACTATCTCTTAATCCAGTTAATGTTCCAGTACAACCATATGTAAAACTTGTATAAATTAGATAATCATTTGCAGTTTGAGAACAGAAATCCATTGTATGTGCCATTTGATCATAAGCCTTGTTTTCAGAATCCCATCTACAATCTGCAGGCTCGTTTGTATAAACTTCTAAAGGAACAGTAGATTGATTATAACTAATATAACTATTCTGTAAATAATTTGTGCCAAGAATTTCAGGAGATGCTATATCCGGTCCATCATCTACACAGAATTCCATAACAAAGTTTGTAGGGGCAGTGTTTCCATGCCTATCTTTACATCTAAGATAAAATTCATGTTGTCTTCCATTTTTTACATCCCATCCTACATTTCCCATTGCTTCTGCACTTGGTGTTGATGCTCCAGGTAAGGCAAGTGTGTGATTATATACTTTTGCAGAACCTTCACTTAAATAACTAACCATCTCATCAAATAATTGTTTTCTTTCAACATCTATTTTACATTCAGCAGGTTCATCTGTTTCAACCCCCAAAACCACACTTGTAAATGGAGGAACACAACCATCTTCATTTCCTTCATAAAATATTTTTACACCTCTTGAAGGTGGAAGTACAGCGTCTGATTCTATATATCTATAACCTTCAGGTAATGCACTTGCTAAAGGAGATATTGTTGGTGGTTTTCCATCATCTTCTGATGAGACACATTTTTGCTCTTCCTCTCCTTCATTAATTATTTCACAAGCTTCACCAAAAGAACGACATTGATATTCACTACAACCATATTTTAAATCATTACATTTTTCACAATCATCTCCTCCTTCAACTGGCTTCCACACATATGCCATGTATGTAAAGACTTCTTGTGAATATTTTTGAAATGTAAATAATGTATAGATCCCAGTAATTGCTATTATTGCTGCTGCAATTGCCCATCCTGGAGGACCTCCCAATGTTGCTGCAAGAATAATAGATAATCCTGCAACACCTCCTGCACTAGCTAAAGCTGCAGGTATTATTTGTTGCATATTTCTTTCTCCTGCTCCAAGTGCCCTAGCAAGAGCAATTATTAAAGCTGCTGTTACTGCTGCAACAATTAGTGTTCCAAAGATATATCCTACCATACTAACTCCTGTTTCACCTCCTATTTCAACTAAAAAAGTTTGATCTGCTCCAACAGGTGTTTTTCCAAAAAATTGTGCAAGTTTGCTTGTAGATTCTGCTTCAGCAGAACCTTTTCCGAAAAGTTTTTTAACCCAACTAATCTTTCCTTCCCCATCCTTAGTAGTTTCTCCTAGAACTCTTTTTGTAAGCCTGTCTTTTACACTTAAACCTTGATCTACTAATAGGGCAGTTCCCACCAAACCTTCAGTTGCTTCTTTAAGTGTGTCCCATACTTTTTCTTCATCTCCTTCATTAATCTCTCCATCTTCATTTATGTATTCTTTAGGAATCTCAACATCTAATGTATTGCCTTCTTCATCTTCAATATAATATTTAGATGCACAGCATTTAAGGGAAGAACCACAATCCTCAATTTCTATTTCATTAGAACCACAAGTTGGATAACATCTTCCACCATCACCACAAGAGTCTCCTGCTTCTGTAGAATATCTTGTATATCCACACAACCCTTCTACTTGTTGAGGCTGTTCAGTATAAGAGCATGTTCCATCAGCATTACATCTTCCCCCACTTTTTAAATAAGTTCCAGAACATTCATCAGCACATTCATCATCAGTTGTACAACCACTTCCCTCAGCAGCACTAACAACTTCAACACTACTTCCAATAGCATATGAAATAGCCATAATTCCAATTATTAATAATAATATTTGTGTTATTGCCAAAGCTCCTGTTTTATTTTGTTTTCTCATTATTCTAATTTATGATATTCCCATGAAGGTTCTATGTTATCTAATTCTTCTTCTAATCCTCCATCAACATTTCTATAACCATCAATTCTTTTATCACCTATCCATATTGTTTCCACTGTACCATTTTCTTTTACACTTCCATCTTGTTTTAATTTTTGAAATATAACTGTAATTAATTCAGCACCATCTTGCCCAGAGGTTCCTACAGCATTTTCTTTAACACCACAATCACCCATAGATTTTGCTCTTTGTTTAACAGAATTTAACCATTGATCATATGTATAAAATAATTTTACTCTCCTTCTATCACTATCTTTGTTATCTCCTGCAGCACATTGTATTTCATTACCTGCTTCTAATCCTACCTTTAAATTATCTATTGTATCTGGTTCATCCCTATCTTTTAAACAATAATATCCTTCTCTTCCAGAAAGATGATAATCTCTTATTCCTCCGCTAGGCAATGTCTTCCCATTATTTAAATGAAAATCTTCTAAAAAACTAGCAGTAAATTCTACACCATAATCAGGTATTGCATAACAATTTTCAAAACAACGTTGCGCAGCATCTTCTGTACTCACACCTCCAAAATCATTTCTATTTCCTAAAAAATGCTGTTCATAAATCACATTTTCTATAACAAGTGAATTAAGACTACAAAGTGCATGAGCATCACTTTCAGGCTCCCAAAAATCAAAACCAGGAGTATATAATGGAACACATGAACCTTGTTCATCTTCCTTATCTCTTTCTTTAAAGTTTTGATTATCAAATCTATATCCTGGAATCCATTTACAATCTACTTTATCATTTTCACAATCATCTACATTTGTAATTTCAAAGCAATTTCTCCAATCATTTACAACACAACTTGCTTGCATATATTCTTCTTCTAAATCCAATTCATCTGCTAAATCCATTTCTTCACAAACTTCATTTCTATATTCTCTACAAGGAATAGTTTTCATTACACCATTCCAACACTGTAATTTATAATATCTACTTCCAGGAAGATTATATTGTGTGATATCTGCTAATTCCTCTCTAAGAATTTCACTTCTTTCTTTAACTTGAGGGATGTGAAAAAAAGTTCCTTCTGATTCTGCACATACACTTTCCCCATGTTCATATCTTTCTTCTTTTCCATCATCATTAACATCATAATAACAAGCTAAATCTTTACAAACATAATCTCCTAAAGGTCTTTGAGTAGGCATTCCTTGTGCTCCTTTTTTATATGCTCCACAAGTATTTCCTCCATCCCAAAAATTACAATTTCCACAACTCGCATCTAATCCTGATACAGTGCAACTTGGTTCTTTTACATATGTCCAATAATCTCTCATTTCTTTAGTCCATTGATTTTCATTTTCAGTGTACATTCTAGAATCATAAACATTTGCATTTTGACCACAAGTATCTATAAAATAAACTTGATCATTATAACAAATAGTTTCACTGCTTACAGCGCAATCAGATAATCCAGGAGCAGTACATAAAAGTCCAGAATGAAAAATTGCTTCTTCTATAGTTTCTGTTTTTCCACCCCCAATTAATCCTCTAATTCCTCCTTCATCTGTTAAAGAAACTGATTTTTTACTGTTACAATCCTCTTTTGTAATAAACTCACAAGTTGTTGCATAATTTTTTTCATAAACACAGGCTCCTTTTTCTTTTGTATATGCTAAATCAGAACAAGCACCTAGGTCTTCGATATTCGCTCTAAAATCAATATCTATGCCATAATCTGAAGCTAATTGTTGACATTCTACACTAGTTCTAAGGTCTGCTGATTCCCCAATAATACAACATCCTTCTCGGCACATAGCAATCTCATTTTTGTCTTTCTTTTCCCAAGTTCCTCCCCCACTTGTACATTCTATTTTATAACTATTTTCCTTACAAGTTCCTTTGGCAGAATCAACACAAGTACCTGCAGATGTACAAAAAGTTGTTTGAGCACAAGAAGTTGTAGAAAGAAAATTAGTTTCACATTGATCTTCAGTAACATCTTGACACCAAAAACCATCTTTTGTTTTTTCACAACAACCAGCTGAAACTAAAAATGTTGTAAATACAACAAACAAGATCCCAATACAAATTATAAAATAATTCTTAATTTTCATTTTAATATCCAGGAGGAAAAGGCAAACTTCTTGAAGCAAATTGAAATTTGTCTTTTGTATTTATATTTGTTAAGATATAGACTTTTGTGTCGTCTGTTTGTTTTAGTTTTTCAATGTCTAAATCATGATAAACTCCCATATATAGAAGAGGTTCAGCTTCCCCATAATTTGATTCCCATTCAAGAATACTTTCAGTTATACCTAGTAATCTATAAAGGTCACTTTCTAAAATTATTTTAAACCCATCATATCTTGCTGTATCTCCTTTTGTTAAAGTTAATTTATGTGTTAATGTTGTAATAACTCTTTCTGGAAGAAGTTCAACAACTATATCTCCTTCTTCAATATTTACAGAATATCTTTCTTCTTCAAAAGTTTCTTTTAATTCTTCAAGACAAGAATTAACCTTATCTAAAATTGCATTTTTAATTTCAGATTCAATATGGTTTTCCAAAAAAGATATTTGAAGGCCACATAACTGGTAATCTTGATTTGTATAACATAAATATTTTAATTTATTCCCTTTATAAAGATAATATCCTTCTGGTGCCATGCTTCCACCTTGTAAAGAAAGAATTTCTATTGTTTCTTCAATTTCATCTTCAAGACAAGATTGTAAAAATGCTGAAGGATTTTTACTTGTTGGATTTATTATAGATTGTATTTGTGGATAAAAAGCATATATTAAAATTCCAATGACAATAATTATTATTGCAATTATGATAAATATAGTCACTTGCCCTCTTTTTCCCATGTTTGATATAAGATATTTTTGTTTATAAATATTTCATTAGTTTTAGATAGATACGACATCAAAAGGATA
>Ga0265594_1003503_pt1 | contig 10387 bp, 8 predicted proteins | sample saktaG_11_FD_190147 | JGI IMG/M metagenome (GOLD analysis project Ga0265594, IMG submission 190147) | Saline water microbial communities from Sakinaw Lake, British Columbia, Canada - sak_2011_5_24_80m | ecosystem: Environmental > Aquatic > Non-marine Saline and Alkaline > Saline ... | reverse complement strand
ATAATCCTAACAACAAAAATAGTTTCTTCATTAATTCAATTATAGCCAAAGTTCAGCTTATTCGTGGCGAATGACGGTCGTAATAAAGGGCATAAAAGGCTCAAGCATATGCAAAATGCGGCTATAGACATACAAAAGGATGGCGTTAGTATTATCCACACTCTTCTGATCTTTGCTTTTTTCTATATAGATATCGGCGAATTCGTGCCAAGCGAATTGATACAACTCTTCCGCTACCAGCCAGTACTTCCACTTTGGCATCTTGGAATTGTAGTTTTTCTCCATAGTGGCTAATCTTTCTAGGATGTCTTTGTCGGCGTCTGTTTCGGCTTTTGGTGCTTCTTTTACCTCTGCCAATTTTTTCGCAACTGACTGGCCGTCTAATTTGAACTCAATAAACCGGCCCATATTCCAAACTTTATTGGCGAAGTTGCGGTAAGCGCGCACTTTATCTTCAGAGAACGGTTGATTTGAACCAGCCACATTGCCTACTACCAAACTCATGCGCAGAGCATCTGTTCCATATTTTTCAACCATATCTATAGGATTTAACACATTGCCCTTAGATTTGCTCATCTTGGCACCTTTAGGGTCTAGCACTAAGCCATGAAGATAAACATTTTTGAACGGAATTTTGCCTGTTACATAGTCGGTCATAAAGATCATGCGGGCTACCCAGAAGAAGATAATATCGGCGGCTGTTTCCATAACGGTAGTTGGCATAAACTTTTTAAAATCATCACTAGCTTGACCTGTTTCGGGGTCAAAGCCTAAAGTAGCAAAAACCCATTGGCCCGAGCTAAACCAAGTGTCGAAGGTGTCTTTCTCTTGCGTTAGCTGGTCGTGTCCACACTTGGCGCATTTAGTTGGTGGCTCAATATCGCTCATAGAGACACCTTGTTGGCCAGCAGAATCCTTCAATTTTGTGCTGATTGTTGCTTCACCGCATTTCTTGCAGTACCAAACAGGAATAGGAATGCCCCAAGCAATTTGACGCGAAATATTCCAATCGCGAATATTATCTAACCATTGATAAAGGATTTTCTTATTGTTCGCCGGATAAACTTCAACTTCACCAGACTCAATAACATCTTTAACTCGTTTGGCAAATTTATCCATCTTGACAAACCACTGCTCGAGTGGTAGCGGCTCAATGGCGCCACCCTTATAACCCATAGGAACTTGATGTAGATGCTCTACTTCTTTAACAAAAGCTTTCTCTTTTTTCAGCATCTCCACCACTTTGGCTCGGCCTTCAGTGGCCGCTTTTAATTTTTGCAATTCTTTTGGTGCGTTTTCGTTTAATTTTCCATCAAGACCAATTACCTGTATCATCTCTAATTTGTGACGCTCGCCAATTTCGAAATCAACAAAGTCGTGAGCTGGAGTTACTTTAACCGCACCTGTGCCAAACTGTTTGTCTACTTCGGAATCGGCAATGATTTCAATCTCTCGGCCAGAAATTGGCAGCTTCACCTTCTTGCCAATAAAATCTTTGTACCGCTTATCTTTGTCGTTAACCGCAACAGCAGTATCGCCGAGCATGGTTTCTGGCCGCGTCGTCGCCACCTCAATTCCGCGCTCCCCATTAATCTCGCCATCTACAAACGGGTACAGAATATACGTCAGCTTACCTTTTGTCTGTACATGCTCTATCTCTAAGTCTGAAAAAGATGTTCTATATTTTGGCGAATAATTAACCAACCGCACTCCACGATAAATTAAATTATCTTGATGCAGTTTAGCGAATGTTTTATACACCGTTTCAACGATGTCTTTATCTAAAGTAAATTTCTCTTTGCTCCAATCGCATGAACAACCTAGCTGTTTAATTTGAGTAACCATGTTCTTTCTGTTTTTCTGTGTAAAATCCCAAATTTCTTTATACAGTTCATCGTTACTCATCTGCAATCTAGAACGCCCTTGCTTTTGTAATACTTTTTCATACACTACCTGCGTTTCGAATCCGGCGTGATCTGTTCCCGGATACCACAGCGTAGATTTACCAGTCTGCCGAGCGTACCGCGTCATAATGTCTTCTACTGTCAACATTAAGGCGTGACCCATATGTAAATCTCCGTTGGCGTTGGGCGGCGGCATTATTATTGAGAATGGCTCACCTTTTTCTGACGGTTTAAAAGCGTCTGATTTCTCCCAATCGGCATAAATCTTTTCTTCATACTTTTTGTGATCGTATTTTTTATCCATATATTTGCTCCTCTACAGATTACGCTCTGTTTTTATTTTGGTCAACCAAGACTTATTTCATCTAATTTTGTACGCGGTTTAGCTTCAAAATTTTTTACTAACGGAGCTTTAACATTATTTCGGTGCCAAGCCGCTAATCCAATCATAGCAGCGTTATCTGTAGTGTGGGCGATATTTGGAATAATCACTTTAATAGAATTATCTTCGCCAAGCTGTTTCATTCTTTTTCGCAGCTGTTCGTTGGCTGAAACGCCCCCCGCAACTACTAGGGTAGCTGCGGCTGTTTGTTCTAGCGCTTGAGTAGTTTTTGCCACTAAAACATCAATTATGGCCAGTTCGGCTTCATATGCGTAGTGATTGATTTCTTCATTACTCAATTTCTTTTCGGGTAGCTTGTAAAGTACGGCTGTTTTTAATCCTGAAAAAGAGAAATCTAGGCTTTTGTCGTTTATCATTGGTCGGGGAAAATTTAGAGTTTGCTCGGGGTACGCTGCCTGCCTGTCTTGGTACAAAGCCGCAGCTTTAGATATTTCGGGGCCGCCGGGGTACCCTAGACCGAGTAATCTGGCAATTTTGTCGAAGGCTTCCCCGGCGGCATCATCGCGCGTACTACCAATTATCTGATATTTAAAATGGTCTTCCATTAAAATTAGCTCCGTATGACCACCCGAAACAACCAAAGCTAAAACAGGAAATTCAACCTCATCTGAATTAATTTCTGAAAAAGCAGCGTAAATATGCCCCTCTAAATGATGGATTCCATAAACCGGTTTTTGCCATAGCGCTCCCAAAGTTTTGGCCGCTTCTACTCCTACTATTAAAGAGCCAATTAAACCGGGAGTATAGGTGACCGCAATAGCGTCAATTGTTGCGGCGCTCGCTCCCGCCGCTTTGGCCTCGGCAATCATCGGAATGATTGCCTCTAGCTGCGCTCGCGCCGCCACTTCGGGTACAATACCGTTAGTAATTTTGTGTAACTCAATTTGGCTAGAGACTAAATTCAGCTCCACTTTTGGCTTATCTTCACCACTAACAATAGCGATTGCCGTCTCATCACAGCTTGTTTCAATACTTAATATCTTCACCTCTTTATTTTATCACTAGCCTTATTAGTAGTTTGCTCGTAAAATAAAAGCATGGCAAACAATCAATCCTCCTTTATGCAGACTAAGGCTTGGGAGAGGATGCAGAACAAACTTGGTAGTCGCACCTACTGGCTCGACGATGTTTTATTTATTAATAAGCGCATTCGTTTTGGTCAGAGTTTTTGGTACGCTCCAAGAACCGATATCATACCCGACATTGAGAGATTAGACCAAGCTTTCAAAAGTCGTACTACCTTTATTAAAATTGAACCTACGAGTAATAAATTAGAAAAACCATTTTTGAAAACAAAAACTACTCAACCGCGCCAAACCCTACTGCTCGATATTGATAAAAAACCAGAAGATGTATTAGGCGCTATGAAATCTAAAACTCGCTATAATATTCGCCTCTCGGCTCGCAAAGAAATAAAAACTATAGCCTTTAAATATCCTGAGAGTCTGAAGCGTTTGTCTACTTTTATGAAACTTACTCACGAAACGAATATTCGAGATCAAATAAAATCCTACGACACTCGCTACTATCAAACACTACTCGAAGAGTTAGGTAAAGACGACATGGCAGAACTATTAATTTCGTACCACGGCGATACACCTCTCTCGGCGATGATTTTAATTCATCACAACAATACCAGCACTTATTTGTTTGGTGCATCCTCCTCTAATAAACGAGAATTAATGGCCTCTCACCACATGCAGTGGGAAGCAATCAAGCGCTCAATTGAACGGAAAAGCAAAATTTATGATTTTTGGGGCGTTCGCGTAGATACCAATTTTACCCTCAAAGAAGTAGCCAGCGAGATAGATCTGAAAGATGTCACTATTGAACCTGGCTATACCTACGGTGTGACTAAATTTAAGCTAGGATTCGGAGGCAAGATTTATCAATACGCACCAGCCTATACTCGCTCCTATAATGCTTTCTGGTATAATATATACAGAAGCTATCGCTTCTTTTCTACCTCAAAAGGGTTTAATTTTTAAGCATGAATATACCACAGGAGCGCGTGAAATTTACAGACAATCAAGCAGTAAAAAATGTTGCTCATTATGTGAGAGCTTTTTGGGCTAACCTAAAAAACGGTTCACCGGCTAAAAAGCTATATATTATTGGAGTTACGGGCACTAAGGGCAAAACTACTACTACTCATTTAATTTCAGCCGTCCTAGACGCTGCTGGTCAGAAAAACGGTCGTGTTTCAACAGTTGATTTTAAAATTGGTGCAAAGAAACGAGAGAACAATACTAATAAAACCGCTCTTCCTCCTTGGGAATTACAGCCTCTACTAAAAGAGATGGTTGATGCTAAATGTCGCTACGCGGTGGTTGAAGTCTCTTCGCATGGTATGGCTCAACATAGATACCTAGGCATTCCATTTAAGGGAGCAGTTTTTACTAATTTAGGCCACGATCACTTGGACTACCATAAAACTATTGAGGCTTACAAAGCAGAAAAGAAAAAATTGTTTACTAAAGACACTCTCAAATTTGCAGTTGTTAACGGAGACGACAAACATTCAGCTGAGTTTTTGAAAGTCACAAAGGCACCAATTAAATTAGCCTTTACTGCCAAAAAGAGAATGAAAAAAGGAATCTCAGATGCTGCTGTGGTTGAAGCTACTAATATCTCCTTAAATCCTATTGGCTCATCTTTTCGCCTACAACACGAATTAGAGTCAGTTCATATCAAGCTCAAACTGCCCGGCTTGTTCAATGTAATGAACGCCTTATCTGCTGCAACTGTTGGCGTGGCTTTGAATATAAAACTCGGTACTATTAAAGACGGATTAGAAGCAGTCAGCCAAGTTCCCGGCCGCATGGATAAAATAGAAACCAACCGTGGTTTTTCAGCTATCATAGATTACGCCCATACTCCAGATTCACTTGAGGCAATTTTGCAAACCCTACGACCAATTGTACGCGGTAAAATTATTGCTGTTTTTGGAGCTACTGGCGACCGAGATAAAACGAAACGACCGATTATGGGCGCTATTGGAGCTCGCTACGCAGATATTGTAATTGTCACAGATGAGGAACCCTACACTGAAGATCCGGAAAAAATAATTGATGAAGTGGCCAAGGGGGTACCCCGCGGCCGACCTTTGTTCGCTGGTAAAAAGACGCGTTCCCGCCCACGACTAGAAATGAAAGTGCAAGATGTTCGCCAGTTTATGCGCAAATCTGAAGCAGGAGATGGTGAAGGAGATTGGTGGTTTAAAATCAAGTCTCGCCGAGCCGCCATTGAAAAAGCTATCAGCATGGCTGGTTTTGACGATTTAGTTTTAATAACTGGCATGGGTGCTCAAAATTATAAAATCGTTAAAGATAAGAAAATTGAATGGAACGATAAAAAAGTCGTTGAAGAAATTTTAAAGAAAAAGAAATATCTTTAAATGTCAAAAAATACTCTGCTGTTAGTTGACGGACACGCGCTAATTCATCGTGGCTATCACGCACTACCTAATCTGACCAATCATAAAGGTGAACCAACGGGGGCAATTTTTGGTTTTGCCCGTCTTTTACTAGCTGCCCTTAAAACCTTGAAGCCTCATTTCGTAGTGGTCGCTTTTGATTCACGGGGAAAAACTTTTCGTCATAAAATGTATGAAGATTATAAAGCGCTACGCGTTCGTGCTCCAGAAGATTTGTACGCTCAAATTCCAGCTGTTGAGAATTTAGTAAGAGCTATGAACATTCCAATCTTTAAAGTCCCCGCTTTTGAAGCAGATGATATTATTGCCACCTTGGCTAAACAAGCGGAAAAGAAAAATTTGTACACTACAATTTTGACTGGCGATATGGATTTAGTTCAGCTCGTTAATAGCAAAACCTCTGTCTTCGCGCCAAAAAAGGGAGTCTCTGACCCAGTCGTTTACACTCCATCTACCGTTAAAGAGAAGTACTCATTTGAGCCTCGTCAGATGTTATTTTTTAAATCTTTACGCGGCGATGCTTCAGATAATATTCCAGGTGTACCCGGCGTTGGTGAAGTGACGGCAAAAAAAATTATTCAACAATTTAGCACCCTAGAAGATTTGTACAAGTATTTAGAAGCCGGAAATAAAATTAAAAATTTAGGCCCAAGCATTCATCAAAAATTACTCGACAATAAAGAACAAGCCTTCTTGAGTCGCAGGCTAGCTACTATTGTTGATGATGTTCCCGTCACACTAAAAAAGAAAGATTGCGTAGTACATGAATATAACAGAGATGAAGTTGTCACTCTATTCGCAGATTTAGGATTTCGCAGTCTTTTAAAAGAACTACCCGACGCACCTAATGAAGCAGAAGATATTCAATCCTTATTTCAAACTGTCAGCAAAACACCTCAGAAAGAAAAAGTTGAATACAAGTTGGATAAACAGTTAGAGCCGGTCTTACGCGAAATTGAGAAGAAAGGTGCCCTCGTCGATGTCGAATACTTACGGCACCTAAATCAAAAATTCAAAAATGAATTAGCCAATTTCGCTATCGATATCTTTAAATACTCAAAAGAAGAGTTTAATATTAATTCTACTCAGCAGTTAGCTAAAGTCTTATTCGAAAAACTGAAACTGCCAACTAAAGGCTTGAGCAGAACAAAAAGTGGCGTTTCTACTAATGCAGAAAATTTGGCACAGCTTTTCGACGCTCATCCAATAATAAAAATTATTCAAGAATATAGAGAAGTGGCTAAACTTATCAACACCTATACAGAGCCACTAGTTAAAGCAGTACAAAAAGATGGTCGCATTCACACCTCGTATAACACAGATACCGCGACTGGCCGGTTAAGCAGCAAAAATCCTAATCTGCAACAAATTCCAATTCGTACCAGTCGCGGACGCGAAATTCGAAAAGCCTTTATTGCAAAAGTTGGTCACACCCTAATTGCCGCCGACTACTCACAAATTGAACTGCGAGTGGTGGCTCACTTGTCTAAAGATCCGCGTTTAATTTCGGCTTTTCGAGCGGGTAAAGATATTCACGCCGCCACTTCTAAAGAGATGGGGGTAGATCGCCGAGTCGCCAAAGTTATCAACTTCTCAATTTTATACGGCAAAGGCCCACATGGCTTCGCCCGCGATTTGAATATTGATATTGAAGAGGCTGCAAAATACATTGATAAATACTTCGCCACTTATTCGGGCTTGAAAAAATGGATCGCAGAGACTCTCCGCTTTGTCACCAACCACGGTTACGCCGAAACCATGTTTGGTTTTCGCAGAGACTTCCCCATGCTCAAAGGCCGGAAAGCTAAACAGTATTCCAGCATTGGCCGCGAAGCAATAAATATGCCCGTACAAGGCACCGCCGCAGATATATTAAAACGCGCCATGATAGCAATTGCTCAACAGACACAATTAAAAGATACAATGATTCTAACAGTTCACGATGAGCTGGTGTTTGAAGTGCCAAAAGCAAAAGCCGCTTCACTCAAGAAGAAGATAAAACAGATAATGGAAAACTCAACCACTTTAGATGTGCCAATTAAAGTAGAGATAGATTCAAATAAAAATTGGGGTAGCCTAAAGAAATAAAAAACAATATGGAGGGGAAGCCTAAATTATTTAGCTTAGATACTAAAATAATCCGTTTGATGGGGATTGTTTTGATTATATTTTCAATTTATTGGCTCACTTTCGGTGGCATTCAACCCCATGCTGATTCAAAAGCCATTGTGCAAGAAGCCATTCCTCAAAGCTTGGCGCAAGAGAAAAACTTAAAAATTGATGTTCAGCCAAACGGCGATATTTATATCAACGACAAGCGTGTTCGTGACACTATAATTAGGCACCAACAATATGACGAGGTAAAACTAATTTTAGTAGATGAACTAGGAGAATATATTCCTAAAATTACAGTTACTCTGAATTTACCTACTGCCTTAGCCGACAAAGATAACAGCTTCGATATGCTAGCCATTCATGGTGCTGATAAACAGAATCCTAAAAAGTTAAGTGACACCTCTCTATTTTTCGCCGCTAATAATATTGAACCAACCGCTCGCATTACTATTTTCGCCCAGCTTCCTAGTAATGAATTAAATCTTAGCCTCAGAGCTCGCCTGCTGTCTTTAGGCACAACCTATAAAAGTTGGGTTTTCTGGCTGGCCGGATTTTTAATTCCTCTTTTTACATTCTTATCGCTAAAGTTTTCTTATAACCGAAGCTTAAAATCGAAAGTAGATGTGGGTTCAATTAGTGAACCGCCGGGTACATTATCACCGGCCGCGGTTGGACTTTTGGTTAACGGCCGGTTGAGTTATCAACAGCTGGCCGCCACCTTAGTGGCTATGGCAGCGCGCGGAGATATTCAATTAGTGCAAACTATTAGAGGATACCGTATCGCCAAAAAGAAAGAGCTAATTAATTTAAGTGAAACTGAACGATTCTTGGTAGATGAACTTCGATTAAAACTTGGGCCAATATCGCGTCAAGATGTAATTGAGCAAGAAGTGAAAAAGCAGCTCTTCTCTAAAAAAATTACTAACGCCTATGAAGCCGTGTTTCAAGAACTAGAAGAGCGAGGATTTTTCGCTACTAATCCTTACAAATTTAGAGATAAGTACCGTTTCTGGGGTTTATCTATTGTTGCTTTTAGTTTGATAATTAGTCTTTTTGTAGGCACGACAATGATTCAAGGTATTCAATTAATTCCCGCCACTTCAGGAATTTTTCTAGCAGGATGGCTAATTTTACTTCTGACTCCTCAATTACCTCCGCTAACTAACATTGGCAGCAATGAACGAGCAAAATGGATATCCTTCAAAAATTATATTACTCATTCTAATTCAATGTCTGGTGGTCAAGATAACGCTAAACTGTTTATTCAATATCTGCCTTATGCCATAACGCTAAACTCTACTCACCAATGGTTATCTCGTTTTAACACTCAGTTTATACTAGTACCCGAATGGTATTTTAATGAACAAGACCCAAGCTCCCTTGACGCTTTTATTTATGGATTAGAAAACATTACTTCCGAAATTAGCCACACTCTTACTCAAGCAGCGCTACCTGTCACTTAAGCTTATTAATATAGAACTTCCGCGAACGAAATAAACCGCGGGTAAACCGTAGTCGACACTCTGCCTAAAATAAATTCCTTTTCTACGAAGCCCCACTTGCGCGAATCTGAAGAAGCTATTCTATTATCACCAACTGTAAAGTATGAATCTTCGGCTATTAACCATTTTTTATTTGGTGTAGTTGTTTGATCTTTGTCTAAATAAGTTTCTCGTATTTCTTCCCCATCAATAAACACTTTCTCTCTATCAATTTTTAGTTCTTCGCCTGGTAATCCTATAATTCTTTTAACATAATAAGTCTTTTCTGGATCACCCGGATAGCGTAAAACTACAATGTCCCCTCGCTTAGGCTCGGAGAATTTATAAACAACGCGATTAACCAGCACTACATCGTTATCATTGAGAGTTGAGACCATACTTACTCCATCAACAATAAAGATGGAAACTATAAAAGAATAAATTAAAAAAAGGATAAAAAGAGCCAGTATAAACCACTTCGATAACTCAAAAAGACCCCGGGCCCACGCTAATTTATTCATTGCATCTATTATAACGCGATAAGAACAATTAGCTAAACTTGAGGTCTTATTTTTGAGAGCTTTGAGCTTTTGCCAAACGAGAGTTTAATCTGGCAGCTTTGTTTTTGTGAATAACATGATTCTTCACCGCTTTGTCAACTAAAGACTGGGCTTTAACCAAAGCAATTTTGTGATCTTTGGCTTCACCAGAATTAACCGCTTTTATAGCAGCTTTCATTGAATTGCGTGAAGATGCGTTTTCACCCGCTCTTCGGATATCTACTTTTAACGCTTTTTTTGCGTGTTTTTTAACTGGCATAACGAATATACTCTAACCTAAATAATTACAGATTGCAACCAGATTAGTGTAAAATAATATAAGATGCCACAACTAAGACAGAATATTATCACTGGGGAGTGGGTAGTTATTGCTCCTGAGAGAGCAAAGAGACCAAGTGATTTTATTGAATCTCATACAAAAGTTAAGCAAAGAATCGAGAATTCTCCTTTTATGGTAGGCGGAAAAGCGTGGAAAAAAAGATTCACTG
>Ga0265594_1003502_pt1 | contig 10389 bp, 14 predicted proteins | sample saktaG_11_FD_190147 | JGI IMG/M metagenome (GOLD analysis project Ga0265594, IMG submission 190147) | Saline water microbial communities from Sakinaw Lake, British Columbia, Canada - sak_2011_5_24_80m | ecosystem: Environmental > Aquatic > Non-marine Saline and Alkaline > Saline ... | reverse complement strand
TAATCATGGTGCTGGATGGAGCACCGTCGCACAAAGGTAAAGAACTTGAGGTTCCTGAAAACATTGCTCTGGTGTTCCTGCCATCGTACTCACCGGAGTTGAATCCAGCGGAACAGCTATGGAATGTACTTCGGCGAGACTACTTTGCAAACAAGGTGTTCGACTCACTTAACGCTGCGACTTATCAGGCAGAAAATGGACTGGCATGCATGGCATCCAACAGGGAAGCGTTGAAAAGCCTAACAAACTGGCCATGGATTAGCGTCACCTTGAATGCAATATAGAATTAGATGTCAGACCTTTATCTTTGATACCCTATATACAAACGAATATCTGGCGAAAACGGGGGGTAAGAAAACACTATGCCATTGTCTGCTATGAATGTACCCCTGTCCAATCAGATATTGCTTATTTGCGACAGCAACTTGCATCCAAGGCTGCATTATTCAGGGTAAACGACATAGACTTTACACAGACTCTCCCTGGTACCAAAGAATTTATTGACCGCTCATCACTTATGGCTGAAAAAGCTGAAAAGGCCGTATCAGTCTCCGTGAGGCTTGAGCCTACCACGCCTGTGAAGGTTCGCAGCCCTTTAGCCTACATTGACATTCATGTTTTGCCGAGCTACCTCCCTGACTATATTGGTATATATGTTACAATAAAGAAGAGGGAAGTCGCGGCTAGACTTCGAGTGCCGTCACCTTTGTATCCATATATTCATATGGCAAGGCATACTAGACTCCCCCATGCGGGAACCAGAGTCGTTGAAGGAGATAAGAGCGTTCGAGAGTTTGCTGACCTTATCAATAATCTTTGGAAGGAGGGTTACCATGCAACAAGACTCGTTGGAGACGATAGGTACATTGGCGAGATTAAAGAACTGGTTCATAGAAGCTAATAAAATAGACACCCCTGCGGTTGAGCTATTAGCCTATACGCCTGACCCTGAAAAACTGGTAGCTGTGGCTGCCCGGCAAGTGCTACAATCTGCATTGTAATATCAGTAGTTATACCGATAATATTTTAGGCTTTACATTACTGCGAGAAGAATTATCAGTCCGAAGGAAATTATTGACATGGCGGAGCTACTTAAGGACAAGAGCCAAGCCACTAAATTTCAAATAATTGTTGAAATAGCTGCCGGTCAGCCCAGTATCCAGCAAAAGGAAATCGCTTCCAGGCTGAATGTTTCTCGTTAGGCTATATCTCAATACATAGAGAAGCTGATAGAGGAAGGATTGGTTACTTCGGATGGCCGTTCCAGGTACAGCTTAACCAAGGAAGCTGTCAACTGGATTCTAAAAACGTTGCGAGAGCTTGAGAGTTACTCAGCGTCTGTCAAGAAGACAGTGACAAACATTACAATTTGCGCGGCAGTTGCCGAGAGTGACCTGAACAAGGGGCAAGTTGTTACCTTAGAAATGGAGAACGGAATACTTGTTGCCAGAAGCGCCAGCAGGCAGGGAGCCAAAGGGATGGTTGTTAACGATGCTAGGAAGGGCGAAGATGTAGGCATCTCCAACATAGATGGTATAGTACCACTTGACCACGGCAAGATAACCATCCTGAGAATTCCAGCTATTCAAAATGGCGGCTCAAAGAATGTCAATTTGGATAGATTAAAGCACGAGAGTTCAAAAAAGAGACCATATGGCACTATTGGCATAGAAGCACTAGCTGCATTAAGAAAAATAGGCATTGAACCACAGTATTTATATGGCGTCACCGAAGCTGCCATTGAAGCAGCTCACTCCGGTTTACCCTTCCTTATCATCTGTGTTGATGATGCAGTTCCAGAATTGCTAAAGAAGTTAGGAGATGAAAGACTGGTTCCTGAGCTTTTTTAACCTGAGCCTGTATTCTGAACAGTAATGGCATCCATTACACAATCCGTACCTTAAACTATCACCTCGCCGACTCTTAGTCATACTATGCCCCTCATTTATAATACAGCGACCATTTGACATCACTCCTGCTTACTGGTATAATCTAGTATACTAGATTATAGTATACTAGATTTGATTAACTCTTTTACAATAAAAGGTTAGAAATGGAGCAGGGTGTCCTAAAAGGATACAAAGGGAAAATCCGGTGAGAATCCGGTACTGTCCCGCAACTGTGATTTAGTCAGATTATATATATGATTTGACTGATAAGTCAGGCGGCCCGCCCTGCTGTTTAGCCATATGCCTCCGAGGAGAGGATAAAGGTAAAGATGCTGTCATTTATCTTGAATCCCTTGTCTTCCTCTGGAGGCAAGGGATTCCTATTTGGGAGGATAAGAAATGGATACAGGAATAACTCGCATTAATGATATTGAAGCTCAAAGCCTAGCAATAATAGACGAATTGCTACCATCAATTAGTTGTACTGATAGAGAACGACAGGTTATCAAGCGTATTGTCCATGCTACCGGAGACCTCGCGATTGCCGAGCTGGTAAAATTTCACCCCAATGCCATTGATGCCGGTGTGGCGACTATTCGTGCTGGTAAACCGATATTCACCGACGGTAGGATGACTGCTGTAGGTATAAATAAACGACAAATTGCCCAGAAATTTGGGTGTTCCATACATTGTGCCCTGGATGAAGTTGATGCGCTACAGCAGATTGAAAAAGGAAAGGCAACACGTAGTGCCACCGCTATTTCGGTTATCGGCCCAAGACTAAGTGATGCTCTTGTTGCTATAGGGAATGCTCCAACGGCACTACTGGAACTTGTCAACCTGATTGACAATGGCATTTCCCCCTCTCTTGTTGTGGGGATGCCCGTCGGTTTTATTCAGGCCGAGGAATCAAAGGTGGAGTTGACCAAGCGAAGTATTCCGTATATCACCATAATCGGCAAGCGGGGTGGCAGTGCCGCTGCCGCTGCCGCCGTTAATGCTTTACTGCGTCTGGCACTGGAGGCGCAAGATGAAGTGTAGACTTTCGTAACTTTGACCATAGACAAAACAGTAAGGAGAGGACACAATGAAAAAATTTATTCCAATTAGTATAGCCCTTTGTTTATTACTCTCAATACTGTCCGGATGTGGGCCCGAAAAAGCGCCGGTAGCCCCGACAGGAAAAGAAGTAACGATTATTGACCAAACGGGCAAGCATGTGGAAATTTCGGTGCCGGTAGAACGCATCGTCTCCATTAACTCTGGAATGTCGGCGCTGATATGTGCTTTTGGTGATGGGGATAAGATTGTAGGACGCGATAGCTATTCAACCTTCCCATCCTCTTTGAAGGATGTTTTAGAGGTAGGAAGATCCTCGGCCAGCCCCAATATTGAGCTTATACTGGAGAAACACCCTGATGTAGTCCTTGCCGACACAATGCTCAAGGATGACATGAGAGAAAAACTGGAGTCTGCCGGTGTACCTGTGTTGACAGATACCACCACTGACCTGGAGACGCTAATACCACTCATCAGAAAAATCGGGTTAATACTTGACAAGGAGGAAAAAGCTGATGAAATAGTTGGTTTCATTGAGCATTACAGTAACATCATAGATCAGAGGATAGCCGGATTAAAGACGGACGAAAAGCCCCTCGTCTTCTTCGAGCGACGTAACCCGTACGACAGTGCCAGTGCCTCAAGTTCTTATAACAAACCATTGGTTGCCGCAGGCGGTATCAATATTGCCGCAGATGAACCGGTATCCCTTCCCAAACTAAGCGCCGAGTGGGTACTGGAGAGGAACCCGGATGTTATCGTTAACCGCATTAGTGGTGATGACACATTAGAGGAAATGGCAGCACTGAGGGATGAGATTATCTCGGAGCCGGGGCTGGCAGAGGTGAATGCCGCCAAAGAGGGGAAAGTCTATATTGTTAAGTCCGATGTTTTCCTCTCCGTGCGCTATCCAGTAGGGCTACTATATTATGCCAAGTGGTTTCACCCGGACCTCTTCCATGATATTGACCCTAGTGCCGTACATAAGGAACTTATCGAGAAGTTCTATGGCAAGGAGGAGTGGCAGAGTATAACCGAGGAATTTGCCTTTCCCCAACCCTGAATGCCACCATCGTTGATGAGAATTGAGTATAGTTAATATAGAAGACACTACTGCCAGTGAGGAAATCCATACCCGGCTCACCAGGAGGAAGACCCTTTTCATTTTGTGCATCTTCGTGGCGCTGGCTGTGGTTTCTATAACAGCAACCACTATGGGAGCAGCTTCACTCAGCGTGGGAGAATCATTGCAAGCCATAGTGGCTAAAATGCTGCCTGGTCTGCAGACGACCAATTTCGCCGATATAATCGTCTGGCAGCTACGTTTACCAAGGATACTAATGGCAGTGCTCACCGGGTTAAGTCTTGGCGTCGCTGGTGCTGTAATGCAGGGGGTATTAAGGAACCCACTCGTCTCTCCATACACTCTGGGGCTTTCCGCTGGTGCTGCTTGTGGAGCTGGCATTGCCATTGCTCTAGGTATTAGTGTATTAGGTGCCGGACGCTATTTCATCGTCGGCAATGCCTTTATCTTCAGCCTGCTCACCATGTTCCTCGTCTTCGCCATATCACGTATCCGGGGGACAGCAATTGAAACACTTATCCTGGCTGGGGTGGCATTAAGCTATCTTTTCTCGGCAACTATATCCATTCTCAAATACGTATCCGATGCTGAAGTACTGCGTGAGATTGTTTTTTGGCTAATGGGAGGTCTTTATACGGCAAGATGGGAAACGGTGATTCTGTTGCTTCCGGTAATAACCATTATCACCGTGCTTACTATGAGATACTCTTGGGACCTGAACGTTATGAGCAGCGGTGAGGAAGTGGCAACAAGCCTTGGTGTCAGGGTAGGACGGGTTCGTATCATAGTCCTGACGCTATCCGCCCTGCTTACGGCGTGTGTCATTGCCTTTACTGGCATCATCGGATTCATTGGGTTAGTCTCCCCACATATATGTCGCGTCATTTTAGGCAACGACCATCGTTTTCTCATCCCTGCCTCTGGGCTAATGGGTGCCCTGATTCTGCTCATTTCTGACACCGCCTGTCGAACCCTGATTCAGCCAACGGAGATTCCGGTGGGTATTATGACATCTTTTATCGGGGTTCCGTTCTTTCTCTATTTACTGATACGCAAAAGGAGGCGCTGGTGGCAGTAAAGCTGGTCGTGGATAACGTTTCATTCAGCTATGGAGGCATTCAGGCGCTTGATGGCATCAACATAGAGGTATCAAGAGGGGAAATAGTCAGTCTCGTCGGTCCCAACGGGGCCGGTAAGAGTACCCTGCTAAAATGTATAGATCGGATTTTAAAACCCCAATGTGGTGTCGTCTATTTAGATGGGAAAGATACCGCCAAGCTGAATTCAAGGGACATCTCTAAAAGCATTGGTTATATTCCACAGAGTACCGGGGGTGTTTTCCCATTCACCATATTTGACGTTGTTCTCATGGGGAGAAGGCCTCACTTAGCCTGGCGAGTGAGCCCTAGAGATATTATGATTGTAGCCCAGGCACTCCGCTTTTTGGGTATCGAGGAATTCGGGACGAGGTATTTCGATGAACTGAGTGGGGGAGAGAAGCAAAAAGTCCTGATGGCTAGAGCCCTGGCTCAAGAGCCCGAGATATTGCTCCTTGATGAACCTACCAGCAATCTAGATATCAGGCACCAGCTGGAAGTGATGGAAATCATCAGGGAACTTGTCCAGGAAAAGCAGATATCCGCAGTCATGGCAATGCATGATTTGAATCTCGCCTCAAGATTCTCCGAGAGGATAGTCATGCTCAAGGATCGAGAGGTATTCAGCGTTGGTACACCGGAAAGGGTATTGAATCTGGAGAACATTAGGGCAGCTTATGGTGTCGAAGTAAGGGTGATCAGTGACCATGACGGTAAACCTTATGTGGTACCCATCTCTCCAGTTAACAATAAAAACCAGGAAAGGTTACATGTTGAGGCACATTGAAAAGTTGCTACGCTATGGGTATAACATCGGAGCCTGCGCTACGGTGGCTGCGAAGGCGGCTGCTTTAGCCTTACTTGAACGAAGTGCCATATACCAACCCAAGAACCTGGTGGTGGGCATAGGCTGCCATATAGCAGTTAGCAACTCTCGAATAGAGGAAGCTATTAGGCAGGTTTTCGGGGAACATAAGCTCGCAGTCAGAAGCATAAGGAATATAGCTACTATTGATATAAAGGGACACGAACAGGGGCTTCTGGATTTTGCCCAAAAACATAATTTGCCTATTGATCTATTTTCAAAAGAGGCCTTAAAGCAAATCAATTATCCATCCAGCCCATCCAGTTTGGTATTCAATGGTGTGGGCATCCATGCAGTGTGTGAGCCAGCAGCACTTCTGAGCAGTAATAATAGATGTCTGGTGGTGCCTAAGACGAAAATGAAGGATATTACGATTGCTGTGGCAAGAATTTCACATACAGAGAAACACTCAGGTGCACCTGAATAACTATTCAGAGAAATTTTATGTCGTGGGGAATTGGCCCTGACGATATAATGCTGCTGACATTTGTGGCGAAAGAAGCTAGTGCGGCGGTTTGTTGACTTCCTCATTGAGAAACGGGAGCATGATAGAGGTCCAAAGGCAGAAAACTGAAAGAGGGTCCGCACTATTGTGCTGAGTGTGGCACTCTAATCAAGAAGGGCGACAAAATGACCATGGGATGGGTGGTGGCTATGACAAAAAGGTGTAAACTAAAGATTAAGTATGGCAACTTATCTCCCCAGGTGGTTAAGAGATAGTACTAAAAGTATGGTGGGTAAGGAGTTTATTGTCGTTTGCCCGAAATGCCTCACCATAGAGACCCTGTGGTTCTGGAGGGATAGACTCCAGCTAACGAGGAGGTTTACTCAGGAAAGTGATGGCAGAGTCTATCACGATTGCGGCAGCCAGCTGCCTTGTCGGCTGTTTTTCGGCGCTTATAGAGGAGCGGTTGTATGAGAGCTCCTAACTTTGCCATAGCAGACGCTACAGCATAAAAATAAAGCCCCTTGCCGGAGCTGTGAATGGTATAATATCGCTATGGAATACGATAAAAGTTGCTCATTGTGTCAGCGTGATAAACTCCAACCCCAGCCATACTCCGATAGCGTATGTTGGGCAACCTACTGCTCTACCCACCATGTTCCAATGGTTGTAATTAACCGTCATACTGGGCAGCCAACATCTGAGGAGCTTCACCATATCCAGAACGTGGCTAATCAGATATTCCCTAGGAGGAGCTGGCGCGGACCGGCAAGTATGCCTCAGCATTATCACCTCCATGCGACTTAACCTAAGAGAGGGAGCCAAAAAAGGGACAAAAAGGGGGCCCGGGGGTTCGAATCCCCCGGGCCCTTGCTCTTTAATCGACATCAGTAAAAGCCGTCACGCATCTCACCGGTGGCCAGCGCCACTTGATTGTGCAGAGGCGCGTCCATACTAAATTCCGCACCTCAGTCTCGGCAACCCAAGACAGGATAATAGCTTTATCTTTCCAGTCCAGTGAGAGGTGGAAGGTTTTGGGGCCTCTCTTTAGGAGCAGTTTGCGCTTCTGCATTTTACCTCCTTTTTAGTATATTACTAGAAGTCGAACAAGGCTGGCTGTGCCGCCTCTGTTGCGGCTGCCTCTTCCTCTCTCTTCTGCCGTCTCTCAGCTCGGTCGCGGTCAAGCCTAGCTGTTTTCCTCTTTTCATAAATCCAGGCTTTGAGGCGGTTGAGGTCTCTCATCTGCTCATCGTTGAGTGATTCCACCCGGATATCCTCTGGCATCTCTACCCCGCTTTCTTTTGTGCGCCATCGGCTGTAGGTTTTGCCGGCAATATAGAGGTATATCTTAGTCCAGTCGTGGTCGAAGGGGAAGGTGAGGCTGGCTGTCATCAGATAGGCGCACGCCTCGGCATCTGTCCCGGTCATCTCCTCTCCTTTGAGTGCCTTCATGTTCTCCATCAGTCTTTCCATGGTGATTGCCGGCTTTATCCACTCTGGCAGGGAGTCCCCCCAGCCCCCGGGAAAGACGAGAATAGGGTCAGTAAAGACACCCACAATATCGGAGATGCCTTTCTCCATTGTCTTGTCCATATTCAGTTTTTACCTCCTTTTTACTCTTATGCTCTGTGGCCACTTCCAGATGGCTGTACGGGAGGACGGTTCAATCCCCCGACCTTCCAGTATCTTGCAGCGCCGTGCCAGCTCGAGAGCTTGGGTGTATCCGTCCTCTGAGTACGCCCAGGGGAAGTTGTAGTGTTCGACTCTCTTTCCTTTCCAGTAGACGTACCCTACATGGTCAATGGTAAAGTTCTCGATACCGTGAAACCACGGCTTCTTGTAGCCTGCCTTCACCATTTTATGCAGGCGGTAAAACTCCACCTTGCCATTTTCGTTAAGAAAACCATTAACAGCATTTTCGACTAACTTCAGATGCTCTGGCGCCAGGTCGTCCCCGTCATTAGTGCGGCAAATGATGTCAATAGCTATCTTGGCAATGCTTTGACTCAATGTTTCCCTCCTTTCTGGGCATAGTTACCCTTTATAAACCGTTGTTTTTCAATGGTTTTTCAACGATCTAGTCCTTAAATCTGGTTATTGTGAGACAGGCATAATGCGACCGATAGTTGTCTATTGGGTGTTCCCAGAAGCCGTTGCGGAAGTCAAGTAGGTAGAGCCAGTATCCCTGGTATTCCTGCTCTCGGACAGCTACCAGGTAATCGGTGAATATCCTGACACTTGCTCCCCTGCTCCCCCATAGGACTATGACGCCGGGGATGTAAGTCTGGTCACTTTTTAGCCTGAGGGGGTGCCATTCCAGCTTCAGCCTCGGCAGCTTCAGGTTATCAAACCAGAAGTGCCGGCCGCCAGCCTCATAAGAGCCGATGTGGATATCCTTACCTTCTAGCTCAGCAAGGATTTCCATTAACCGATTACAGGCCTCCCGCCTCTTTTTGTGGAGGGGGATTTGTGCTACCCTACTGCCTACCCTGACCATGGTCATCGGCTCTGGCTTTGCTACACTGACCTTAGTCTCACGAAAGAGGTCTAGCTGTGTTGTCATCTCTCTCATCTCCTTTCCCTTAGATTTTGGGCATAGTTACCCCTGCAAACACTGGCGATTTTAGCTTATCAGTGCCGGTTGCCGACCGTGGCTTTCTGTTTTCTTCTCTGCCTCTAACGCTCCGTCGGGTAAATCATTACGGACAACATTGATGGAATTCCTGATGTAGTCTATCCGCTCAATATCAATAATGAGCCGGACAAGACGCTGGTCAAGATACTGAGGCAGGTTAGTTATGTTTCTGGCTTCATTAGCAACAACCTTCGCCTGCTCCAATGGCTCAACAGCCTGGTTGACGAATTCTTCGACCATGTCCATCGCTTCACTTACCCTGAGAGGACTCCATTTTACGGGCATAGTTTCACCTCCTTTCCTTCAGTTTTTGGGCATAGTAGCCCCTTTGAGTCTGTGCTAACTCTGCTAGATGAGAGCTTGCGTAGTGCCATACTTCGCAGGATTATTCTCGTAGAGTTCCTGAGCCATTTCCCCGGCAAGTTGCTTTACTTCATCAAGCGAAGGATGGGCGTCAATAGGGAAGGGGAACTCAGAACGGTATCCTGTCTCTGATATCTTCCCCCGGAATTCAAGGTGGTTCACAAAGTCTGGTTCATAGGTAATATCAACCTTATCACCAGTCTTGAGAGTTACCACAAAGTTAATTTTATCGCCCAAGGTATTTCCTCCTTTCTGGGCATAGTTAGCCCTTCAACTACCGGCAACTTGCTAACTCCTAGAATCTTCCAGGAAGATAACCAGAGCTAGAACCGCCACCACTCCCAGCAATACTAAGTCCCACATATCAAACACTATTCATCCCCTCCTTTCTTTCTTGGCTCTGGCTATAGAGAGGTAATCGGGGCACTTTGGAAAGCATCGGTGATTGTGCCCTTTCAGACACTCTTTACAGAGCCAATAACACTGCCTGGTGTTCTTGCACCGGTAAACTATGTCCATTCGCCTCCTTTCGGTCCGACTTTGGCAAAAAGAGAGGGGTCGGTACTCTTGGGTTTCCCGACCCCCTTCCCACTTGTCCTGATGGGCTTACTTTATTAGGTTTTGCTCAGAGGACACTTTGAGTATAGCTCCCCTTAGCTCGTCATCGGTTATGCCCCTCGGGGTACTCTCAATGGCACTTGTAAGCTTGCCCTCCAGCTCTCTGATTGCCTGTGCTCTCTCTTTAGGTGTTAGCTTTGGCATAGCTCCCCCTTTCTAGCCACAAAAAGAGGGGTATCCGCTCCCCCACAGGGGGGCAAATACCCCTGTTGTTGATCTACGATTAGGGCAGTAGGTTATTGTTCAGGGATAATGTCAGTCAATGAAAGAACTGACATTGACTACAAAAAAACAGAACAGGTTACATACTTTAAACGGGGTACTGGAAAAGCAT
>Ga0265594_1003497_pt1 | contig 10407 bp, 7 predicted proteins | sample saktaG_11_FD_190147 | JGI IMG/M metagenome (GOLD analysis project Ga0265594, IMG submission 190147) | Saline water microbial communities from Sakinaw Lake, British Columbia, Canada - sak_2011_5_24_80m | ecosystem: Environmental > Aquatic > Non-marine Saline and Alkaline > Saline ... | reverse complement strand
CCCGTGTTACCTCTCATATTCCTGACAAAGGTCAAGTCATGATCCGTTATTACGGGCTGTATGCCAAAGCCCACAGAGGGAAGAAGCGGAAAGCAGGAGTTGATCCTTCCTGCTCCCCTAAATAAATCAATTTATACGAAAAAATATTTCGTATAATCTAAGCATGAAAAAATATTTTTTATCAAGAAAAAAATAAATTTTTTCATTTGAAACTTCATCAGGAAGTAAGAATAGACTTTTCCTTTAGATAAAAGTAGAAAAGAGACCAAAAAAATGGTAAATTTTTAGGGCAAGTTCAGACTGTGTTTTCTGTGTGGGCGGTTAGCTCAGCTGGGAGAGCGCAGCGTTCGCAAGGAGAGGATACTCCTGATGCCTAAGCCCTTGATTTTGCGGGAAATGTCAATTATATCAATGACTTACGCTTGACCATTCTTTCAACCCTGATACCCTAATTTCAACAATTTTCAGCATTTTTTGTCACGTATGTGGCACACGGGGAGAAGTTTGTTCTTCAGATTTTTAACTTCATAATTTTCTATATGATCTAAATCTTATTCCAAAGGGTATAATTCTTGCCACTATAATCTGATTTGCGCAGCTCACAATATGCTGACTCATTAAGGAGAAATTGCCTAGTTAAGAGTTTTTAATACTCTGCAAAAAAAGCTAGTTAGAATTTGACTCTTCTTAAACAAATTGGTATTCTTTTGGTACCTATGATAATGGAGAACACCCCCTATAATTTATGGCGATAAGATGTCTTTAAACTTCTCAGAAATTTCATCTTTTATCTGGAATGTCTGTGATGATGTCCTTCGGGGGTTATTCAAACAACACGAATATGGGGATGTCATATTACCATTTACAGTTCTAAGGAGATTAGATTGTGTTTTAGAACCTCACAAAGATGATGTGTTCAACATCTACGAAGAATACAGAACCAAAGTAGATGAACCAACCCCAATTATTCTAAACAGAATCAACACCACCTTTTTCAATCATTCCAAGTATGATTTGAACCGACTTAAATCTGACCCGCAGAATATCTATATGAACTTTCAGAATTATCTGGGTGGATTTAGTAACAATGTTGTTGAGGTAATTGAGAACTTTCAGTTGGAGAAACCTGTTGAAAAACTGAACAAGAATAACCGTCTGTTTATTCTCATAGATAAATTCACTGAGATTGATTTACACCCTGATAAGATTTCCAACCGTGACATGGGACTCATCTTTGAGGAGCTGTTACGGAAGTTCTCTGAAATGTCTAATGAAACTAGTGGAGAACACTATACACCACGAGATGTAGTTAGGTTGCTGGTTTCTCTTGTCTTTACAGAGGATAAAGATGATTTGCAAGGTGAGGGTAAAGTTAGAAGTATCTTTGACCCTTGTTGTGGAACTGGTGGAATGTTGACCATTGGTAAAGAACATGTTCATCAGAATATCAATGATAAGGTAAAACTTCGTCTTTTAGGACAAGAACTCAACCCACAAACCTATTCTATCTGTAAATCTGATATGTTGATTACAGGTGAGGACCCTGACAACATCCGGTTAGGTTCATCTCTATCAGAGGACAATTTTCAAGGAAGTAGATTTGACTATATGATAACCAATCCACCGTTTGGAGTGAGTTGGAAATCTGAAAAAGAGTTCATTGAAAATGAGAAACAGAATCCATATGGAAGATTCTCCGTTGGGACACCACGAGTATCAGATGGTTCATTACTGTTTCTTCAAAATATGATTTCCAAGATGGAAGATAAGGGGACTCGGATTGGGATAGTGTTCAACGGTTCTCCATTATTCACAGGAGATAGTGGAAGTGGTGAATCTGAAATACGCAAATGGATAATTGAAAATGATTGGCTGGAATGTATTGTATCACTTCCCGATTCATTATTCTTTAATACAGGAATATCCACATATTTATGGATTGTTAATAATAACAAGTCTGACGAACGAAAAGGGAAAGTTCAACTTATCAATGGTTCTCAATTCAAAGACCCTATTAAAAAGAATCTTGGTAATAAAAGGTATGAAGTATCTGATTTTAATAGGAATAGATTACTTGAATTGTATCTGAACTTTGAAGAAAACGAATTCTGTAAGATTTATGATAATGGTTTCTTCGGATACACCAAAGTAACCATTGAACAACCGATGATGGAAAACGGTGAGCTGGTTACAGATAAGATGGGAAATCCCAAACCTGACACCAAAAAACGAGATTATGAACGAGTTCCGTTATTGGATGATATTGAGGAATACTACCAACGAGAAGTAAAACCACATCTACCTGATTCCTGGATGGATAGAAACAAAGATAAAGTGGGTTATGAAATCAACTTCACCAGGTATTTCTATAAATATAAACCACTCCCTTCATTGGAAGACGTCACCCAAGATTTATTGAAGTTGGATGAAGAAATTGAAGGAATGATGGAGGATGTTTTAAAAAGATGAATACTTCAATATCGTTTCAAGAATCCAACATAGATTGGATAGGCAATATTCCATATTCTTGGAAATTGAAAAAAGGGAAATACCTTTTTTCAAACAAAAAAGAAATCAATTCAGACTTTCAATGCGATAATTTATTATCATTAACTCTTTTTGGTGTATTAAATAAAGATATGGAATCATCAGAAGGATTGAGACCGTTAGATTATACAACTTATCAGATTTTTGAAAAAGATGATTTAGTTTTCAAGTTAATTGACCTTGAAAATAAAAAAACAAGTAGGGTTGGTTTAGTTCACGAAAAGGGGATAATGTCCCCAGTTTATATTAGATTGATTCCAAAGGTAAATAGTTTACCAAGATATTTTTATTATCAGTATTATGATTTATACAAAAAATACATTTTCAATTATTTAGGTAGTGGTGTTAGGTCTTCATTAAATCCAACAGATTTAATGGAAATGCCGTTAGTATATCCACCACTCCCCGAACAAAAACAAATCGTATCCTTCCTTGACACCAAAACCCAAAAGATTGACGAACTGATTGAAAAGACAGAAAAGAAGATTGAACTCCTGAAAGAAAAACGAACTACCCTTATCAATCATTGTGTGACCAAAGGATTGAACCCAAATGCGGAGATGAAAGATAGTGGAGTGGAATGGATTGGGGAGATACCAAGTGGATGGGGATTGATACAGTTAAAGTATCTAACAAGTAAAGTCGGTAGTGGTGTAACACCAAGAGGTGGTAGTGATGTTTATATTGATGAGGGTATACCATTTTTAAGAAGTCAAAATATCCATTTTCGTAGGTTAGTATTAGATGATGTCGTCTATATTTCACAAGAAATTCACGAACAAATGTCAAGTAGTAAAGTTGTACCAAATGATGTGTTATTCAACATTACAGGTGGTTCAATTGGAAGGTGTTTTTATACCGAACCCAATTCTATTGAATATAATGTAAATCAACACGTTTGTATCATTAGACCAAACGAAAAGATTCTAACAAAATTTCTATATTATTGTCTTTACTCAAACTTGGGTCAAATTCAAGTTTCCTTAAACAATACGGGTAGTGGCAAAGAAGGGTTGAATTTCCAAAACATTAAAGGTTTTATTTTAACTAATGTGAATAAGAATGAACAACAAGAAATAGTTGATTACCTTGATAAACAAACCCAAAAAATTGATACAACTATTGAAAAAGAAACCCAACGAATTGAATTATTAAAAGAATACCGTCAATCCCTTATTTCTGAAGTGGTGACAGGAAAGATTGATGTAAGGGATTGGAAAGAATGAGTTATACTGAAGAAGAACTAATCCAAAGGTTAAAAAACTTTCTTGCTTTGCCTAATGAAACTGAATGGGTGGAATTTAAAGAAGCGAAACTCAACTACCATTTTAATAAAATCGGAAAGTATTTTTCGGCATTAAGCAATGAAGCATATCTGAAAGGTGAGGATTTTGGTTGGTTAATTTTTGGGGTAAACAATGCTCATCATATTGTAGATAGTGAATTTCGAAAAAACAGGGCAGATTTAAATCATTTAAAACATGAAATATCCAAACATACAACCAATCATATTTCGTTTATTGAAATACACGAATTAATTTTTGACAAGGGTAGAGTAATCATGTTTCAAATTCCACGAGCAATACCGGGTAGTCCAACAGCCTGGAAAGGGCAATTTTTCGGACGAGAAGGTGAATCATTAGTACCGCTCAACTTACAGAAATTAGATAATATCCGCAGTCCGAATATTCAGGATTGGTCTGCTCAAATTGTCCTTGAAGCGACACTATATGATCTTGATCCTGTTGCAGTTGAAAAAGCGCGTATGGAATACAAAGTAAAACATCCATCAAAAGCTGAAGAAGTTGACCAGTGGGATAATATTACATTTCTCAATAAATCAAAAGTTACCATACAGGAAAAAATTACAAATTCTGCCATCTTGTTGTTAGGTAAAGAAGAATCGGAACATTTTTTATCGCCGGCTGTTGCCAAAATATCGTGGATTTTAAAGAACAATAAAGGAATTGAACAGGATTATGAACACTTTGGTCCTCCCTTTTTATTGAATGTAACCAAACTTTTTGCAAACGTTCGCAATCTGAGATACAGACACATGCCGGATGGTACATTGTTTCCCATTGAAATTACACGATATGATTCTTGGGTTATTCGGGAGGCATTACATAATTGCATTGCTCATCAAGATTATACTAAGGGAGGAAGAGTCTCTGTAGTTGAAAGTCCTGATAACCTAATTTTCACTAATGTTGGAGGTTTTATTCCCGGTAGCGTAGAGGCTGTGATTGAAATGGATTCCCCTCCGGAAATATATCGTAATCCATTTCTTGCCAACGCAATGCTTAATTTGAATATGATTGATACGATTGGGGGTGGTATTAAAAAAATGTTTGTTCTACAGAAACAACGCCTTTTTCCAATGCCGGATTATGATTTGGTGGAACCAACCCGAGTAGTCGTAAAAATTTTTGGGAAAATATTGGATGAGAATTATACAAAGATTTTGATTGAAAAGACGGATTTGGACTTAACTACTGTGATTTTATTGGATAAGGTTCAGAAAAAAACCAAAATTAGTAAAGATGAACATTCGCATCTGAAAAAACTGAAGTTAGTTGAGGGACGTTACCCCAATATCTATATTACATCTACAATTGCATCTATAACCAGTCTAAGAGCGCAATATATCAAAAATAGGGCTTTTGATGATGCCCATTACAAAAAAATGGTTCTGGCGTTTATAAAGAAATACAAAGCGGCATCCAGAAAAGATATTGATAATCTGTTATTTTCAAAACTATCCGATGCACTAAATGATGTACAGAAAAAGAATAAAATAAGGAATTTGCTTACTACATTGAGACAGGAAAAAAAGATTATCAATACTGGTTCGAAGGCAAAACCAAAATGGGTTTTAGTAAAGATTTAGTAAAGATTTAGAAAAGGATTAGAAAAGATTGAGATTTAAATGCAGTATGGAAAATTTGCTAACAGACGTAATAACAGTAGGATATGCGAATTATAAGGTGTATTTGATTCTTTACTAAATTAGACAAACTTTAGAAAAGAATTGGAAAAATGAATTACCTTGAACAAGACTTTGAAGAACACATTGAAGAACATCTTGTAAATAGTGGTTATTCTTCATTAGCCCCAACCACCTGTGATAAAACTCTCTGTCTAATACCTACTCAACTGATTGGATTCATAGAAGAAACACAACCTAAAACCCTTGAAAAACTTGAATTACAATATGGTTCTGAAACAGAAAACAAACTGATTAAACGAGTATCTTCTGAAATTGAAAATAGAGGTGTCATTGATGTCTTACGGAAAGGGGTCAAGGATAGGGGGTGTGATTTTCATTTAGTATATTTCCAACCCAAGAGTGGGTTAAATCCTGAACATAAAGATTTATACAAACAGAACCGTTTCACTGTAATCCGACAACTGAAATACTCATTGAGAAATGAGAACTCCATTGATATGGGAATCTTCATCAATGGAATCCCAATCGTGATGATGGAACTGAAAAACACTCTCACTGGTCAGAACCACATTGACGGTGAGAAACAATGGAAGTATGACCGTGATCCTAAAGAACCGTTGTTCAGGTTCAAACGGAATCTTGTGTATTTCTCTGTGGGAAATGAAAAGGTGTCAATGACGACACGATTGATGGGTGCGAAGACACGGTTTCTTCCTTACAATAAAGACATTGAAAATCCTGTAAATCCTAATGGACATAAATCCCATTATCTGTGGGAAGACATACTTCAACCAAACAGTATGTTGGAAATGATTGAAAACTTTGTCCATATCAGAGAAGAAAAAGACAAAGTGTATGACCCCAAGATTGGGAAAATTGTAGATAAGAAAAAGGAACTTCTCATCTTCCCAAGATTCCACCAACTCAATATCATTCGGAAACTGAAAAAATCGGTGATTGAGGAAGGAGTAGGACATAACTATCTGATTCAACACACCACAGGAAGTGGGAAATCATTATCTATAGGTTGGTTGTCTCATCTATTGACTTCTCTTTATAGAACTCCCACAGACACGGAAGGTATGTTTGATTCTGTGATTGTGGTTACGGACAGAAAGATATTAGATAGACAGATTAGGAACACCGTCAAACAGTTAGAACAGACAAAAGGTGTTGTGAATCCTGTGGATATCAATTCCCAACAATTGAAAGAATACCTTGAATTAGGGAAGTCCATTATCATTACCACCATTCAGAAGTTTCCATTCATATCAGAGGAAATCACAAAACTTAAAAGTAAGACATTTGGTGTCATCATTGATGAAGTCCATTCATCTCAAAGTGGAGAAACATCCAAACACTTGAAGAAATCTCTGTCCAAATCTATATTGGATGAGTTCCAGGAAGGTGAGGATTGGGATGACCTTACCGAAGTGGACAAACTGATTTTAGATGAGATTATTTCGAGGGGAAGACAACCCCATATATCCTATTTTGGTTTTAGTGGAACACCAAAGAACAAGACATTAGAAATCTTCGGTAGAAAGAATGAAAATAGAAAGTTTGTTCCTTTTGATTTGTATTCTATGAAACAGAGTATTGCAGAAAATTTTACTCTTGATGTATTAGAGAATTACACCACCTATGAACGATATTTCAGGCTGAACAAGAAGATTGAAGAGGATAAGGAACTACCTGAAAGTCGTGTAAAAAAGATGTTGTTGAAATATGTAGATATTCATCCACATACCATTTCTGAAAAAACCAAAATCATATTAGAACATTTCATAAACCATAGTTCCAATAAAATAAGTGGAAAGAGTCGTGGAATGCTGGTGACTCGTTCAAGACTTCACTGTGTCAAATACAAACTTGAATTTGATAAACAAATGAAAGAAATGAAATTACCGTTTGGATGTTTGGTTGGTTTTAGTGGAACGGTGTATGACAAGGATTCTCACAAGGAATACACTGAATCATCAATGAACGGTTTCCCTGAGAGATTGACACAAGAGAACTTCAAAGACCCAAAGTACAGAATCCTTATCGTCTGTAACAAGTTTCAGACAGGATTTGACGAACCGTTACTTCATACAATGTATGTAGATAAACGACTTCAAGGACTACAATGTGTTCAGACTTTGAGTAGGTTGAACAGAGCAATGATAGGTAAGACGGACACTCTTGTATTGGACTTTGTGAATAAACCGAAAGTCATTCAAGATTCATTCCAACCTTATTATCAAGGAACTCTACTTGTAGAGGAAACCGATCCCAATAAACTGTATTTCATTGAACGAGAGATAAAAAAATACAATCTATTCAGAGATGAAACTGTAAATGAGTTGGTAGAGAAGTTCTATGATGACAGAATTCCTGATGAAGAACTACAACCCATTTTGGACTATGTGGTAGAAGATTGGAAGAGGTTGGATGAAGAAGAAAGGGAAGATTTCCGTCATGAGATTCAGAGTTTCATTAGGCTGTATGGATATATCTCTCAAATCATCACATTCAAGGATATAAACCTTGAAAAACTGTATATCTTCCTACGATTCCTAAACAAGAAACTCCCCAAGAGAACAAAAAGTAGGTTGACAGATGTTTTCTCCTATGTGGATTTGGAGTATTTCAGAATTGAGAAGAAACATACTATTCAGATTATTCTGACGGATGAAGAAGGGAATTTACAACCTATTTCAACCGATGTGGGAGGAACTCCAACCGAAGAACCAAAAGATTTACTATCCCATATCATTAAAGTTCTAAATGAAAACTTTGGCAGTGATTTGACTGACGATGACAAAGTGAATTTGGAAAAAATTCAGAAACGACTAGTGGAGGATGAAGAACTACGGAAAGTTTATTCAGGAGATAATACAGAATCAAATAGAAGATACGTTTTCGGTAAGATATTTGACGAAATACTCCTTGGATTAGTGGATGATAATCTGAAGTTTTACAAGAAAATCTCTGAACCGAAGCGGAATCGGTATGTGAAGGAAAAATTTTATGAAGGATATTCAAAGTCAGTTTGAGCAAATTGACAATAATGGGAGCTAAAGAACAAACAGCCTTGTATTCCCGAAGTTTTAGAAGTTATCTAAAATGGGAAAGCAATCATTAGACCAAACGAATAAAGAGGCAGGATATTATCATCATTATTAGGAGAATTGTTATCTAGTTCCTTTTAAGAGAAAATGCATAATGACTGACAGAAAACTTACAACTATAGGTTTAATAATGCCGAAAGTATTCCCTGTAGAGCCATATGAATCAATTCATAAACGCATAGTCAAAAAGAAAGATGATTATCGCAAATCTTGGAATCAATATGCAGGGGCATGGAATGCAGTTGGGTATAGATTTTTGTCATGCAACAATAACGATAAAGCTTTTACAGAATCCATTCAAAGAGCTGGAAATGCTCCTCCACCTTCTGAACGATATATTCAAGAAAGCAACTTATTTGGCTTTTTCGTTAGTGGATTTTCTACAATTGAGAGTCTTCTTTATGGATTATTTGCTATTGCTTCCATTATTAAGGTTGAAGAATTTCCAATTGCCACAGTTAAAAATTTGAAATTAATAACTCCAGAGAATACTAAGAATAAATTTAAAAAAGAATTCACAAATCTAAGTATTACTGATTTTTTAAAAAGACTGATTGATGACAAAAATTATAAAGAGTGGAAGGATATAAGAAATATCCTTGCTCATAGAACTTCACCGGGAAGACATTTTTTTGGAGGTGGAAATCATAGCGGAAATGCATTTTGGATAAATGAGGTGCATATTAATGATAAAACCACTTCTAAAAGATTCAAATGGTTTGTAGATGTCATAATAAATCTTCTAAATGAGATTGAAATTTTTACCACTGATAAATTTTAGTTTTCTAAGTGGTTAATATTTTCTGATAATTTTCACAATGGCAAGAATAAAATATAAAGAAGCTGTTGGGCTTGAAGTCAAAAAAGGGAAACCTTCGATAGGGATAAAACCGAGCGTATCAGATCTGGAGAGGCTTTATATCAAGGAGTCCAGGTCTATTCGTGAGGTTGCTGAAATCCTGGAATGCACAAAAGACATGGTTTACCGAAGCTTAAAGGAATACGGGATTGAATTAAGATCCAAAACGAGGAGGTCTCAGCTGAGAGTATACAAATTGGATCACTTGAGGAGTGAAATCGATAGAAAAGGATATAAGCAAGTTGCAGCTGATTTGGGAGTTGGGATTACTACATTAAGGGATTATATGGAAGCTAAGGAATGAAACGGTTAGTGTAGCATAATATACATTATGTATACTCTTTTAACTCGCATTATATCAGCAACTTACGATACTTCGTATTGAAAATTTCATCCCTTTTTAGGCTAAAAAAGGGGGGTAAAATCCCATTTTAAAATCATGTCCAAAATCAAGGGGAGGTCAAAGTGGCCCGAATCCGGCGCATTACAGGGGAACACACAAGGCAAATAAGATGGTAAGAGTGAAGATATAAAAAACCTAAAATGAGCAATGTTAATAACGTTAAAAAACATTATATGCAAAGAAATCTATAAAAGGAAGGGAAATAAGGCCTTACAAAAAGGATATAAAAGCGGTCAAAAACTACCAATAAATGTCCAGAAAATGTTCGAAAAATGTCCGTATAATAAAGGGGGGGAGGAAGAAGCATAGTTTTTGCAGTCCTTAAAAGAGAGGAAACTCAATGCCGATGTGCAAATAACAAAGAGCCTTTACGACAAGGCTAAGGGAGGGAATACGATCGATATGATATTGTAAAAGGCAAGGACTTTTACACTAGTGCCGGTAAGTAAAAGTGCATAGGGTTCGGTAAACAGAAATACACTTTTTCAGTGAGCCGGAAATGATCATACCTCCTTGTTTTGATTTTTTATTCTGT
>Ga0265594_1003496_pt1 | contig 10411 bp, 10 predicted proteins | sample saktaG_11_FD_190147 | JGI IMG/M metagenome (GOLD analysis project Ga0265594, IMG submission 190147) | Saline water microbial communities from Sakinaw Lake, British Columbia, Canada - sak_2011_5_24_80m | ecosystem: Environmental > Aquatic > Non-marine Saline and Alkaline > Saline ... | reverse complement strand
TTGCTGTTTAAATATGCCGAGGGAATATCGTAAGGAGTCGGATCGAGAAACAGGTCAAAATCCTGTCCGACACCCGCGTGAAAAACTACAACGACATCATATTGGCTAAAATCAACATCATCAATATCAGCAATCTGTACTGCTTCAACAAAAAGCTCCGCCAGGCGAATATCAATGGAATCTTTCTGTAAAAACGGATGGTAGTATTCCATCTTTCGAGATAGTTGGTAACTTATTGAATCATCAAGGGGAAATACTTCAGACTGAAGTGTGTCGATTTCAAGTTTACCGTTCGAAGCGTGAAGGTAGTAGTTTGCCAATGCCCGGATATGATCTTTAAAATAGGCGTTGTTATGTGGTGGCGGATCAATTTCCGGAAATTCATCGCAGGGTAAAGAACCGGTGTATAAAAATTTTCCGGTACCGGTCGTGGCTTCGTTGTCATCTTCCTGAAATGAAACCCGCAGCGCACAAATAGAGACGGACCTTTGTGTTACGGTATTTGGGATTAATGCGGGAGATATTTTTCGTAAAAATGGTTTTATATCAGCGCCTGACGAATTCAGCGCAAATAAGGCTACAGGTAATATTATAAGAAAAAATACGAGACGTTTTTTCATGATATAGATGACAGAACAAGATGATAAATATCCCGATTTATCGCTGGTTCGGACAAGTCTCCTAAAATTTGATATTCAATGAGAAAATCATTGTGTTCTGGCGCGGATGTCCGGCTTGACCGGCCGTATATCCAAAATCAAACCCCAGACCGGCATATCGCAAACCAGCGCCAAAGGTCGGCACCGGCCATTTATCTTTCACGAGTATTTTACCGGTTTTATCATAAAGACATCCAACCCGAATAGCAAAAAGGTCAGAGTACCAGTATTCAATACCAAAATTATGATTCAATTTATCAATTTCTTTCATTATTGAACCATCGTTGGTGTCTCCGTCTTCATCTTCTTCACCTATACCGTCGGCACTGGAATCATGCAAGAGCAGCCAGTCGTCAATCCATGAAGTGAATACTCCTAAATACCAGTCATCTGTATGAGCAGTCTCCTGTTGACCGTCTTTATTATAATCACCGGCGGTATTTCTATGACCATTTTCGTCATAATGCCCCACTAATCCATCACCGTCTATATCTCTGTCAGGATAGGATGCAACTAATAATTTATTCACATCATATGCAATAGTTACCCGGTTATACTCGCCGCCGAATGAGAAATTAAGACCCATTTTCAGGTTAGTGGGCATTGGATCTGCTTGCGAAACGTCAATAAAGGCAATCTTCGGACCAATATTTGAAATGGATGCTCCAAAGGTCAGGTTCCTGGTTAAGAACTGACGCTTCATATAGCCAACATCAAAGGCAAAATTAGTCGATGCTCCTTTACCTTTTTCTCGCCCGGCTCCCTGATCGGTCAGATGTTGATAGATCATTTTGACATTTACACCGATTGCTGACGTACGGGATAAGGCGGTGCCATAGGAACCCGTTATTGCCATCATATAAGATGAAAATGTACCGAGAAAATTTCCATATTCATCGGTACGGTCCTGTTCGCCTAAATTCATCAGTATTAGATTTCCGCCTAAGGTTCCAACATTACTGACAAAATGTCGATATCCTACAAATTCATAATAAATATCACTTGCAAGATTAGGCAGCCAGTTTGTATGCGTTAGCGCTACTTCTCTTCCTTTTAAAAATCCCAGTCCGGCTGGATTCCAGTAACTGGCATAAGCGTCATCGGCAATAGCTGCACCTGTTTCGCCCATACCTGCAGGCCTGGCTCCCGGATTGATCAGAAGCCAGATAGCGCCCGCCTCACTTTGAGCAAAGAGGGAATTAGCGCCTATAAGCAATATGGTTAGTATAATTAAACATTTTTTCATCGATACCTCCTGGTAAAAAAACCGAATATTGTTCATAATCCGACCTGCCAAAACCTAAATTTGGGAATATCTTGAAGAGGGGTTGTTTCGGTTTTCTTCGATCGGATTTAACAACTATTCGATAGGCACTCCATTTTCGTCGGGGAAATTACTGGTATTTCAACCAAGAATCAAGAATAAATCATTTCACAAAACTCAAAAGGACTCGGCTTCATCAATGAGCATAATCGGTATGTCATCCTTAATATCATATTTCAGCCGACAATTGTAACATATTAATTTCGAATTCTCTTCATCATACTCGATATCATTTTTACATTTTGGACACACCAATATGTCAAGTAGATCATCCGATATCATTTTTACCTCAAATTTTCAATTGATGCACCGACATACATCACATTTCCAACTACTAAGTCTAAATTTTTGTTCCATCCCAGATAAAATTTTCATAATCACTTTTCGTGAACTTAAATCAATTCGATATACAATCACCGGATTCCGAAGAGAAGAATTTTATTCAAAGGGAAAATTTATCAATCTGATCTTTGAATTCATCCAAATCTTTAAACTTCTTATAGACTGATGCAAATCGGATATATGCCACCTCGTCTAATTCTTTCAAATATTTCATCACCAGCTCGCCGATATAATTCGAAGCTACCTCGGCACCGGACAGTTCTTCAATTTCTTTTTCAATATCAACGACTATGGATTCTAATTTATCGGCGGGAACCGGTCGTTTATTACAGGCGATTTTCAGGCTGTTCAATAGTTTCCGACGGTCATATTCTTCACGACGCCCATCATTCTTGATAATTGTCAGAGGATATTCCACTACATATTCGTATGTTGTAAACCGATGCCCGCAATCCAGACATTCACGTCGCCGTCGAATTGCATTATTTTTCTGAGCGGCTCTTGAATCTACAACCTTTGTTTCAACCGAGTTGCAAAATGGACATTTCATTGATTACCTATGCGTTAATTTCTTGATAGAGAGGAAATTGACTGCAAAGCTCTTTAACTTCTTCCCTTACAGACATTTTAACATGCTCATCGTCCTGATGAGAAAGCGTTTTATCAATGAGTCGGGCAATTTTTCTCATTTCGTCTTCCCTCATTCCACGAGTGGTCATGGCAGCCGTACCGATTCGAATACCACTGGTGATAAACGGACTTCTCGTATCAAAAGGAACCATATTCTTATTCGCTGTAATCCCGGATTCTTCGAGAGTTCTTTCAGCCAGTTTACCAGTAATATTTTTATTTGACAAATCAATAAGCATCAAATGTGTATCAGTACCGCCGGAAATTACCTGGTAATCTCTTTCCACCAGCTCTTCTGCCAAAACCCTAGCATTCTGAATGACCTGCTGAGCATAAACCTTGAAAGACGGTTTTAACGCTTCACCAAAAGCGACCGCTTTGGCAGCTATAATATGCATCAGCGGACCGCCCTGAATACCAGGCATCACATTGGAGTCAATAATCTCCGACATCATTTTAACACGACCGCTTTTGGGAGCGACAATACCAAATGGATTCTCATAATCTTTACCGATGAGGATCAGTCCGCCGCGTGGTCCGCGAAGTGTTTTATGAGTCGTCGATGTAACCGCATGACAATGAGGCAACGGGTCCGGATGTAGACCTGCAGCGATCAATCCTGCGGGATGAGCGATATCTGCTACTAAAAATGCGCCGACACTGTCCGCAATTTCCCGGAATCTTGCAAAATCAATAAATCTCGGGTAAGCGCTGCCGCCGGCAATGATCATCTTGGGTTTTGTCTCTTTTGCCAGCTCCGCCATCCGATCATAATCGATTCGTCCGGTTTCCTTCTTAACGCCATAGGAAACAATGTTAAATAATTTGCCTGAAAAGTTCACTGGACTACCATGGGTCAAATGACCACCGTGAGCCAAATCCATTCCAAGCACCGTGTCACCGGTCTGCAACAGGGAAAAATAAATCGCCATATTCGCCTGGGAACCGGAGTGTGGCTGAACATTGGCATATTCGGCATTAAATAATTCTTTAACCCTATCCCTGGCAAGATTTTCAGCGGTGTCAACTGCCGCACAACCGCCATAATATCTTTTACCGGGATATCCTTCGGCGTATTTATTCGTCATCGCCGAGCCCGCTGCTTCAAGGACTGCCGGACTTACAAAATTTTCTGATGCAATTAATTCCAAAGTCCCTCGTTCCCGATCAAATTCCGCTGAAATTGCAGACATGATATCGGGATCTATTTGCCGTAAATGATCAAAATTCACAGCTCGCCTCCTCAAGTTGTTGAATTTTATCTATTCGCCGTTGGTGATGACCACCCTCAAATTCCGTTTTCAGCCAGATTGTCAGGATATGCGTAGCTAAATTGATTGTAGTAAAGTCGGCGCCAAAGCAGATCACATTTGCATTATTATGTCGTCTACTTAACAGTGCGATCTCTTCGGAATACGCCAGGGCAGCCCGAATACCATGAACCTTATTGGCGGCAATACTCATCCCGATTCCGGTTTTACAAATTAACACGCCCCAATCGGCTTGACTTTTAATTATCAATTCCGTAACTGATTTTGCATAATCCGGATAGTCTGTAGAATTTGTCTTATCGGTACCACAATCGATAGGTGTATACCCCAGCTCTTTAACAAATTTCACCAGTGCGGTTTTTAGTTCAACACCGCCGTGATCGGACCCAAAAGCAATTTTCATCAATTTTCATTTACGTTAGCATCAATCCATTTATAGCAATCCATCCGGGGACGGTAAACTGTGCGTTCAGCACCGCTTGCATCGTACTTGTTCATAAACCAGTCCTCGCGGGTGGGAATGAGATATTCTTTCAAAAAATCAATCCGTGATTGAACGCTATTGTCGCCCATTTTCTTTGCTTCTCGATAATCATCATAAGCAAGTTTATAAACAAGTTTGTCTTCAAAATTCTTCGTTGGGCGTGAACTGCTATAGTATTCAGCTCCGGCATAATACACATCAGCGCGAATCTTATATGCCAGGCTTGAATTTTCAAGATCAATAGCTTTTTTCGCCCATTTATAAGCGGTTGGAAATTCCGCCAGGCTTTGGTACATCTTTGCAATATTATCGATCAACTCAAGGTTCCCTGGGTCAATATTTTTGCTTATGTGTTCGTAAGTGGTTGCTGCTTCTTTATATCGTCCCAACATTTTGTATAAATCGGCTAATTTGTCCCAGACGTCTTTATTCCTTAAATCCAACATTTTGACTTTTTTATAAACTTCGATGGCTTTGTCATATTGTAACTGCCCTGTTAATGATTCAGCGTATTCCATCCCAAAGCGAACATTATCAGGGTTTCGTTCCCACTGTTCTTTACGCACTGTTGTGATATCTTTCCCTAATTTTCCATAAACCATTAATCGATCGTTAATCGCCTGTTCATCGTTCGGACTGATTTCAAGAATTTTTTCAATGCCCCAGAGCATGTCTTCAAAACGTTCCTGTGAAAAGCATCGTTTTACAAAGGTACGGTGTAATTCCAGATCTTCGGGCTGGATTTCAATCATTTTTTCATATTCACGGATTTCCAGATCAATTTTTCCCTGAACATGATATACATAGGCAATATTTTTATGAATATACATATCGTCAGGCAAATATTTCATGCCTTCTAAATAGACATATAATGCACTGTCATAATACACAGGATCATTTTTTGCCAGCTGTTGGTAGGCGCGACCATAATATGAATATATATCCTGCGCATACTCTTTTCCACATCCATATTCCAACATTTTCTTATAGTTCTTTATGGTACTATCCCAGTTCTGGTTCTGGTAATAACTATAAGCAAAATTCAGATAGAGGTCGCATTTATCTCTGTCAATTTTAGGTTCTTCTGCACCAGATACCTGGGCGTCTTCTGCTAAATCTGCCGGAGGCACACAGCTTATCAACATAAATGACAACACTATAGTAAATGTGACAATTAGCAGATTTATTAGGCGTTGGTTTTTCATAACACACCTCTTCCGTTATTGTTAAAACCGTTTAAATTTCCTGAACCACAACTCCCCTGTTGTAATGCCGGCATAAAAAGACAGCACCTTCTCCTTACCGACAGTTTCATTTAAGAAACCATCGCGTATTGATGCAACAATGGCGAGATCAATTCGATTTAAATGGCGATTAAAAGGCAAACTTACTCCAACACTAATGCCGGTTTCTTGCAATCCACCGGACGGATGAATTGATTCGGATTTATAGAACGCTCCGGCCCGGAGCGCCATTTGGTTCCAGGTCGACACACCCGGTCCTGGAGCTGTTGCTTTTTCAAATCCAATCCCTGCATAAAAGGGGTTTTGAGCATCAGATATTTCTATAACATAAAAATCTTTATACAAAGATTTCGGAACCAAAGAATATGAAATATCAACTGAAAAAGCAAGCGATCCGGTCATTTTTCTTCGAATACCTAACTGGAATGTCGAAGGGTAAGATATATTTTTCTTTTTTGTTGTACTATCGGGACCAAAATAAAAATCATAGTTATTATAAGAATCAAATTTTAATCGGTGATCTATCGTTGTACCGACTTCCATTTTTCTATCTTTACTGACCCAATAGGCTCCCAGTCCAAGCTGAGTACCCTGTATAATTGTATATTTCCGAAAATAGCTGTTCATACCGCCGTCTGTATCGAGATCAGTTGCCATTTTTGTGAGATAATTTCCAAAATATATCTGAGTCTTAAGCCCTAAACTTAACTGAGGGTTGACCCGATATCCTCCTCCAAAAAAGAATTGAGATATTCCGCCCTTCACATCCATATCAGATGTATATGGCACCGTTGAAGAGCCGAAACTCGCTGAATCAGAAAAACTTTTTTCAGCCGTCATTCTTGTAACGGGTGCAATTCCCATGGCGACGCCAATCTTCTTACCGATCGGCAATTTAAATGAAAACCCGAGAAACTGGGTCAATACCAAACCTGGAGATCCCGGATCAGCGCTTACTGTCGATGTTCCGACCTGTCCCTGCAGGGAAGTGGTAACAAAACCATTCCATAAAGCTGGATTTAGCAGATTAAGACTTATTGAATCGGGGATTGCCAAACCGGTTCCGCCAAGAGCCAGATTGCGAACAGGAATAGACGGTGATGATAGTCCAAAACCATACGAAGAATAGTAGGAATTCTGTCCAAACAGAGATCCCGTAAGCAACATCATTATCAGTATGCGTTTAACCATTGAACTATTGTTCTTTCATCGTTAAAATTTCCAGATAAGGTCGAATATTAACTGGATTTTGAGAAGGATTGTAAAAACTAAACGTCGAGATATTTAAAACTGTAGGAGGAGCCCAGATAACGATGCCATAATTATCAATATACTCACTTACAACTCCCTGTATTAACTTCTTGATATCAATTACGGCGACGGAATCTGTGGACCCAACCGGATAATATTGATCATATACCTCATATAAGGGATTATAATTCTGATCGGCAAGTAAGGCAGAATCAAGAAAATTAAGATAAAGATGAAAATTTTCACCGTATAACTGGCTTTGGACTGTATCAATCGTCAAATGAAGATATGCCTTGGCTATGACTACGTTTTTATCATGAAAATCATTTTTCAGGTCAAATTTTAAATAGGAGTAACTCGATCGGCCGGAGCTAATATAGGAATTTGACGAGGATGGTTCCTTCTTAAAAGTTAAAATCGACAGGTCTTCACTCGGTATGATCTTAATTATGGATGTATCACCATCTTCTAAATGTTTCACTTCCAGCCAGGGGTAATATGTCCCATCTTTTGAATAGATAGCTTGAATGCCGGAAAGATTTATACCCTCTTGCTGCAGCACCAGGGTATAGTCTGTATTACTGCTGTCATGCCAACCGGCAACAAGGCCAGTTTCTAACGGAATTTCTAGTGTTGTATCGTTTTCACTGAATGTGTGCGATCTTAATAATTTTAAATCATAATTATTTACATCGAAGTTATTAACATTCGTACTATCTTCCGTCCAGGGATCATCACCATTATTATTTAATTGAGATATTGAAATATCTATAGATTGGTTTTCTGTCACAGCGGATTGAAACTGGTGATATGTCTGAAGATTAAGTGATACTGAGATTAAAGAATCAAGTGTATCCGGCAGAGCGCTCAGGTTCGCAAATTTCATCAGCGTATATGCATAAACATCTTCATCATTACCGATAAACAAAATATCAGATTTACCAAGGCTTGGTTCAATCGTTCTCTGTATAAAAAGTGAATCGGCAGAGATGGTGATAGTTTCAAATTCAAGTGGCGTTTCATCAGTCTGTAAGGTTGGAAGTTTTTCTTCACATGCCCCTATAACTAATAATACAAAAAGAGCCGCCCACCGGAGAGCATTTGTGATGGACGATAGAGACTGTTTATTTATTGAACGTCCTGCGGGACGATTCTGCGCGTTATAGTTTTTCTGCGATTCTAATAATTTCATCTGCAAAATTCTGCCATTCTTCCGGAGATTCATTCTTTAGATTATACGTCGTTATCTTAGATTTGCCGTCTTCAAACAGGCGCTTAAATATGGGATCTGCCGTATAGGTTTTCAACAAGTCATCTGTCGTATTTATCATCAAGGTATGGTCGCTGAGATTATGAGCCGCCGCCACACAGTCAAGTTTATCACCATCTTCAATCAGTTCCGGATCGATATTTGTCAGACCGATTCGTTTATAGTCATCCAGAGCAAATTTTGACCGCGGATTTTTCGAATATAAAATTTGAAGTATTTTCACATCATCAAAATAGGAATTATCCAGAATATTCGATTTGACTAACAGCGGTAACAAACTCATTTGCCAATCATTCAAGAGGATAACTTCCGGTTTCCACCGTAAATAATTCAGTGTTATCAAGGCTGCCGAAGCAAAATATCCAAATCTCAGTGCGTTGTGACCAAATTCCGAATCCTTTTGTTCCTCATAGAGGTCAGGAACATTATTAGTATAATAATTATCATGTTCCAAAAAGTAGACCTGGACTTTCGTATTCGGGATAAAAGCAGATTTCACACTGGCTGTCACCGCTTTGTTTTGATATTTAAGTTCCATGTCTCTCAATCGAATAACTTCACGAAGAATATATCGTCTTTCACTGATAAAGGAATATTTCGGCATCATTAACCGAAAATCAAATTTTCTCTCATTAAATACTACCGGGATTTCTTTGGAAATAGATGCCAGATGGTAGCTCTCTGCAAAGGGCACGATCTCGGGTGTCAACAAATAAATTCGTTTAATCATAATCTCGTTTCACAAATTGTTTAGCATTTTCTACGTATTCACTTTGGGGATAATAATCTAATAATTTCTGGAACTCATCGATCGCCTTTTCACGTTCCCCTAATGCCGCATAGCATAATCCCAGTTTAAATTGCGCATCATCATCTTTATTTGTATTTTTAAAAGCAAAAACCTTCTCGAATTCAACGATTGCACGTCGGTATTGTTTCATCGAATAATAACATTCTCCGATCCAGTACTGGGCATTATCGGCAAGTTCATGATCTTTATCTTCGGCTAATAGCTGTCTGAATAATTCAATGGATTCTTCATTTTGAGCATTCTGGTGTAATGTCAAAGCCCGGCGGTAACGATCACGATAGCTCCCGGTTGAAGATAATGCGGGAGAACCAGTCTCAAGAGATGAAATTGACTTCGTTTCACTTAAGCTTGAGCCCAGAGATACAATCCTGTTTTCCAACATTACCAATTGTGAAAGAATCTCAAAATTAATACTATCTGCATAACTCGTGCGGCGCTCATTCAGCTCAATCTGACGGCGCAATTTCACAACATCCTGGCTCAATGACGCCGTTATCATTTCAAGCGCTCTGAAAGAGCTGTCCATTTGAGCAATTTGCTTCTCAATGGTATTCAATGGTTTATCCGAAGTCTCAAGTTTTTTAATTTTCTTCGAAAGGCTATTCACAAATCGAATTGTCTTACTCAGTTTCTGCTCTATACTACTTACTTTTTTTTCCAGATTAACTACCTGAGCATCCTGATTGATATTTTTATCCTTTGGCTTTGCCATCGATACATCAGCCAAAATCAACCACGTAAGAGCAAATATTGCACTAAAATAAATAGCATGACGGAGTGTTTTAATCTGTTTCATTTGTATTCTTTTTTAAATTACAGACATAAAATCCAGCATCGAAAGCTACGAAATTCCCTTTAATAAACAAATGATAATTTATATTACTAATGATATTAGCGGTGACGATCCATGCTAAGATTAAACACCAACCCAATCATTAAAAAACAGGTGATAATAAAGGATCCGCCATAACTCAAAAACGGTAGTGGCAGACCTGTTACCGGCATCAATCCGATAGTCATAGCCACATTAATGACGGCATGAAAAAACAGAACACTGGTCACACCGATAACTACAAGTGAACTGAACCGGTCTCTGAGACGGAAAGCAACGCTGAGCAGGATCAC